>Ga0207419_1000014_pt1 | contig 123242 bp, 95 predicted proteins | sample ElkSloMetagenome_4_FD_184723 | JGI IMG/M metagenome (GOLD analysis project Ga0207419, IMG submission 184723) | Hot spring microbial communities from Elkhorn Slough, Monterey Bay, USA - MD2A (version 2) | ecosystem: Environmental > Aquatic > Marine > Intertidal zone > Estuary: Microbial mat ...
TTGAAATTCAGCCGGCACTTCGAGAGGTACGACGCCCAAAAAATCGAAGACTCTGAATGAATTTCAGTAGGAAATTTATTCAGAGCTATTGGGGAGAACTCATTATATCCATGTAAAATTACACGTTTATTTGAAACAGTTACGGGATAAACGCCTGTTTTTGTCATTTTAATCCTTAATGCCATAATCTATAATAAATCAAAGGTCATTGAGAAGGTGCTGAATTTAAGTGAATGCTCAAGTCAGCTGAAATGTGTTTCAATGGCCATAGTATTGAACTTAAGGGATAAATAATATCTTATCTTGTTTTAATTTAATAAAGGTAATGAGAAGTTAGGCTTCCAATTCTCGCTCTTCAATCCTCACAGCCTGACCTTTTGGCTTGACACCACCGCCAACATTTTTGGCTATATAGTAAGTGACTTGAGCTCCAAAAAGGAAGATAACCACAGAATAATAAACCCAGATGAGCAAAATTACAAGGGATCCCGCAGCACCATAAGTGGAACTGAGGTCGCTGGTTCCCATATAGATACCAATCAAAAATTTACCTAAAATAAATAGTAAAGCAGTAATAAGTGCACCAGCCCAAGTGTCTTTCCATTTCACTCTGGCATCTGGTAGAATTTTATACATCAAAGCGAAGATGACAATCAATATAAGCTGAGATAGAGTGATTTCAACAATAGAAATAAGCTTGATATTGGTCTCGGGAAAGATCGCGTCTAATTTTCCAAAAGAATAGGATACGACCGCATCCAGCACTAAAGATATGATCATTATAAAACCAATCACTAGCACTACCGAAAAACTTAGAAGTCTATCTATCGCCAATTTCAACCAACCTCGGTTTGGTTTAGGCTTAATATGCCAAATATGGTTTATGCCTTTTTGAAGACTAACAAAGACCGTGGTCGCACTAAAAATAAGTATGCCTATTGCAATAGATGCAGAAATGGTACTGTCTGTATTAAAAGCGAAATTTTCTAAAATACTCTCTAATGTCTTTCTTGTTTCTTCTCCTGCCAGATTAGTAATCTGAGAGAATAGCTCTTCTCTAATTTCTGATTCGTTGTAAAGACTTGCACCAAGATTCAAGATGATAATCAAAAATGCAGGAAGGCTAAAAATCGTATAAAATGCAGTACTTGCTGCAAAATTCATAGATTCATTGGAAGTGAAGTCCTTAATGGTATCTACCAATACCTTCACATATTTCTTCCTTAAAATAGAATTGATCTTTTCTTTCATCATATCGTAAGAATACAACAAAAGTAAAGGTCAATATGGCGGTTCAACCAGGCTTTAATAAACTTTAATAGTTTTACTATATTATTTTGATTTAGCCCTCTTTTCTATAAGGTTTCGTTTTCTCAAAAATAGTTTCCAATATGTCCTGGTCAACATCTGTTAGTTCTAACCCTCTTCGTTGCATCACCAATTCTGCTACTTCAAAAACTTTTTTGAGTTTATAGGTAATAGTTCCCTGGCTTCCGCCCCATACAAAGCTGGGTATAAAATTTCTGGGGAATCCAGATCCGAAGATATTGGCACTTACTCCAACTACAGTTCCTGTATTGAACATCATGTTAATGCTGCACTTAGAATGGTCTCCCATGATGAGACCGCAAAACTGAAGCCCTGTGTTTTTAAATCTTGAAGTTTCAAAATCCCACAGCTTAACTTCAGCGTAATTGTTTTTAAGATTAGAAGTGTTGGTATCTGCCCCCAAATTACACCATTCACCTACGACAGAATTTCCTAAAAATCCATCATGACCCTTGTTGGAATAGCCTAAAATCATTGAGTTACTTATTTCACCTCCTACTTTGGAGTGAGGTCCGATAGTAGTGCCTGTATAGATTTTAGCACCCATTTTTACTGTGGAATGGTCGCAAAGTGCAAAAGGCCCTCTGATGGCAGAGTTTTCCATAATTTCGGCGTGCTTCCCTATATAGATTGGTCCATCGGTAGCGTTTAAGGTTCCATTGTATAGCTTAGCACCTTCTTCAACAAAAATTTGATCCTTATTAAAACAGGTTACCGTAGATGGGATTTCCTGAGATACTCTATTGGATGTCAGCAACTCAAAGTCGTCTGCGATGGCTTTATGATTTTTTGAAAATAAATCTGTAACGTGTAAAATTTTATCCAACTCAGTATCTACCTGGGTTTTTTTAAATTTTGACACATCCAGAGACTCTTCTTTTCTTAAGCTATAAGCCAGAATAATCTCTTCTTGCATCAAAACTTCATTCGGATCAAGATTCTGAATCAATTCAAAAAATTCACTCGTAGCGATATATCTGGCATTGATATAAATATTTTCATCGCTCAGCTTCTCTGGGTATTTTTCTGATAGATACATTTCTGTTTTAAAAGAGACTTTAGCGTTCGAAAACTGCTCCCACTTCTCTTTTAAAGTCATTATTCCCAACCTGAGTTCTGCAATAGGCCTGGTATAAGTTAGAGGCAAAAATTGAGAACGTAAGTGATCATCAAAAAGAATAATATTCATAGAGCAGTAGTTTTAAATGATGGATTCTTGAATCGTTTGAGCGTGAATTTAAAATTAAGTAATTTAGCCATCCAAATAAAATTAAAATTATGTCAGTAGCCAAAAAAGAATACAAAAGAATTACAGTAAAGTCACTCATAGAAATGAAGGCTAATGAAGAAAAGATTTCGATGCTCACCTCTTATGACTTTACAATGGCTCAAATAGTTGATAAAGCAGGAATTGACGTGATTTTAGTTGGAGACTCTGCTTCTAACGTCATGGCTGGTCACGAAACCACTCTGCCCATTACTTTGGACCAGATGATTTATCATGCCTGTGGGGTGATACGAGCGGTAAAGAGGGCACTCGTTGTCGTAGATTTACCGTTTGGAAGTTACCAAAGTGATCCTAAAGAAGCTCTGAGGTCTTCGATAAGAATTATGAAAGAAAGCGGTGCTCATGCCGTTAAAATGGAAGGCGGAAGCGAAATCAAAGAATCTATCAAACGGATTTTGAAAGCAGGAATTCCTGTTATGGGGCATCTTGGACTCACTCCGCAATCTATCTATAAATTTGGAACTTATACTGTAAGGGCAAAGGAAGAATACGAAGCTCAAAAATTAAAAGAGGATGCCTTAATGCTGGAAAGAATTGGCTGTTTTTCAATTGTGTTGGAAAAAGTACCAGCTAAACTGGCTGAGGAGGTTGCTAAAAGCGTTACTATTCCAGTAATTGGTATTGGTGCCGGAGGTGGCGTAGATGGTCAAGTACTTGTAGCTCATGATATGCTAGGAATGAATAAAGAATTCAGCCCAAAATTCTTGAGACGTTATGCGGATTTAGAAACGGTTATGACGGATGCGGTTCAGGCTTATAACGAAGATGTAAAAGCTAAACAGTTCCCGAATGAAAAAGAGCAGTATTAAATTCAACATTAAAAAAGAATGATACTGATTCAAAAAGGATAGCCGATTGCAAAATTGAGAACTGGATTTGTAGCATCAAAATTCCATGAGCTAGAAGGTTCTTTTACTGGGGCTGCCAAATCCAGACGAATGACGAATCCCTGAACATCCACTCGAAGGCCAAATCCAACTCCTGCACCGAGCTCATTGATGAAGTTGGAGCTAAATTTTCCTCCAGGTGTTGCTTCGTTTTCATTGGCTAACCAAACGTTCCCGACATCTGCAAAAAAGGCTCCATTAAGATAATTCAAAATTGGAAATCTGTATTCTAAGTTAGATTCCAATTTGATATCTCCAGACTGATCGAAAAAAGAATTGCTACCATCTTCTGGGGAGAAGGTTCCTGGTCCAAGTGATCGAATCCTGAAGGCTCTCACGCTATAAGGCCCTCCAGAGAAATATTGCTTAATAAATGGTAAAGATTGAGTGGTACCCATAGGTCTTGCTGCACCTGCAAAAATTCTTCCCACCAATTTTTGACGATTTTGATCTAGCTTGAGATGGTATCTTAAGTCCACATCAGCTTTAAAATAGTGAGCATACTCCAATCCTAAAACTGTATTCTGACCCTCGTCATTTTGAGATCCTAAAAGGTTTATAGCGTTTCCTGCCATATCATAGTTGAATCCAAAAAATAAACCCTGACTGGTCGCCTGGCTTTTAATTTCATTATAGGTAAAACTATAGGTTAGACCTGCTATAAATTGTTGTTCAAAACTTCGCCTCAAAAATGGGTTGTTGTCTAAAACCTCTTCAAATTCTTCAGAGGTGTTACCAAGGCTCACATATTCAAGATTGATAGGTCTCAAATTATGTGTTACATAGGTGTTCCCTTCCCAGATGTATCCAAAGGATGAGTTGATTGAATTTAAAGTATACAATTGAGTTCTGTTCAGGTAATCAAACCCCAAACTCACTTTGGTTTTTGGAATAGCGTATTCAAAACTTTCATTTAGATCTATAGGGAATATAAGTCGTGGAAATAAAAGTGAAGCATTCAATCCTAATTGAATACTGCTCAATCCTTGATTTTCGGTTTGACCAAAAAATTGTTGTTCATATCCTCCACTTGCAGAAAGTCTCAATAACTCTCCACCTTTAAATAAATTTCTATTGGAATAAACTACGCTTAAATTAGGACCTGCAAAATTATTAGATTTTGTAACTCCTTGTAACTCCAATCGCAATGAGCGCTTTTTTAAAGGAGAGAGAAATATATCAGCATTCAAATGTCTTTTCCCATTTTCATCGGTTACACTATCTTTTTCTTGGTAATCTATACTTACAAATTTATAAGTACTTATGGAGGATAATCTTCGGCTCGTAAAACGAGATAATTTCGGATTGTAATTATTTCCTGGTCTAATTAAAACGTAAGGCTTTAAATACTTAGGTTTAAAAAAAACAGAATCTTGTATGAAGTTGAATCCTTTATAATTTATGGTGTCTTTAACTTTTTCCTGATTTGATAGACTTCTATTTGGATGGATATTGACTTCATCTATAACATAAGGTACTAATGACTTTTCAGGCACTTTAGTTTTCAATCTTAAATACAAGTCAAACTTATGATCATCGTAAGCGCTGGTGTCTGCCTCAAAAATTAAAAAATCAGAATTAAAGTTATAATATCCCCTTTTCTTCAAATAGTCATCTATTCGCTTTCGCTCAGTTGTCATCTTATCGTAATTGAATAAATCGTTTTTATCGATAAGCGAAGATTCTAAAGACGATTTGATATCGCGATAAATTTGTAAAGAATCCTTATCATTCTGTTCCACTTGGTAAGAATTCAACCTGTAGGGTTTGGAAAGTTTAATAGAATAAAGAACCGATTTAGACTGGTCTGCAGAATCTTTTTCTACTGAAGAATTTACGATACTACCGAAATAACCAGAATTTTGAAGTCGATTCTTGAGTACATCTTCTGCTAATTCGAGATTTATGTCTTCAAAATAATAAGGATCTTCTCCAATCTGTTTATTGAGAAATTTATTAATCAGCCCCGGGTTATCTCTATTGGCTTTAAAATGAAAATACAGTCCAGGTCGCATCCCTAGAAATTTAGAATTGGTAGATCTATCTATGGCAGCTTTTAAGGTAGACTCCAATTTATCTATATCATCATCCCCTTCATTATCAAATTCAAGTTCTGCCCCCGTATATAAAGTTTTATCTTCAGGCAAAAATTTTTGCACACTACAAGAGTAGAGCAACAACACTATGAAGTATATAGAAATTGATCTTAAAAATTTAATCATCTGAATTGATTTCGTATTCTAATTTCATTTGTTTTTGCTTTGCTTGGATGTCTTGTCAGGTTTAGCTGAAGTATTAAGCTCTTCTTCCAGTGATTCTCTATAAGCTTTATCCCATAAGACTTTAAACTTATTAAATTCTCTGGTAAAAATTAGGGCGATTCCACTAACGAAAACCTGTCCATCAATAACATTTTCATACTCGCTTTTACGAAAACCTCTCAATTTCCACCTCCCATCTTCACTCAATAGATATTCTACACTTACATTTCCTAACACAGCCTGACTTTCTCCAGGTCTTTGTTCTCCCTGAACATTTACTTGACTTCCAGCTTGCACAATTAACCTATCATCAAGCAATTTTTTTTCGGCAGAGACAGCAACCTCAGTCCGATCCTGAGCTGTATTACCTTGATAATCTGTATAACTATTGACTCCAAAATTCAAGGATACACCTGTATCACCCGTAAGTTTTCCAGAAAATGCATTGAGTTGATCTGCAAGGGCTTGGTTGACATTATTTCTTGCCATCGACGCTGCACCTCCCCTGCTCCCATCAGTACCCGATTCTGGATAAAAACGATTAAGCACCAATAAAGAAAAAACTTGTTTGTTGAGCTTATCTTCCTGTTGATTTATTTGGCTTATTCTGCCATACACAGTTCCATTGATAGCTCCTTGCTTATTTTCGGGCATATCTAATTTAAAACTGAGTTCTGGCGAGGTTATTTCTCCGCCCACATCTAAATAAACATAAAACGGTAGTTGTTGTTTGTACCTATTTTGAACGATTGTATTTTCTCCTGCAGTTTGTGAAGCCATCAAAGAACTAGCCGAAGTCTCAATGTCATAAATGGCACGTAAATCTAATTTTGCGTTATAAGGATTACCATTCCAGGTTACAGAGCTTGAAGAAGCTATATTAAATTTACGCTTTACTATGTTATATAAATTTAACTCAACACTTCCATCGGAAACCTCATACTGTCCATTAAGATTCATTTTTCCCATTCTTGACATTCCAAATTTGAAATCTCCTCCACCTTGGAGTGTGACATTATCTCCAGTTCTTTTATTGAATATAACAGAAACTTTAGTCTTGTCTTCTATTGTTAAATTGCTTTTTAACTCTACTCCAGTTAAAATAACATTTAGATCCTCATCATCTTGCTGAGTCAAAATATCATCTGGATTATCTTTATTTACAAATACAACAAGACCGTCCCGCTCCTTAATATTTGCTTGAGATTCTGGTATGATATAAGTGACGTCTGTTTTCTCATCTATTCTTAAATCTAGATCAATTTCTGGAAAGTCAAGATCTCCACTTAGTTTTGCAGAAACATCAAATATCAAATTACCATAATATAAATCGTTGTCATCTTTAGTAGAATTTAATAGTTGAAAATCATTAGCCTCAAAATTCAGATCAAATTTAGGAGTAAGAAGTTCTTCAATATCTATAACTCCATCGGCGATAAGTGAATTGTTGTCTTGATCTAAAATTGAAAAGTTATTAAGCTTTATCTTGTTATTGGACAATTCTATTTTTTCATTTTCAAGTTGAAACAAAGTATTAAGCATTTGCAAATTGAACTGGGCGTTTTTGAAAGCTAGATATCCAGAATAATCTAAATCTTGTGGTACACCTTGAATTGAAAATTCACCGTACAATTCACCTTTAGAATTTTTTACTAGATATGAAGCAAATGATTCTATCGTTTTCATATTGATTTTATTTAAATCAAGATTTAAATCGACATCTGTTTCCGTATCATTGGTGTGATAGATTCCACTTAAATTAAGATCTACGCCTTCGCCTTTAAGGCTCAAATCAAGGTCATAGTTATCATTTGAGGATGCTTTTGCTTTCAACTCCAAATTACCCAATGGAACTTCGGCTACCTTTAAGTCATCGACTCTAAAATCAGAAACCAAACCATTAGATATCAAAGGTTCTATCACCACTATTTCTCCACTTAAATCACCACTAGCAAGATTTTCTTCAGGATTCAAATAGGTAGTAATCGTCGATAATTTGAAATTTTTGAATATAACACCAAAATGAGGCTTCTCGTAATCTAAATCATCTGTTAGTTGTATTTCCTGAGAGTTTCGACTTAATCTGAAATTTGATACTTTAATAGAATCTTTCTGGTAAATAATCTCATTTTCCTTTGGAATACTCCATGATGCCCCATTTAAAATAAGTTGGTCTGGAGAAATGTTAATCCGGTAAAGGTCCTTATCTTCAAATTGAACAGACACTTTTGAGCTGAAAAAATCCTTTTCTCCTTTAAATGCATCTAGCTGAAGATCTAAGGAACGATCATTAAAAACACCTTCTAATTGAGTATTAGCAACCTCTAGAGGACCCGCTGAAATACGATCAAAGTCAAAATTGAATTTTGCACTTTTCCCATTAGAATTGATTTTTAATTGAAGCCCGCTAAGCTCGTTATCCTTATAGCTCAAATAAGGTAATTTCAAGTTGGACGTTAACTCGTTTTTGGCCTCGTGAAAATGAACTGAAATCTGCAAAGAATCCATTTGTTGAATACCATCAACAAATACTTCTGAAATGATTGGAGTATCAATAAAAGAAAGTTCTAAATCAAGGTCGGTTGGTGTTTTAGATGTTGTTACAAAGGTTGAATCTTCAGCGTACAGTTTGAAATGATTTTGAAGTGCCTCAGTAATTCCAGAGATATTGCTATTGGCTTTTAATTCTCCATTCAAAAACTGACTCGCTGTTGAGACTTCAGTACTCGTGCTATCCACCTCTGCCGAAAGATCAAAATCTCCAAGATAGTAAGGCCTGTTGTCGTACACCACAACACCTTCTTTCAACTGAGCTTCTAAATCGAATTTATTGGTATTGCCCTTAAACAAGATATTTACTAAAACTTTAGCTCTAATGTCTTTTTTGGTTAGTCCCAATTCTTGAGCGTCTATACCTTTAAGATTTAAGGCAACATCTACGCTTGGAGAAACAGAATCCAATATAATATCGGAGTCCAAGTTAAATTGAAGGTTGTTATCTTCATAATCAGAAGTCAGTTGGCCCTTTCCATTTTTGAGATCACCTTCGATTTCTAGACCAGAAAACGTATAGGCATTCCAGCTTATGCTGTCTATTTTGGTAGTTAATTCTGCGTTTAATTCATTAAGTGAAGCCCCTTCGCCTTGAGAAGATAACTGCATATCCAAACTACCAAGCTGATCATTTCTGAGCAGCTGGTCTAGTTTGAAAGCCTTTACATCAAAATCAAGATTATAACTAATGTTATTGTCATTTCTATAAACCCCTTTTAATTGAACCTGCCCGTATGAACTTTTAAGTTGTGTATCGACATCATATTCATTTTTTAATTTTCTGAAAGATCCGGTTAAAGCCAGATCTGAAGGTAATGCAATTCCCAGATCTTGTTCTGAAACAAAACTAGATAGATCCTGCTGAGTTGTATTTGCCTTGATATCATTTATATCTAGGCCTAGCTCTTCTGGTTTATCAAGACTCGAAAGTTCACCTTCAAAACTAAATTCAGTGGATTTGCCCCATTTTAAATCGAATTCTGAAACCTTCAATTGTTGTAGGCTTCCCTGTGTGATAAAGTTAGCTTCAAGTTGATGCTTGGATAACTGTTGGAAAATTTTGTTTTTTTCTAGTTCTTCAGAAAATAAAAAAGCATCTTTTAAGTCGGCTCTAAGGCTGCTCACATCTATAGTGAAACTGGACGCCTCGGGAGTATCGAGAAGAGACTGAATTTGCTCATAGTTAAGTTGTAAATCTGCGTAAAGTAAGCTGTTATTTAAATTGAACCGAATATTCTCTAGCATCAATTGTTTGGAGGTTAAGCTGGAATTGACTTCAAATTCTTTCAAAACCAAACCACTTTTTTCTTGAAATCGGAAGTCGTTGAGCTGGAAAGCGAAGGATTCATCCTTAGAAAAATTAATCTGATCCAGATTGAGATAAACAGAAGTTAATGCTAAAGCTTGAGTAGAAAATTTTCCATCCACAGGCTTATTTCCATTTTGATATAGCTCAAAGCTATTGTTTTTGAAATCAAACTCATCAATATCTACAGCCCATTGAGGCCAATCAAAAGAAGCAGTAGAGGAATTTGTTTCTTTAGACTTACTCTTACTTGAATTTGTGGAATTCATTTCAACCTTGACATCACTATCCTCCAAGGCTAATGCCTCTAAAGCGATTTGTTGAGCATTCAAATTTGCGTCCAACTCGTCGAGATCAAACTTGTTGATATAAACCTTTGCTGTGGTCTTATCAGGTATGGATTTGTAATTAAACTTCACATCAGTAAAGCTTAAATCTTCAATTAGAATCCAGGGCAATTCGGATTCTTCTTTATTTTCTTCGGGAGGAGAAATGGAGGTCTTAGTAAAATTGAAGGTTGTATGTTGAAGTTGAATTAGATCCAGGTCAAATTTTGAATTTTGAAGGTCTATAGCATTACTTTCAATCTCAAGCTGACCAAGATCAAGATCAGAATTGATGCCTGTAACTCTGTCATCATAAGTAAGTTCAAACTCTGAAAATGAAACACGTCCAATCGAAAGTGAGGTTGTGGAGGAGCTATCCTTTGTCTGTTGAGACTGGTCTTTAGAGGCAAAAGCCTCTATGATGTATTGAAAGTTGTAGCCCTGAATACTATCTTTTCTGTAGATATGAGCTTTTAGACCTCTCCAGTCTACAAAATCTATTTTAATTTCATCTCCAAATAAAAGCGGTCTAAAAGGTATATTGGCTTCGAGGTATTTAGAATACACTAAAGTATCCTGGTTTTTATCTTCAAGATATAACTCTTCCAAAGTTACATTACCCGAAAAGGTAATGTAAAGCTTTCCGATATCAAATTCAGTATCGATTTTATCGCTTACGTAGCTAGTTACTTTTTCAACAATAAGATCTTGTCCCCATGGACTTCTGATGAACAGCACTAGTAAGATAAAAAGGATTAAAAGCGCCAATACAGTCCTTAGAAAGATTCTAAGAATTCTTTTGAATATCGATTGCTTGTTGGGCTGAGTTTCTGTCACACTGTCAAATAAAGGTCAAATTTAGAATAACGGATTAGTTGTAAAAGCTTTAGGGCGTTTAAATTAAGTTAAATAACCAAATACAGGCTCTAAGGATAGTGAGATGACACCAAATTATTCAAAGAGTCGACGAAAACGATTAAGTTATATGGGATTGGTTTTGTATTTTAGCGACTCAACTTATAGCGCATAATTAATGGACATAAAATTCAATAAAAACGAAGATCACAACAAACTATTAGTTTCAGACTTGCGTAGCAGGTTTGCAAAAGTAAAACTTGGTGGAGGTGAAAAGAAAATTGAAAAACACCATAGCAAAGGAAAAATGACCGCTAGAGAGCGAATTGACTTTCTTCTGGATAAGGCGTCTGAAGCTATAGAAATTGGAGCCTTTGCTGGAGATGGTATGTATGAAGAACACGGGGGCTGTCCTGGAGGTGGTGTTGTTGTAAAAATTGGAAAAGTGTCTGGCAAAAAAGTAATTGTTGTGGCCAACGATGCGACGGTTAAGGCTGGAGCCTGGTTTCCAATTACAGGTAAAAAGAATTTAAGAGCTCAGGAAATTTCGATTGAAAATCGGTTACCAATCATCTACCTGGTAGATAGTGCAGGAGTATATCTACCCATGCAAGATGAAATATTTCCTGACAAAGAACATTTTGGCAGGATATTCAGAAACAATGCTGTGATGAGTAGCATGGGAATCACTCAGATTTCTGCGGTGATGGGCAGTTGCGTAGCCGGAGGTGCTTACCTTCCAATAATGAGTGATGAAGCCATGATCGTTGACAAAACAGGAAGTATATTTTTAGCAGGAAGTTATTTGGTAAAAGCAGCTATTGGAGAAAGTATAGACAATGAAACATTAGGCGGAGCTTCAACCCATTGCGAAATTAGTGGAGTTACAGACTATAAAGCAGAAGATGACAAAGATGCTCTAACTAAAATAAAGCGTATAATCGATAAAATTGGAGATTTTGACAAAGCAGGTTTTAATAGAGCTACTCCTAAGAAACCCAAGCTGGATCCTAAAGAAATTTACGGATTGCTTCCTGCAAAACGCAGCGACCAGTACGACATGATGCCTATCATCGAGCGATTGATAGATAATTCTGAATTTGATGAATATAAGGCTGGTTACGGCCAAACCATCATCACAGGATATGCTAGGATTGATGGCTGGGCCGTGGGAATTGTTGCCAACCAGCGAAAAATTGTCAAAACAAAAAATGGAGAGATGCAATTTGGAGGAGTGATTTATAGCGACTCCGCTGATAAAGCCACTCGATTTATAGCCAATTGTAATCAAAAGAAAATACCTTTAGTCTTTGTACAGGATGTAACTGGTTTTATGGTAGGCAGCAAAAGTGAACATGGAGGCATCATAAAAGATGGAGCTAAGATGGTGAATGCAGTAAGTAATTCTGTGGTCCCAAAATTCACTGTAGTGGTTGGTAATTCTTATGGTGCAGGTAATTACGCCATGTGCGGTAAGGCTTACGACCCGAGATTAATTTTCGCTTGGCCTAGTGCTGAATTAGCCGTAATGAGCGGTAATTCTGCCGCTAAGGTTCTTCTGTCTATCGAAACATCAAGATTAAAAGCCAAAGGAGAAAAAATTACAGAAGAGAAAGAAAAGGAATTGTATGATAAAATTAAAAATAATTACGATGAGCAGACTAGCCCATACTACGCTGCTGCAAGATTATGGACAGATGCTGTCATAGAACCACTCGATACTAGGAAATGGATTTCGAATGGCATAGAAGTGGCGAATCATGCTCCAATTACTAAAGATTTTAATCTGGGAGTGATTCAGACCTAAATTCTTCAACGCAGTAAAAATTAAAAGCGCTATTTTTTAGATAGCGCTTTTATTTTATAACAAGATCAATTTATTATTTAAGGATCAATTTTTCTGTAAATGTCTGCGAACCTGAAGTTAACTTCACAACATATAAACCAGATGTCAAACCATTGATTGCAATGCCTTGAAGATTACTTTCATCGTTTATAGACTTGTTAAATACTAACTGTCCATTTAAATCATAAAGTCGTAATCTTGTATTATCTTCAATAAACAAACCTGGAATTTCTATTGAAATTGAATTTCTAGCAGGATTAGGGTATAAACTGAAGTCTGAATTACTAATTGGTGAATTTATTGAAAGAAAAACAGTTCCTTCGTAAGCACCCAAATAAGTTTCTTCCATTTCTCTCATATCGCCTCGAATGTCTACTTCAATTTCATCAATTCTAGGTACTACATAATCTAAAGGATTTTCTACTTCAGGCGAAATACTGAAATCGTTTTCATCTATATTCACGAATTCTGGAGCAAAACTGACACTGTTTTCATTGGTTTCAGAAATAAGAATAAACTCGTCTAAATCATTAGTAAATTCTTCTTCAACCCCTAGCCTTCTCCCTATACCTCCTAAAAATCCATTTTCTCCATCAGCGAATAAAAGGTTATAGTCGGCAGTTAAAATACCTCTTTCAAGATTTCCATCTACCAACGCATATGATCTGTAAATAGGATCTGTTGTTGAAATTGAATTACTTAATAGGTTGTTGAAAATTTCAGCGGGGGGCTGACCTGTAGATCCGCTTCTCAATTGTATACCAGCTGAAGGATAGCTCACTGCATCTTCTCTATCTAAGACAATCGTATTGTGAAACACCCTAGCCAAACCTACATTTCCATCTTGTTCAAAAATCCACATTCCGTTAAGGTAAATTGATGGATCTGAAGTTGGTCCAGTAAATTCACTTCTTACTAAGCCAGAAATTTTATTGTTAGCAATAAGGGTTGAGTCATTAGAAATTGTACTCACCCGAATCCCAAAAACACTTCCAGGAGTACCTTCTCTTTCGATATAATTAATGACATTCTGACTAATTTCACCAGACCCAGAATCTATACTTATACCACTTGTACTAACTGGTAAGGCTGGAAAAGAATTTAGATTAGTAATGCTATCTATAACATTATTTTTTATAATCATATCCTTATTTCCAAGCGTGTTGATGGCAAAAGCTCCACTACTTTCATCATGTCCCAAACTACTTTCTGTTCCAAAACTGCAATTAATAATTTGATTATTTTTATCTTCAAAATCAACTCTACCTAAAAAATCTGCAGACGCTAAAAATTGAATTCCACTTCCAACATTATTAATGTTAACATTGTCAATTATATTATTGTTATTGGTAGATTCTTCATTGCTCGCATTTGAAATAAATCGTATGGCTCGTGATGATGAGATTGGTCTAACACCACTAGCTCCTAAAAAAATAGAACAATTTCTAATCGTATTAAATGAACATCCTTGAGTGGAAGAGCCTACAAAGTTAAAACCTCTTTCTAATTCGTTACCTTGAGTACCAATATCTCTAATATTGATATTTTCAAATGTTATATAACTTAAAGAATTAATGGTAATTGCTGCATCTGATGAAGAACTCGTCCCTATAATATTGAAAAAGACAGTATCAGGTTCTGCTGTTATAACCAGCGGAGAACTTTCAGAAAGACCAGGAATAGTTTCGAACAATAATACATTAGAATATGATCCTGGTGCAATCGAAAAAGTTGCTCCACCTTCGCCTACCCCTTCCTCTTGAAGATCTAAAATCATTTGTGTGAATGTCTCATAATCTGATTCTAGATCTCCAACAGTGAAATTTCCAGAAAGACCTTGAGCAGCTACAGCACTAGATATAAAACAAATTAAAATAAAGTAAATATTTCTCATAATTAAATTTTTTCTTAAGATATAGAATGCATTAGCAACTGAATTGAAATAATACTATAAAATTGTCTTAATTGCTGTTAAACCATTAAAATTGTTAATGCTCTTCTTAAAATATTTCTGATAAATTGCGATAAACTATATTTCAACTATGCGCTCTACCCCTGAAGACCTCAAGATCATTTATGAAGACAATCACTTAATCGTGATCAATAAACGACCGGGTGACATCGTGCAAGGCGATAAAACAGGTGATTTACCTTTAAGCGAAGTTGTAAAACTCTATTTGAAGGATAAATACAATAAACCTGGAGAAGCCTATCTTGGTGTAGTACATCGCCTGGATAGGCCTACAAGCGGTGTTGTTCTGTTTTCTAAAACTTCCAAGGCCCTATCCAGACTCAACAAAGCTTTTGCCAATCGAGAAACCGAAAAAATATATTGGGCCGTGGTAAAAAACAAGCCACAATCAAAATCTGGAAGACTGGAGCACTACCTTAAGCGAAACCCAAAACAAAACAAATCCTACGCTCACATAAATGCTGTTCCCGAATCTAAAAAAGCCATACTTTCCTATCGACTTATCAAATCTTTAGATAATTACCACTTACTGGAGGTCAAACTGGAAACGGGAAGGCATCATCAAATCAGAAGTCAGCTTTCTGCCATTGGTTCTCCCATAAAGGGTGACCTTAAATACGGCTTCGACCGCAGCAATAAGGATGGAAGTATTCACCTTCACGCCAAACGATTAAGTCTTACCCATCCTGTAAAAAAGGAGAAAATCACTTTTGAAGCAGACCCACCGGAAGATGTTATCTGGAACAATTGCAAGTCATAATTCACATTTGAAAAGCTATATTTGAACAAATTTTAGATCATGATCAAAACCATAGCCGTAGCCATGGGCGGTTATTCTAGCGAAGCAGATATTTCTCTTAAAAGTGGTGAAGTTGTTTATCAACATTTATCAGCATTACCAAACTACAAGGTATACAGAGCTCATATTTTAAAGCACAAATGGTGTATCAAATTAGATTCTGGAGAAGAAGTCATGCTCGATAAATCTAATTTTTCAGCACATATCGATCATACAACTATCCTTTTTGATTGTGTCTTTAACACCATTCACGGGACACCTGGCGAAGATGGTTTGTTTCAGGGCTATCTTCAAACGCTAAAGATTCCGCAAACCGCTTGTGACTATTATCAAGCAGCCTTAACCTTTAATAAGAGAGACTGTATTTCTGTTTTAAAGGCTCATGGCATTAAAACTGCTAAAAACGTATTTGTAAATAAAGGTGATGAAGTAGATCCAAAAGCTATCGCAAATCATGTTGGCTTACCCTGCTTTGTAAAAGCTAACAGAGCTGGAAGTAGCTACGGGATTTCCAAAGTAAAAAAGGTTGAAGACATCATGTCTGCTCTGGAACACTCCTTCAAAGAAGATGACGAAGTGATTATTGAATCCTTTTTAGATGGAACCGAAGTCAGTGTTGGGGTTATTAATCTTGATGGAGAAATTAAAGCACTACCAGTTACAGAAATTATATCTGAAAACGAGTTCTTTGATTTTGAGGCCAAATACCTCGGTAAGTCCAAGGAAATTACACCTGCCAATTTAAGTAAGTCCCAAACCGAGGAAGTACAAGCATTAGCCATTAAAATATTCAAAGTTCTGAAATTAAAAGGTTTAACAAGGTCAGAATTTATTTTTCATAATGATCAGCCTCATTTTCTGGAATGTAACGCATGCCCAGGACTTACGGAGGCAAGTTTATTACCTCAGCAAGCTAAAGCAGCAGGAATTTCTCTTCAGGAGTTGTTCAGTCATGCTGTGGAAGTAGCCATAGAAAATTTTGAAGACTAAGTTCGTTTTAAGTATCTTAGAAAAAATTAAATTTATGAAGAGAGCAGTTTTCCCTGGTTCTTTTGATCCGGTTACTATAGGACATTATGATATCATAAGTCGAGGTCTCACTTTATTTGATGAAATCATCTTAGCTATTGGAGTGAATTCAGAGAAAAAATACATGTTTACTCTGGAAGAAAGAAAAGCCTTTTTAGAAAATACTTTTAAAGATGAACCTAAAATAAAAGTAGACACTTACAAGGGGCTTACGGTCAACTATTGCAAGGAAAAAGAAGCCAATTTTATCTTGAGGGGATTAAGGAATCCGGCAGATTTTGAATTTGAAAAAGCCATAGCCCATACCAATAGAAAATTAGAAAAAATAGAAACGGTTTTTCTGCTTACATCAAGTGGTAAAAGTTATATCTCCTCTTCTATCGTAAGGGATGTCATCAGACACAAGGGGGATTATTCAAGTTTAGTCCCTGAAGGTGTTATCGTGAATCAAAGCTGACATATGAAAACAAAATTATTAATCATTTTTTTCTCGGCCTTTCTTTCTGGCTTTTCCCAAGAAAAAACAGAATTAGCCAACTACGGGCCTGTTTATGCTATTGAGAATGCAGATTTTAAAACCGATTTAAATCAGGAGTTTAAAGCGGTTTTCGATGTTTCTAAAAGCGCTAAAAAGCAAGGAGAGTTAAACATAAATTTTGTGACTGTTGCCAGATTCCTTAGACTTCACAAAGCTTCAGCGTTAGAAAACAACTCGGTCAAAGCCGCTTTGGTGGTGCATGGGTCAGCCATTTTTGATTTACTGAATCATAAGGGGTATGCAGATTATCATGGTCAAGAAAATCTCAAAAACCCAAATTATGCCTTATTAAGTGTTTTATCTGATCATGATGTCGATATTATATTATGTGGACAAACGTCCAGCCATAGATCTGTAGATAAAAGCAAATTGCATCCCAAGGTGAAAGTAGCCCTTTCTGCTATGTCTGCTCATATAGACCTAAACAAACAAGGCTACACTCTTATCAATTTTTAAACGCATTTCCTATGAAACCATTAATCACATGTTTATGTATTTTCTTTTTTATCAATGCTAATTCCCAAATGGATACTCAACTTCAAAATGATATTGAGGCCATAGAGAAAAAGGTCATAGACTGGAGGCATGATTTTCATCAGAATCCAGAACTTTCTAACAGAGAATACGAAACAGCTAAAAAAATAGCCAAACATTTGAAAAGCCTGGGCTTAAAAGTTGAAACTGGAATCGCACATACTGGTGTCGTTGCTGTTTTAAAAGGAGACAAGCCTGGGAAAACCGTAGCCTTAAGAGCAGATATTGATGCTCTTCCTGTGACTGAGCGTAACGATTTGCCTTATAAAAGTGAAGTGAAAACAAAATTTTTAGGGACCGAAACTGGCGTAATGCATGCCTGTGGTCACGATACTCATACTGCAATTCTTATGGGAGTTGCAGAAGTGTTGACCAAAAACAAACATCTTTTGAATGGCAGCGTGAAATTCATTTTTCAGCCTGCTGAGGAAGGTCCGCCTCCCGGAGAAAGAGGTGGAGCAAGCCTAATGATTGAAGAAGGGGTTTTAAAAAACCCTGATGTAGATGCCATTTTTGGCTTACATATTAATTCTTCCACACCAGTAGGAACAATTAATTATAAACCAGGAGGCACGATGGCAGCTGTTGAGCGTTTTGTAATAGACGTTAAGGGTAAAGGATCTCATGGCTCAGCACCGTGGGCAGGAATTGATCCCATTTTAATTTCAGCCAAAATAATCGATGGACTTCAAACGATCATCAGTAGAGAGGCCGAGTTGGTAAAAGAACCCGCTGTCATTACCGTTGGTAAAATTACAGCTGGTACTCGCTTCAATGTAATTCCTGAGTCTGCAGAAATGATAGGAACAGTAAGAACCTTGGACCCAGATATGCGAGAAATGGTCATCAGGAGGATGAAAGAAATGGTACCTGCAATTGCAAAAGCTTATGGAGGCAGTGCTGAGATCGAATTTCAAAACAATACTGCTATCACTTATAATGATTTAGAATTGACTGCAGAAATGCTACCTACTCTTCAATCTATAGCAGGAAAGGACAATATTAACTTAGTAAAAGCGACTACCGGTGGAGAAGATTTTTCATTTTTTCAGGAAGAAGTTCCTGGCTTTTATTTCTTCTTAGGTGGCATGACCCCTGGTAATGAAACCCCATATCCTCACCATACACCAGATTTCATGATCGATGATGCTGGTATGCTGCTAGGAGTAAAAAGCTTATCTCAAATTGCTATAGATTACCTTAATAAATAAGCTGAGATCGACTTAGAATGAATAGTTTAAAGTAATACCTCCAAAGTAATTACGAGGCTCACCGGGGTAGAAATACCTCGGTTCATTTCCTTCAAACCCTATAGCATTGGTGACGATACTGGAAGCGTATTTCTCATCAAATACATTATTCATTCCAAAATTGAATTGAGCTGTTAAGCTTTTATACAAGGGCAGTTTGTACTCAACTTTAAGGTTAGAGAATGCATAGGCATCAGAAAATACGGTGTTGGCGTCGTTGACAGGAATATCTGAAACTGCATTGGTCTGAAAGTAAAAGAAAAAATGATCTCCAAATTGTGAATCGACTCCAAAACTAAACTGTTGTGATGGTACCCCTGTTAACTCATTACCGGAAAAAGAGTTACCCTGGTCCACAAATTCGTCAAACTCGTAGAAATTGAAACTACCATTGAAATATGGCTGGAACTGAAGCCAGGACTTGTAATTCAAATTTGATTTTATAGAAAACTCGAGTCCTGGATGGGAAGTAGATCCTGCATTTATTCCAACAAAGCGATCCTCGGCGACTCGCCTAGCGACAAGTAAATTCTCCACGGACATATAGTAAGCGCTAATTTCTGTGAGCAGTTTATCCTCAAACCACTTTGCTTTATAGCCTAACTCATAATTCCAACCTTTTTCTGGATCAAGTTCAGTATTGAAAACTCCTTCTTCAGTCAAACTTTGCTCGACTGTTGGAACCGAGAATCCTTTGCTTATCGAAGCTGAAAGTTTTTGATGAGCATTTAAAGAGAATGTTCCTAACAGATTAGGCAGCCAAACCTGATCGTAGCTGTAATCCCCTGTTTGAGAAGTTTCAGGAGCAGAAAAATTATCTTCGATATCATAGGACGTTTTATTGGTCGCTAAACCAAGTTTTAGATTTAAACGTTTCGAAACAGACACATGTAATGTAGAAAATCCCTCGATATACTGTCTTGTTTGATTTAAATCTGATAACGTAGAACCTTGTAAAGATCCAAGACCATTGTTATCGCGATAAAGATTTTCAAAAGTGGAAACTTCAAAATTATCTCTCAGAAATTCAGCTCCAAGAGTCAGTTTTGAAGTTAAACCGAAAAGATTGAGTTGTATTTCTGAAGTATGTCTTAAGCCAATACCTGTATTTTTTTCCTCTAAAATATCAAAAGGCCTAGGTTCATAAGCATCTCTTATATTGGTAAATACAGCCGTATTTTGTGAGATAGAAGACGATAATTGGTTTGAATAATTTAAACCTACAATTCCTCGCGTATAGGATTCGTAACCCCTGGCCTGGCCCCAGGTAAAAGCGGCCTGAGTTGGATTATCTTCAAAATCAGTTCTGCTCAATGAACTCGGTATAAACCCTTTAAGTTGAATCACTTGACCTACAAGCTGTAATTTGGACGTCTCTGTCATATCCCATTCTGAATTCAGAAAATAAGATTCTCGTTGATAATTACTGTTTTCTCTAAAGCCGCCAGAACTCAGGTTATTATAAGTAAGATTTAATTTTTTGTTCCCTTCAGATACATTGAAACTGAAGTTTTGTTTCAAAACATCAAAACTCCCAAAAAGCAACTCAGATTCAAGGTTAGTTTGATCATTTAGAACCGATTTTAATTGAATCACGCCTCCTAAACCTGCTCCAAATTCTGTGGCTTGAGGCCCCTTAATAACTTTCACTTCAGAAATCGTCGTCAGATCTATATCATGCAATATTGACGTTCCATTGGCTGTGCTTAATGGAATATTATTATAGTAGAGCTTCACTCTATTTGTCTCAAATTGAGCCCTGGCTCCTATTCCACGAATATTAATTTTTGTGGTATTTACGCCACCCTGCTGCATGTATACGCCAGGAATTTTATTTAAAATAGGTGTAATAGTGGTTTGGTTGGATTGTAATAACTCTCTCTGATTCAATGACGAAGCATTAGACTCGGCCTGATAAGCTTTTTCGATATCTAAAGAAGTTGTTAACTTGACTTCCTTCAGGCTAGTCGTGTCTTTTGAGGTTTGAGAAAAAATTATTCCAGAAATCAAAAATATAAAGATGCTATACTGTTTCAAGTGCTTATTTTTAGAAATTCAAAAGTAGATGATTAATTAAACAATCGTTTTAAAAAAATACTAATGTCTAAATACTCAATTCTTGCATTGCTTCTAGCCTTTTGTATAGCATGTGAATCTTCTTCTAAGCAAGATCCTACAGATGAAAGTGCTTTTGAATTTGAAATTGCCTTCGAGCGTTCCAATGGCGATTCTACCTCGACTTATCAAGAAGTTTTAGAGTTTTATAAACAACTATCAGATAAGGACGATCGAATAAGTATGGAAGACGTCTATGAAACCGATAGCGGCGAGCCTCTTCATCTTATCAAATTTATTACGGATGATGAGGCTGAACGTCCGCTTAAAATTCTCATCAACAACGGCATTCACCCAGGTGAATCTGATGGAATTGATGCATCAACGCTACTGTTTAAAGACCTGATCACAAATGAGTGGTCACTTCCAAATGGCATTGAGTTATACGTTATACCAGTTTACAACGTAGGTGGAGCCCTAAATAGAAATTCAAATTCAAGAACCAATCAAAATGGACCAGCAGCTTATGGATTTAGGGGCAACGCCAGAAACTTCGATTTGAATCGTGATTTTGTAAAGTCTGACACCAAGAATAGTAAAGCTTTTTACAGTATTTTTCATCAAGTACAACCCGATGTGTTTGTAGATACTCATGTGAGTAACGGTGCCGATTATCAATACACGCTTACGCACCTGTTCACTCAGCATAACAAGTTAGGTGGGGCCTTGGGAGAGCATCTGGAAAAGGAATTTATACCTGCTGTAGAAGATCAATTGCTTAAAAAAGGTTGGCCCATTACGCCTTATGTAAACGTGTTTAATGAAAGTCCCAAACAGGGTTTTACTCAATTTAATGATTCTCCAAGATATTCTTCTGGGTATACCTCTCTATGGAATACCTTGGGCTTGATGATTGAAACGCACATGCTAAAACCTTATCCTAAACGAGTTGAGGGAACATTTGAAATGCTAAAAACCTTAATTAGTGTTTCTTATCAACAAAAAGAAAAGATCTTGACTTCTAAAGCACAAAATTTTGACCTGTTCTCTAAGGCTGAAAATTACCCTCTTAATTTTCGGGTGGATTCTTCCAGCTATCGACGCTTTGATTTCTTAGGTTATGAACTGGAAAACAAAACAAGCGAAGTGACTGACCAACCTAGAATCAAATTCAACAGAAATAAGCCCTTTGAAGAAGAAGTAAGCTATTATAACAAATATTCACCTACAGATTCTGTCGTGAAACCTAAAGCTTACATTATCCCAAAACAATGGACTAATGTTATAGAGTTACTGAAATGGAACAATATAACTTACGAGCGTTTTGCAGAGGATACACTTTTACAGGTTGAGCAATATCGTATTGAAGATTTTAAGACCAGAGGCTCGGCTTACGAAGGTCATTACCTGCACTCCAACACAAAAGTTTCTAAGCGTATCATAAAAAAACAATATAACCAGGGGGATGTTTTAGTCTATGTAGATCAGCCAGGTTTACGCTATCTTATAGAGACCTTGGAGCCTGTTGCAGTCGATTCATTTTTCAACTGGAACTTTTTTGATAGTATTTTACAGCAAAAAGAAGGCTTTTCTCCTTATGTTTTTGAAGATTTAGCGCTTAACATATTGGAAGAAAATGAAAGTTTGAAAGCCGAATTTGAAAACAAGAAAAAAACTGATAGATCATTTGCTGAGAATTGGTATGCACAACTCGACTGGATTCATAAGCGGTCCAAATACTATGAAAAGGCTCATTTAATTTACCCTGTCGTTCGGGTGCTGGACTAGGTACTCCTGAGGAAAAAGCAATTTAATGTTGGCATAAGATTTCTTTAGAGCCTTTTGAGTTTGTTCAAAGTTTTTCCATTTCGCTTTCTTTATGCCTTCAGATTGCTGTGGAATAAGCTTACCCTCATAGCTAGTTTTCATTTTGTACCAATGAGTTTCTTTGAGCTTGTACTTATTATTCCTGCTGATGATGTGGTAAGTAATCTGAAGGAAAGAGTTGATTTTCAGGCCTTCTACTTGCGTCTCTTCTTCGACCTCTCGTAGAGCTGTTTCCTCCATCATCTCCCCTTTTTCCATTTTACCTTTGGGTAAGTCCCATTTTTTATTTCTATAGATAAAAAGAATTTCATTTTTTGGGTTAACTACCAACCCTCCACCAGCTTTAATCACTTTCAGTTTCTTTTTTAGATGTTTGAGTAGCTTATGTTCTTTTTTATGGTAGAGATTTAGATAAAGAAGTTCTCCTTTTTCTATCTTATGAATTAGCTGCTTGATTTTTGCCCTTTTGATTGGGATATTTGTGTAGTTAGAACCAATATTTTCTTGAGTAGATAATATTATTGGCACATCATTCACGAAAACTTTATACATTTGTGATTATGATTTTAAATGAGAATACAGCCCATAAAACAGCCGAACTTCTATTGCAAATTAACGCAATAAAATTAAATGCACAAGAACCTTTTACTTGGGCTAGTGGCTTGAAATCACCAATATATTGCGACAACAGGATAGTACTATCTTATCCTCCTATACGTAATTTCATCGTTTCGGAAATGGCCAAGCCCATAGAAACTCTTTTTGGAAAACCAGATGTAATCGCTGGGGTTGCTACTGGCGCCATTGGTATAGGATCGATCATTGCAGATTACTTAGGGCTCCCTTTTGTTTATGTAAGACCTGAGCCAAAGAAACACGGCAGAAAAAATCAAATAGAAGGAAAACTCGATGCACATGCCAATGTGGTGGTCATAGAAGATCTCATTAGTACTGGAAAAAGTAGCTTAAATGCTGTTAAAGCCCTTAAAGAAGAAGGTCTTGCCAATATTAAAGGTATGATGGCTATTTTCACTTATGGGTTCGAAGAGTCCGAAGCGGCATTTAAGAAAGAACATTTGGATGTATATACTTTAGGAAATTATGATATTCTACTAGAGGAAGCATTTAGAACAAATTATTTAAACAAAGACGAACTAAAACTATTAAAAACCTGGAGGAAAGATCCAGCCCATTGGAATTTATAAATCATGCACATAGAAAGCGATAAAAAAACAGTATCTAAAAGTCAAAAAGAAAGCTTTGAATTTTTAAAAAATGTAGAAAATTTTGAAAAACTGATGCCTGAAGGTATTGAAAAATTTGAAATGCTATCCTCAGATAGTTTTCTATTTCAATTGAAAGGCATGCCAGCCATAAAACTGAAACTCGAAAAAACAGAACCACATCACTTGGTCGTGTTAGGTGCTGTTAGTGATAAACTGCCTTTTACTTTAAGAGGGGAAATCGAAGCCATCGATGATTCTTCTTCCCTTGTTCAACTTATTTTTGAAGGTGAGTTTAATAGCATGATGGCTATGATGATAAAAAATCCTATCAAAAAGTTTATAACCTCTCTTAGCGAAAATCTAGAAACCATCTAATTTTAGATAAAACAATAAAAATTCTAAAAGGCAATTAGTATACTATGATTGCTTTTTTTATGGGCAACTATTGCTAAAATTATAATTAAACCTTAGATTTAGTCAAAATTGGTTTTTGATGGAAAAAGATAGGCTAGATGCACTATATAGTTATAGAATTATAGATACAGAGCAAGATCAGAATTTCGATAGATTAGCGGAGATTGCAGCAACTGTATGCGATTGTTCTTATGCTCATATAAGCCTGGTCGATAAAGACAGGCTATGGCTTAAATCCAGTCACAACATCGAATGCAAAGAGTACCCTAGAGAAGACACCTTTTGTAATTTAACCATCGATCATCCTAATAAAACCACTATAATTTCTGATGTTGATAAGTCGACAGATAAAAAAATAAAGTATCTGGCCTCAAAAAACCCTATCGTTAAGTTTTATGCTGGACAATCGATCATAGACGAAAAGGGTCATGCTATTGGGACCATATGTGTCTATGATAGCCAACCAAAAAAACTCAATCATAAACAAAAGAGCGTGCTTAAAAATCTTTCCTTAGAAACTATGGAAAAAATAGTTTCTCACAAAGAGCGCTTGGAATTAAATGAGCTCAACGAAAGTATTGCTGATGGTAAGAATCGTTTCCAAACTTTACTTAACAACACTGGAGACATGGTCTTTCTTTTAGATGAAGAATTAACTTTTAAAGAGTTTTATGGTAAAGAAAGCAACCTGTTAATTGAAAGAGCTAATTTTTTGGGCAAATCTATAAAAGAATTCGATTTCTCATCTAAGCTCATTCAACAGGTCGAGCTTGCCGTTAAAGCTAGCAAGCTTTATCATTCAAGTATACCTATTGAATATGACATCGAAAGAAACGGAAAGCAGAAATGGTTCAGCATGGATGTGACTGTAATTCAAAGAGAAAATACAGAATCAGAAGTTCTTTGCGTGATACGAGAAAATACAGACCGTAAAAAAACAGAAGAAAAACTAAAACTCATCAATAATCTTTTTAGCGAAGCAGAAAGCCTTGCGAGAATTGGGGGGTGGCGTTATGATGTTATCAGAAATGAATTGTTTTGGACACCTATTTTAAAGGAAATTGCTGAAATTGAAAGTCATATTCAACCAACTATAGAAGATGCTAAATTGTTTTTTAAAGAAGGCAAAAATTTAGATCGTATCACAGAGAAAGTTTACGACTCTATAAACAATAAAACTTCTTATACAGGAGAGTTTGAAGTCATTACTGCAAAAAATAGACCTTTATGGGCTATGGTTAATATAAAGCCTGAGATTATAGATGGTAAATGTGTAGGGATTTATGGCTCTTTTCAAGATATCACTGAAGTTAAAAAGACGAAAGAGAAACTTAAGCAAGAGCGAAGTAGGCTGAACAACATTATCAACGCTACCAACTTGGGCACCTGGGAGTGGAACGTACAGACTGGTGAAGCCATGTTCAATAAAAGATTTGTTGAGATTTTAGGTCATACTACAGAGGAAATTCCTTTAGATAATTCTATTGAGGCCTGGAATAAAAGAACCCATCCAGAAGATTTAAAATTGAGCAATGAAGCCTTAAAAGAGCATTTCGAGGGACATACAGATTTTTATCAACAAGAGTTAAGACTCAAACATAAGCAAGGCCATTGGGTTTGGGTTTTAGATAAAGGTAAAGTTATCTCATGGACCAATGATGGCCAACCCGAATGGATGTTTGGGACTCATCAGGATATTTCTGAAAAGAAAACCTTGGAAAAGGATTTAAAACAAAACGTGCAACAGTTTAAAAATATCTTTGAGCTTTCCCCGATAGGTATTGTAATATCTGGTTTTGAGTCTGGAGAATTTCTAGATGTGAATAGAGCTATGCAACAGATGATTGGTTACTCAGAAGATGAAATCATAGGGATGAGTATATGGTCTATTACCCCTGAAAAAGACAAGATCGATTCTGATAAACAAACAATTGAAAATTTTAAGAAACTTAAAAAACTTGGCAATGTTGAGAAGGTTCTACAAACGAAGTCAGGTCAACTTATAACTGTAGTAATCAATGGATTAATTCATTATGAAAATACTGGAAAAAGAATTGTAATCTCGACGGTACAAGATATCACAGAACAGAAAAAGACAGAAGAAAAGCTAGAGTATTCTAGGATAGAAGCCATAAAAGCAAGTCAAGCTAAATCTGAGTTTGTAGCCAACATGAGTCATGAAATAAGAACACCACTTAATGGAGTCATCGGCTTTTCAGATTTATTGATGAAAACACCGCTTAATGAGGTGCAACATCAATATATGCGTACAGTTTTTCAGTCTGCCAATATTTTATTGGATCTCATTAATGATGTTTTAGATTTTTCAAAAATAGAATCAGGAAAATTACAGTTAGATGCAGCTAAAACCAAACTCCTTGACATTGTCGAAGAGGTGTCAGATTTATCTAAGTATGAGGCTCATAAAAAAGGCTTAGAATTGGTCCTTGTTGTCGAGGAAAAAGTACCTGATTACGTTTGGATAGATCCCGTAAGATTCAAACAAGTTCTTATGAATCTGATAAGTAATGCGATAAAATTCACCAAAGAAGGCTATGTTAAGCTTCGAATAACTTATGATAGTGAATCAAATCATTTATCCAATTTAGTTTTTTCTGTTGAAGATTCTGGAATAGGAATTGCTAAAGAAAATCAAAAAAAGATTTTTAGTGCATTTATCCAAGAAGACACATCGGTTACCAAAAAATATGGAGGAACTGGACTAGGCTTAGCTATTACAGATAAAATATTAAATTTAATGGGAAGTGAGCTTAAACTCAAAAGTAAACTGGGCGTTGGAAGTCATTTCTCATTTGAGGTTGCTCTTCAGTCTGAATCTGCTTCAAAAGATCAAAGTTTATCTCTAGAAGGTGTTAAAAAAGTTCTGGTCGTTTCAACAACATTTGAGCATTTTGAAATTGTTCATAATCACCTAAACGCTTTTCGTATAACTACTAAACAAGTTAGCAATCTAAAACATGTGGCAGATAAGGTGATAAATTTTATCCCTGATGTTATTTTGATTGATCAGGATTGTTCATCAGAGAATTCCTGTGAAATCGTATCAAGATTAAAAACCCATTCTAAAGCTAAAGGGGTGCGTTTTGTACTTCTGAGTAAATCTAACTCCTTAGAAGATATCAAAAATCCTGATGTATCAAGATATTTCAATCAAATTTTATCTAAACCCATCAAACGTAAAGACTTGATTGAGGTATTGATAAAAGAAAAACAGGATAATAAATTAGAATCAAAAGTCAATCACATCATAGTTGAAGGTAAAGAGGCAAATGGGATGAAGTTTCTGGTGGCTGAAGATAATCTTATCAACATGGAGTTGATTAAATCTTATTTGAAAAATATCTACAGTGATGCTACAATTTACGAAGCAGAAGATGGTGCTATTGCCTTTCAATTATTTAAAGCCCATTTACCAGATTTGGTTTTTACCGATATTCAAATGCCAAATATGAATGGATATGAATTAACTAAAGCCATAAGAGAACTTCAAAAAGGAAAGGATATCCCGATTATTGCTATTACGGCCGGAACTGTAAAAGGAACTAAAGAAAAATGTCTAGAGGCTGGTATGAACGATTATGTTTCTAAACCAATCTTACAGGAAGCTATAAAAACGATTATTTCAAAGCATTCAATTTTAAAAGCTAATGATAATAAAGAAGAAACAAAAAAGGGTGAAAACGGAGCTATAGCTCAGAATTCTTTAAAGAAATCTCACCTTATGAAGATTATAGGTCATGATGAAGAATTATATAATGAACTCATCAAATTGGCAGATCAGACATTATCCGAGGCATTAGAAGAATTGAAAACAATTGATCAAGGGGAGTCCTTAAAAAAATTGGCTCACAAGGTAAATGGTACAGCTTTAAATCTTGGAGCAAATTCACTCTCAAACCTTGCAATAGGTATTGAAAACTCTGATATTTCATCGAGTACTATGATAGAAAAAAAGAAAAAAGAACTTGCTCAAGAAATAACTAATTTGATAAATTCCATCGCTGTTTTGGAATAACCAATACATATTTATACTCTTGACTTAAACATGAATTAAAATTTGACCTTGTTCTAACAAAATTATATGAATTTAGAACGATTATATCTTCCATTAACTATGTTTGCATAAAAAAGCTAAATGGAGAAAGTAAAACTCAGTCTTGAAGATGTAGCCAATTTGGATTTTACCACCATCATTTGGATTGCTGCTCCAGTTATGTTTACGCTGGTAGCTCTGGAATCCTACTTTAGCTACAAACAGAATAGAAAACTGTATCAAGGAAAAGACTTTATGGCATCCACCTTTATAGGAGTTGTAAATATTTTGCTTAATGGCGTCATGAAGCTAGGAGTATTTGCTTTTTTTCTGTTTTTCTATAATTTAACCCCTTTTTATATCCCACACACCTGGTGGTCTTATATCCTTTGTTTTATAGCCCTTGATTTTATAAGGTATTGGTCTCATAGAATTGCTCACGAACAACGGTTTTGGTGGTCAACGCATGTTGTACATCATAACTCTGAGTATTATAATCTTTCTACCTCCTTTAGACTTTCATGGACTCAAAACCTTAAAATCATTTTCTTTTTGCCAGTGATTTTGATGGGATTCCATCCTTTTGTTTTCCTCGTGATACATCAATTGGAAGTTCTTTATCAGTTTTGGATCCATACTGAGTACATCACTAAGCTACCAAAACCTATCGAATATATCTTTACCACACCATCTCACCACCGTGTACACCATTCGAAAAATGAAAAATACTTGGATAAAAACTACGGTTCCACTCTCATAATTTGGGATAGGATTTTTGGAACTTTTGAAGAGGAAGATGAGAAACCTGTCTATGGAATTACAAAACCCATAAACACTTACAATCCCTTTATGCTGGTTTTTCACGAGTGGATAGCCCTTTTTAAAGATATGACAAGAGCAAAATCCTTCAAACATGCATTTCAAATGGCTTTTGGAAGTCCGGTAGATTACCATAAATCTGAAATGGAAAAAGTAAACCTCGAGCAGGAAAATCTTAATAAATAATTTGATTTACTAAAATCCCTCTTGTTTAGTGTTTTGCTTTATTTTTACCAAAACTCTTAACAGATGAATTTTAAATTTATAGTATTCTTAATTGGCTTTATAAGCTTATGTTCCGCTCAAACCTCTATTCAATCACCAGAAGATTTTTTGGGTTATCCCATAGGAGAACAATTCACAAGGCATCATAAAGTTTTAGAGTACTTTGAGCACCTCTCCAGAAATAGCACCAACGTCAGCTTTTCGACTTATGGCAAAACCAACGAAAATAGACATTTGAGCTATGCTCTGATTTCTTCGGAAGAGAATCTAAGTTCGATTGACGCGCTTAGAATTAATCACTTAAAGCAGACTGGAATAATTGATGGGGATTCAGATTCTAAGAATGCTATTGTCTGGCTAAGTTATAACGTTCATGGAAATGAGGCTTCAAGTACCGAGGCTTCTATGCAAACAGCCTATGAGCTTATTACGGCACACCAGGCTACTTTAAAAAACACTATAATCATCATAGATCCCTGTGTGAATCCTGATGGAAGAGATCGATATGTCAATTGGTATAACCAGGTAAAAGCAACACCTTATTCTGCTTATCAAGATGCCGTTGAACATCATGAACCCTGGCCTGGAGGAAGACCCAATCATTACCTCTTTGATTTAAACCGAGACTGGATGTGGGCAACACAGGTTGAAAGCCAGCAAAGATTGAAACTTTACAACAACTGGATGCCTCACGTACATGTAGACTTTCATGAACAAGGCATTAATTCTCCTTATTATTTTGCTCCAGCAGCTGAACCCTTTCACGACATCATTACAGATTTCCAAAAAGACTTTCAAACCCGAATAGGAAAAAATAATGCTGAAGCTTTTGATGACAAAAGCTGGTCCTATTTTACTCGCGAGCGCTTTGATTTATTTTATCCCAGCTACGGAGACACCTACCCTACCTATAATGGAGCAATTGGAATGACCTACGAGCAAGCTGGAAATGGTCGAGCCGGACTAGGCATTAAAACCGATGAAAATTATGAACTCACACTTGTAGATCGCGTAAAACATCATGTGGTTAGTGGACTTTCGACTGTGAAAATTTCTTCAGAAAATGCCAAAGAATTAAATTCTGAGTTCAAAAAATACTTTGAGCACACTCCCGACTTTGATTTTTACGTATTGGCAGGCGATGAACAAAAGCTTAAAACACTTAGCAAACTATTAAGCAAGCATGCCTATGAATTTTCGTTTTCTACAACTGAAACTTTAAAGGGAAAACACATATTTAGCAATTCAACCAAAAAATTTAATGCTAAAAATGCCTTAGTTCTTCCTGCAGATCAACCTAAAACAAAAATGCTAGAAGTCTTGTTTGAGGCAGATCCAAACTTGTCTACACCACTCACCTACGATATCACCTCTTGGAATTTAGGTCTAGCCCACGGTGTTGATATTTACACAGTAAATGGCGATGTGGAGATCACAAATAAACTCAAAGGTCCAGATAAGGCGGTTATTGATGATAAAACAGTAGGATATGTTGTCGCCTGGAAAAGTATGAATGATGCAAAATTTTTAACTCGACTCTTATCTCATGATGTTTCTGTGAGAGCAACAACAAAACCTTTCAAAATTGGAGGAAAAAGCTATGATAGAGGAAGCCTGATCATAACAAAAACCAACAACTCACAGACTGATATAGATTCCTTAATCGTAAAAACAGCACATGAAATGCATGTTAATCTATCCTCTGTATCAACTGGATTTTCAGACTCAGGAACAGACTTTGGTTCCCCAGACATAAAAAAAATACATCCACAACGTATAGCTGTTTTGAGAGGAGACGGGGTTTCCTCGCTAAGCTATGGCTCCCTTTGGTATTTTTTTGAACAGGAGCTAAACTATCCTATCATTTCTATATCAACTGATGATTTTGATAGAATAGATTTGAAAGATTATGATGTCCTCGTGCTTCCTAACGGTAGATATGCTTCTCTATTTAAAGATAAGCAGCTAGCTTCCCTAACATCATGGATTAATAATGGAGGAAAAGTAATTGCCTTCTCTAATGCTGTCTCGTATTTTGAAGGTAAAAGTGGTTTTGGTTTAGAAAGTATAGAAGTTAAAAAAGATTCAACCAGCTCTAATCTCACTGCGTACGCAGACCGCGAACTGGAAAGCACCAAAAACAATATTACAGGGGCTATCTTTCAAGTAAAAGTAGATCACACCCATCCATTGGCATTTGGGTATTCTGATACTTATGCCACTTTAAAGACAAGTTCTTCTGCTTATAAATACCTGGATAAAGGTTTTAACGTAGCCTATATAGACGACTCTAGTCGACGATTGAGTGGTTTTGTTGGAGAAAAAGCAGCTGAAAAAATATCCAACTCCTTGATCTTTGGAGAACAGCGTGTGGGTCGTGGCAGCGTCATTTATTTTGTAGATGATGTTATGTTTCGCTCTTTTTGGGAAAATGGAAAACTGTTTTTTGCGAATGCTTTGTTTATGGTCAACAATAGGAGTCAGAGTTTTAGATAAGAGAAGTTGGATACAAAATCCTCTAGAGTTTATTTTAAAATATAGATTACTAATTGAGGTCAACAGTACTATAATCAGCTTTAATATTCAGAGTTCTAGAAGAAGATGAGGCTGTTTTATTTTGATAGATTTTAGAGTCGAAAGCCTCATTAACTTTATAATTTAAGTTGTTAGCCATTTCGAGTTCAGATGATTTAGAATTGATGTAGAAATTGTAGGCTACACTAGGTAAAGTGAGTTTTGCGCTAGAGTTCTTGAGATGGATATCAATAAATATAAAATCTTTGCTGATATTATTTAGAGTTAATTCACCAAAAGAACCCTCAATCACGGCCTTTTGGTTAATTTTATCGATAGTTAGATTTGAGGTTTTAGACACTGAAGTGATCTCGCTGACCTCCCCAATATGAACCTTCTTAGCATACTTCAAATTTAAATTTAGAGCCTTGGCTTTCGTGATATCTATATCAGAATAGTTCGCCATAATGTTACAGATTTCACCTGTTAATTCATCGATTTGCAAACCTGAATAATTCAGGTTTGCATCGATTCGATTGAGGCTTGCTATTTTAAGTTGACTACGTTTCACATTCAGGTCCAATTTAGCATCTCGAGGAATTTTTATGATGATTTTCTTCTTTACTTTTTGATGAGCACGTAATTCTTTAAATATTTTTCTATTATCCTGTAAATCAGATCTTTTTTCTTTTAATTTTTCCCTCATTTCTCTTAAAGCTGGTCTCATTTTGTCTTTCAATCTATAAGTCATGACTCTTATGGAATCTTTAAAACCACTTTTCTCTATTTCTTCTTTGAACTTCTCCTTCCACTCCTGCATTTCTTCCTTAAAGTTGGACTCCTTAAACATTTCTTTAATTTCCTTTTGAAATTCAATAATATAAGCCTTCCCTTCTTCATTGAATCTTTCCATATCAAAGTCTAGGTCTATATTTTTAATTGAAGGCGGAAGTGGTGGCAAAGGTGGTGGAGGTGGCGGTGGAGGTGCAATTCCCTTTACATCTTCAGTAAGGATTTCAACATCATCTTCGCTGTGGTACATATTATTTGACATAAATCGAACACCTTTCATTGTAGAGGTAATTTCAACCTTTCTAGAATTACCCAAGGCTTCAAATCCAGTGTTTTCTAAAATTTCGTTAGCCAGATCCTCTTCTTCAATATCAACGCTAAATGTTGCTTCAACATCTACACGGTTTTTATTCCACGTTTCAATGGTAATTTCGGCATTGTCTACATTCAGAATGACATCTACATCCTTGTTCACATCAAAACTTTCTTTAAATGTTTTAGTGGTTTGTGCGTAGCCTGATAAAACACCTAAGAGGCACAAACTAAATTTGATAAGCGAGATTATCTTCATTTTCTTTTTTGTTTAAATGATTCAACTTTTGTTTTAGATCTTGAAGCAATTCTAATCTAAGTTGTAAATTATCTATCATAGCATTAACGATATCTTCTATCACGCCAAATTCATTAAGGTCTTGTTCTAATTCTTTGTAAGCTTTATTGATGATTTTTAATTCTTCTAAGTAACTGTTTACCATAGCTTCGTGATCCTGAGATGTTTCTAAAGTAGCCAACTCTAGCTTAATAGACGTGAGATAATAATCTTCTAAAGCCTTTAAGTCTGGTGAAACATCACCGAGTCCAATGGATGATGCTTGGTTAGGATTTTGAGTATCAGTTTCAGAAACTGTATTCATTTGATTCATCATCAAGACAGTAGACAATATGGCAATAATGGCAACAGCAGCATATTTGTAAAACTTACCGAAATTCTTTTTAGAATTTGTTCCAAATTCTTTGTTCAATCGCTCTTCAAATTTCTTTTCATGTCCTTCAGACATTTTATAAGACTCAGAGGCATAATCATAGTCTTTACGCAAATCTTTCATCTTTAAATTGATTTAACTGGTTCTTCAATAAATTTTTACCACGATGTAAAAGTATTCTTGAATTATTAGCTTTTACGCTTAATATTTCACCTATTTCTTCATGATCGTAACCTTCGATTAAAAATAATTTTAATACTGTAGCATATCTTTCTGGAAGTTTTTCGATGCAATTCTGAACATCCTTAGAAGAAATATGAGCTTTAACTTGCCAGGAATCATCTTGTGCTTCTGAAATATCAAACATAACGTTATCAATATTTTCGTGGTGTTTTTGCTGTCTGTAATGATCTATACTTTGATTGATTACAATGCGTTTGAGCCAGGCCCCAAAAGTAATTTCACCGTTATAAGTTTCTATATGTTTAAAAGCTTTAATAAATGCCTCCTGAACAGCATCTTCTGCCAAATTTTGCTGTTTAAGGTAGCGCCTAGCAATACATAACATAGCATCACAATAGTTTCTATAAAGTTTAAGCTGAGCTTTTCGCTTACCTTTTTTACAATCTTCTATTAATTTGTTAGTAAACACACCGGCATGTTTTATTAAAATTGCTTCAGTCTAAATACGTGCAAAATATCCTAGTGTTACAATTATTTTAAATAATCCAATATACCTCTATTCTGAAACACATAAATAAATGCTATTTCAACTGAAATCGAAGATTAACTGATATTGAGATACTCAAGCAATGCAAGTCATCCAAACTACGTGATTGATAATCACATCCTAATTAATCAATTTAATAGTATTTAACTTAATCGACATAGGAATTAATGTGATTTTAAAACTAAAGCGACCATAAAAACATATTTTTGAATTAAACTGAAAATTATTATGCAAAATATATTAGTTATAGGAGCCAATGGAACTACTGGTAGATTAGTGTGTAAGATTCTTAAAGAGTCGACCGATCACAAACCTTTTGCTATGATTAGAAAAGAAATCCAAAAGCCATTTTTTGAAAATCAAGGGATAGAAACACGTTTGGGAGATCTAGAAGAAGATTTTTCTGATGTCTTTAAAGGCATGGATAAAGTTATTTTTGCCGCAGGTTCTGGTGGAAATACGGGAGATGAAAAAACCATCGCCGTAGATCAAAAAGGAGCTATAAGAGCCATTGAATTAGCAAAAGCTCACAAATTACAGAAATTTGTCATGCTGAGTTCTATGGGAACCGATCATCCACAAGCTGTTGAAGGTTTGGAGCAGTACTTAAAGTCAAAAAAAGCAGCTGATGATGTCCTTAGAGAATCTGAATTGGTTTATACAATAGTTCAGCCAGGAGGTCTAACCAATAAAAGTGGCACTGAAAATGTAGAGGTTGCTAAGAAACTAAAGAAAATGGGTCAGATTCCTAGAGAAGATGTTGCAAAAGCCCTTGTCTACGCCTTGGAATTAGAAAGAACAAAAAATACTTCATTTGAATTGATCTCAGGAGAACATGACTTAAAAACATGTATGAAAAATTATAAATCATGAAAATTAAATACACCAATGACTCATCAGCTGTAAGCCTTATCCTATGAAAGAATTCTGGAACGAAAGATTCGAAAAAGATGAATATATATATGGCGATAAGCCTAATGCTTTTTTAAAATATCAATTAGACAATATAAAGACTCGTGGTAAGGCGTTATTCCCTCTGGAGGGTGAAGGAAGGAATGCGTGTTACGCCTCTTTTCTTGGTTGGGAGGTGGAAGCCTTCGATTTTTCCAAACCTGGACAGCAAAAAGCAAAACAACTATGTAAAAAGCATAACGTAAATATCGACTATTTCTTATCGACTGCTGAAGAGTTCGATTTTCTAAAGGAAACTTATGATCTTGTAGTATTGGTTTACGCTCATCTAAACCCTGATGTAAGACCAAAGTTTCATCAAAATATAGTTGAAAGTCTAAAACCTGGAGGCCAGCTTATTATGGAAGCTTTTCACCCCAAGCAGTTGATTGACAACTATACATCGGGCGGTCCTAAAAATAAAGAGATGCTCTACACTCTGGAGATGCTTAAAGAAGATTTTCAAAACATGACAAGTATTGATGGTAAAGAACTTGAAATTCATTTGGGTGAAGGCGAACATCATAATGGTAATGGATTTGTTACACGGTTGACAGGCGTTAAATAACAAAGCTTAAAATCAAATTCAAGCTTTAAAAACCAATTTATAGCTAAATTTGTTCTAAACAATTTATCCATGGTTCTAAGATCACTTATAATCTTTTTATTTTTTCTATCGATAACTTCAATGGCTCAAACCGAAGAGCTTTCTCAACTTGATTTTGAGACTTATGATTTTCCAAGAGCAGTTGTGGTTAAAACTCCAGGAAAAGATAAGTCCTATTTAAAAAGTAACATCGAAATGTGGATAGAAGATTATTATACGGAGTCCTCACTTCTCAATAATAAATTTAAAGATGATACATTTACTATTGAAGCTAAAGAAGATCGATTTTTCGAAATAAAGAACTTACCTACTGAGCTGCACTATGAATTGAAACTATCTTTAAAAGATAATAGATACCGATTTGAAGTGACATCTTTAAGTTATAAGTACTATACAGAACTATACCTGATCAATAACATCAACCTTATTAAGGACGATGTTATTAAAAATGATCTAGAAAATAGCCGAAATTTATTAAGCAATTTTTTTAATGCTTTGAATCTCGAACTTCATAAATTTATAAGCTCCAATAATCAGGATTGGTAAGTTTCAGTTTTCCAACTATGAAATAATTATATTATTATTGCGTTAAATTTCATTTGATTGCATTATCAATAGCCATTTTCAATAGATTGAAAATTAACTAATTGGGTTAAATAAAGGTCAAATTATCTAAATAAAAAATTAAAGTTTCATTTATATTGCTTCCGTATATTAAATATTGTTATTAATATTGTAGTATATGTTCTACTAATGCTATTTAAAACTTAGGTTAATCTTAAGATTTCATTTTTAGAAAATACAGAAAACTACAGCGGATGAAAGCAAAATTACTCTCTACATTTCTTATTGGATGTTCACTCATAATAGGGTTAGTTGTTTTTACAGCATCTGATAGTAATTCTGAACCAAAACTTGATATTGCTTTTGCAAATACTAATTTGCAGCAAATACAAAAATCATCTCAAGACAAAGCCTCTTACAACACTTTTTTTGAAATTTATGCAGATCAATCAAATACTGTCCAGTCTTTACCGGATTTAGACATTAGTAATACTGGCACGCTTTACAGAACCGAAATTCAAGGTGGCATTAAAACGTTTTTAAGGTGTACTTCAAATCCAACTGCAAGTGGATTCTTTCAATTTTTTGATCCTGATCAAGCGTCTTACCCAGCTGGAACGACTTTTTTAATTGAATGGGGACAAGGTGGTGAGACAGCAACAACAATTCCGCCAAATTACAGCTATGCTGCTGGTCTATATACATTGAGGTACACTGTATTTTTTCCAAACGGGACTTCAATAAGTAACGAATTTAGAGTGTTTGTAGGCGCAGAACCTCCTGCTCCCAGTGTTACTTTAATTGACGGAAATGATAATTGTTTACCTAATGAATACGAATATTTATTTACAGTAAATGAAAATCGTCCTGGAGCCACTTATACAATAACCATCAACGATGGGAGTCCCCCTAGAGTTATAAATTCTGAAGATTATCCTTTTGGCGCACCTATAAATGAAATTTTTACGCACACCTTCAATGATACCTCTTGTGGGGTAAGTTCAACCATTAACGGAACGCCTTTTGCAAATTCTTTTTCGATATCTGTTACTGCAACCAATCCGTGTAATACAAGTGGAAATTTTATTTCTACTGGGCCAATACGGGTGTCCGAACCTACAGATGCAGATTTTATTGTACCTGCCGATATTGCTTGCGTAGGTTCTACTGTTAATTTTACAGATATATCCTTTGGAGGAGAAAATGCGACTTCGTCTGGATGTAACAGTAATTACGGTAGATTATGGGAAATTACTGGTCCAGGTGGTACAACTATAGCGGGTGGCCAACTCGGAAATGATAATGGAGTGCCAGACGACTGGTTTTCCTGGACCGATGGTTCTGATGTTCTTGGTGTTATTTTTAACGATCCAGGCGTTTACACCATTACAATTATAACTCGTAATAACTGTGGAGAAAGCAGAGAAACCAAGGAAATCTGTATCATTCCAGAAGTTATTTCAGAATTCACATTGAGTCAGGATGAGGCGTGTGTTGAAGATAATCAAATTGTTTCTACCGATAATATTTCTCAGGCAGACGGTTGTGATATAACTCCTGAATACACCTGGGAAGTCACACAATCTAATCCAGACTGTCCCCCTACAATTACACCAGGATGGGAATTTGTTAATGGAACTGGTCCTAACGATGAAGAACCAGAATTTAGATTTACAGCTCCTGGTATTTATACAATTAGACTAAGAGTTTTTATTGAAGACATTCTGCCAGGAGATAATTGTAGAGATGATGTGTTTGAAAGGGTCATCACCATCAAAGATCGGCCTAAAGCAGATCTAGAAAACTTCATTTCCTGTGAAGGTGAGCCTTTTACAATTAACCCAACTGTCTATGATTGTTACTCTTCCACTCCAACTACTTATGAGTGGGATTTTGGAGCATCACCTCCAGCCTCTATTTCCAGTTCAACAGACCCTAACCCAACAATTTCCTACACGACAGCAGGAAACTACACTTATACCTTATGGGTCACCAACGAATGTGGTAGAAGCGATCCCATAACTGGAAATATAGAGATCAGACCCCCTTCTGTGGTTCAAGCAGATGGGCCTGCCGAGGGTTGTATCAATGAGGATATTATTTTAGACGGTACTATTTCAGGTGGATCCGGAAACGGAATCTGGACTGCTGACATTCCTGGTGGAACATTTGCACCAAGTGCTCAAGCCATAGACCCTACGTATACTCCACCAGCTGGTTATAATGGGCCAATAACTTTTACTTTTTCATCGGACAACTCAGGAATTTTCTGTTCTGATGTAAGTGACACTCATACCGTTTCTGTTGAATCTGGAGCAACAGTAGATGCTGGAATTGACAATACGATTTGCCTAGATGAAAGTATTACTTTGAATGGTAATTTCGGAGGAACAGCCACTGGGATCAACTGGTCTTCGCCAGGAGGTGGTACTTTTGTGGATCCAACAGACCCAAATACTGAGTTTACTCCACCACTTGGATTTGTAGGTACACTAACACTAATAATAGAAACGAGTGGATCTATCGGAACCTGTCCCCCAATTACAGATACTGTTGATATTGAAGTTTTACCGCTTGGACAAGTTAATCCTATTACAACAGATCCAGTACTCTGTAATACAGAGACACTATCTGAAATTCAATTCACATCTTCGAATACGGCCTATACTACAAATTTTGAATGGAGTATAGATACCAATATTGGTTTAGCTCCATTTAATGGGATAGGGAATTTACCAAGTTTTCAAGCTGTAAACCTAACTGATGCACCTATCATAGCCACAGTTACTGTGACTCCAATTATAAATTCTGGTTCAACCAATTGCCCTGGTCCACCAGAAACATTTGAAATTACGGTCAATCCGACACCTTCCATACAGGATGAAAGCATTCCCTTATGTGATGGAGAAATATTTGACTATGCACCAACTAATGGCGGAGGTAATATCTTACCTGCAGGAACCACTTATACCTGGGCTACTCCAGTAAGTAATCCTGTAGGTGCTATCACTGGAGGTTCTGCCGAATTTTCTCCACAAACGAGTATAAGCCAAACTATTTCCAATTCAACACCAAATCCTGCGAGCATAACTTATACCATCACTCCTACTTCGAGCGAGGGTTGCCAGGGGGATCCTTTCGAATTAACGATTAATTTCCCAGAACAACCAGTAGTTCAGGATATCCCTAGAAGTTTTTGTAGTGGTGAATCCTTTTCTATAACACCCGATCCAAGTTTAGGAGGAAATCAAATTCCTGCTGGAACCGTTTATACATGGACTGAACCTAGCATAAATCCATTGGGTGGTGCTACAGGAGCGACTCCACAAACAGTTCCCGTTACTTCACTAGATCAACAACTAACGACTACAACTAACGAAATAGTGACAGTAACCTATACCGTTACTCCTATTTTGAATGGCTGTCCCGGGGATCCGTTTGATGTGGAAATAACTTTGACTCCTAGGCCAGTTGTTCAAGTTGATCCACTTACAATCTGTAGTGGCGATACCTTTTTAGTAGAACCAGAAGATGTTTTACCAAATATCGTCCCCATTGGTACTAGGTATACCTGGACCAATCCGGTTGTATCGAACCCTGGAACTATTTCGGGGGCAACTGCAGTCGCAATTCCACAAAATAATATAAGCCAGACCTTAATCAACTCCAGTCCTGAATCAGTATTTGTAACTTACGAGGTAAGTCCAGTGAGCTCAACCTGTGACGGAGACCCCTTTGAAGTAGTAATTGAGGTAGAGCCACGTCCTTTTATCAATGACATACCTGTAAGTGTTTGTACTGGTGGAATTTTCGAAGTGATCCCCACTAATAACGGTAGCAATATAGTTCCTTCCAACACTACGTATACCTGGTCTACTCCAGTAAGTGATCCTCCTGGGGCTGTGACCGGTGGAAGCGCAGAAACCAATCCACAAACCTCAATTAGTCAAAATCTAACCAATACAACTGAAGATATAGCACGACTTATTTATTCAGTAACTCCTAGAGCAGGTAACTGTACTGGACAACCATTTGAAGTAATCGTTACCTTGGAGAGAGCAGGAGAAATTGAGAGAGAACCTGAGCCACTGCAGCAAATTTGTGTTGGTGGGCAAGCAGATCCACTAAGCATAAGTCTATCAGATGGAGTTACTTCAACAACTTCTATTCAGTGGTATCGTAATACTACAGCTAGTACTACAGGGGGTACTGCCATACCCGGAGAAACTGATACTACGTACCAGCCAGGTATATTTAATGTACCTGGAATCTATTATTATTACGTCGAGATTATACCCCAAGGTGTACAATGTTTACCAGACGTTAGCCAATTATCAGTTATAGAAGTAGTGCCAGATCCAGTGATCACTGCACAACAAATGAATAATCAAGATTTGTGTCTTGATGCTTCCCCTAATGAATTGAGAGTAGAAGCCACTGGTGGAGTGGGCCAACTCAATTTTCAATGGTACGTTAACGATAACCCGAGTATTACAACAGGTACAGAAATAAATGGTGAAGTTACTAATAGATTTACTCCTCCTACGGATCAATTGGGGACAAACTATTATTATGTGAAAATTACACAAAATGCATCAGGCTGTGAAGTCACAAGCAATCCTGCTAGAGTAAGAATTGCACCTCAGCCCTTTATCAATCAACAGCCGATATCAGAAGAGCTTTGCTTAAATGCTGATGCTAGAATAATGTCGGTAAATGTTAGTTTCACCTTAGGCAATCCAACATTCCAATGGTTTGAAAATAATGAAGACAGCAATACCGGTGGTGTAGCAATACCAGGGGAAAATCAAGCCACATTTAATCCACCAACTACTACAGCCGGAGAGTTTTTCTATTATGCGGTGGTGAGCTTTGACAATTCTGGTTGTGGACCTCTTAGGTCTGAGCCAGCAGGTCTAAATGTGGTGCCGCCAGCTGAACTAAATCCAATCGAAAATTTTGAAATCTGTGTAGGAGAGGAATTTTCCGGGGTTAACTTTACTACTACCAATCCATCTATGATTCATACCTACAGCTGGACAAATTCTAATCCTGATATAGGACTTGCAGCTACTGGTGATGGAAATATTCCAGCATTTACAGTAGAAAATACTACTGGCGTGACACAAACAGCTACAATTACAGTAAATTCTTCAAGCCGATTTGAAGGAGATTTCTGTGGTGATGATACTGAAGTTTTCACAATTTCTGTCTCTTCAGAAATCATAGCAAATGCTGTTGAAAATCAAATAAGTTGCGAAGGTGAAGGAGATGGGAGCATACTTATAACACCTGAGGGAGGAGCTCCAATTTCTCCAGCACAACCCTACTTATTCAACTGGTCAGGTCCTGATGGATTCTCGTCTAATCAGGAAGATATCTTCAATTTGAGTCCTGGGACTTATAATCTTCAAATTACAGATGATTATGGTTGTGTTTATAATTTTAGCTATGAAATTGAGGAGCCTGATGAGTTAGTTGTCTTAGAAGATAATAAATTAGACGTTCTCTGTCATGGAGAAGAAACTGGTGAGATTTTAATCTCTGTTACTGGAGGAACGGGAGACTATTCCTACCAGTGGTTAAAGGATGGCTTTATCTTCGCCGACACACAAGATATAGAAAATATTGGTGCTGGGATTTATACAGTAATTGTAACCGACGAAAATGGCTGTAATCCTAACAGAAATAGGCAATTTGAAATAACACAGCCCTCTCCTATAGAAATAGAAGTACTGGATAAATCTGCAATAGTTTGTACAGATGATGTAGTCATTCCCGATAGTGAAAATAGAAAGAGCCAAGTTGATGAATTTACAGGATTTATAACAATCGATGTTCAGGGAGGAACTCCTTTACAGAATGGCAATGGAGAAGCTATCTATCTATATGAATGGGAAAATGCAGTGGGTGATGTTATATCTAGTGAAAAGAATCTAACTGGTGTTGGGCCAGGCTTGTACACTGTCAATGTTTACGATGATTTAAACTGTATTGCTTCAATGACCGAAGAACTAATCATGCCAGACCCAATCGAAATTGAAGTGGATGCTGACAATGAAACATGTGCATTTAATCAAGATGGTTCTATAACTCTCGACATAGTAGGAGGAACTCCCCCATACGAGGTAGAGTGGGAAACTGGACAGAATGGAGCGATCATCAATAATTTATCACCCGGTGTTTATGTTGCAGAAGTTACCGATAGATTCAATTGTACATCTTCTGTATCGGTTGAAATTGAAGGTGTAGATCCTGTAGAAATCACGGCAGATTATGAAAACATTAGCTGTTTTGGTGAAGTAGATGGTTTTATAGATATTGAAGTACAAGGCGGCAGACCTATAGATCTTGTTTCGTATGAATACTCATGGACAGGTCCTAATGGTTTTACAAGTACAGAACCAAACCTCAGCGATTTAGAAGCAGGTATTTATTCGCTGATTGTAAACGATGCCATCGGATGCGAAGAAACTTTAGAAATAGAAATCATAGAACCAGAGCAACTTCAAGTGAGTTTCGAAACTACTCAAGTCAATTGCTTTGGTGTAGATGATGGAACGATCACTTTATTTGTGGAAGGCGGAACTCCTCCTTACACTTCCAATTTTGGACCTGGAGATTCTACCTTTCTTTTTGAAGGTTTAGAACAAGGCACTTACGACATAGAAGTCATGGATGACATGGGTTGTAGTGTCTTCTTAGAAATTGAGATAGATCAAGAGTTTGTAAATGAAATTGAACCACCTACGGGTGAACCGTTTCAGGAATTTTGCAGAGAAGATTCTCCTACTGTTAGTGACATCAACGTGTCGGGAGATGGAATCAGGTGGTATCTATCACCAATGGATGAGGAAGCTTTATCAGATGATTATCTTCTTACAGAGAATACGATACTTTATGCTCGAAATTTTGATTTAGATTTAAACTGTCTCAGTAGCGATGTTTTAAGAGTTGAAGTTGATATAATTGATGGAATTATAGACGTCAATAACTACATCACCGTCAATGGAAATGATCTTAACGATAATTTAAATGTCGTCAATATAGAATTGTTTCCTGATAATGAAATGCTAATCTATAATCGCTACGGTAAGTTAGTATGGGAAACTAAAGGTTACAATAATACTGACAACACCTTTAAAGGAGAATCCAATGTAGGCGGAACTGTTGGACAGTCTAATTTCTTACCAACTGGAACATACTTCTATATTTTGAATTATAGGTCGCCGTGTAATAACGACACGAAGAAGGGATATATACAAATTGATAATACAAATTGATAATGAACTTACATAAAAACATAATGCTCTTGTTGCTGATGAGTCTTTGCTTTTTAAGTCAAGCTCAAACAGACGTTAAATTATCAAATTTTGTATTTGCACCTTTGATGTATAATCCAGCCTATGCTGGTAGCTCAGATGGCTATAGCGCGACTGGTTTTTACACTTCTCAGTGGGTTGGATTTGATGGTGCACCAGAGACTTTAATAGTCACTGGTCATGACAGGATTGGATTGACAAATTTAGGAGCCGGATTTGATGTATTGAGTGATAATATTGGTGCTAGTACAGAGAACAGAGTTGTAGGAAATATTGCTTATCATCTCAGGCTATCTCAAAACTGGCTATTATCTACTGGTATAAAACTAGGAGCCAATAATTATGCTATTGACTATAACTTGCTTTCCATAGAAGATCAAAATGAATTTGGAAACGGATTTGGAGATATTTCAAGAACCAGTTTTATATTTGGAACCGGCATCTTTCTGCACAGAGATAATTTTTTCGTTGGTGTATCTGTTCCTAATTTTTTAACCACAGATTATATCGATGATTTTAGAAATACATTAGCCAATACAACTCCTAATTACTTTTTAACGACAGGATATAGATTTGAATTAGAGCGTGAGGTTTATCTTCAACCTACAGTTTTAGCCAGAGTAGCCAAGGGAGCTCCATACAGCGCATTAGTTTCCTTTAATTTAGACTACAAAGACAAGATTTATGCTAGTGCCAACTATGAGCATAATGTAACTGCTGGGGCTTTTGTAGGATTAAGGATTACAGATCAAATTATGGCCGGATATGCCTATGACACTTCAATAACTACGTTTGCGCAATATAATGGAGGGATACACTCTTTTATGATCAACTTCAGAGCCAAAGAGCGCTACAGAAGAGATCGTTGTGGTTGCTTTACCTATTGATTTAAAAAAACTTCATCCAAGGTTTTTTTTAACCTCAACAAAAAATTTGTTGAGGTTTTTATTTAATTAGTATTAAGATATAATTTTACAAGCTCAATGTAATTAGCAAACATGCAGACATCACAAACGTCTAAAGAAGAGTTTTGGAATACTCTTACCCATGGAGTTGGTTTTGTAATTGCCTTCTTAGGAGTAGTCATACTTTTTATAGCTGCAGATCTTTCAAATATCAACTTAAGAACCGGACTAATACTTTACTCTTCATCATTACTTCTGCTTTATGCGGCTTCTACTAGCTATCACTTTGTAGAGAACATAAGCATTAAAAAAAAGCTTAGAGTCTTGGATCACATCAGCATTTACTTTCTTATCGCAGGGACCTACAGTCCAATGGTATTGACCTTACTCAAAGACGGTAATGGCCAGTTATTATTCTATATCGTCTGGGGATTTGCGCTACTGGGTGCTTTTTTAAAACTTTTTTTTACAGGAAAATTTGAAAAAATATCGCTTATCCTTTATTTACTTATGGGTTCACTCATCGTTTTAGATGCGCTAACGGTATTTAAAACCTTTAAGATTTCAGAACTAATTGCACTGTGTCTTGGCGGTATATTTTATATTACTGGAATCTATTTCTATGTGAAAACTTCCATCCGTTACAATCATGTCATCTGGCATATGTTCGTCATTTTTGGAAGCTTCAGTCACTTTTTAATGATTTACTTTTCTGTTTCCAGACTTTAAACAAGACATTCGCTTTGTCTAAATGATATTATATGACACGTTATCAATAGGTACAAGTTTCAAAATATCGACTAAGGTTAAATTTCTCTTAGAGTTTTAAAGATAGGTGCCTGGTGAGGGATAAACCAGCACAAAGCTCTACAATATTTCTTATCTTTGTATAAAATTGCAACATATGGAAACTGCAGTATTAGAAAAAGAAAAAACAACTACCGAAAATAAAACCACAACCAGAACGGGTAAGCCAAAATGGTTGCGTGTGAAATTGCCAACAGGTAAGAAATATAGAAACCTTAGAAAGCTAGTAGACAAATACGACTTGCATACGATTTGTACTTCTGGGAGTTGTCCAAATATGGGTGAATGCTGGGGAGAAGGAACTGCTACTTTTATGATCTTAGGTAATGTTTGTACCCGATCTTGTGGGTTTTGTGGTGTAAAAACTGGCAGACCTGAAGATATAGAATGGGATGAGCCAGAGAAAGTGGCACGATCCATCAAGATCATGGGAGTTAAACATGCGGTAGTCACCTCAGTAGATAGAGATGATTTAAAAGACATGGGGTCTATTATTTGGGCAGAAACTGTAAATGCCATAAGAAGAATGAACCCAAAAACTACCTTGGAGACTTTAATTCCAGATTTCCAAGGGAATACTAAAAATATCGATCGTATTATCGAAGTTTCTCCTGAAGTCGTTTCTCACAATATGGAAACTGTTAGACGACTAACTAGAGAGGTAAGGATTCAGGCTAAATATGACAGAAGCCTTGAGGTATTGAGATACTTGAAAGCTCAAGGAATTAGAAGAACAAAATCTGGAATTATGCTGGGTCTTGGTGAAAAAGAAGAAGAAGTTATACAAACTCTGAAAGATCTTAGAAGTGTAGATGTAGACGTTGTAACAATGGGACAATATCTGCAACCTAGTAAGCAACACTTACCAGTTCAAGAGTTTATCACTCCAGAACAATTCAAAAAATATGAAACTATAGGTAAAGAATTAGGTTTCAAACACGTTGAAAGCTCTGCTTTGGTAAGATCTTCATACAAAGCTCACAAACATCTTGAATAAGAATGAATAATACCATTAGAGTAGGAATTAATGGCTTTGGTCGCATTGGCCGAAGCCTTTTTCGTTTATTGTATGAACATCCACTTATTGAAGTAGTCGCTATTAATGACTTGGCAGAGGCCAGAACCTTATCACATCTACTGAAATATGACAGCGTCCACGGTCAATTTCCCTTTGACGTAGAATACAATGAAGAAGGTATTTTGGTAGATGGCAAACTATTTCCACTAACCAATATTTCTAAGTTAGAAGGATTGAACTGGGGAATTTATAATGTAGATACACTTATTGAGTGTACAGGTAAGTTCAAAACCAAAACCGAACTTCAACATCACATTCATGCAGGAGCTAAAAAATTAATTCTAAGTGTGCCACCAAGCGATGATTCTGTAAAGATGGTAGTTTTGGGTGTTAATGATTGGGTGTTGGAAGAAGACGATGTTATGATATCTAACGCTTCCTGTACAACCAACAATGCAGCTCCAATGCTCAAAGTAATTCATGATGCTTTAGAGGTGGAGCAGGCCTATATCACAACTGTTCATTCCTATACTTCAGACCAAAATTTACATGATAAACCTCATCGGGATTTAAGACGTGCACGTGCAGCTTCTCAATCTATAATCCCAACCACCACGGGAGCAGCAAAAGCGCTGACTAAAATATTCCCAGACTTAAGTGAAGTTATCGGAGGCTGCGGCATAAGAGTTCCTGTTCCAAACGGTTCATTAACGGATATGACCCTTAATGTCAAAAACTCTACGAGTATTGATGAAGTGAATGCATTGTTTAAAAAAGCTTCAGAAAAAGAATTGAATGGAATTTTAAAGTATTCAGAAGTGCCTCTGGTGAGTATCGATATGGTAGGAAATCCTTATTCCTGTGTTTTCGATGCGGGGATGACCTCAGTTATAGGTGGCCATTTGATCAAACTCATTGGCTGGTACGATAATGAACGAGGCTATAGCAACCGACTTATCGACCTTATCCTTAAGATGAGCTAGAGTCCTTTATTGTCTTTTTTGCCAATTCTAATATTGTTTCAAATTGTTCCTGCTGAGACATTTCACTGTTATCAATCTTAATGGCATCCTCGGCCTCGATCAATGGTGAATTTTCTCTGTTCGAATCAATGTAATCTCTGTGTTTTACGTTTTTAAGAACTTCTTCAAAACTGATGTCTTCGCCTTTATTCTTGAGTTCATCATAGCGCCTCGTTGCTCTTATATCTGATGTGGCAGTCATAAATATTTTCAGTTCTGCATCAGGAAAAACAACACTACCTATATCCCGTCCATCCATAACTATCCCCTTCTCCTCACCTAGTTTCTTTTGAATATCAACTAATTTTTTTCTTACCTCATCAATTTTAGCAATAGAACTTACGTTTTCAGAAACCTGCATGGTTCTAATTTTCTGCTCAACATTTTCTCCGTTTAAGATGACATCATTGGAGGCCTTTTCAGGATTGTACTCAAAATTAATATGTATTGAAGACAGGTGCTTAATTAGCTCTGGTACATTAACATCAGTATCATTTATCCAGCCGTTTCTCATGGCGTACAGAGTGACAGCTCTGTACATCGCACCTGTATCTACATACTTATACTTTAAAGCTTTGGCTAATTTTTTGGCAACTGTGCTTTTACCAGTTGAAGAATGGCCGTCAATAGCTATTACAATAGGAGTCATATTAATCTGGGTATTCGATTCTTAAGTGATAAATATTATTCAATTTAGCCTTTAAGATTTTTTTGATAGACTGGATTTCTTTAAAGGTAATATTAGCATTGATGAACTGATCTTCCTCTATTTGCTTGTTGATAATTTTTTCAACAAAATCATCAATTAATTGAGTACTCGGTTCTTTAAGCGATTTACTAGCAGCTTCTACCGAATCGCACATCATAAGAATCGCAGTTTCCTTGCTAAAAGGAATAGGGCCTGGATACCTGAAATCTTTAGGATCGACATCTTCCTCCTCTTCTTCCTTTTGCTTTGTATAGAAATAGTAAACTGTAGTTGTCCCGTGATGAGTTCTAATAAAATCGATAATTCGGTCTGGTAAATTTCTTTTTTTAGCAATTTCTATACCTTCAAGCCTATGATTGATGATGACTTCAGCACTTTCTTTAGGCGAAAGCTCGTCGTGAGGTGATACAGATGTGGTTTGATTTTCAGTAAAGTAAATAGGGTTTTTCATCTTACCAATATCGTGGTATAAAGCCCCTACTCTGATTAAAAGAGAATTTGCACCAATTTCATTTGCCGCTGCTTCAGCCAGGTTAGCGACATTCAGAGAATGGTGAAAGGTCCCCGGAGCAATATTGGCGAGTTCCTTAAGTAATTTTGAATTGGTATCCGACAATTCAAGCAAGGATAAGTCTGAAATTAAACCAAAGATCTTTTCGTAGGCGTAGATTAAGGGTTGCACAAACAGAAGACCAACTCCACTCAAAAGAAAATAAATAAAGTTGTTGTAATTGATTTCTGAAAGGCTTCCTTCTTTGATCATATTAAAAGCAAAATAGGCAAAAATATAGACGAGGGTAATCTGTACAACAGAGAGAAATAAATTTGCCCGCTTGTAGAGTTCAGAAACCGTCAAAATTGTAACAATACCTGCTATAATCTGCAAAAACATATACTCATAGCTATCAGGAACAATCAAACCAAGAATGAGGACGGTAATCATATGTGTAAAAAGTCCTAGTCTAGCGTCAAAAAAGGCCTTAAGCGTTAATGGAAGAATACATAGCGGTACAACATATATATAGTCTGTATCCAGTCTTAATACTAAAAGAGTTAAAAAAACAAGGAATAAAACATTGAAGAAAATAAACGTGATCTTATTATTATTATCATAAATGTCTGGCCTGTATTGTCTTATAAAAAGTAAGAGCATCAAGAGTGAAAGCCCCACAAGACATGTATAGCCAGTGATTACGACAACAAATGACGAGGATTCTAAGCTTTGAGATTCATACTCGTGTTTTAAAGATTTTAAAATCCTTAATTTTTCCCCTTCAATTATTTCACCTTTAGCAATAATTTTACTGTCTTTCGTTACTCTACCCCTGGTATAGGAAATTTGATCAAATTTGGATTGAATTTGTTTTTCGTTCAATTCCTCATCGTAAGTCACATTAACTTCCAGAATTTCGAAAAACAGTTCCAACAATGAATTTCTGTACTCAGTTAATTCTGATGACGCAATTTTATCGATCAAATAAGGTTTTAGGCCCTCCTGTGTCAATAAATCATCATAGAGTACTTCTTCAACTTGCTTAGATTTTATTAAAAAAGCAATGCTGTAATTCTTCTGCTTATCATCTTTGATTTTAATCCCGGTATCATAAATTTGATCGATAGTTTGAGAAATGAATTTCTCTAAGTCAGGATTAGCGTCGATCAATGAATCTTGAGTGGAACTTAGTTCTTCCTTCCAACTGTTCTTAATCTCATCTGCCACAGCAACATTGAAATTGAAGTAAGGAATATGTGTCTTTTCAATTTTAGATTTTTCAGCAGCGATTTCTTCATCAGATTTCAAAATTGCGAAATCAAATGGAGCGTACAGGTTTTCATACTGCCACGGTTTACCCTTTATGATTTCATATTTGAACTGACCACCAGTAGGAAAGAAATAGACAATGAAGAATACACTGACAGCTAAAAGAAAAAACTTAAAAATAATCGACTGATTCTTATATAAATTGTCTAAGAGGTTGTTCATAATTTAAGATTGCTCAAATTTATGAAAATATAAAGTCATACCATGCAATCTAAATTTAATAGTTAAAAGTCAGTTTTAGACTTTAAGCCTTGACCGGCGTATGAGTTCACAAAAATGATTTAAGGTCCTTATAATTTAAAGTGGATTGGGTTTAAATTCTTAAATTCGCTGAAAATTAAAAACTAATTTTATGTCTAAAGAAATCGTTATAGTAAGTGCAGCGAGAACTCCAATTGGAAGTTTTCTCGGGAGCTTATCCTCTATTCCTGCTACAAAGCTGGGAGAAATTGCTATAAAAGGAGCACTATCAAAAATAAACCTAAAGCCAGAACTAGTAAGTGAAGTCTTGATGGGTAATGTTGTACAGGCTAATAATGGACAAGCACCAGCTAGACAAGCAGCTATGGGTGCAGGCATACCAGACACTGTGCCTTGTACTACCGTCAATAAAGTATGTGCAAGTGGTATGAAAGCTGTCATGCAAGGTGCGCAGGCCATTGCGCTTGGTGATGCCGAAATCGTGGTAGCAGGTGGTATGGAAAATATGAGTATGATTCCTCACTACCTTCACTTAAGAAAAGGACAAAAATTTGGACCAACTCAAATGGTAGATGGCCTTCAACGAGACGGACTTGTAGATGCTTACGATCAAAATGCTATGGGGGTTTGTGCAGATTTGTGTGCAACAGAACATAATATTTCCAGAGAGGAGCAAGATGAATTTGCTAAGGAATCTTACAAGAGAAGTGCCGAAGCCTGGAAAGCTGGTAAGTTTGACGATGAAGTTGTACCAGTAGAAATTCCTCAACGAAAAGAAGACCCTAAAGTAATGAACGAGGACGAAGAGTTTAAAAACATCAAGTTAGAAAAAATTCCAGCCTTAAGACCAGCCTTTAGCAAAGACGGGACAGCTACTGCTGCCAACTCTTCAACTATAAATGACGGTGCTGGTGCCGTTGTATTGATGACTAAAGAAAAGGCTGAAGAACTTGGCCTAGAAGCTTTAGCAACGATTAAAAGTTATGCAGATGCCGCTCAGGAGCCTCAACGCTTCACTACAGCGCCTGCTAAAGCTCTTCCTATAGCACTACAAAAAGCCAATGTTTCAAAAGAAGACATCGATTACTTCGAGTTCAACGAAGCTTTTTCAGTAGTGGGTATTGCTAACACTAAAATACTTGGTCTGGACAGTAGTAAAGTAAATGTTAATGGCGGTGCAGTTTCACTTGGACATCCGCTTGGTTGCTCCGGGGTAAGAATTTTGATAACTCTTATCAATATCATGAAGCAAAACAATGCTAAACTTGGCGCAGCTGCTATTTGTAATGGTGGTGGTGGTGCTTCTGCTATGGTTTTGGAAAGATAACTAGTACATACAACTCATCAAGATGCTATACGGAATTTGTCCTCTAAGTGTTGTTCCTGTGAGAGCAGAAGCAAGTGATGCTTCAGAAATGATAACCCAATTGCTTTATGGGGATCACTTTGAAGTGATTGAAACCAAATCCAATTGGATTAAAATTCGTATAGCTTTTGATGATTATGAAGGCTGGCTAGACCATAAGCAAGCTCATGAAATTGATGAAGCTACCTTTAAACGTTTATCTGAATCTAAGCTATGCTCAACTGACTTGTTAAGCTTAATGACGACCAAAAATGGAGACCTGATGCCCGTTTGCATTGGATCTTCAATAGATGCTTCTGGTGAACTTCATCACCAGTTTGATGGTGCAACTAATGAGAGCTTTTCTAAATTAGATCTCATCGATACAGCGATGCTGTATCTGAATTCCCCCTACCTTTGGGGTGGTAAATCGCCATTTGGAATAGATTGCAGCGGTTTTGTACAAATGGTTTATAAGATTGGTGGCATTAAATTATACAGAGATGCATATGAGCAAGCCAAACAAGGACAGGCCCTTTCATTTATAGAAGAAAGTGAACCTGGTGACCTGGCTTTCTTCGATAATGAAGACGGAAAAATTATTCATGTAGGGCTTATGATGAAAGACAATTATATTATTCATGCACATGGCCAGGTAAGGATAGATAGAATAGACCACTCAGGAATATTCAATGTAGATACTGGTCGTTACTCACACAACCTCAGAGTGATTAAAAAAATTACTTAAAAAGAAGCACCCAGACCAAAGGAGAACCAAAAGCCATCATCGCTCTGGAAGAAATTGAAGGTTCCTGAAAACAAATCTGCACCATTAATCCAAAATCCAATTCCGTAGTCATTTTGCCATTTGTCTGATTCTGCAACGTTAGTCCAGACTCTTCCTACATCAAATCCTCCAAAAATGCCAAATTGTAGGGGAATAACATTTGTTTTGATTTGATTGAAGCTGTATCTAAGATCTATATTTCCAACGAAACTCTCCCTTCCAATAAACCGGTCTCTTCTAAAACCTCTTAAACCATTTCGTGATCCTAGAATGGCTCCCTGATAGAACTCATAATCATCATTGAATATAATTTGAGATGCAGCTTTAGTCCTTAAGACCCATTTTTTATTTGTTGATAATGCATTGTAAAATTCAAGGTGTGGGTTTAAGAAAACAAAACTCTGTTCAGTATTTGACAGATTCATCGTTCCACCCAGTTCTGCCTTGAAGTCCATCCCTCGTGTTGGATTTAATTCGTCATCAAAACTATGGTACTGAAAGGAGGACTGATAAGAAAGAAAATTTTTAGCCTCAAAGAAATCAGAATCTTCAGAAATAAGCTGATCACCAATTAAGTCGATGAACCTGCCTTCGGTCCTATCCACCTTATAATTCTGATAGGAAAGCTTATGTTCAAATGTGCTGCCATAATCAGAGATCCTTCTCAGACCCACTTCAAATTCAGCTCTTCTGATTTTCACCCTGTTAAAATCTTTCCCCAAATCATCCTCAGGATTTTCGGTTCCATTTCCAAAACCAAAAAAGTTCCTGGCAAAATTTGGACTTGAATATTCTAAGCTTGTGAATAGGTTATAATTACCCAGGATGTTGGCGAATTCGCCTTCATAGCCAAAATCAAAACCTCCCGTAGCGGTATAAATTCCAGCTCTTAAGTTGTGTTTATAGGTAAAAGGGTTGAGTTGAAACCCATTATAACCAAAAGAAGTCTGGACTCCAAATAATAGTCCGTCATCTGGATTAAAACCAAAGCGCGGTAAAAATGTACTGGTATGACTTACACTCCTATCCTTGTCAAATGTATTTATTACATAATCGTCTGTTCTTACAACTCTACCTCCATTTTTCAGCTCGACAGAATTTTTTAAAGATCTATGGTCGTAAGCTCTTATCTTTTTACCCGATTTAATGAAGTATTTATCATCATCATGCCCCCCTACCAATCTTACTTTTATTTTTGTTGGAAATTTTCCAGATACTGTAAAAGTGTCTTCATCGTCCAAACCATAGATCCATACCTCATCGGTCTCTTCTGGACTATACACTTTATCCACTATTGTATATTCCCTCTCTCCTTGAATATTTCGAGTTATTAAAATTCTTGTTTCACCACCCTCTTTGCGAATCACATCTATAAAGTCATCTTTATCGGTGGCTATGAGTACGGAAATCGAGTTTAAAATACCATAATATTCTTCTGCATATTCGGTTAACTTAGAAAGTCTGGCTTTAAAAATTGATATTAACTTTTGGGTTCTTTCCTTATCAATTTCATCAGGAAGTTTAGAAAATGCCTTTTCAATTACTTCATCTGTTAAGTGTTCCTGGATATAAACTGCCTGATCGACCCAATCCTTCTTAGTATCATTTCTAATGATCATCCTGTCGAGGCTGAGGCCTGAATTATTGAACCATCGCAAATTTTCAATATCCTTATCGTAAGGTTGAAATTTTTTAGGAACCGAGCTCATAAAGCGCAGGGCATTAAAAAATCCACCATCAAAATTGGCAAATACCTGATCTCTGTCCCTGGGGATTGGTCTAAAATACCGGTCGCCATTTTCCTTTTCAAATTCTGACCAGCGCCACTGGTCTTCATGTCTATCCCAGTCTCCAAGCAACATGTCGAAGAGTCTGGCTCTAAGATAATTTGATTCATCCAGACTATACTTTTCATCTCTGCGTAAGCGTTCTATCATGTCTGCTGTGCTCACAATATCATGGTTTGGATTGCCAAAAACACCTTCTGTTCCCATCCAATGTTCTTCCGGACGCTCCTCTATCATATATAAAGCATCTCCATGAACAGTGTTGAATTTCTCTAAGCCTTTTTGTTTAGGAATATAGACCAATTTAGGATTGGTATGATAGACACCAATGGCCTCAGATAAATCGGGAACTGCCATAAAACCGAAGGGGTGAGCCGCTGTAAGGAAATCTAAAAGCGCCTCTTCAACAATAGTTTCATCAAACTCATCCTTTAAATTTTTATCTGGATAGACAAATTGTTGCAAAAGCCTCACGGGGTTCTTTTTGATTTGTCTGATGTTATATTCTCTTCCAGATTTATCGTTTAATCGAAGAGAGTTGGTTTGCATCCCTCCCCCCATTCGCATCGGTGCGAGTCCGCCATAAGCTGAATCAATTTTTAAAACAGGTACTGTAATTTTTCTGGTATAAAGGTCTCTGTAATGCTCACCCCAGAAACTTTCATAAAACTCAGACCTTTGCGTTTTAAATTCATCATAAACAGAAGTAGTATAGGTATTTGGAAAATCTTCAGGTAAATCTTCTAGATCATAGTTATTATCTGGAGCATAGAGTTCTTTTTGAAAAATCAACTCAGGGTCTTCGTCTGCTGAGTAAAACTGAACCCATGAAGAGCCATCTTTAAACACGTCGTATACAGCAAAACCATGGCCAGGGTAGGCAAACTCTCCATTATTGCTTAGCTTGGCATAAGATATTTTAGATCCAGAGCCAGAAACAATTTGCTTTACCAAATCGTTTTCTATGTACTGTAAACTATGTTCGTGTCCTGAGGCAAAAACCACTTTATTCCATCTACTGGCAATAGCAGAAATTCGGTCTACCATAGACTGGTATTGATTATTTTGAGTATCCTGAACTGAAACACCACCAGATACTCTTATGAGATTCACCAGCGAAGCTAAGCCTGGCAAAGGTATTTTCTTTTTGGAAGGAAACAAATGCTTTGAAAACTCGTAGGTTCCTCCATGCACTCCATTTGTATACAATGGATGATGTAGAGCGACTAATGTGGTTTTATTCTGGTTTTTTTTAAGCTCTGTTTCAAATTCCTCGTAGAATTGATCTAGAGTTTTTATTTGGTCACAATTCCTATTGATCAAAGGGTTTTTATCCCAATTGGCTAAAATCCATTGAGAATCCAATATGATAAGATGAACCTCATCAGAAATATCAACAAAAGACATCCCGCAACCTGGTTGAGGCAGCCAAGCCTCGTCCTGATGAGGTAAATTCTCTTCAACGCGTTCTTGCTGATTTTTTACAGACTGAATACCTTCAGAATACCAGTCATGATTTCCAGGAATAAAATGAACATCTCCTTTAAAAAATTCAAGTCCTGAGGTTTGTGCATCTATGATACGCTTCGCTTGTGACCTATCTTTATCCCCTTTACTAGGAAGTCCGGCTGGATATATATTGTCTCCAAGAATGATCACTTTATCATCTTTAGTATGCTTAGATACAGCATATCGTTTGAATGCAGCGATACCAGGAGGCGTTCCTTCAAGGTTTTCATAACCAGTATCACCAATTAGGTAAAATCTTTGAGCAAGGCTCTTATGACTTGGATAATTTGAAGAAATGAACTGATCTTGATTTTTATATTTAACTTCGTAGGTTGAGCAGGAGAGCATTAAAAAGCTAAGGAAAACTATTAGTAATATATACTTCATTGAAAGGGTGTCTTTTTCTTTTAGTTTCGCATAAAATCACTGTATATGACAGATTTCATTTCGAAAACAGAATCTTTTGTATTGAATTTATTCAAAGATAAGCTATCTACAAGATTTGTATACCATAATTTCAATCATACCCAAAGAGTTGTAGAAAACGCTAAATTGCTAGCAGAAGAACAAAACTTAACTAAAGAGGATAAAGAAATTTTGATTTTGTCGGCCTGGCTGCATGACACTGGATACACGGTATCAGAAAAAAATCATGAACAGGAAAGCAAACGTATTGCTAGAGAGTATTTAGAACAACTTAATTTTCCAAAAGCTTCGATTTCAAAAGTTGAAGACACTATTGATGTGACTAAAATGAATGCTGAGCCAGCCAATGAGATCGAGAGCATTCTTAAAGATGCTGATTGTTCTCATTTTGCTAAAGATAATTTTAAAGAGATCAGTGAGCTTTTAAGACAAGAATTGAACCTTAGAGGTGAAACCTATTCGGCCGAAGAATGGAGGAATCTCAATATCAAAATGTTATCTACCAACCATCAGTTCTACTCGACTTATGCTATCAAGCACTGGGGTGTTAAGAAACAACAACATCTCATTGATTTAATTGAACAAAGAGATAAAAAGAAAAGGAAAAATGAAAAGGAGAAGTTAAAAGCTAAATATAAAGCACAATATAAGAATGACAATCCTGAACGAAGCATTCAAACCCTTTTCAGAACGACCTTAAGAAATCACATTAAATTAAGTGATATAGCTGATACTAAAGCTAATATTTTGCTATCTGTGAATGCGATTATCATCTCTTTAGCCTTAGCTAATATAATACCTAAACTAGACAATCCAAGCAATGAACATTTGATGATTCCCACATTGATTTTGATTTGTTTCAGTGTTGCTGCAATTATTCTCTCCATTTTATCCACTAGACCCAATGTCACCTCAGGAGAATTCACAAAAGAGCAGGTAGAAAACAGAGACGTAAATATTTTATTCTTCGGAAACTTTCATAAAATGAAGTTTAAAGACTATTTGTGGGGCGTAGAAGAAATTCTCAAAGACAAAGACTATGTCTATGAAGCCCTGATTAAAGATTTGTACTTACTAGGAAAAGTTTTAGAACGGAAATACCGTTTACTCCGGCTTACCTATAATATCTTTATGCTGGGTATTATCATTTCTGTGATAAGCTTTTTTATTGCTTTTAGAGTTATATAGTGCAACGCTTATGATGTGAATAATTTCTTCAATTTAAAAAAATACAATCGTCGCGAGCCTTGTTTATAAATTAGCATTCATTTTAATTCAAACCTTATCATTTAAGGTTTTCATTAGGTCATTGTAAGTTAATCCTTTAGACCGATCCTGAGAGTGATACAAAATACCTACTCTTATCGCTTTCAACCCAGACACTCCTTGAAGATCTTCTACATCTAATACTTCTATATCATCTGCCAGATATTTTTTATGTTGCAAATATTTCAAATATTTGAGGTACTCGACTTCCGTTTCTTTTTGAGAATATACAATAGTCAATTTTCCCTTAGCGGTAATTCTTTCCTGAGTATTTTTTATATAGGCTTTATCGATACGTTTTTTAATTATTTCATAGCGGGCATTATAGGAGCCATCCACATCAAAATGCTTTTCATCCATTCTGTAGTGAATAGTTAAGGTATTATTGAAAGCAAGAATCAAAGATCTCGAGCTCAATTTAAGATGTTTAGTTTCTTGAATTTTGTAGAATTCATTTTCCATCTCACACATCACAGAAAGTTGCCATAATCTAAGATTCTCTAACACGACTTCACTAAAAGTAAGATCTTTAGCGATAGATTGACCTATATACATGTTATGCTCAACGCCGTCTGTTTTATAGCGATCGAAATAATGAGGAAATATTTTTTGAGCTTCAATTTGTTTTTGATCGATGTAAGTCGCCATGCAGTAGTTTATTTTGGAAACATTGTCATCAAATTCCACCCGGTGCTTATGAAAGGTATTGATCCCAGACTGGATCTTGTCGAGATAGGATTCTACTGAAGCTTCACAAGTTGGAATATTTTGCTTTATATGCTTAAGAACAGGTAGAACATCTTCTGTTAATAAACGATTGGTTTTTTCTTCTGTGGATGCTGATATACCATCAGACAATTCAGATAAAGCATCGGTAATTCTGTAGCCTAATTGTTCGTAAACAGGTATTGAATGTGACTCGTAAGCCGAATTTATAATATTGAGAACTTGATTCAATTGATAAATCAGATCGTTTTGGATAGCTTTATTTCTCTGTGTGGAGGAACTGGCAATATCAATCTGGCCAAACAGCGGGTAAACATCTCTAAATCCTATATCACTGAGCTCGTAATCTACTCCAGTAGATTTGTCAAAATAAAGACGCTCTGCCTCTTCTTCAAACTTCCATTCTACGCTTGGATGTATAGATGTGTATTCACTTTGGATGATAGCTTTGATCCGGTTCTTTCGTTCTTGCCTTAAATTCTCTACTGTTTCTGCGATATAAGGAACAATATCGTCTAATTTGGTGGCATTGATATTGTTCAAATCATTTTTAGAATAACTCACTAATTCTAAAATTGCCAAAAGCCTATTGTTTTTGCTTACAGGAGCCAGAATAACAGACTTTATGCCTTTTGAGCGCAAGTGATTAGCAAACCTATTCTCAGGATTGTGTTTTGCATAATTATCTACATCTGTTATACTAAAATACTTATGCTGCTCTACAATGGACTTGTAGGCCCCGTGACAAAAGGCTTCTTTACAACCATTTTTGGAAATAGAATCTAAAATAAAACTGTCTATAAAATTAGATTGACTATTTTGAAACTGTTCTTTTTCATCATCAAATAAAGCAAATCCAAATTTTAACTTAGGCAAATTAAAAATAGATTTTAGTATTCGGGACATTTTATGTGTAACGGCTTCAGACTCAGAGAAGATATTGTTATTGAGCAATAGTGTTTTGATTTCTGAAATACTATTATCTGATGTAATATCTGTAAGATTTAGAATAGCAAATCCTTTAAATATCCAGGAATTCGGTGGAAATTTTTCTTTCCAAAAGTCGATATCATCATGACGGTTCAATAGTTCGTCAAGATCCTCAGGAGTGATGTCTTTCGCTTCTTCAGTAGGAATGAGTTCAACGAAGTCTGCATTAACAAAAAGTCTATAATTTCTGAAATTTCCATTCGCATCTGGCACATCGTAGTATTCTGGTCTAAAGAAATCTACATTGTAATTGTAATAGGTATTTAAGATGATAATACATGCTAGGATATAGTCCTTTTCTATATTAAAATTTCTAGGAAGAAATTTAAAATTCTTGTCGGGCACAGAGTCTAGAATTTTTTCAAACCGCTTGGTCTTTCTAAAAATTTTATTCCGAAAGGGAACGGTTGCCACTTTTATCTCATTATGAGTTAATACGTCTGGAAACAAATCATCCAGTAGTATTTTGATTTGCTTTTTGTAGGGCTCAAGATTTTCAAAATTTTCTAAGCCATCAAAAAGTTCAGGATAGGATTTGGCGTAATCTATAATCCCTTGGATGTAGGTTTTTGAAATTGGATTTTGCTCTTCCTCTAGCCGCTTTTTAAAGTTATCGAGTATCTTTTGAAAGCTTAATTTTATTTGAAAAGGATATACCTCGTTATAATTGTCCATCTTGTAATATAAAGAATTCAAAATTATTGACGTCTGATGAGGAATAGTTTAACTTAAGATAGATTTATCATTATCTGCCATTTTTTTTTAAGATTGAGTTCTACTTAACTTTAGTATGTTATTTTTGCGATAAAAATTCGATTAAAATGAGACTAGTATTAAGTTTAGTATTGCTTTCAATTCTTTTAAGTTGTGAATCATCTTCATCAAAACTTACGGGAACTGTAGAAAATTTAAGTGATGGGTCAAAAGTCTATCTCACCCACCTAGGCCCACAAAATATTCCTATACCTCTAGACACTACAGTTGTTCAAAATGATAAATTTCAGTTCGAATTGAGCGATTCTAATCAAAATTTGAATTTAATTGAATTTGAAAATATCAATGGAAATATTCTCTTTATTAATGACGCTCCTCAAATAGAAATTGATGTCAATAGATCCAATCTTCGTGATTCAGATATCAAAGCTGGAAAACACAATAAATTATTGAAAGAATATATTAATTTGATAACAAGTTATTCTACTAAAATCAATGAAAAAAAAGCTCAACATCAAAACTCATCAGAGGCTAGAGATGAATTAGCAATATTGGATTTAAGGTTAGATATTGAAGAAATTGAAAAAGAATCAAAACAGGCATCACTAGAATTTATTAAGACTAACACGCATTCAATAGTAGGTATGATGGCTTTATCTGATGTCATGAATTCCAAATCTATACCTCTCAATAAAATGAAAAGCCTTTATGAGGCTTATGACGCAGATGTAAAAGATACACCTCTTGGTAAAGCTATAGGTCAAAAAATAGCTAAAATTGGCGCTACAGATATCGGTGCCGAAGCTCCAAAATTTTCTGGTCCAACACCAGATGGCGACATGCTTTCTCTCGAGGACGCCATGGGAAAAGTAACGCTCATAGACTTTTGGGCATCCTGGTGCAAGCCGTGTAGGATTGAGAATCCTAATATAGTGAGCATCTACAATGATTACAAGGATCGTGGCTTTACAGTGGTAGGTGTTTCATTAGATAAACCTAACAGCAAACGAGCATGGACAAAAGCCATTGCTGATGATAATTTAGAGTGGAATCATATCTCTAACCTCAAACACTGGCAGGAGCCAATTGCCCAAAAATATGGAGTGAGAGCTATACCTGCTGCCTTTTTAATCGATGAAAACGGAATTATCATCGGTAAAGATTTAAGAGGAAATGAATTGAGAGAAAAGGTAAAAGAAGTCTTAGGAGAATAATTGATATATAATCAGTTTCTTTGTTTTCTTTATTTTAATCTGGAGACTTCAATTTGTCTGCTTTAAAAGGTCTTACAATTAACCTTGCAGCTCTATCATAGTTGATATAGCTATAAGTCCAATTAAAAAAAGTAACTATTCGATTTCTGAAACCTACCAGGAACCATAAGTGAACAAACATCCAGACAAACCAAGCAAAAGCACCTCCAAATTTTATTTTATCGAGGTCGACTACAGCTTTGTTTCTCCCTACAGTTGCCATCGTACCCTTGTCAAAATAATCGAAAGGTAAGAGTTTTTGTTTATTGAGTGTTCTAAGGAGATTTTTGGCTAAATGTTCTCCCTGTTGTATGGCAGGTTGAGCTACCATAGGATGACCTTTAGGATACTCCTCACTTGTCATAAGTGCAATATCTCCAATCGCAAAGATGTTTTCATAGCCTTCTACCTGATTAAAAGCATTCACATGGTAGCGATTGGCCTTTTCCATCAGAGCCCCATTTTTAAGCCCTTGAATAGCTGCACCGGTCACCCCGGCACTCCATATGAACGTTTCTGTTTCAAAGCTTAAGTCTTCATCGCTTGTTTTTACCACGTGATCTTCATAAGAATCTACAAATGTGTTGAGGTGTATCTCTACTCCCAAGTTTTCTAAATATTTTTGAGCATTGGCAGATGAGGTTTCACTCATTGGGGGCAATACGCGACCCATCCCCTCAATCAAATGGATGTGAATGTCTTCCGGGGCAATATCCTGATAATCCTTAGGTATTACATTTTTTCTTAATTCTGCAATAGCACCGCTCAATTCAACTCCAGTAGGGCCTGCACCTGCAATCACAAAATTCAATAAAGCTTTCTTACGTTTTGGATCATCTGTGATAGTAGCTTCTTCAAAATTTTCCAAAATAAGACTCCTCAAATTCAAGGCCTGAGGAACTGTTTTCATCCAAATAGCATTCTCCTCGACGCTTTTATTGCCAAAGAAATTAGTTTTAGACCCAGTAGCTATTACCAGATAATCGTAAGTGATATCTCCTATATTGGTTTCTACGATTTGATTTTTATCATCTATATGGCTCACCTCCGCCATTCTAAAATATGCATCCTTGTTTTTTTTCAAAATCTTACGGATGGGATATGCAATGGAATCTGGCTCAAGACCTGATGTTGAAACCTGATATAATAAAGGTTGAAAAGTGTGATAGTTTCTTTTGTCCAGCATGACCACCTGAAATGGTTTCTTTTCAAGATGTCTTACCAAACTCACTCCACCAAAACCTCCTCCTATAATGACAACTCTTGGTAAATCTGTTACCGGAATATTCATAAAAACTATGTTTATTGCAAAATAAATTTAAAATACAGCCAAGTCTGTAACTTTTGATAATTTTAACGACATATATGTAGACTTTGAACGTTTTGAGACAAGAACAAGAATTTTTAAACTTACTCGAAGAACATCAAAACATCGCACATAAGATCTGTAGAATGTATACTTATGATGCAGATGCACACAAAGATTTATTCCAGGAAATAACCATTCAATTATGGAAAGCATATCCAAAATTCAGAGCTGATTCTAAGTTTAGTACATGGATGTATCGGGTTGCACTTAATACGGCTATTACTTTATACAGAAAGAAAAAAAGAAGTGTTTCGACATTGCCCTGGGAAAATTTTGATTTTAAAATTTCTGCCGAAGGTTACGACAGTACATTGGATGATAATTTGAAGTTGATGTATGCTGCGATAAAAGAATTAAATGATATCGATAAAGCCTTGGTGTTGCTTTATTTGGAAGATAAGCCGTATTCAGAAATTTCTGACACACTTGGTATTTCTGAAGTGAATGCTAGAGTGAAAATGAATAGAGTGAAAACCAAACTAAAAACAATTTTGAATCCTTAAGCATGGATGAATTAGAACTCATAAAAAAAGACTGGCAGAAGCGAAGCCAGGATTTACCAAACTATAGCAAAGATGAATTAGTGCCCATGTTGCACAAAAAATCATCTTCCAATGTCAAATGGATATTTATCATTAGTATCCTTGAGTTTGCATTCTGGATTGTGATAGAGCTTTTAAGTACAGGACAAGATTATATGAGTCTCATAGAGGATCAGACTTTCTTTTGGTTCATGAGAATCACATCAGTCGTAAATTATGTCGTTTTAGTAGGATTTATATTTTTATTCTTCAGAAATTATTTAAAAATACAGGTAACAGATTCATCAAAAAAATTGATGAGACAGATTATCAAAACCAGGCAAACTGTGAAGTTTTACGTGCGGTATAATGTTGTTTGCTTCACCATTGTCTTTATTCTAGGATCTTTAACAGTTATATCTGGAGAAACTGAGTTGTATACCAGAGAATTTTGGGTTATTGTTGGAGTCATAGCTTTCGTTTCTTTAATCATCATAGGATTTCTTCTTCTATTCTATTTTGTATTGTATGGATTTTTAACCCGACGTCTTTATAAGAATTATAAGATGCTCAATAAAATGGAAATGTAAGCTCAGGCCCTTGGATGATACTTCTGCAGAACCGACCTTAAGTGGGATTTATCAAGATGCATGTATATCTCTGTGGTTGTAATACTTTCGTGACCCAGCATTTGCTGAATCACCCGTAAGTTAGCTCCATTTTCCAAAAGATGTGTCGCAAAAGAATGCCTGAACGTATGAGGGCTAATATTCTTTTCAATATGCGCCCTCTTGGCCAACTGCTTAACGATGGTAAAGATCATGGCTCTGGTCAATCCTGATCCACGGCGATTTAAAAATAATACATCAGTAGAATCCTTCATTATCTCTTGTTCGTTTCTTAGGTCTATGTAAAGATTGATATACTTCTGAGTATATGGATTGATAGGCACTAATCGCTCCTTATTTCCTTTTCCAAGAACCTTTATAAAACCATGTTCAAAATGAAGGTGAGAGAGCTTGAGATTTATCAATTCGCTAACCCTGAGCCCGCATCCATATAGGGTTTCAATAATAGCTTTGTTACGATGACCCTGGGGATGAGACAAATCTATCGCTTCAATGAGTTGATCTATTTCTGTCGTTGATAGCGTATCAGGGAGTTTCCTGCCCAATCGAGGAGACTCAATAAGTTCTAAAGGATTAGATCTTCTATAATCTTCAAAAATAAGATAGTCAAAAAAACTTTTTAGTCCCGAAATGAGTCGCGATTGAGAGCGCTCATTAAGAAGTTTTGAAATAGTGTAGATAAAATTTTGGATGGTTTCTTCATCAATCTCAATCGGTGAAGCATCTATATTGAATTCTGAAAGGTAATTGGTAAGTTTTAAAATATCTAGCCGATAATTTTCTATAGTATTATCGGCTAGAGCTCTTTCAATCTTTAAATAATAGGTATAATCTGATATCGCTTGCTCCCATTTCATAAAAGCAAATTACAGCATTTATAACAAAAATACAGTATAAGTTCGGTAGCGATTTTAAATATTTAGAGCTACAAAATTTGTTCGGCGTGAGCTTTTGTTTTTACTTTGGTTATCACATCTTCCAACACGCCTTCCTGATCGATGAGAAAGGTAGTTCTGTGTATACCTTCGTATTCTTTGCCCATGAATTTCTTAGGCCCCCATACTCCAAACGCCTCTATCACTTTTTTGTCTTCATCTGCCAAAAGTGGAAAAGGGAGTTCGTATTTGGTTTTGAAGTTTTGCTGGCGTTTTGGAGAATCTGCACTTACTCCCAAAATTTCATAGCCTTGAGACTGCAAAGCTTCCCAGTTATCTCTAAGGTTACAAGCCTCTGCAGTACACCCTGGTGTGCTTGCTTTTGGATAAAAAAACACGACTAGCTTTTTTCCCTTGTAGTCTTCAAGTGTATGTACATTACCATCTTGATCTTTAGCTTCAAAATTTGGAGCCTTATCTCCTGCTTTTAGTGTTGTCATAATTCCTATTTTTGTTTAAAAGTAAAGCAAATGAAAAAATCTGAAAAAGTGGATTTCGTTATAAATACGTTAAAGGAATATTACCCTAGCATTCCTGTTCCATTAGATCATAAGGATCCTTATACTTTACTTATAGCAGTGCTGATGTCTGCACAAAGCACCGATGTTAAAGTCAATCAAATTACTCCCCTCCTTTTTGAAAAAGCTGATAATCCCTGGGACATGGTTAAAATGTCACCAGAGGAAATCCGGGAAATTATCAAGCCAGTAGGGCTTTCTCCCATGAAATCTAAAGGAATATATGGGCTCTCAAAAATCTTGATCGAAAAGTATCAGGGTAAAGTACCAAATAGTATGCAAGCCCTGGAAGAGCTCCCGGCTGTAGGACATAAAACAGCTTCCGTAGTTTTGGCTCAAGCTTTTAACGTACCTACCTTCCCGGTTGACACACACATACATAGGTTGATGTACCGTTGGAATTTGAGCACGGGAAAGAATGTCCAAAAAACTGAAAAAGACGCAAAACGGCTTTTTCCTAAAGACGTCTGGAACGATCTGCATTTACAAATTATATGGTACGGCAGAGAATACTCTCCTGCTAGAGGCTGGGATCTTGAGAAAGATATCATCACCAAAACCATCGGAAGAAAATCTGTTATACAAGCCTATAACAAGCAAAAAGCTTCCAAATCGAAATAAGGAAGCTTAAATTTTAAATGATTAATTGCTAGTTCTGAATACTTTCAAACTGCAGATTTTTGTAGTTCACAACCCTCATAGACTTAGAAAAATCTAAAATTGTCTGAATGGTTCGTGATGAGGGTTTCAAAGGTGTTGAAGTTTTCTCTGAAACTTCATTTAAGTAAATTTTCGCCATATGATTTGTTTATATATAACGAAAACGCAATATCTCTAAAAATATTGTTTACCTCAATTAGTCAAGACCACCTGATGCTTTTCAATGATTTTTCTCAAATTAATCAGAGCATATCTCATCCGTCCTAAAGCAGTATTTATGCTAACATCAGTTTTAAAAGCTATTTCTTTAAAGCTCATTTCTCTAAATATTCTCATCTCTAAAACTTCTAATTGATCTTCTGGCAATTCTTTAATCAACTCATGAAGATCAGAATCGATTTGCTCTTTAATCAGCTGTTTTTCGGCATTGAGCCCTCCATCGGTCATAAAATCTAAAATTTCAAAGTCACCCTTACCTTCAAATTTTGGCATTCTATTATTTTTCCGAAAATGGTCGATCACAAGATTATGAGCAATTCTCATAACCCAAGGCAAAAACTTACCCTCTTCATTGTATTTACCACGTCTTAGGGTACGAATCACTTTTATGAAGGTATCCTGAAAGATGTCCTCTGCCAGATCTTTATCATAGACCTTTGAAAAGATGAAACTAAAGATTTTTTGCTGATGTCTATTGATGAGAATGGATAGTGATTTTTCATCACCGGCTAAGTACTGCTTGACTAAAAAAGCCTCCGAAGAAATTGAAGTTCTATTCATATATCTTTTACTTAAATACAAACCACCTTTCAAAGAAAGTGGTTGCGGTTATCAACTAATATTAAGTAAAAGTGTTATATAGGCTTCTAAATATCTGGCTAATATATAAATATATGTTTACGTCAAACCCATAGTTAATAATTTTAACACATTATGAATCCCTCAGTCTCTGCTATTGGGCGTTCAAATCTCTATATTTGCAAGATTCAACACCTTTATGACACACACAGATTTAGATAAATTAGATCCTAAAGAATACATCATTATAAAAGGAGCTCAGCTTCATAATTTAAAGAATATCGATGTTGTTATTCCTCGAAATAAACTAGTCGTTATAACAGGCCTTTCTGGCTCAGGAAAATCCAGTCTTGCTTTCGATACCCTCTATGCTGAAGGCCAGAGACGTTATGTTGAAAGCCTATCTGCTTACGCCAGGCAATTTTTGGGACGTCTAGATAAACCCAAAGTAGATTATATCAAAGGGATTGCCCCGGCAATTGCCATAGAGCAAAAGGTAAATTCTACCAACCCAAGGTCTACTGTTGGTACCTCTACCGAAATTTATGATTATCTAAAGCTCTTGTATGCCAGAATAGGAAAAACAATTTCTCCGGTTTCTGGAAATCTTGTCAAAAAACACACTGTTACTGATGTGGTAGATTTTATAAAAGCAAAAAATGAAGGACAAAAATTACTTCTTCTGGCTCCTATTGCTTTAGAGAAAAAAAGAACCATTGAAGAAAAAATCAAAATACTTCAGCAACAAGGATTCAGTAGAATAAAGATTGATGATAAGGTGCTTAAAATTGCCGAAGCACAGGAATTAAAAATTTCTAAGAAAAGTAAGCTTTCCATCGTAGTAGATAGAATTGTTGTAAAAGATGATGAGGATTTCTTTAATCGATTAGCAGACTCTATTCAGAATGCCTTTTTTGAAGGTAAAGGCGAACTGAACATTGAAGATGTAGCAACCCATGAGCTTACGAACTTCAACAACAAATTTGAGCTGGATGGTATGCAGTTTACTGAGCCGAATGCCCATCTGTTTAGTTTTAATAATCCCCTTGGTGCTTGCCCAAAATGCGAAGGATATGGAGATATGATCGACATAGATGAAGCTCTGGTCATTCCTAATACTGGGCTAAGCGTTTATGAAGGAGCGATTGCTCCCTGGAGCGGTGATACTTTAGGCTGGTATAAAAAAGAATTCATAAAATATGCACACAAATTTGATTTCCCTGTGCATACCCCATACTTCGAGCTTACTGATGACCAAAAAAACATCATTTGGAACGGAAATCAATATGTAACAGGCATCAATGAATTTTTTGAGGCTGTAAAGTCCAAAGCTTACAAAATTCAAAATCGGGTTCTTCTATCTAGATATCGCGGTAGAACTAAATGTCCAGAGTGTAAAGGTCGCCGATTGAAAAAAGAGGCTACTTATGTCAAAATCAATGATATAGATATTACTCAATTGGTAGATTTACCTATTGACGAAGTGAGTGAATTTTTTAAAACCTTAAAGCTTAACGATCACGACAAAAAAATTGGAAAACGCCTCCTGAAAGAGATCAACAACAGACTTAAGTTTTTGATGGATGTTGGTTTAACTTATTTGACATTAAATAGAAAATCCAATACGCTATCGGGGGGTGAATCCCAGCGTATCAATCTAGCGACTTCTTTAGGGAGTAGCCTTGTTGGCTCCATGTACATACTGGATGAACCTTCTATAGGACTTCACTCTAAAGATAATGAACGATTGATTGAAGTTCTCAAAGATTTAAGAGACTTGGGCAACACCGTTATTGTCGTAGAACACGATGAAGATATTATGAAAGCTGCAGACTATATCATTGATATAGGCCCCGAAGCTGGTACACAAGGAGGAGAACTGGTAGCCAAAGGTAGCTATAAACAAATTTTAAAATCTACATCCTTAACTTCACAATACCTCAATGGAAGTATGGAGATACAAATCCCGAAGGAACGACGAACTTCTAAAACTTTTATCGAGCTGAAAGGAGCACGTGAACATAACTTGAAAAACATCTCTGTAAAAGTTCCACTAGATAGTTTTGTAGCGATTACTGGGGTATCTGGAAGTGGAAAAAGCACCCTGGTAAAAAAAATACTCTATCCGGCCATGATCAAGCAGAACGGTGGCTACGGAACTAAAGCAGGGCAGTTTGATGGAATAGATGGTAATTTTAAGCACATCAAGCAAATCGAATATGTGGATCAAAATCCAATAGGCAGATCCTCGCGATCTAACCCAGTGACTTATATCAAAGCCTATGATGATATTAGAAATCTTTTTGCCAAGCAGAAACTTTCCAAAATTCGAAATTTTAAACCCAAGCATTTCAGCTTTAATGTAGAAGGTGGCCGTTGCGACACCTGCGAAGGAGAAGGAGAAGTCACTATCGAAATGCAATTCATGGCCGATGTTCACCTGGTTTGTGAAGCCTGTAACGGTAAGCGCTTCAAGCAACAGGTCCTGGATGTGGAGTTTGAAGGCAAGAACATTGATGATGTTCTTTCTATGACTATAGATGATGCTATGGATTTTTTTAGGACTCATAATGAAAAGAAAGTCTCTAATAAACTAGAAGCTTTGCAAAGCGTTGGCCTGGGTTATGTCACTTTAGGCCAAAGCTCTTCTACACTATCCGGCGGAGAAGCACAGCGTATCAAGCTAGCTTCCTTTTTAACAAAAGGTAAAAATGCAGATAAAACACTTTTCATCTTCGATGAGCCTACTACGGGATTACACTTTCACGATATCAGTAAACTTTTAAAATCCTTTGAAGCCCTCATTGAAAACGGCCATAGTGTGATCGTGATTGAGCATAATATAGACCTCATCAAATGTGCCGATCATGTGATTGATCTTGGACCAGAAGGAGGCATAAAAGGCGGACAACTGGTAGCCGAAGGTACTCCAGAAGAAGTTTCTAAGCTCAAATCGTCTTTTACAGGGCAGTTTTTAAAATCTAAGGTTTAAGTATTCTTTTAAATTAAGTTTTCAACCTAGCTTTAATTTAAGGTGAACAATGAAAACTTAATTTCTAAGTCTTCTTATTTCTTTAAAGATATTTTTCTGTAAAGCTCTGTCATATCTTTTGATAAGTTTGCTTTATAACTGACTACCGCATAAATAAGGCTAATGATAATTGACTTCAAAATAATATTGAGGAACGCAAACTCAGTTGTGAAATTCCAGTAGTAAAACCCTGAGCTTAGTATTAAAATCATTAAGAAGATATATGCACTATATCTGTTGAAAGGATGAATCCCGAACGTCATCCTCACAAAAACTAGCTTGAATATATTGTAAACCAAAAACGAAAAAAAAGTAGCATAAGCTGCTCCGTAGATTCCATAGATTGGAATTAACCACAGATTTAAAACAAAAGCTACTCCAACCAAAACCAGGCCAGCAGCCAATACGGTTTTATAGTATTTGGAATTGAAAATGATACTGTTATTATTGCCTAAAATATTATCACTCAATTTAACCAGACTAATCAATACGACGATGCTTACTCCTACTCTATAGTCTTCAGGAATAATTTCATAAAGCATATGGACATTGGTCACGATGATCACAAAGACAAAACCACTGATGAGGAACAGCGTATTAGAACTCCTGATGTATAAATCTTTTAGAGCATCTGTTTCGTTATGATTTAAATATTTAGCGGTGATGGGATTAGTGATCTGATGCATAGCCTTGGAAGGCACTGCAATCACTGTAGCGATGTAAATAGCAATGCCATAGATCGACACATTCTCGATAGGCATAAAATATTCTATCATGACTTTATCCAGGTCAAATAAAGCCACAGCAACAGTTCCTGCAATAAAAATAAGAAAAGAGTAATTCAACAACTCCATCAGTCTTGGAGGAAGTTGAAAGCTAAATCTTGGTCTGTAAAGTTGTATCGCATAACCCAGCATCATCATCGCTCTTAAGACAAAAACTCCAATAAGTAGATTGATAAAGAGGTGAACGCTAATGAATTCAGCATATAGACAAATGAGCAGGAGTGTAATAGCAATCCTGTGGAAAAGTTCGCGCATCAGCGTCCCAAATACACTTTTGTACTGAACTTTTGCCCAGGCGAAAAATACTTCGAAGTAAGCTGTGGCAATAGCTATGACAAAAATTCCCCAAATAAAAGGTTGAACCAGGTCGTTTTCGCCCTCAAAATAGTCTAATAACAAATCATAAAAGGCGACCCCAAGCGATGCCAATAACAAACCCAACAAAAGAGGGAGAACCAATGCAAAATTGAGTAGTTTATCCTTGTCTGAAGACGTCTTAAAACTGCTGTAAAATTTTACTATCGTATTATGAACTCCTAAAGCCATAAAAGGCCAGAATAAATTTCCTGCTGATAACAGGAAAGTGACCAGCCCGTAGTATTCGTCAGTAAGAAATTTGGGGTATAGAAACAAAACATTGAGTGCGCCAATTCCAAATCCCAAATAGGTTGACATGAGATTATTCAAGGATTGCTTGGCGACGATTCCCATAATTCTAGTGTATGAGTTCTGTTAAATTCTGCGTTAGGTGTTTACGGCTATATTGCTCAATATTTTTGGTATCCGCTTTAAGTTTTCCGTTTAGAAAAGCCTGAAAGGATTCTTCTAGATGAGATTTCAATTTCAATTTATCCCTATAAGTAAAACAGGCTCCAGAATTGGTGTCTGAAATAATTTTTTCAACATCCCACCCTTCTGGCCCAATGGCTAAAATTGGTCGTTTTGCTGCAAGATACTCAAAAACCTTTCCCGGTATGATGCCCCTCGTCTCTGGCTTGTCTATTTCTATGAGCAACAGCATTTGTGAGCTTCTTTGACTCTCTACTGCATCTTTATGGTTGAGATAACCAACAACGCTTATGTAAGGTTTTAGCCCCACTTCATAAGCAGAGCTCAACACACTTTCACTCACTTTACCTATCAGGCGTAGCTCAAAGAAATCTTTAAAAATGGGGTTTTCCTCTATCATTTCTGAGATGACTTCCCAAAGCGCTTTCGGGTTTCTATCATTAAGCAAGGAACCGATGTGAGATACAGTAAAGTTTTCACTCAATTCTGCTTCTACAGCTAACTCAGCGTAGCCGTTGGTAATCACTTCTATTGGCACCTGAGTTTTCTGTTCAAATTCTTCTCTGGTTTGGTAGCTGGTTACAACAAGCTGGTCTGCGGAATTTAATACATCATGCTCCAATGCCAGATGCTTTTGCTTAGACGCTTTGGTAAGCTTAAGAGCAGAGTGGTAACCAATTGTAGTCCACGGATCTCTAAAATCTGCAATCCACTGCAATGTAGGCATCGTTTTTTTCAGTTCAAGACCTATGAGGTGTAAACTGTGCGGAGGTCCAGTTGTTATAATGGTCTCTATTGCATGAGTCTCGATATAAGATTTTAAGAACTTCACTGAAGGTTTCACCCACAGCACCCTGGCATCTGGTATAAAAAAATTTCCTCTAATGAAAAGCATCAGTTTTTCTTTCCAGGATTGTTTTGTTTTGGATTTGATAATTCCCGTACTGATGGTTTTAGAGTCTGATTTAGAAAGTAACTCTGCCAAAGCATAAGGCTCAAAAATCGATTTTTCTATCACCTCTATGTCTGAACTTACCTCCAAAGACTTGTCTATAATAGGATAATTTGGGTTTTGTGGTTTATAAACAACAGGCTGGTAACCAAATTCTGGTAAATACTTAGAAAATTGAAGCCAGCGTTGTACACCGGGACCCCCTGAAGGTGGCCAGTAGTAAGTTATGATCAGGATTTTCTTCATCTGTTAAGATTGCTTACGCTTATAATGATAACCCAGACCTCCAAGAATAATAAGCATCAAAAGGATAAAACTTGCCAAGGTAATTTTTCCTCCTACTTTTACCACTTCAGGTTCAAAAGAGAACTTTACTTCATGACTTCCCGCTGGAAGCTCTAAAGCTCTAAGCACATAGTTAGCTCTAAAATAATCGGTCTCTTCGCCATCAATAGTTACCTTCCACCCCTCTGGATAATACAACTCAGAAAACAAAGCCAGTCGATCGCCTTGAGCCTTATAGTTATAAATTAGCTCATTTTCTTTATAAGACGTCAACTTAATCTGATCTGAAAACTTAACATCAAATGTCCTATCCTCATAATTGAATTGATCACGTTCGACTATAGCCGTCGTACTAGGATTGATGCTATCTAAGGCTAAAATAGCCTCATTAGCATTATCCACTGAGAATACTTTATTAACGAACCAGGCATTGCCTAGATGATCTGGATTCTGTTGAACAGCAGGCTGACCGTCATTATTAAAAATAAAATATTTTACGTTAAGCATATTTAAAATGCTTTGCTTGCCTTCGTAAATATAGAAATCGAACAACTCCTGTATTCTACCCGGTTTTGCGGCGTGATACCCTCCAATCGATTTATGAAAATATGAAGCCCTGGCTGAGTTTAAGGGATTAGACGTCAAATCATAAACTCTGAAGTGGCTGGTGTCCTTTTGAATTTGAAGATCTGCTTGATTGGCCTGAAAAGGACGTTCCATCACAGATCCTGCTACAAAGTCATCTTCATTGACGTATCGGGTGTTTACCCCAATCAAATCGATTAAAATAAAAATCCCAATGAGTCCCAAAAACATGGGTTTCTTTAGTTTTTCTTTTAGATAGAGATAAATGGCTCCAGCAATGAGCAGGACAAATACTAATGATCGTATAGTATCTGCTGTAAACATTGCTCTCCGGTCTTCTTTTAAAGCCCGTATAAATTTTGCTCCATATTGTTCTACATATCTTTCATCATTAATACCACTAAAGTCAAAAAGAGCTGTTTTCAAAAGCAATAGCAAAATACTAAGACCACCTAAAATAAGTGTGGTCTTTTTAAGGGCTTCCCATTTGTCTTTATAAGGGATTTTGGAGTCTAAAATTTTGGTAAGTCCTAAAATAGCGAGAATAGGTAAACAAAATTCTACAATCACCTGAATGGAGGATACCGCCCTAAATTTGTCATAGAAAGGCATGACTTCGATAAACAACTTAGTCAATATAGAAAAGTTATCTCCCCAGGACAAGGCTAAAGTTAGAAGCGTACCGCCCAGTATCCACCATTTAATTCTTCCTTTAGTGAGAAATAATGCCAGTACGAATAAATAAATCACGGCAGCACCGATGTAGGCGGGTGCTCCAATAAAAGTTTGATCTCCCCAGTATGTTGGCAAATTTTGACTAAACTGTTGCGCCTGAGCAGGAGAAGCACCCATCGTAATGAGCTCTTTGTACACCTCAGAATCGTTTCCAAGTGTCTCACTGCTTGAACCTCCCATAAATCTAGGGATAAACAAATTCATAGACTCTAAGATTCCGTAACTGTATTCTGTAATATAATCATAATCCAAGCCGGACTTCTCCTTTTGAGTTCCATTAGGTTCAATTGTAAGTCCTGTATCTCCTCTTGTACTAAATTCAGCATACTCTTGAGTAGCCATCAGGTTGGTGATATTTAGCAAAATAGCTAAGACAATTGCCGGAATGAAACTTAAAGAGGCTTTAAAAAAAACTTTTAGTTCATGAGATTTGTAGGCAGCTACTGCATTTGCAATGACAATGACGATGCAGAGTAACATCAAATAATAGGTCATTTGAAAATGGTTTGCCATCAATTCAAATGCGAGTCCCACACAAAACAAGACATTACCCCAGAACAGTTTTTGTCTGTAAACAAGAATCATTCCTGAAACTACGATTGGAAAATAGGCTATAGCATGAGCTTTAGCATTGTGACCAACACCAAGAATAATAATAAGATAAGTAGAAAATCCAAAGGCCAGCGCTCCCAAAAAAGCCAGTCTATAATTGACTTTTAGGCATAAAAAAAGGATATACATGCCTATAAAGTAGAGAAACAAATAATCAGCCGGTCTAGGTAAAAATCGTAACTGGCGATCTATTTCCTTTATGAAGTTATACGGATAATTTGCCCCCAGTTGATAGGTAGGCATACCACCAAAAGCAGAATTGGTCCAATAGGGCTCGGCTTCTTCTTCGGCTCTGAAATCATTTTGAGCTTTGGCCATACCCGTATATTGAACAATATCACTTTGATAAATGGTCTTACCCTTTAAAACAGGATAGAAGAACGCCAAAGAGGCAATAATGAATAACAAAACTACAAGGAGGTGTTTCCAGGCGTGTTTAAATATAGATCTCATGAACTCATGTTGGTTTATAACGTTTGCAAATTATTCAATTTCTTCATAATCTACATATTCACCAACTTTAGTTTTTTTGTTGGATCTAGTTTTGAAGCGATTATTTGAGGGGTTTGAGTTAGACCTGGATCGTTCTTGTTGATCTGGATGAAACTGCTTTTCCATTTTCTGTTGCACCTTCCTAAGCACATATTTGATGAGGATTGGTCCTAAATACTTGGCTAAAAGCTTTATACCGAAATAAACCAAAAGTATAATCAACAGAGTTTTGAGAAATACCATAATATCATTTTGAACTACAAAAATACCAATACTTTACAGCAATACCCCAAAGCACTCTAAAAAATCGGATTTTAATTTATATTTGAATTATAAACCTTACTTATGAAATTCAAAGTTCTCAGTCTTTTTCTCTTTATATCATTTAGCATTCAAGCCCAGTATACCGATATGATAAACTCTAACAGGCCTGGAGAATCCTTTGGGGCCTTTGGAGTTGGCACCAATGTTCTTCAGTTAGAGGCTGGTATAGCCTACGGAGAAGACAATCATGTTTCACCACTGGTTCCTGATGTTTCTCAAATAGGTTTTCAATATCAATTACGCTATGGTTTATTTATGGAACAATTAGAGGTTATTTTGGATGGGACATTTGCCAGTGCAGAAGAAACCTTACTCAGAGGATCTACCATAGAGCCCAATAACTTTAGAAATTTTCAACGAAATACACTTGGGGCTAAATATTTATTATATGATCCTTATATTGAAAGAGCTAAGGAAGGCCCTAATCTATATAGCTGGAAAAAAAATAATAAACCTCAATGGAAAGATTTAATACCAGCAGTTTCTGTTTATGCAGGTGCAAATTTATTATTTGGTGAGAATCCTTTTAAATTTCCTGGAGAACCAAATGTCTCTCCTAAAGTAGCTCTAATTACCCAAAACAATTTTTCTGGAGGTAAATGGGTATTGGTTTCTAACTTTATCGCAGATAAAGTAGGAACAGACTTTCCCACCTACGCAGGTATATTCACCTTAACTCACTCTATTTACGCAAAAACAGGAATTTTCGCAGAATTCCAGACCTATATAAGCGACATCTATAGTGATGAAGTGGTAAGAGGTGGAATTGCCTTTTTAGTCAATGATGACTTACAAGTGGACGTCTCTGGACTCGTCAACTTCAAAGATTCACCCGAGCGTTGGAGAGCAGGCATAGGAGTCTCCTATAGAATCGACATGCATGATAGTGATCAGTATCTTTTTGAAGACGATAACGAAAGAGATTTATACTTGGAAGAAAAAGAAAGACGTCAAAGAGAGAGGGATAGAATGAGAAGACAGTATCAAATTGATAATCGTCTATAAAAAAAGAGCCTTCATTTAAAAATGAAGGCTCTTTTTTTTTCAAATGTGGTTTATATCTTATTTATCAAAGTCTTTTAAGGTTTTGGTAATGATATCCACACAATCCATCAATTGATCTTCAGTAATCACTAGTGGTGGGGCAAAGCGAATGATGTTTCCGTGGGTTGGTTTTGCCAACAAACCATTTTCTTTTAAGGCTACACAAATATCCCAGGCGGTGGAACTATCTTCAGAATCGTTAATGACGATGGCATTCAGCAATCCTCGTCCTCTTACTAGCTTAACGATACTGTGATTCTCAATAAATTTATTTAATTCACTTCTGAATAAGTCGCCTAATCGTCTGGCATTTTGAGCAAGTTTCTCATCTTTAACCACCTCTAAAGCTTCCATCGCCACTGCAGCAGCTACGGGATTACCTCCAAAAGTAGACCCGTGTTGTCCAGGCTGAATTACTTTCATAACTGCGTCATCAGCTAACACTGCTGAAACCGGATAGGCTCCGCCAGATAATGCTTTACCAAGAATCAAGACATCAGGTCTAGAATAAGTTGCTTCCTGCCGCTCACAATGTCCTTGGCAATCACATTTACCACAAATCGCCAACAATGCTCCTGTTCTGGCAATACCGGTTTGGATTTCATCAGCCATAAATAAAACGTTATGCTCATTACACAAGGCTTTTACTTGTGGTATAAAATCCTCGGCTGGAGTATAGACACCAGCTTCACCTTGGATAGGCTCAATTAAGGCTCCTGCGATATTTTTATGTTCTTTGAGTACTTTTTCTAAAGCTTCTGCGTCATCGTAAGGTACTTTGATAAATCCTGGCGTATAAGGCCCAAAGTTTTTTCTAGCTCCCTCGTCATTACTAAAAGATATGATTGTAGTTGTTCTTCCGTGGAAGTTATTTTCAAAAACAACGATTTGAGCTTCTGTCTCAGGAATACCTTTTTCTTCGTAAGCCCACTTTCTACAAATTTTAATTGCAGTTTCGACAGCTTCAGCACCAGAATTCATTGGGAGAAGCTTATCAAATTTAAAATAGTCTGTCGCGTATTTTTCATACACACCCAGTACGTTATTATGAAAGGCTCTGGATGTAAGAGATATAGTCTGAGATTGTTCGTGCATTGCCTCTACAATTCTAGGATGGCAGTGTCCTTGGTTTACTGCAGAATAGGCAGATAAAAAGTCATAGTACTTTTTCCCTTCCACATCCCATACGTGTACACCTTCTCCCTTTTTTAATACTGCAGGTAAGGGATGGTAATTATGGGCTCCATATTTATCTTCAAGAGCGATAGCTTCCTGAGAGGATTTTACATCTTCAACTTTCAATTTATCTATAGTTTCTACTGACATATCTGTTTTTTAATCGATTTTCACAAAAATAACGAAATGAGAGCCCATTAAAAATTATTAACGAAGCCTTAGGGCAATTTAGTTTGAGTTTAAATAAGTCTAAAATAGACTGGCACAACCTTTCTTAGGAAAAACTTGTAAGTAAAAAATCGCCTTATCCAAACATTACTTTATTTTTGCGGCATGGCAAGACGTAAAAACACAAAGAAAACCTTCGAAAATGTTGAAGTTCTTGATGCTGGTAGCAAGGGCAAAGGCATTGGCAGAGCAAGCGATGGCAGAGTTTTAATTATAGATAATGTGGTTCCTGGAGATATAGTCAATGTGAGCACTTACAAAAAGCGTAAGTCTTACTACCAGGCTAAGCCGACTAATTTTATTGAGCTTTCTTCAAAACGAACTGAGCCTGTATGCCAACATTTTGGCGTTTGCGGAGGATGTAAATGGCAAAATATGGCCTATGAACATCAACTCTACTATAAAGAAAAAGAGGTCTTAGAAAATTTAAAACGCATTGGTAAAGTTGAAATTTCTGAGACCATGCCTATTTTAGGAAGTGAGAAGACTTATTTCTACAGAAACAAAATGGAGTTTTCTTTTAGTAATAGTCGATGGTTAACAGAAACTGAAATTTCAAGCGGGGTTGATATTAAAGATAAAAATGCCCTTGGTTTTCATATTCCAGGCATGTGGGATAAAATTTTAAACATACAAAAGTGTCATCTGCAGGAAGACCCCAGCAATGCTATCAGAAACAAGATTAGAGAGTTTGCCACAGAAAACAACATTGAATTTTTTAATCTCAGAGAACAAATCGGTTTACTCAGAACCTTGATGATTAGGACCAGTTCCACTGGCGAATACATGATTTTGATTCAGTTTTATCAGGAGCATCAGGAAAAACGTGAACTCTTATTGGATTTTATTATCGACGAGTTTCCAGATGTAACCTCTCTGCAATATGTGATAAACGAAAAAGGCAACGACACCATTTACGATCAGGAGGTAATCAAGTATTTTGGACAAGATTTCATCTTTGAGGAGATGGAGGGCCTCAAATTTAAGATCAATGCAAAATCTTTTTACCAGACTAATTCTGAACAAGCCTATGAACTCTATAAAATCGCTAGAGACTTTGCTGATTTAAGCGGAGATGAGTTGGTTTACGATTTGTATACTGGTACTGGAACTATCGCCCAGTTTGTAGCAAAAAAAGCAAAGCGTGTGGTAGGTATTGAAGCCGTTCCTGAAGCGATTGAAGATGCTAAAGCCAACGCTAAACTCAATGGAATTGATAATACTTCTTTTTATGCAGGAGACATGAAAAAGATATTTACATCAGGCTTCATTGAAGAACACGGTCAGCCCGATGTCATCATAACAGACCCTCCAAGAGAAGGTATGCACAAAGAAGTGGTAGAGCAGATACTAAAGGTGAAACCAAAACGTATTGTATATGTGAGTTGTAATTCTGCAACTCAAGCCAGAGATCTTCAACTTATGGATTCCTATTATCATGTAGAAAAAAGCCAGGCCGTAGATATGTTTCCTCAAACCCATCATGTTGAAAATGTGGTGTCTTTAAGTTTAAAATAATGAAGAAGATTCTATGTTCAGTTATATTAATGGCACTTGCCTTTTCCCTTTTGGCATCTTGCGAAAGAGATGATATCTGCGCTGCAGCGACGCCTACAACTCCAAAACTAGTTGTAGAATTTTTTAGCGCAGATAATCCTGGTCAAAATAGGAATGTGTCTAATTTGGCGATTACTGAAATCAATGTAGAAGATACGCTCAGATTTACAGGAACTTCTGAAATCTCAATACCCCTAAGAACTGATGCTATTGAAACCACCTATATTTTCAATATCAATTCTGAGGCTGCATCTGGTGGACGTATTGATACACTCACCTTCAGTTACGCCACTGAAGAGTTGTATGTCAATAGAGCCTGTGGTTTTAAAGTTAACTTTATAGACTTTAGAGTAAGACAAGCAAATAACAATCCTTTAAGCTGGATACAGGATCTGGTTATTAATGAAATCATTATTGAAAATGAATCTGAAACTCATCTATCTATTACTTACTAGTTTTATAGTTATCCTGATACCAGAGAAACTTGCTGCTCAGAATGACAATACAGAATATGAACAAGTAACAGACTCTATCTTTTACAAAGATAAGTATGGGTTAACGGTGAGTTTGGACCTGAGCAGAATTGGGCTAAGCTTTTTGAATGATGACTATCAAGGCTTGGAAATTGCGGCAGACTATCGATTTTCTGACGATCTTTATATTGCCGGTGAATTAGGTAATGAAATAGCTACCTATAATGAAGAAAACTTAACCAATGAAACTGACGGAAGTTATATAAAACTTGGTGTCAATTACAATATTTACGACAACTGGATAGGAATGACCAATCTTATTTATGTTGGTTTTCGATATGGCTTTGCCACCTATTCTCAAACGCTCGAAAATTATACCATCTACACCACCGATAGTTATTTTGAATCAGACTTGAGGACAGATAGCAGGAGCTTTGGAAATTTAACCGCAAGCTGGATAGAGCTCCAAGCCGGTATTAGAGTAAATATTATTGGTAACTTTTACATGGGCGCACATGTTCAACTAAAAAACCTGGTGTCCAGTACAGAGATTCCAAATTTTGACAATCTATATATTCCAGGGTTTCGCAGGACATATGATAATTCCAGTATTGGAGCTGGATGGGGATACTCCATCAGTTATTTAATTCCTATTTACAGCAAAACCAAAAGGCAGGCTGTAGATAATTAATCTACCTGCTTTGAGGCCTTTTTAGACCCTTCGTAAATTTCATAATTGAGTAATCTGGATTCAAGTTTGGCATTATAAAGTTTGATTTTTCGAGAAGGCCTTAGACCAACGTGCTTGATAGCTTCTAAATCTGCTACAATAAACCATGCTGAAGTTCCTGGATAATTTTGCTTTAGCGTATCTCCTATTTTAGAGTAAAATTTAGGAATATCCACATCTAGTCTCACACCATAGGGAGGATTAAAAACCATATGCAAGTGCCGCTCAGACGTTTTAAAGCTCTCAAAGAAGTCCTGACGTTTAACTTCAATAAAATCAGAAAGGTTGGCGTTTTCAATATTTTGAATAGACTTTTCTACTGCAGATGGTGCTTTATCGTATCCTTTAATTTCAAAGTTAAAAGATCTCACCTTTTTCAAGGTAGAATCTTTGATGATTTCAAACAACTCCTCATCAAAGTCTTCCCACTTTTGAAACGCGAAATGTTCCCTATTGATATTTGGTGGAATGTGGCAGGCTATCATTGCTGCTTCTATCAACAATGTTCCACTTCCACACATAGGGTCTAAGAAATCGCATTGCCCAGACCATCCAGATTTTAACAACAACCCAGCAGCAAGAACCTCGTTAATGGGCGCAATATTAGTGGCTGTTTTATAACCTCGCTTAAATAAGGGATCACCAGAGGTGTTTAAACTGATTTCGCAGTTTTCTCTGTCGATATGAACACTTACCCGGCAGTCTGGTTGTTCTGTATCAATGCTTGGCCTTGCCTCGAACTTATCTCTAAACCTATCTACAATAGCATCTTTAGTTCTAAAAACGACATATCTGGAATGGGTAAAAATTTCTGAATTGACTGTTGACTCCACCGCAAAAGTTCCATTTTTGTCGATGAGGTTTTCCCAGGCAAACGCATTTATTTTCTTATAAAAATCTTCTTCATTATAGATTTTAAAACTGAACATTGGCTTCAGAATGCTAATCGCAGTACGAAGACTTAAGTTTGCCTTGTACATAAACCCAATATCGCCCACAAAAGAAACGTGTCTCACCCCTTTTTTGATATCCATCGCACCGAGCTGTCTGAGTTCTTTAGCAAGTTCGTCTTCGAATTCATAAAGACACTTAGCAATCATTTTAAAATTATTTTCCATAAAGAAGATATTTTGGAGGGCAAAAATACACTAATTTTGCACCCTAATTTTTTATAAGTAGATTTTAAACCTTAAGAATTGAATTAAATTCTCATATGAATATACTTTTACCTGTTCTAGCAGTTCTTATTGGATTTGGGATCTCTTACTTTATCTACCAAAAGTCAGTTACCATAACTTTACTCTTGGCTTTCAGCGGTTCATTTTTATTGGCTGTTACTGTGTTGGAGTTTCTTCCTGCCATTTATAACAGCGGGATATCGTCCATAGGCATCTATATATTGGGCGGTATTTTACTGCAAATCATTCTGGAATACCTTTCTGGCGGTGCAGAACATGGGCATTTTCATATGTCTAAGGATAACACTCATTTTCCATATGTGCTTTTTATCAGTTTGTGCATTCATGCCTTTCTTGAGGGTATTCCTATAGATGGTAACCATCACCTGCTGTACGCAGTTATTGTTCACAAAGTACCTATTGCGATAATTATCGCCTCCTTTTTATTCAATACCAGCCTGTCGAGATTTAAGATTATTATATTTCTTATCTTATTTGGACTTATGACGCCCTTAGGTAGTTTCATACAAGCCAAAACCAGTCTTTTAGATGGACTTTCCATATATCTTGACGCCATCGTTATCGGTATTTTTCTTCATGTATCTACGACTATTTTATTTGAATCATCCAAAGACCATAAGTTCAACATCTACAAATTTGGGGTGATTCTTTTAGGAATTATTTTAGCGTTAATCCTTTAAATAAGACTTACAGTTTTAAGTGTAGAATTTATCGATTATTCTTAATTTAGCGGTTTTAAAAATCTTAGCAAACAAAATGTTATGAGCAAATACGATATTATAGTTTTAGGGAGTGGACCAGGTGGATATGTTGCAGCGATTAGAGCTTCTCAATTAGGCTTTAAAACAGCAGTTATAGAAAAAGAGAGTTTAGGCGGAGTATGCCTTAACTGGGGGTGTATTCCTACTAAAGCTTTATTAAAGAGCGCCCAGGTTTTTCAGTATTTAAATCATGCTGAAGATTATGGACTTAGCGTAAAAGATCCAGATAAAGACTTTACAAAAGTTGTGAAACGAAGCCGAAACATTGCCGAAGGCATGAGTAAAGGAGTCCAGTTTCTTATGAAAAAGAATAAGATAGATGTCATCATGGGGCATGGTACTCTCAAAAAAGGTAAAAAAGTTTCAGTTAAGGATGATACAGGCAAGACGACAGATTATGAAGCAGACCACGTTATCGTAGCTACTGGTGCTCACTCTAGAGAACTTCCTAATTTGCCTCAAGACGGTAAAAAAGTAATTGGCTATCGTAAGGCGATGACATTAGATAAGCAACCAGAATCTATGATTGTAGTTGGATCGGGTGCTATTGGATCCGAATTTGCTAGTTTTTACAGCGATATGGGAACGAAAGTTACCTTGGTTGAATTTCAACCAAATATTGTCCCTGTAGAAGACGAAGAAGTATCTAAGCAATTTGAAAAAATTTACAAGAAAAAAGGCATTAAAGTGATGACTAATTCTTCGGTAGAAAGCGTTGATACTTCTGGTAAGAAAGTTAAAGCTAAAGTAAAGACAAAAAAAGGCGAAGAAACCATCGAGGCTGATATTGTTTTATCTGCAGTTGGAATAAAAACTCATATTGAGAATATAGGCCTTGAAGAAGTTGGCATCAAAACCGATAAAGACAAGATCACTGTTAACGATTATTACCAGACCAACGTACCTGGTTACTATGCCATTGGTGATGTAACACCAGGACCAGCATTGGCTCACGTCGCTTCTGCTGAAGGTATTCTATGTGTAGAAAAGATTGCAGGAGAAAAAGTGGAGGCTTTGGATTACAACAACATTCCTGGCTGCACCTATTCTAACCCTGAAATCGCCAGTGTTGGGATGACAGAGAAGCAAGCTAAGGAAGCTGGTTACGATATTAAAGTTGGAAAATTTCCATTCTCTGCTTCAGGAAAAGCCAGCGCATCCGGAGCCAAAGACGGATTTGTAAAAGTTATTTTTGATGCAAAATACGGAGAATGGCTAGGTTGCCACATGATTGGCGCAGGAGTAACAGATATGATAGCTGAAGCTGTTTTAGGTAGAAAATTAGAAACGACTGGGCATGAAGTTCTAAAAACCGTTCACCCTCACCCTACCATGAGTGAGGCGGTAATGGAAGCCACAGCCGATGCTTATGATGAAGTAATTCACTTATAAAACTAAGTATTAGCTTATCTTTAAAGCTTCTGGAATTTAGTTTCAGAAGCTTTTTTTAATTTAAACATGAACAAAGTAATTACAAGCACCTCCAATCCTTTTATCAAACGTCTGCTTTTACTTCAAAAAAAATCAAGACAGAGAAAAGCTGATGAAGAAGTTGTAATTGAAGGACCTCAGGAATTAGGATTAGCTATCGAAGCGGGATACACCGTCAAACAAGTCTTGATATGCCCAGAAATATTTGAAAATGACAGTTCCCTCAATCTAAGCAATATCGAGTGTATTGAAATTTCTAAAACGGTCTTTGATAAACTAGCCTACCGTTCTACAACTGGTGGCGTTATTGGAATAGCTGCTACAAGACAATTAAAACTTGAAGACCTGCAGTTCAAAACCCCAACTCCACTTATTCTTATTGCTGAAGCTCCAGAAAAACCAGGGAATATTGGTGCTCTCCTTAGAACTTGTGATGCAGCCCAAGCCGATGCCTTAATTGTAGCTAATCCAAAAACAGATCTTTATAATCCCAACATCATCAGATCCAGTGTAGGAACGGTTTTTACTAACCAGATTGCTCTGGGAACTACCTCAGAGATTATTGATTATTTAAAGCATAACCACATTCAAATCTTTGCAGCGGCCTTGCAGGAATCTAAATCCTACATAGAACAGAATTTTAAGCATGCAACAGCTATTGTTGTAGGGACAGAACATGAAGGCTTATCTGAACAGTGGAGATCCCAGGCCAATCATATCATTAAAATCCCAATGGAAGGCAAAGTTGACTCTCTTAATGTTTCAGTTTCAGCAGCAATTCTTATTTTTGAAGCTAAACGTCAACGTCAAAATTCTAAATTATAACTTTTCTAATCAATTTTTAATGCGTCTTATATTTTTCATTTTAGTCTTTATTTTTTGCACAAAAGCTGTTTCAGCTCAAAAGGAAATACCTCAAGATTATTTCGAAAAGCCTCTCGATATACCTCTACTGCTTTCTGGTACTTTTGGAGAATTAAGATCAAACCATTTTCATGCTGGAATTGATATTAAAACAAGGGGAGTTACTGGCTTAAAAGTTAGAGCATCTGCAAAAGGTTATATAGGAAGGATAAAGGTACAACATGGTGGTTACGGTAAAGCGTTATACATTTATCATCCAAATGGTTATCAAACTGTTTATGCGCATTTAAGCAGTTTCTCTCCTAAGATTGAGGCCTATGTCAAAAAAGCTCAATACCAAAAAGAATCCTATGAAATCCAATTGTTTCCAACAGCAACAGAACTAGGGATTGAACAAGGCGAAATAATTGGGTATAGTGGAAATTCTGGCTCTAGTGGAGGACCTCATTTACATTTTGAAATTCGTGATTTTAACTCTAAACCCATGAATCCTTTATTGTTTGGTTTTGAGGAAATTAAAGACTCCAAACAACCACAAATATTTGCCTTACATGCTTACCCCCTTGGTCCAAATTCTCATATTAATGGAAGCACAGAACGTATTAAACTAAAATTGATAAAGCGCAGCGATGGTAGCTTTAAAACCGAAACTATAAAGGCCTTTGGGACAATAGGATTTGGAATTGATGCTTATGATATTTTAGATCTAGCCTACAACAAAAATGGCATATATTCTGTAAAAACATTTTTAAATGGAAGACCTTTATTTGAAAATACCTTCGATAAGTTTTCATTTTATGAAACTCGCTACATCAATCGTCTCATTGATTACGAATACTACAATAACAAGAGAAGAAGAATTCATAGGCTTTATGTCCAACCTGGCAATTCTTTAAGTGTGTATAAGGATGTTTATGATGACGGAAAAATTAATATTCAAAGTGATCATCTTGATCAAAATTTTGAAATTTTAGTATCAGATTTTAAGGGCAACAATCAGCGTATATCAATTCCGATAAAGGCGAATTTTAAAGAAAATTTACCGAAAAAAGAAATAAGAGAAACGCCATACTTTGCTAAGGCCAATTCATCAAGAAGCTTTGAAGAAGGGAAAATAGATATTTTTATTCCAAAAAATGCACTTTATGAAGATACTTACTTAGATATTGAAATAAATGGGTTGAGCGCAAAGCTACATAAATCTACAACGCCACTTCATAAATCAATAACGGTGGGCTTTGATGTAGCTCAATATTCTTTAGAAGATCAATCTAAGCTTTATATTGGAAAAATTAATTCATGGGGTGGTCATAGTTACATAAGTACCTATAGAAAAAAAAACAGATTATATACTAAAACCAATCAATTCGGAACATTTGAACTTTTTGAAGACAGGACACCTCCCGAGATAAAACCTAAAAATTTCAGAGACAAGCAATGGATATCAAATTACAGATTTTTGAAGCTTAAAATAGATGACGATGAATCGGGAATAGATTCATATAGAGCAACAGTAAACGGCAAATTTATCTTGATGGAGTATGATTATAAAACCAATACTCTAACTCATGACTTTAATGATGATAAAATTACCAATACAAAAAACGAATTAAGAGTCATAGTGACAGATAAAGTGGGAAATACTGCTATATTTGAAGCGATGTTTTTTAGAAAAAACTAATTCTATAACAATTGAGGTACGCTTATTTTATTTTCCTTTTATGTTTATCTGCTAAAGTATTTTCACAAACTGCTATTGTTCAGGGCATTATCTTTGACGAAAATAAAAATCCAGTAGCTTTTGCAAATATCAGCTCGTTGACCAACGGAACAGTCTCCAACTCAAATGGCTTTTACAAACTTGAAATTCAAGCAGATCAGCTTGAAAAACTAAAGATCTCTTATGTAGGATTTCAACCTATCGAGGTTAAACTTAATTTAGAGCCAGGTCGTATTGAAGAACTTAATTTTGTTTTGAAGACCAACATTGAACAAATTGGGGAGGTCATCCTTCAAAATGACACAAGAGCAAGAATCGAAGGAATAACCACACTTACTCCAGAAACGGTTAGAAAAATTCCCGGAGCCAATGCTGGAGTAGAAAATTTATTAAAAACACTTCCTGGAGTAAATTCAAATAACGAATTAAGTACCCAGTATGCAGTGCGAGGAGGTAATTTTGATGAAAATCTAGTATACGTCAACGATATCGAAATCTACAGGCCTTTTTTGATAAGAAGCGGGCAACAGGAAGGATTGAGTTTTGTTAACACAGATTTGGTGAGAAATGTTGAGTTTTCTGCAGGAGGTTTTAAGGCAAGATACGGCGATAAAATGTCTTCTGTGCTTGATATTGAATACAGAAGGCCAGTAAGTTTTGGTGGTAGTTTTGAAGCTAGTTTTCTCGGAGGCAGTGCATCTGTTGAAGGAGTATCTAAAGATAAAAAACTTTCTGCAATTCTTGGATTAAGGTACAGAGACAATTCCCTATTTGTTAACGCTAAAGATGTGGAAGCCAATTTCAGGCCAAGATTTGCAGATGCACAAACTTTTTTAACCTACCAATTCAATCCTAAATTTGAACTGAGTTTTCTCGGGAACATAGCTATCAACACCTATAATTACGAGCCATTTACCAGGCAAACTAATTTTGGAACTCTGGACGACCCTCAAGCTTTACTCGTATTTTATGAAGGTGAGGAAGAAGACCAATACGAAACTTATTTTGGTGCTTTTAAAGCTACCTTTAAACCAGGTGAAAATTATACCGGCAAACTCATAGCATCTGCCTACCATACTAAGGAACAGGAACACTTTGATATTCTGGCTAATTATAGATTAGGCAGCGTAAGCACAGATTTTGGCGATGAAAATCTTGGAGAGGTTGAATTCACTGAAGGTGCTGGTTCACAATTTACTCATGCCAGAAATAATCTCGATGCTTTAATTTTCAATGTTCAGCATTTAGCTAGTCATAAGGTTGATCAACATCTTATCGAATACGGTGCAAGATACTCCCATGAGGATATTCGAGATCGGTTACAAGAATATGAGGTCATCGATTCTGCTGGATTTAGTATTCGTCCCCCTCTACCCGATTTTAGAAACGATCAGCCTTACAATCCCTTTGATGCCGCCATTGAACCCTTTATTAGCATTAGAGCTTTAAATTCTACCAAAATTGATCGCCTCACTGCATTTTTACAATGGAGTTATAGAACGACCTTAGGAGACTCTAAATTGTGGATGAATGCAGGGATTAGAACCCAGGCCTGGAGAGTTTCAGGACAGGATATTGAATCGAATACTCAACAGGTGGTGAGTCCAAGAGCTCAGGTTTCACTAAAACCCGATTGGAAAAAAGACATGCTCTTTAGATTGTCTGGAGGCTTTTACCATCAACCCCCATTCTACAGAGAGTTAAGAGATTCTACAGGAACAGTAATACCGACTGTAAAAGCTCAAGAATCCATCCATATTGTTGCGGGAAACGATTATAGTTTTAAGCTTTGGAACCGACCTTTTAAGCTGGTAACTGAAGCTTATTATAAAATATTGAATAATGTAAATCCTTACACTATTGAAAATGTAAGGATTCGGTACAGAGCCCGAAATGATGCAGAAGCTTATGCTTATGGATTAGACACCAGACTCAATGGAGAATTCGTGCCTGGGACCGAGAGCTGGTTTAGCTTTGGCTATTTAAAAACAGAAGAACGACAAGGGGATAGAGAATTCATTTCTAGACCTACAGATCAGAGGCTCAAGTTTGCAGCTTTATTTCAAGACTATATTCCCAGCATACCCAAGCTGAAGCTGTATCTGAATTTAGTCTACAATACAGGTTTACCTGGAGGTTCACCTCAATTTGAAGACCCTTATGATTTTCAAAACAGACTTCCAGATTACCAAAGAGTTGACCTTGGTTTTTTTTACGCTCTAAAAGAACCTGACGATATTCTAAGCGACAATCATTGGCTAAGCATCTTTGAAAATGTTGATGTAGGTTTCGAAGTGTTCAATATGTTTGATAGATTGAATTCTATCACAAATACTTTTGTAAGGGATGCATCATCTAGAAATCAATTTGCCATTCCTAATTTTCTAAGTCCTCGCGTTTTTAATCTCAAGCTATCTGCTCGCTTTTGATACCGATAAGGCTTTTAGCGTAGATACTACATAATCCAATTCTGCTACAGTGGTAAATTTGGAAAAAGAGAAACGAATTCCTGGATATTCTAATTCTGCTCCGTAAACTTCATTAAGAACAAATGATCCTAATTGAGCTCCACTTTGGCAAGCACTGCCTTTTGAACAAGCAATACCTTTGAGGTCCAACTGAAATAACATCATATCAGATTCTGAGGCACTAAGAGGAATGCTTACATTAACAAGCGTGTAGGTACTTCGGTCCAAATCCTCAGATAAACCGTTAAACCTTACACCTGGGATTTCTTTTTTAAGAGAGCTTATGAAGTGAGATTTTAATGACTTGATGTAATTAGAGTCTTCATTGAGGTTATCATAAGCCAATTCCATGGCTTTTTCTAAACCAACAATATTGTGTACACTTTCAGTTCCAGCCCTTAATTCACGTTCTTGTAAGCCACCATGAATCATAGGTTTTAACTTGTTTCTATTTTTCACATATAAAAAACCAACTCCTTTAGGCCCATGAAATTTGTGTCCGCTCACAGCAATAAAATCCAAAGGAATCTGAGACAGGTCCATGTTGTAATGTCCTACAGATTGCACCGTATCACTATGGAAATAAGCATTGAAATTTTGACATAATTCTGAAACTGCTTTTATATCTAAAATATTCCCAATTTCATTATTGATATGCATTAAAGAGACTAACGTTTTTTGATCTTTATTTTCATTTAAAAGAGACTCTAAATGAGACAAATCTACAGAACCATCTTTATCTAAGTTAACAAACTGAAGGTCTATCTTATCTTCATTTTCTAAAAACTCAACGCAATTTAACACCGCATGATGTTCTATTTTGGATGAAATAATTCTTTGCACCCCTAGATCTCTCACTGCACAAGATATTGCCATGTTATCGGCTTCTGTTCCTCCAGATGTAAAAACTATAGTTGAGGAAGGAACATTAAGAATAGATGCTATAGACTTTCTAGCCGTTTCAATCGCAGCTTTAGAAGATCTTCCAAAAGCATGCGTTGAAGAAGGATTTCCATAACTTGAGGTCATACTATCAAGCATAGCTGCAACAACTTGATCATCGATTTTAGTAGTGGCAGCATTATCTAAATACACTGAGTCCATAGACAAGATTTATGATACAAAAATAAATCAAATTTAATTGGAATCCCTTAAGAGTTATATATTTGAACTTGAATTTATGATTATGAAAAGACTTCTATTACCTTTAATAATGGCCATATGCTTATGGAGTTGCGATGATGGAGATATTATTGTAAGTGATTTCAGTTTTGATGAGGAATCCTCTCTAAATAGATGTGCATTTGAATTTGAAAATTCAAATATAACTGTTCTCCATATAGTCACAGAATCTAATGAAGCCATTTCTTTTAGATTCAGTGAAAATATTCTTGATAATATCGATAACATTATACAACCCGATGTTTTTGAAATACCTATCGATAATAACAATAGAGTAAACTTCCGAAGATTAGATGGCAATGTAGATAGTAGCACTTATTTTTGCCAGCCAGTACCTCCGAGCGAACCAACTGTTGTTGAAGAATTCGTGAGTACTAGTGGGGGATCTGTAATATTTACGGTAGTAAGGGATTCTGGACCTGATGTAGACACAGATAAGGACGGAATACCAGATTTACAGGAAAGAATGCCAGATGGGAACGGGGGTTTTGAAGGAGATATATTTGATTACGACAAGGATGAGGATGGTATACCCAACTTTTTAGATACAGACGATGATAACGATAATGTTCCAACGATTATTGAAATTGGTGGAACCGACGCACCGGATATTGCCTTAGATACAGATGGTAATGATATTCCAAATTATCTGGATGCCGACGATGATGGTGATGGAACCATCACCCGATACGAAGATTTGAATGCTTTTGAAGAAGGAACTGCAGATGAACCTGTCTTAAATCCTAGAGATGATGACAGTGACGGCGATAGTGTTCCTAATTATCTTGATGCCAGTATTTCAGAATCAGAAACTGTAGACTTTTTTAGAGATAATGAAGTCTCCAGAAATTTCAATATCACAGTCGTTTTCAATAACATTACCCTTAGAAACGCAGGAACTGGAGATACTATTCGATTCAATTCACAGGGATTTGGAACCTTTACTTTTGGCACCACTAATGAAATCATCGAGTTCAGAGAGTAATTAGACTTTGCATATTTTGGTCAGCATGCCATTAAAAATAAAAAAGTGAAAGGGCAACATAGAATACCAATACAGTCTTCCTCTAAGCCCTTTTGGTCGAAACGTAGCATTCTGATGAACTACATTATTTTCGTCGATAAAAAACTCTAACCAGGCCTCCCCTGGCACTCGCATTTCTGCAAATAAAAGTAATCGCCTTTCCTCCTTATCTGCCATTAGAACCCTCCAGAAATCGAGAGAATCCCCTGGATTAATTTTATCTGGATTAGTTCTTCCCCTTCTTAGTCCTACTCCACCGGCAAGCTTATCGACATATCCCCTAATCTTCCATAGCGTATTAGCATAATACCATCCATTCTTTCCTCCAATAGCCCAGATTTTTTCTAAAGCTTTATCAGGATCGTCTGCTTTCATATTTTGATGATCATGAAGACAACCATATTTTGGAACTTTGATATACTTGTTTAAATCCTTTTGTGAATAGCGACTACTGACTTTAGAATCTTTCCAGCTGGAAATCACCTGATTTTGTTCGATTTTTACAAAAGCCATTTCAATCGTCTCTTCGTAGGTGTGCGGCTCTATTTCAAGAATATCTTGTAACCTGTGATCTTTGGCTATAACATTTATACGCATGCTATCTACCAAATTAGCCGCTAATTTGTAGGAGGTAGAAGTCACAAAATATAACCAGTAGGATGACAGTTTAGGAGTCATCACGGGAACGTTTAAAATCGTTAACTTGAGCCCTCTCACTTTCGCATAACCTTTCATCATGTCCTTATATGACAATACATCAGGCCCTCCTATGTCAAACGAATCGTTATAGGTTTCTGGCTTTCCTAATACGCCAGTGAGAAATTTTAGGACATCTCTAATTCCGATAGGCTGGCACTTGGTATTGACCCACTTTGGAGTAATCATTAGAGGTAATTTTTCACAAAGATCCCGAATGATTTCAAAAGAAGCGCTACCAGAGCCTACGATAATCCCCGCTCTTACAACAGTGAGGTTATAATCGCCTTTATATAAGATAGACTCCACATTTTTTCTGGATTCCAGATGCTCAGATAAGTTATCTTCATTCACAATACCGCTTAAAAAGATCACCTGTTTAACATCGGTGTCTTTCATATAAGTATTAAAATGCTCAGCCGTAATTTGTTCTTTGCTAGAAAAATTAGCATTAGAACTGGTCATAGAATGAACTAAATAATAGGCTGCATCAATATCTCTAGGGAATAGATTAGGTTGCACGTCATCCAGCAAATCAACTTCTATAATTTCAATTTTTTCTTTGGTTTCTTTATCAACAGAAAGCCTGTCTGCACTCCTTACAGCACATACCACCTCATGGCCCTGATCCAGTAGCAGCGGTAAAACACGCATCCCTATATAACCATTGGCTCCTGTAAGTAGAATTTTCATTGCTTAGTAATTTTCAAAATCATTGGTGAAATTATCTGACTTATACTTTAAAATTTTTTTTAGGAATTCATGGTTTCTTTTCTCTTTAGCCTCCACTTTAATGAAATAATTGTCCATATAAATGGAGTATATCTGAGCCTGACCTTTGTACAATTTCAGTTTGTAATAAGGAATAACTAAAGCAAAGGTCTCTAGCAGAGAACGAAAAGTTACGATAATACCTTTTGGTCTCATCTCTACACCACACACATTGAGGTTATTATCCAAAACAAGCAGGTTATGAATTTGAATACTAGAAGATTGAATTTTGAGTTTTCCAGACCCTATTCCACCCATTTTAATTCTATCCATAAATGTGAAGGGGCGACCGACTTCATTATTGATCTGCTCCTTTATTTTAGGGCGGTTATATGATACATTTAAAAGCATGTTTTTGTTTGAAATATAGTTAATTCCTCACTCACATCTTGGAATGCCCTCTAAATTTTAGATTATCTTTGCAACTGAAACATGAATACTATGACCCTAGAAACACAACTTTCTAACTATATAAGTGCATTTTTACAAGAAACCCATCAAGTTGATATTGAATCTTTTGAATTTCAGCAAACAAGAAAAGAATTTGAAGGAGATCTTACTCTTGTTGTCTTTCCTCTTCTAAAACATATTAAAACCAATCCTGTTCAATTAGGTGAACAAATTGGAAGTCATTTGGTCAAAAAATCAGAAACCGTAGATAGCTTTAATGTTGTTAAGGGGTTTTTGAATTTATCTTTGTCTGAGTCTTATTTTGCAAACCTCATCCAGGTGATGCATCAGGACGAAGATTTTGGCTTTAAAAAAGCATCTTCTGAAAGTCAAAAGGTAATGGTTGAATACTCTTCTCCCAACACCAACAAGCCGCTTCATTTAGGCCACGTCAGAAATAATTTGCTAGGATTTTCTGTAGCAGAACTGCAGAAAGCCGCTGGGAAACAGGTTTACAAAACGCAAATCATAAACGACAGGGGCATTCATATTTGTAAAAGTATGGTGGCCTGGCTAAAGTTTGGCCATGGTGAAACACCTGAAACCTCAGGTCTAAAAGGAGATCATTTAGTTGGAAAATATTACGTTGAATTTAATAAAGCTTACAAAACAGAAATACAAACCCTCACCGAGAAAGGAAAAACTGAAGAGGAAGCCAAAAAATTAGCACCAATATTCGTTGAAGCACAAAACATGCTTAAAAAATGGGAGGCCGGCGATAAAAAAACCGTTGACCTTTGGAATAAAATGAACAACTGGGTGTACAAAGGGTTCGATAAAACCTATAAAGAATTAGGAGTAGATTTTGACAAAAATTACTACGAAAGTGATACCTACCTACTCGGAAAAGATTACATTCAGGATGGTCTGGAAAGAGGTATTTTTTACAAAAAAGAGGATGGAAGTGTCTGGATCGATTTAACCGATGAAGGTCTGGATGAAAAGATCGTTCTTCGTTCTGATGGTACGGCTGTATATATGACTCAGGATATTGGAACCGCCATTCAAAGAATAACAGACTACGACATTGATGAAATGGTCTATACTGTTGGAAATGAGCAGGATTATCATTTTAAAGTCCTCTTTTTGATATTAAAAAAATTAGGGTTTAAGTGGGCCGATCATCTTTTTCATTTGAGTTACGGTATGGTAGATTTGCCTAGTGGCAAAATGAAAAGCCGTGAAGGCAATGTAGTCGATGCAGATGATTTGATTAAAGAAATGGTGTCCACTGCAAGAAGCATCTCACAAGAGCTGGGTAAACTCGAAGGCTACGACGAGTCTGAAAAAAATGACCTTCATAAAATGATTGGTCTTGGAGCTTTAAAATATTTCATTTTAAAAGTAGATCCTAAAAAACGCATTCTTTTTGATCCCAAAGAATCAGTAGATTTTCAGGGAAATACTGGACCATTCATACAATATACTTACGCCAGGATTCAATCTATTCTGAGAAAGGCAAACACTGAGGCAGATTCCCTCGATGTTACTAATTATAAATTTGATGCTAAAGAAAAATCACTGATCAAACAATTAAATCAATTCCCAGAGATCATTCAGCAGGCTGCAGACCAATACAGTCCTGCTCTTGTTGCCAATTACGTTTATGACTTGGTTAAGGAGTTTAATTCGTTTTATCAAAACATATCTATTCTCGGAGCAGATGATCCTGTTCAAATAGAATTTAGAGTAGAGCTTTCAAGGCAGGTTGGAAATGTCATCAAGAAAAGCTTCAAAGTACTCGGTATTGAAGTTCCTCAACGAATGTAATTTCATAAAAAAAAGCTGACTCAAAAACTCCATATTTGTCATTTCGAGCGGAGTCGACAAACCCAAATTATCTAAATTCAAGTTATTTCGACTGCGCTCAATATGACATTCTTCTATTAATTATATTTTGAGACAGTTTCTTTTTTATTATAAAGGAATGTTCCCGTGCTTTCGCTGAGGACGCTGCACCTCTTTTTGCTCCAGCATAGCAAAGGCCTTAATCAGTTTTCTTCGGGTTTCCCTGGGCATGATGACCTCATCTACAAACCCACGTTGAGCAGCCTTAAAAGGATTTGCAAAGGTTTCTGCATATTCTGCTTCTTTTTCAGATAGCTTCAGTTCAGAGTCTTCAGCTTCCTGTATTTCCTTCCTGAAAATAATTTCAGAAGCTCCTTTCGCCCCCATCACCGCAATTTCTGCAGTAGGCCAGGCAAAGTTAAGATCGGCTCCAATATGTTTGGAGTTCATCACGTCATAAGCTCCTCCATAAGCTTTCCTGGTAATCACTGTTACTCTTGGGACAGTTGCTTCACTGAGGGCGTAAAGTAATTTAGCGCCGTGTAAAATGATACCGTTCCATTCTTGGTCTGTGCCAGGCAAAAATCCTGGTACATCCACAAGCACCAAAAGAGGGATATTGAAGGCATCGCAAAACCTCACAAATCTAGCGGCTTTTTTGGAAGCATCCACATCCAATACACCCGCTAAACTCATAGGCTGGTTGGCAACAACACCAACACTTCGACCTCCAATTCTGGAGAAGCCTACAATGATGTTATCTGCGTAATTTTTATGAACTTCAAAGAAGGAGTCTTCATCGATGATGCCTTGGATCACCTCATGCATATCGTAAGGCTTGTTCGGACTATCTGGGATTAAATCATCCAGACTTTCTCGCAACTCATCTTGCAATTGATATGGAAACTGTTCTGCTGTTTCTTTATTATTTTGTGGAATATAGCTTAGTAAAACCTTGATGTGTTCCAGACAAGCTACATCATTCACAGAGGTAAAATGAGTCACTCCAGATTTAGTAGAATGTGTACTGGCTCCGCCAAGTTCTTCTGAAGTTACTTCTTCGTTGGTAACAGTTTTCACGACGTTAGGACCAGTTACAAACATGTAGCTTGTATTTTCTACCATAAAGGTAAAATCTGTCATAGCCGGAGAATAGACTGCTCCTCCTGCACAGGGGCCCATGATAGCTGAAATCTGAGGCACAACCCCGGATGCCTGGACATTACGATAAAAAATATCAGCATAACCTCCCAAAGATCTTACTCCCTCTTGAATTCTCGCACCTCCTGAGTCGTTTAATCCTATGATGGGTGCTCCTACTTTAACAGCATGATCCATCAATTTGCAGATTTTTTCAGCATGGGTTTCTGAAAGTGCACCGCCAAATACTGTGAAATCTTGAGCATACACATAAACCAGTTTATTGTTGACAGTCCCGTAGCCCGTGACCACACCATCACCGTAATAAATTTGGTTCTGCATCCCAAACTCTGTAGTTCTGTGGGTTACTAAAGCACCAATTTCTTCAAAAGAGCCCTCGTCCAGTAAATACTCAACACGCTCTCTGGCCGTTAGTTTTTTCTTTTCGTGCTGTTTATCAATTCGCTTTTGACCACCGCCAAGCTCTGCTTGTGTAAGTTTATCTTGAAGTTGTTCTATATTTTTACTCATTGGATTTAATTTCTGATGTAACTTCTGGTATTCTCAATGTCTTTTGGTCAGCCTGATATAGTTTTAATGCCATTAAAGCTGCCAAATGTGCTTCTTCTTTTTCTTCCTCTTCCAGAACCTCTGGTGTATAATACTTTTTTACGAAATGTGTATCAAAATCACCAGATCTAAAGGCTTGATGATTAAAAACAAATTTTCCGAAAGGCAAGGTTGTAGACACACCTTTCACCTCATAATGATTGATGGCTTCCTCCATTAGCTGTAGAGCAGCTTCCCTTGTTTTGCCGTAGGTAATGAGCTTAGATAGCATAGGATCATAGTAAATAGGAATTTCCATTCCTTCCTCAAATCCGTCATCTATTCGAATACCTTCACCTGAAGGTTTTCGATAGCGTTCTAAAGTTCCAACGCTTGGTAGGAAGTCATCGGTTGGATCTTCTGCGTATACTCTTAATTCTAAGGCATGACCGATGATATTTAAATCATTTTGTTGGATTTGAAGCTCTTCTCCTCTAGCGATTCTGATTTGCTGCTCGACTAGATCTATGCCTGTAATCAATTCGGTAACAGGATGTTCCACCTGAAGCCTGGTATTCATTTCTAAAAAATAGAAATTCTTTTGTTCGTCCATCAAGAACTCTACAGTTCCCGCTCCCACATAATCACAAGATTTGGCAACATTCACCGCTGCCTCTCCCATTTTTGATCTCAATGCTGGAGTCAAAATAGTGGACGGAGCTTCTTCTACAACTTTTTGATGTCTACGCTGTACCGAACATTCTCTTTCAAAAAGGTGCAAAACGTGACCGTGCGTATCTGCTAGAACCTGAATTTCGATGTGTCTTGGTGAACCTACATACTTTTCAATAAAAACAGCACCATTCCCAAAAGCAGATTCTGCTTCACTTATAGCCCGTTTCATTTGTTCTTCCAGTTGATTTTCCTGCTGCACAACTCGCATTCCTTTACCACCGCCTCCAGCTGAGGCCTTTATAAGAATAGGGTAACCGATTTCATCAGCGATTTTTTTAGCTTTATTGACATCGGTAATGGCTTCATCTATACCAGGAACCATGGGGATATCATAAGATTTTACGGTTTCTTTTGCTGAAAGCTTATCGCCCATTACTCGAATAGCGTGTGATTTTGGACCTATAAAGACAATGCCATTTTTCTCAACTTTTTCGGCAAATCCTGCGTTTTCACTAAGAAATCCATATCCCGGATGAATTGCATCTACCTGATGCAATTTTGCGACTTCTATGATTTTGTCTCCAAGAAGATAAGATTGATTAGAAGGTGGTGGACCTAGGCATATGGCTTCATCTGCAAATCTCACGTGAGGTGCATTTCTATCGGCCTCAGAAAAAATAGCGACAGTTTTGATCCCCATATGTTTGATGGTTTTCATAATCCGCAAGGCGATTTCGCCCCTATTGGCTATTAATATTTTTTTCATTTTAGATGTTTTTTTAGAATTCTGTTCTAATTGAGATGTCTATTCCATCTCGATTAGAACTTCATTTTTACTTACTGTACCTCCTTTACTTACTTGAACTGTTTTGATGGTAGCATCTCTTGGCGCTAAAATAGAATTCTCCATTTTCATGGCTTCTAAGACCAATAAGTTATCTCCTTCTTTCACCTCATCGCCTTCCTTAACAGCCACTTCCAAAATCACTCCTGGCATTGGTGCTTTTACTTCATTAATGACTTGATTAGCCGACAATGAAAGCCCCATATCCTTTATCAAAACATCTAATTCATTTGATATTTCGACCTTATATAAGTTGGAATTGATTTTAATGGTATAAGTTCTATTCAAAAAATCAGAATCGATGAGTTCTGAATTGACAGATTTATCGTTGACGAGCAGGTGGTAAAGACCTGATGATGTTTCTTGTACATCTAAATTTTCAATTTGGTCTTGATCAAATTCAAATTCATGCTCATCATTTACTTTAGCTTTAAGCAAATGTTTCATGTTTTTTAGTGTTTGAGCGTAAATATAAAAGATTTTCTATGCTTTTGCCTCCCCAAAAGGAAATCAAATAAATTCTGCATCCTACACCATTTAAAAAAGAGGTCCTATCAAACAATCCAGTAACTGAACAGATTGATAATACAAGTGATTAGTTATATTTGTAGTCTATAAATTTAATCAATGCAACACGATAATCTCCCTGTTAAACCCTATGCAGAAAAATTTGGAGTGCTTTTTGGAGGCTACTCCATCTTAATTTTGGTTTTGCTTTATCTCTTCAATTACGAGAAAAATACTGCTATTTCACTGATGAATTTTGCTATAACAGTAGGTATTGTCTGGTATGCCATTCATCTATACAAAAATGATAATGAAGGCCGACTTGACCTTATGACCTCGATTAAGCTAAGCTTAGCTTTAGGTGTTTTGGGTGGTCTTTTATACGCAGGATACACTTATGTTCATTATGAATTTGTACAGCCGGAGTTTATTGAAAGTATGAAGTCTGATATGGATGCAGAAATTAAAGCTGAAATTGAAAAACAACAGATGAGTGAAGAAGAGGCTGAAATGACCAAAAATGTATCTGGTGTGTTTGCCTCGCCATTTGTGCTAGCTACCATAGCTTTGCTTTCTATCATTTTCAAAACCTTTTTAGTAGGGCTGATCATCGGTTTGGTAAAGCGAAATAATTAAAATTTATGGATCTATCCATCATCGTCCCTCTGCTCAATGAGTCAGAATCCTTGAACGAACTTCATAACTGGATCAAATCTGTCATGGAGGAACATCAGTTCAGTTATGAAATCATTTTTATCAACGATGGAAGTACAGATAATTCCTGGGAACTTATCCAATCCTTATCTCAAGAATCCAAAGCAGTAAAGGGCATAAATTTTAAAAAGAATTACGGTAAATCTCAGGCTCTACACGCAGGATTTCTAGAAGCTTATGGCGATGTTGTTATTACTATGGACGCCGACCTTCAGGATAATCCTGGTGAGATCCCAGAACTCTACAGGTTGATAACAGAAGAAGGTTTCGACCTGATTTCTGGATGGAAAAAGAAACGATATGATTCTGTCCTTTTTAAAAACCTGCCTTCAAAACTCTTCAACAAAGCTGCAAGATGGACCTCAGGATTAAAATTACATGATTTTAATTGCGGCCTTAAAGCCTATAAGTTGGAGGTTGTAAAGAATATTGATGTTAATGGGGAAATGCATCGATACATTCCGGTTTTAGCAAAACAGGCTGGTTTTAATAAAATAGATGAAAAAGTAGTTCAACATCAAGCAAGAAAATACGGTAAAACAAAGTTTGGAGCAGAACGGTTTATCAATGGATTTTTAGATCTTCTAACGTTGTGGTTCTTTTCAAAATTTGGAAAGCGGCCCATGCATTTATTTGGAGCCCTTGGTGTGCTGATGTTTTTCGTTGGTTTTTTATCTTCTATATGGATTGGTGCTTCAAAGCTTTACAAACTTTGGAATGGACTTCCCAACATATTGGTCGTCGATAATCCCTGGTTTTATATAGCTTTGTCTTCTATGATCATAGGAGTGCAAATGTTTTTGGCCGGGTTTGTAGGTGAATTGATATTAAGGTCCAAACGCGAGCAGAAACGCTATTTAATTTCAGAAAAAATATAAATCAATATGAATTCAATTATCGATAAAGCAAAATCTTGGTTGTCTAGCACCTTTGACGAGGATACCGTCAGTGATGTTAGGAAACTGATGGAGAGCGATCCTAAACTATTAGAGGAAAGCTTTTTTCAAAATCTAGATTTTGGCACGGGAGGAATGCGAGGTGTCATGGGTGTAGGAACCAACAGAATCAATAAATATACCCTGGGTAAAAACACACAAGGTATTTCCAATTATATGAAGCGTGTTTTTCCAAACGAAAAACTTAAAGTGGTCATCGCATACGATTGCAGGCATAATAGCAAAACTTTTGCACAGCAGGTAGCCGATGTATTTTCTGCCAATGGTGTGCAGGTCTATATTTTCCCAGAATTGAGGCCTACTCCCCTCCTATCATATTCTGTAAGACATCTAGAATGCCAGTGTGGAATCATGCTTACCGCAAGCCACAATCCACCAGAGTACAATGGATATAAAGTGTATTGGAAAGATGGAGGGCAATTGGTACCCCCTCAGGATAAAGAGATTATTTCTGAAATAAATGCATTAGATTTCACCGATATAGATTTTCAAGGAAATTCTGACTTGATAAATGTATTAGACACTACTGTTGAAGACGCTTACATCAGTAAAGCTGTCGAAAAGGTCAGTTTTGAATTGTCCTCCAGTGTCAAAAGTGAACTTAATATAACCTTCACATCCTTGCATGGTACAGCGATTACTACTGTTCCAAAATTACTGGATAAAGCTGGTTATACCAATCTTCATTTGGTTGAATCTCAATCAGAGCCCGATCCTGATTTTTCTACTGTAAGTTCTCCAAACCCTGAAGAACCAGAAGCGCTAAAGCTAGCTATTCAACTCGCTAATGAACAAGGGAGTGACTTGGCTATTGGAACCGATCCCGATGCCGATAGACTTGGCGTTGCAGCAAGAGATAAAAATGGAAAATTGACTCTGCTAAATGGAAACCAGACGATGGTATTGATGACCTGGTATCTTCTAGACAAAATGAAGCAACAAGATAGCCTTAACAACACACACTTTGTTGCCTCTACTATTGTGTCTACACCTTTGATGAGGATATTGACTGAGGCTTATGGCGTGACCTATATGGAAAGTTTGACTGGGTTTAAATGGATCGCAAAACTGATCAAAGACCATCCAAACAAGAATCATATTGGAGGTGGAGAAGAAAGTTTTGGTTATATGGTAGGAGATTTTGTAAGAGATAAAGATGCCAATACAGCCATTTTACTGGTCTGTGAAATGGCTGCAGAACTTAAAGCAAGAGGCTCTTCTCTGTTTGAAAAATTGATAGAAATCTATGCAGGCCACGGATTTTTTAAAGAACATCTGGTTTCACTTGTCAAAAGAGGCCTTGAAGGCGCTGAAGAAATCAAAGAAAAAATGATTCAGCTCAGGAAAAATCCGCCTAAGGAAATTGCAGGTGAGCAGGTTGTCCTTATCGAAGATTATTTAACTTCAAAAGCTGAAAATCTTCAATCACATGAATCAAATGAGATTGAAATTCCAAAGTCAAATGTGCTCATTTTCTATACAGAAAACGGGACTAAAGTTGCTGCAAGGCCTAGTGGAACAGAGCCAAAAATAAAGTTTTACATCAGCGTTAATACACCTCTTAAAAATACTTCTGATTTTGAATCAGTCGAACAAGAACTAGACTCAAAAATAAAAGATATCAAAGCTGAGTTAGGACTTACTGAATAAACCATATGACTTACTTCAAAAAAATTATTCGCTTTGCGAAACCCTATAAGCGCTATGCCATATTAAACATTATTGCTAATGTTTTCTATGCCTTATTTAGCGCACTGTCCTTTATCGCTTTAATACCTATGCTAGATGTACTTTTTAAGGGGAAGGATGCTCAAAAAATCACAGAGCCACCAGTATATGACGGGATAGGTAAGGCAAAGGATTATTTTAAAGACTATCTTTCATTTCAAGTCAATGAAATTGCGCAGGATGATGCTTCATTAGCCCTAGTTATAGTGATAAGTCTGGTCATTGCTTTATTTTTTCTCAAAAACATCTCCAACTATATTGCCTTGTATTTTATCACCTTTCTGAGAAATGGTGTACTCAAGGACTTAAGAAATGCTTTATATAAAAAGACCATTGAATTACCCTTATCTCACTATTCAGAAAAACGAAAAGGGGACACCATTGCCAGAATTACCAGTGATGTCTTGGAAATTCAGCATTCATTTTTATCTATTTTAGAACTTATCGTTAGAGACCCTCTCACTATTTTATTCACCTTGGGAGCGATGTTACTCATCAGCGTGGAATTAACCATGTTTGTTTTTATTTTTATACCTATTTCTGGTTTCATAATCTCTCTAATTGGTAAATCTTTAAAGAAAAAATCTGATAAAGTTCAAAAAGAACAAGGCACATTCTTATCGATTCTTGAAGAAACTTTAGGAGGTCTTAAAATTATTAAAGGATTTAATGCGGAAACTATCTTCTATACGAAGTTCAAAACATCCACCCAAAACTTTTACGATTTTTCCAATAGACTATTAAACAGACAGAATCTGGCTTCACCAGCAAGTGAATTTTTAGGGATTTCTGTGATCGCAGTCTTGCTCTGGTATGGAGGGACGATGGTACTGATTGATGGGAGTCTGGACGGAAGTACATTTATTGTTTACATGGGATTGGCTTATAATATTTTAACGCCTGCAAAAGGTATATCTAAGGCATCCTACACGATTAAAAAAGGAAATGCGGCCGCAGAACGTGTTCTCGATATCTTAGAGACGGAGAATAACATTCAGGACGACACCGATGCTCAGGATAAATTAAACTTCAATTCAGATCTTGCTTTAGAAAACATTTCTTTCAAGTATGAAAAGGAAAATGTGCTTAAAAACTTTAGCGCAAGGGTTCAAAAAGGAAAAACTATTGCCCTGGTAGGCCAATCTGGGAGTGGAAAATCTACAATCGCCAACTTGGTTACTAGATTTTATGATTTAGATGAAGGTGAGATTAAAATTGACGGTATCAATATCAAAAAAATAAAACAAAAATCATTACGGAATTTGATGGGTCTTGTCACTCAGGATTCTATTCTATTCAATGCTACTGTAAAAGAAAATCTAAAGATCGGTAAGCCAGATGCCAAAGATGAAGAATTGATAGAAGCCTTGAAAATCGCAAATGCATTTGACTTTGTGATGTCCTTACCTAATGGCTTAGACACCAATATAGGAGACAGCGGTGGGAAATTGAGTGGTGGTCAAAAACAAAGAATTTCTATTGCCAGAGCTGTACTCAAAAACCCTCCAATTATGATTCTGGACGAAGCTACATCTGCGCTGGATACGGAAAGCGAACAATTGGTCCAAAAGGCACTGGAGAATATGATGCAAAATAGAACTTCAATCGTTATTGCTCACAGATTATCCACCATCAAAAATGCCGATAACATCTTGGTCATGCACCAGGGAGAAATCGTGGAAGAAGGAAGACACGATGACCTTATGTCTGCAGACGGTATTTATAAAAAGTTGGTCAATATGCAATCCTTTGAATAAGCAGAATTGAAAGAAGAAGATATCATAAACAATTTGCAGAAAGGTGTCAAAACAGATGAATCCTTTCAAGCGCTTATTTCTGAGCATAAAGTTCGCCTTTACTGGCATATTAGAACGCTAGTAAAAATTCATGAGGATGCCGATGATGTTCTTCAAAATACCTTTATCAAAGTCTACAAGAACATAAAGTCGTTTAAAGGCGATAGCAAACTCTTTAGCTGGATGTATAGAATTGCCACAAACGAATCAATAACCTTCTTAAATAAGAAAGCTAAAAAGATGAAACTTTCTGACCAGGAGTTAAATGACTACCTGATTGAATCCTTGGAAAGTGATGTTTATTTTGAGGGGGACCAAATCCAACTTCAATTACAAAAGGCTATAGAAAAGTTACCACAACAGCAGAAACTTGTATTTAATATGAGATACTTTGAAGAACTACCATACGAAGAGATGTCTGAAATTTTAGGGTCTAGTGTAGGCGCTCTAAAATCTAATTATCATCATGCCAGGAAGAAAGTGGAAAAAATTTTAAAAGAAGATTAAACCTTGAATATAAAAACAAGTCTAAAGATTGATGGATAATTCTAATAACATACGAAAAAATAAAAATGGATTTAAGGTTCCTGAGCATTATTTTGAATCTTTAGAAAATTCTATCTCAAACCAAATCAAGACTCAGGATATTTCAAAAAAATCTGGTTTTCATGTACCCAAGAATTATTTTGAAGAATTTACCTCAGAACTTACGAACAAAAACAAAAAGTCTAAAGTTATTCCGCTCAATACATGGAATAGATGGGCCGCAGCTGCATCAATTATTGCGATTTCTATTCTCGGCGCTATTTATATTGATACTATAAGTCCTAAAAAGAATTTACAGTTTTCAGATTTAGATGATGATATGATTGAACAGTATTTTGAATACAATCTGGATTCACAGGAAGAATTCATCGATTTAGAAAATACATCAATCAAAGAAAATTTAGATACAAATATCTCCGAATTAAACGATCAAGATATCATTGAATATCTCAATGATAAACTTGACGAACAAGAATATGATGAATAAAATTAGATATATTATAATATGCCTTCTTGTCTTCCTTGGAAGTCAAACTGGACATTCTCAAAATTCTGAATCTGATAAAATTGAGCAATTAAAGATAGCCTTTTTTACAGAAGAACTCGACCTGACATCAAGTGAAGCCAAACGTTTTTGGCCTGTATACACCGAACACAAAAATAAATATGATCAACTGAGATCTACTAAGTGGAAATCTGTGAAGTCAAGACTAGATCGAGTGGAAAATCTGACTGAAGAGGAGTCTAAAGCTTTGCTAAAAGACTATATGGACTACAAAAGAGCAAGGGTTGAATATAGGGAAGAGTTTGTGCAAAACTTAAAAGGTGTTATTTCACCAAAGCAGATTATGATGCTTAAAAAGGCAGAGTACGATTTCCATAAAAAACTTTTGAAACAATACCAATCTGATAAGCCTTCTAAGGACTAATTCTCTATTTTTGCAGATTAAATAATAATCATGCGTTTACATAGGAATTTAGTTTTTGCAGTCATTGACACTTTGCACCTCATTTTTAATGAGGGAAAGTACGCCGATAAAGAAATATCAAACACTTTGAAGCGCGATAAACGCTGGGGCTCAAGAGATAGGGGCTTTATTGCAGAAACCACCTATGATATTGTAAGATGGAAAAGGCTTTATTCTGAAATTGCAGACGTCAACGCTCCCTATTCCAGACCAAATTTATTTCGATTATTTACAGTGTGGGCTACCTTAAAAGGTATAGAGATCCCAGATTGGAAACAATTTGAAGATACTCCCACACGCCGTATCAAAGGCCGCTTTGATGAATTGTCAAAAATCACTAAATATTCAGAATCCATCCCGGATTGGATGGACGAATTGGGTAGGAAAGAGTTAGGTAAACTCTGGGAAGCGGAAATTAAAGCACTGAATGAACAAGCTAAAGTGATTTTAAGAACCAATACGCTTAAAATTACTCCAAAAAAGCTTCAACTTCTTCTTGACGAGGAATTTATTCCTACAAAACCAATTAAGGGATATCCCGAAGCACTTGAACTATATGAACGAGCAGATGTGTTCAAAACAGAAGCCTTTAAGAAAGGCTACTTTGAAGTGCAGGATGCTTCCTCACAAAAAGTAGCTCATGCTTTAAAATTAAAACCAGGAATGCGCGTGATAGACGCCTGTGCAGGTGCCGGAGGAAAATCTTTGCATATCGCAGCACTGATGCAAAATAAGGGACAAATTATTGCTATGGATATTTACTCCAATAAGCTTAAAGAGTTAAAACGTAGAGCTAAACGCGCTGGAGCTCATAATCTAGAGACTAGATTAATTGACTCTACCAAGGTCATCAAAAAGTTACATAATTCTGCCGACAGGGTTTTAATTGATGCACCTTGTACTGGTTTAGGTGTTCTTAGACGTAATCCAGATGCAAAATGGAAATTGTCTCCAGAATTTTTAATCGACATAAAACAGAAGCAACAACAACTTCTTCAAGATTATAGCAAGATGGTGAAACCTGGAGGCATTTTGGTGTACGCTACCTGCTCGATTTTACCTTCAGAGAATCAAATGCAGGTTCAGGAATTTTTAAATTCTGAATCTGGAAGCACATTCCAATTTAATCAAGATGAAAAAATACTTGCTCATAAGTCTGGCTTTGACGGCTTTTATTATGCCATTTTACATAAAAACTAAATTCTATTTGATGAAAACCTTTTCTTTATCCATCTTTCTGGTCTTTTCCATTTCTATAATGCATGCACAAGCCCCATCCGGCTACTATGCACCTACCGAGGGACTCGTGAGTTATGAATTGAAGTCTGCTTTAAAAATTATTATAGATGACATAGACGACGGTACAGGTTTTCCCGTTCATCAAGACCAAGGCTATGGAGCTCTTTATGAAGCTTATGCTGCAGAAAATAGCGGAGATACAGACACTTATTACGAAAATGACGGAACTGTTCTCGATATGTATTCTGAAAGGGTAACAGAAGCAGACGCCTATAATTACGAGCACTTTCAAAATAATTGTGGAAATTATTCTGATGAAGGAGATTGCTATAATAGAGAGCATTTAGTCCCTCAGTCTACCTTCAACAGTGCTTCTCCAATGAGAAATGATTATTTTCATGTTATTCCATCTGATGGTGCAGTGAACGGAGCCAGAGGAAGCTTTCCTTTTGGCGAAGTCAATTCTGCAGAATATGTATCTACAAATGGTTCTAAAAGAGGCAATAATACATTTCCAGGATATTCAGGAACTGTATTTGAGCCTATAGATGAATTTAAAGGAGATATTGCAAGATCAGTCTTGTATTTTGCTATTCGTTATGAAGATGAATTTAGCTCCAGCTGGAGATCCAACGAAGTCCTGGCAGATAATCCTCAGGATTTTTTCGTTGACTGGTATATACAACTTCTCTTGTCCTGGCATAGTGAAGATCCAGTAAGTCAAAAAGAAATCGATAGAAATAACAACGGATTCCAATTCCAGGGGAATAGAAATCCACTGATAGATCGTCCAGAATTTGCATTTGAAATATGGGGAGATTTTGCAGATGATGAAGCTCCTACAGCTCCTACTAATCTGCAAGCAAGTAACCTCACTAATTCGAGCGTAGAGCTTTCCTGGTCTGCATCACAGGACAATATAGCTGTGGCCAGATACATTTTAGAACAGGATGATGTTGCTATTGGAGACACACCAGCAGATCAAACAAATTTTAATGTAGAAGGATTAGACGCAGAAACCTTATACAATTATAGGGTTTATGCTGTTGACCAAGGCGATAATATTTCTGACTATAGTAACGAAATTGAAATCACAACACTTGAAGATCCCAATTATTTAGTTTTTGAAGATTTTGAAGATTGCTCTAATGGTCTGGATAACTTCACCTCCATAAGCGAGGTTAGCGATTTGAATTGGGAATGTGTTCCTACGTTTGGAAAAAATGGAACTGGAGGTTTTCAAATGAATGGCTTCCAAGGCGGACAAGTACAAAGCCTAGACTGGCTTATCACTTCTAACCCCATAAATTTTGATGATTACACCCAGGAAAAACTTAGCTTGTGGGCCTCTGCTAGTTTTGGAAATTCCAAATTGGAACTTCTTTATTCATATGAATATGATGGAAGCGATACGCCTTCTGATTTTGAGTGGCTAGAAGTCCCAAACCTTAACATTCCTCTTCATCCAGAAGGAAATAGTTCTCTATTTGTGTTTGAAGCTGATAATGTTGACATCTCAAATATTGAAGGAGAAGTATATTTAGCCTTTAGATATGATACGACTAACGAGGATTTGGCCACACGATGGACTATCGATAATGTTCAAATTACAGGGGAAGAATTTCTTTCAGAAAGAACTTTTGATCAACGGTTTGAAGTGCTTTTATATCCAAATCCTACCAAAACTGGTCAGGTTTACATAGAATTTCAAAGTAGTGGAAAAAAGAACATTGAATTATATAATATTTCAGGCAAGAGAATTACAAAAATGACTACCAATGAGAAAATTTACACTGAGGATGTAAGCCAACTCTCAAGCGGTGTATATTTCGTTAAAATCACCAATAAGTCAAAAGCTGTGGTAAAACGACTTATTGTAAAATAAAAAAGGCCAGACTAAATCTGACCTTTAAATGTTATAATAGAGATTAATCTACTGCTTTTTCATCGGATTACTTCCGGTTTGTTGTTGCATCATCATCCCTTGAAGCTTTTGCTGTAATTCAGGACTTTTTTGTACTTGAGCGCCTATATCCTGAAATTGTTTTAGGGTAAGCCCTTTTTCTTTCAGCTTGTTTTCCATTTTTTCCTGTGAACTTTTTTGTATTTCCTGGATCTTTGTCATCGCAGCCTTTTGTTGCTCCATTTCTTCATCTGTAGCTTCAGCGTCTTTTTCAGGATCCATGTTGGCTTCATAAATTTCATTGAAACGCTCTGGAGATAAACCTTCGTTTTCGATAGCAGAGACCATTTCCTGTTGAATCGCTTGGTTAGATTCTTGAACGCTCATATAAGCTTCTGCAAATTTTTTCAATTGTGCATCAGTTACTTTCTCTTCTGTCTGCGCTGTAACGGCAAGTACAGTGAATAGAAATATGCCGATTGTTGAAATTACTTTTTTCATGATTTTAATTTTTTAAAATGCAATATTGTCATTTTTTAGAACTCTCCCAAACGATGAGTGAGAATAATGATCGCTTTAACTATATAAGTTCAAACTTTATAAAAGCTTTATAGTTTTTGCTTCATTCCAAAATTTATCCATTTCTGCCAGAGACATTTCAGATAAATCAAGATTATGCTCTTTTGCTTTTTCCTCTAAGTACTGAAATCTAAACATAAATTTCTTGTTGGTCCTTTCCAATGCGGTTTCAGGATCTACATTCAAAAATCTGGCATAATTGATCATTGAAAATAAAACATCTCCGAATTCATCTTCAATTTTATCCTGTTGATTTTGATTCACCTCTTCTTGAAGTTCTGAAAGTTCTTCCTTAACTTTTTCAAACACCTGTTTAGGTTCTTCCCAGTCGAATCCAACGCCTGCAACTTTATCCTGAATTCTACTGGCTTTGATAAGGGCTGGTAAAGATTTTGGAACCCCACTCAACACACTCTTATTGCCTTCTTTTAATTTAAGCTTTTCCCAATTTGCTTTCACTTGGTCTTCATCTTCAGCTTTAACATCTCCATATATATGAGGATGTCTGTTTATTAATTTTTCGCATAAAGCATTTATGACCTCTGCAATATCAAAATCTTTAGTCTCACTACCGATTTTTGAATAAAACACAATATGCAACAACACATCTCCAAGCTCTTTTTTGATTTCATTTGAATTTTTGTCTAAAATGGCATCTCCTAATTCATAAACTTCTTCCATTGTGAGATTTCTCAGAGATTCCATAGTTTGTTTTCTGTCCCAAGGGCACTTTTCCCTAAGTTCATCCATAATGTCTAAAAGTCTTTCAAAAGCCAGAAGTTGTTTTGATCTTGAATACATATTTTTATTTTAAAGGTAAGGGTTTCAACTAAAAAAACCCTCTGAATAATGATCAAAGGGTTTTTAAATTATTTGTGAGTCAATAGCTATTTTGCTTTATCCTCATCGGTATTGGAGTCTTCAGCTTTAGGATCTGAAAAGTCTGTAATATCTTTTGAAACTAACAGATTATACCATTGTATCACTTTTTTGATATCAGAAGGGTATACCCTATCTTCATCATATTCTGGAAGTACATCACTAAAGTAATCTGTAAGTTCAGCTTTTGAGGATTTGTGATTTATAGCAGGTTTACCTTCTTCTTTATCGTAAATCTTTTGAAAGACTTCCCTCAAAGGTATTTCTTCAGTATAGGTATAAATAGCAATTTCACTAAGAATACTTACATTGTTTCTCATACTCACTGGAATCTTTTTCCCATCAACAAGAGATTGGGCTAAGAAGCCTCCTCTAGTTTGTGCTTTTAGCTCAAAAAGTCCAGGCTTTCCAGATATAGATAATACTTTGTCTAGTTTCATTTAGTAGAGTTTTTTGGCTCGCAAATATGCAATTTGTTTAAAATATAAAGAGTGTTTAGCGAATTTTTTTGGCTAGTGGATATTTCATTTTATAGCCCACGTCAATTTTACCTTTAGAGATGTTAGTAAGTCTGCTTTTGATTAATCGTTTTTTTAAATTTGAAATTCTATCGGTAAAAAGCACACCTTCAATATGATCGTACTCATGTTGTACGACTCTTGCAGGAAGCCCACTAAGCACCTCCGTTTTTTCGACAAAATTTTCGTCTAAATAATTGATCTTAATTTCAGGTTTTCTAAAAATATCTTCATGAACGTCAGGAATACTCAAGCAACCTTCATTGAAATCCCAGTCAATGCCTTGCTCTTCTACAATCTCAGGATTTATAAACACACGCTTAAAAGATTCTAATTCTTTAACTTCAGCATCAGTTAAGGCGTCATCCTGTGCAAAGGGTTTTGCATCGATTACAAAAAGGCGAATAGATAATCCCACTTGAGGAGCGGCCAATCCAACTCCATTGGCATTGTACATAGTTTCAAACATATCTTCTATGAGCTGGTCAAGATTTGGATAATCTTTTGAAATTTCTTTTGCCTTCTTTTTCAAGACAGGAGAACCATAAGCAACAATTGGTAATATCATGATCTCTATTTTTAAAGGAATTGACTTCCCTCATTAATTGGTTTGCAAAATTACGGGTTTTATTTCTTTTGGATTTAGCAATTCTTAAATTTTAAGCCTTATTGAAGATAGTTTTGAAGCAATATAGTTGCGCTTATTTCATCTACAAGACTTTTATTTTTACGCTGTTTTTTCTTCAATCCTGAATCAATCATCGCCTGAAAGGCCATCTTTGAAGTAAACCGCTCGTCTAGTCTTTCGATCTTAAGTTTCGGAAATAGTTTTTGGAGATCCTCTATAAAAAACAATATGTTTCTTTCCAGTTGCATGGGTTGGCCATCAGTAAACTTAGGCTCACCAACAACTATAGTATCAACCGACTCTGATTCAATTATAGATGTAAGCTCTTCCATTAAATATCTTGTTTCAACAGTCTTAAGACCAGATGCTATCATTTTCATCTCATCTGAAATGGCAATTCCCGTTCGCTTAATACCAAAATCTAGTGCTAATACTTTTGTATTCATATAATTTAATCTGCTACAAATATAAGCTTTGAATGCTCATTTCGAATTTGACCATAAGCCTTATCTTCGCCAAAAAAACAAAATGGAAGATTTAAAACTAAAAATACTTAAGGCCTGGGATAATCGTGAATTATTGAAAGAACAGGAAACTATTGAAGCTATACGCTCTGTAGTGGCGAAATTAGATAGTGGAGAACTTCGTTGTGCAGAACCAACAACGGAAGGCTGGCAGGTAAATGAGTGGGTAAAGAAAGGTGTAGTTCTTTATTTTCCCATTCAAAAAATGGAAACTTTGGAGGCTGGAATTTTTGAGTATCATGACAAAATGCCTTTGAAGACCGGCTATAAAGAAAAAGGAATTCGAGTGGTGCCTAATGCTGTAGCCAGACATGGAGCTTACATTTCTGGTGGAGTTATTATGATGCCTAGTTATGTTAATATTGGAGCCTACGTCGATGAAGGAACTATGGTAGATACCTGGGCCACTGTGGGTAGTTGTGCTCAAATCGGCAAAAATGTTCATTTATCTGGCGGCGTAGGCATTGGTGGCGTTTTAGAACCTTTGCAAGCTGCACCTGTCATTATAGAAGATAACGCATTTTTAGGGTCCAGAAGCATCGTCGTTGAAGGCGTTAGGGTCGAAAAAGAAGCCGTGCTAGGCGCTAATGTTGTCCTTACAGCCTCCACCAAAATCATAGATGTTACCGGACAAGAACCTGTTGAGATGAAAAGAGTTGTTCCTGCGAGATCTGTGGTCATCCCCGGTAGCTACACTAAAACTTTTCCAGCGGGGGAATTTAATGTTCCCTGCGCCTTGATTATTGGAAAGAGAAAAGAAAGCACCAATAAAAAAACATCTTTAAATGATGCTTTACGAACTTATGATGTAGCAGTTTAAGCTTTAAAACATAAAGATTGACGAAGATGAAGATTTTAGTAATTCAGCAGAAAATGATTGGAGACGTTCTCGTCTCCAGTCTGATTTGCGAAAATTTAAAATTGGACTATCACAAGACAAACATTAACTAGAGTTGAAAATTTTATGATATAATCACTAAAATTTTTAATGCATGTTTTTTAAAGAGCATTGAATTATATCAATAATTTAGAGATTAATTAAATAACTATATATGGTAGTAGACGCTGTAATAACCTGGGTAAATGGTAATGATGAACATTGGCAAGAAAAAATTAATGAGTACAAAGAAGTGAAGATTAATTTTGCTGATAAAAAAAACAGTGTTCGTTTTAATTCAATTGGAGAAATAGATATTGCTATCAAATCCATCATAAAATTCGCCTCTTTTGTAAGAACAATTTTCTTAGTCACCGATGACCAAAAACCAGATTCTTTCAATGATTTGAAAGAATTGGCAAAAAAAAATGATGTTAAATTAGAGCTGATTGACCATAAGCATATCTTTAGAGATCACTTAGAATACTTACCTTGTTTTAATTCATGTTCTATTGGTAGCATGTTATTTAAAATACCTGACTTATCGGAGCATTTTATAATTTTCAACGACGATACTTTTTTAATGCGTAAGACAGATGTTTCGGATTATTTTATTGACGGAAAACCCATAATAAGGGGTGAATGGCAGGCATTCAATGAAGATAGGCATTTAAGAAACTTTTATCTCAACACCAGGACTAAGTTGGGCATACCAAAAAAAAAGAATAAAATTAGTTTTAAAAAATTTCAACAAACTAGTGCAAAATTGGCAGGAACAAAAAATTACGTCCGTAGATTTCACACTCCTGTATGCGTGCGTAAATCAACTTTAGAAAATTTTTTTAAGGTTAATAATTTGCTAGAGGAAAATATAAAACATCGCTTCAGAAATGAGAATCAATTTATCATTTCATCACTATCTGAACATCTTGAAATAAAAAATAATTCTTATCACTTCAAAAAAAATACGCAGTTAACTTACTTCAGATCCTATAAAAGTCATTTTATAGTTAAATTAAAACTCGATCGATTCTTAAAAAATAAAAACAAGTTATTTATGACATTCCAAAGTTTAGAGCTTGCTTCTCCTAAAACTATAGCTTATATATTTAACTGGATAAAAGAGAGACTGAGTTAAAAAAATATCTATGAAGTTTAGTTTCTGATTATAAGGGATTTATAAGAAGACTTTTAATTAGTAATGTAAATTTATTCCTTGCATGGTCTTAGTGCGTTTTCTTTTATTGGTGTCTTTTCTAATCTGATTATTGATTTCCCAAGCCTCATCATTTACATAACCTCGTTCATGTTCGAGATGAACTATGATTGCAAAATAACGCACCCTTTTAGGTTTTACTCCAGAATTGATAAGTCGCTCGCCAAATTCTCTATCTTCACCACCGTATTTCATTCGCTCATCAAATCCATTCACGGCTAAAATGTCATCTTTCCATACAGAAGCATTACCTCCATTCCAAGTAGGTTTTGTAGTCGTTATACAATTCATGAATTCTGCTACAGTCTTAGATTTTGTCAGTTTGATATTTTTAAAATTATCTTCTAAGCCTTTAAGTTTAAGCCATTTTAAGTCAAAGCAATTTTGATTCAAAATATCAGTCCTTTGTATCAGTTCTGAAAGTTCAACAGTTAAAGGAAAGTGGCCTCCAGATAAAAAACGACCTTTATGACGAAATCTGAGATGTGTTTCGACGAAATCACGTCTAGGAATGCAGTCACCATCTGAGAAAATAATATAATCTGAATTAGATGCTAAAACTGCTTTATTGAGTATTCTTGTTTTTTGAAAACCTTCATCCTTATGCCAGACATGAATTATCTTAAGACTTGTCTCTTTTGAAACTGAATGAAGAAGCTCTTTAGTTTCTGAAGTTGACCCGTCGTCTGCGATGATAATTTCAAAATCTGACACGGTTTGAACACTATAACCCCATAACACTTTTTCAAGCCATTTTGGGGAATTATAAGTACTTATGATAATAGAAACTTGAGGTGTTTTTCCCATAACCCTAATTCTTCCAGAATTTCATTTTGTTTTTCAATCTCTTTTTCCGTTCAAACTTTTCGCTATAAGTATCAGCAAAACCCTGCATCAGTGGAATGACTTCGTTGTTAGATCTATGAATTAGTTTTGCATAAGTAGCGCCCATTATCTTAACAATATCAGGATCTAAGCTTAAACGTTCAAAGTTTTTTATCCTTTCAATAAAATTAAGTTTTTTAAACTTCATTCTGTTCAAATCAACCAAATAAAAAGCATATCCTCCGTTTGGTTTACGTTTTATAAGCGTATTACCTGGTGAATGGTCTAGAAATAAAATATGATTCTCGTGCATTTTGAATGTAAATGCCGTAAAAGCTTCTAAAACTTGTTTTCGATCTTGTATGCTTGGGTTTTTAATAAGATCAAGAAATGTAAAATCATAATCTACATGAATGCTAACATAAAAACTTTCTGTAATACCTACAGTAGAATAATTTTCTTGAAATGCTATTGGCTTTGGAGTACCTAATCCACATTTTAAAAGAAATTTTGCATTTAAAAAAGAACGCTTTGCTTTTGATTTTCTAAATCGCCTGTATACCAATCTATTTATAAGGTTTGGCGTGTTGAAGCGCTTAATATTTACACGATACTCTCCTATAGACTTAGACTTTAATTGATTTCGAGATCCTTTATAAATTGTTTTTCCTACCGAATTAAAATTCAAGATAAAGTCTTGAACACTTTCGTTAATAGTTTTAAATTCATTTTGAATTTGAAAGTGTTTTCCCATACAGTTTTTGCTTAAACACAAATATACTTTTTCTACTAAGCTATTTTAAACCAAAAAAAGAATAAATCTAAAAGATTAAACTAACAAGAGTAAAATTAACTTTGATAAATAGTACTTTTGAGGTTTTAATTTATAATTATTACCATTAATATTTGATATGGTTAAAATTTCTGCTGTCATTATCACCTTTAATGAGGAAAAAAATATTGAAAATTGTTTGAAAACTCTGTCAAGAGTAGCAGACGAAATTGTTGTGGTTGACTCATTTTCAACGGATTTAACAAAGTCTATTTGTTTGAAATATGACGTTAAATTTATTGAACATCGCTTTTTAGGTTATATTGAACAAAAGAATTTTGCTCTTGAACAAACTTCAAATAATTACATTGTTTCTTTAGATGGAGATGAATACTTAAGTGATGAACTTCAAAGGTCTATTATTGAATTAAAAAGTAACTGGAAATATGATGGATATTACTCCAACAGACTTAACAACTTTTGCGGGCAGTGGATAAAATATTCGAATTGGTATCCCAAAAAAAAACTCAGAGTTTTTGATAAACGAAAAGCAAAATGGAGTGGTTTAAATCCACATGATTCAGTAAAATTTATTCATAGTAATAATAAGTCTGGTTTTTTAAAAGGAAATATCCTGCATAAAACTTATCAAACTTACTCAGAATTTAATTTAAAAACTGAGCATTTTTCAAGTATTGCGGCTCAAGCATATTTCGATGCAGGAAAAAAATCAAGTATATCTAAAATTTTTTTTAGGCCACTTTGGGCGTTTTTTAGGTCCTATTTTTTAAAATTAGGTTTTCTTGATGGTCTTAATGGATGGGTGATTTGTACACAAACATATTATATTACTTTCCTTAAATACACTAAACTTTATGAACTTCAGAAAAAAAATAATTAAAATGTTTAATACGTTATTCAGAATAAACTAGTGAAAGACCAAAAAGAAGTTATACAAGAATGCATCCAAATCCTTAAACGCGGCGGACTCCTACTCTACCCTACCGATACGGTTTGGGGCATAGGCTGTGATGCGACCAACGCTGAAGCCATCGACAAAATTTATCGATTGAAACAAAGACAAAATGACAAATCTTTAATCTGCCTGGTCTCCGATTTTAAAATGCTTAACCAATATGTGGAAGAAATTCCTGAAGTCGCTTACGATATCCTCAAATACGCAGATAAGCCTACAACTATAATATATCAAAATCCAATACGAATAGCTACCAATCTCATTGCAGACGATGACACCTTAGCCATAAGGGTCGTCAACGATATTTTTGCAAAGGAGCTAGTAAGGAAATACAAAAAACCTATTGTGTCCACTTCTGCCAATATAAGTGGGCAAAACACCCCATCTAATTTTTTTGAAATATCCAAAGAGATTTTAGAAGGCGTTGACTATGTTGTAAATTTGCATCAATCTAATAAAAATAAAAAGCCATCTACAATTATTAAACTGGATCTCGATGGTAAAGTAGAAGTGATTCGCAAATAAAATGGCAGATAATTATTACAAAGAAGCCCTCCAACATCAAATTTTTAATTTCTTAACAGAAGCTGCAGACGAACTCGATGTAGAAGCCTATGCTATCGGTGGTTTTGTTAGAGATTTTTTTTTAAAAAGAGGAAAAGCCAAAGATATTGACGTGGTAGCCGTTGGAAGTGGAATAGAATTGGCTAAGAAAGTATCAAAAAAACTTCCTGGACAGCCTCCAGTTAAAGTTTTTAAGACCTACGGTACGGCCATGCTCAAAATATTCGATCTGGAGCTAGAATTCGTTGGAGCCAGAAAAGAATCCTATTCAGAAGAGAGTCGAAACCCTGAAGTTGAACAAGGTAGTTTGGAAGATGATCAAAACAGAAGAGATTTTACTATCAATGCGCTAGCTCTTCAGCTGAATAAAGCTCATTTTGGAAAGCTTTTAGACCCTTTTGATGGATTAACAGATTTGAAAACCCAAGTGATTAAAACCCCTTTAGATCCAGAAGTCACTTTTTCTGATGATCCATTGAGAATGTTGAGGGCTATACGATTTTCTTCTCAGCTTAATTTTGTAATCGATAAAGAATCACTTCAAGCCATCAAAGACAATGCTTCCAGAATAGATATTATTACTAAAGAGCGCATAGTCACTGAGCTCCATAAGATCTTAGAATCTGAACAACCCTCAATCGGTTTTAAATTACTTCACAATACTGGCTTGCTCAAACGCTTTCTTCCAGAACTCACAAATCTTGAAGGCATAGATGAAATCGATGGCCAAAAACATAAAGACAACTTCTGGCATACTTTAGAAGTTGTTGATAATATTTCTAAAGAAACCAGCGATTTATGGTTACGCTGGGCCGCACTTCTCCATGATATCGGTAAAGCTCCAACTAAACGCTTTCACAAGAAAATTGGCTGGACGTTTCACGGGCATGAATTTAAAGGCTCAAAGATGGTCTATCAGCTCTTTAAGCGATTGAAAATGCCTTTAAATGATAAAATGAAATTTGTTCAGAAATTAGTATTACTAAGCTCAAGACCTATTGCTATTGTGGATGAAGATGTGACAGATTCAGCTGTAAGACGATTGGTTCATGATGCTGGAGAACACCTTGAAGATCTCATGACACTATGTGAAGCCGACATCACAACCAAAAATCCAAGACGATACAAAAAGTACCATAACAACTTTAAGATAGTTCGCGATCGCATCAAAGAAGTTGAAGAACGAGATAAAGTAAGGAATTTTCAGCCTCCAGTTTCAGGAAATGAAATCATGGATACTTTTAAAATTGAACCCTGCCAGGCCGTAGGAGAAATCAAAGCAAAAATAAAAGAAGCAATCTTAGACGGAACTATACCTAACGAGTATGATGCTGCTTTTGCTTTTATGCTAAAAGAAGGGAAAACTTACGGCTTTAAACCTCAGGCTTAAAATTTCTCAAAACACTCCCAAATTATCCCTCTTAACTTATTAACAGAGGAGTTAAATGCCTTATAAGAATTATCTTTGTACAAAACAAAAATCGTGTTTAGAAAATCAATAAAAGCATCTATTATCATTATTTATCTGGTGATTATTGCTGGAGCTGTAGTGAGGATGACTGGCAGCGGTATGGGTTGTCCTGACTGGCCGAAATGTTTTGGATATTATATCCCGCCAACCGAAGAAACTCAACTTGAATGGTCTCCAAATCACGATTATTTTAAAGGCCAGGTCATTATTGTTGATAAATCATTAAAAATAGCTAAAGAAGCCTTCACCTCCAATGAAGAGTTTGAAGATACACATTGGAATAATTATGAAAAACATGATTATGCTGAATTTAATGCTGCACATACCTGGATAGAATACATTAACCGATTATTGGGAGCTCTGGCAGGCTTGGCAATACTCATCATGACTATTTTATCTTTTGGTCAATGGAAGAAAAATAAAAAAATAACCCTGTTTTCAATTTTGAGTTTAGTGTTGCTCCTCTTTCAAGCGTGGTTGGGGGCTACAGTAGTTTATTCATTGCTTTCTCCTGTTAGAATTACCCTTCATATGCTAGTAGCATTACTCTTGGTTGCACTATTGATATATATCTTAAAATTATCTTCAGACGAAAATAGCTCTTTGAAAGCCACTTTTACATTTAGAAATTTACTGGTAGTCGCTGTTGTTTTAAGTCTCATTCAAGTGGCTATGGGTACTCAAGTTAGACAATTTGTAGATGAACAAATCGATCTAATAGGTTACCAAAATAAAGCAGAATGGCTTAGTGATCCTACACTAATATTTTATGCCCATCGATCTTTTTCCATTATCGTTTTGATGGTTAATTTAGGCATTTGGTGGCTCAATAAAAGTAGGAATCTAGGATTTAAACTTACTAATTGGATGATGCTAATTGTAGGAGTTGAAATTCTAAGCGGAATTGCTATGTATTATTTGGATTTCCCTTTTCTTTCCCAACCTTTGCATTTGGTTTTTGCCGCTTTGTTGTTTGGAGTTCAATTTTATATCTTGATGCAAAGTTTTGAAGCCAAATTAATTTCAAAAACAAAAAATTAATGATTTATAAGTACAGAATCGTTTTAGACACACTCGATGATGTCATTAGAGACATAGAAATTAGAGATCATTCCACCTTGGAAGACCTTCATAATTCAATCGCTCAAGCCTATGGCTTCGATGGAACAGAGATGGCGTCCTTTTATAAGAGTGACGAAGAATGGAATCAAGGTGAGGAGTATCTTTTATTTGATATGAGCGATGGTATGAACTCTGTCAACATGATGAATGAAACTACATTAGAATCTGTATTTTCAAAAGATCACACGAAGATGATTTATGTGTATGACTTCTTCAACATGTGGACATTTTATGTTGAATTGGCCGACATTGCAGAACCAGTAGATGGGCAAGATTATCCTAATCTTATGTTTGCTCAAGGACAGCTTCCAGATTCTCCTCCAGAAAAACATTTTGAAGCTGAAAAGTTAGACGATTTTGATGATAATATCGATGATGATATCGAATTCGATAATCTAGATGATTTTGATTTTGACGAGAACTGGAACTAATTAGTGATTACCTACCCTTTAAATACTGAAAAATAATGATTAACCTATATAGTGCACAAATTGAAAGTATGTCCATACATCGTGTAGGGAACAAAAGCAGGAATGAAAATTTATTCTTGTCAGAACAACCTCATGAGCTCTCGGATGAATTAAAACCCCTTATCAAGGAGTACTTTTTAAAATCTTTTAGAGATAAAGAAGAAAATTATTATCACTTTGTACATGACACAGATCTTGAATTTCACGAATTATATAATTTGACCACAGAGATATTTAATAATCCTTTAGAAAGTCACTCGGTATCCAAAAAGATCACGCGACTTTTGTTTGAGGAATCAAAGCATCAACATATCAAAGGAGGAGAAGTCTATGTGGTTTACTTTGAAAATATGCTTATCGATAACGAAAAAGTATCTGCTGTAGGAATTTTTAAATCTGAATTAAAACACGACTTTCTTCAGTTTGAAGAAAAACAAAATAACTTGGATGTGATACTTCAACAAGGAGTGTATTTGAACAAGCTGGATAAGGGTGCTCTGATTTTCAACTCAGAAAAAGAGAATGGTTATAAAATATTGTCTGTAGACTCTAATAAATATGATACAAAATATTGGCTAGAACAATTTCTACAGGTGGATTTTTTTGAGGATGAAAACTTTTACACCAAAAAATACTTAAAATTCTGCGAGAATTTTGCGAAAGATGTTGTTTTACCTGCAGAGGACAAACAACAAGAAGTTTTGTTTATGAATAAAGCCATGAATCACTTTGCCTCTAATGATAATTTCAACGAACAAAATTTTTTAAATGATGTTCTGGAAAATCCGGCACTTGAGCCAGAATTTCAAAACTATAAAACAGAAAAAGCTCCAAAATACAAAGTTGAAGATTTATCTGAATTTCCAATATCAAACACAGCAGTTACTGCGGCAAGAAAAAAAATTAAGAGCGTTATCAATCTGGATACCAATGTGCAGATTAAAATGGATTTTGTAAGTGGCGATAGTGCCGAGAAGTTTATTGAAAAAGGCTGGGATGAAGACCGCCAAATGTTCTATTATCTAGTCTACTTTAATAAAGAAGAAAAAAGCTAAGCTGAAAATTTAAATTTCTAGCTACAAAATCAATTACATAAGAACACTAAATAAGAATTATATTTTTATGACAGAACATAATCCATTACTCCATACATTCGATCATCCACCTTTCTCTAAAATAAAAACTTCACATTTTAAGCCAGCTTTTGAAGAGAGCTTAAAAAATGCTAGAAAAGATATTGATGAAATAGTTAAGAATAACGAGGCACCTTCTTTTGAAAATACTGTTGAAGCATTAGAATTTTCAGGAAATCAATTAGGAAGGATTGCTAGTATATTTTTTAATCTCAATTCAGCTGAAACAAATCCAGAGCTACAAAAATTAGCTCAAGAAATTTCTCCTCTTCTAAGTGAATTTAATAATGATCTGCTACTCAACAAAGGCTTGTTTGGTAAGATCAAAATCGTTTATGATTCTAAATCTGAATCTGAGTATAACGATGAGCAATTGATGCTTTTAGAAAAAGTCTACAAGAATTTCACCAGAAATGGAGCCAATTTATCTGAAGGTCAACAGGAAAGATTGAGAGAAATAGACAAAAAGTTATCTATTACTTCATTAAAATTTGGAGAAAATGTACTTGCAGAAACCAATAATTTTGAGTTGCACCTTATTGATGAAAAGGATCTGGAAGGTATTCCAGCTGCTGTTAAAGATTCGGCTAAAGCAGTAGCTCAGGAAAAAGGAAAGCAAGGTTATATTCTAACTTTAGATTTTCCCACCTACATTCCAGTTATGAAGTATGCTAAAAACAGAGTGGTCAGAAAGAAAATGTTTTTGGGATTTGGCTCCAAAGCCTTTAAAGACAACGAATATAATAACGAAGAGAATGTTCTAAAAATCGTTAAGTTAAGGCTGGAAAGAGCCAAGCTTTTAGGTTTTAATTCTCATGCAGATTTTGTTTTGCAGGAACGTATGGCAAAAACCACTGACACTGTAACCTCTTTTCTTGATGACATTCTAGAGAAGTCATTACCTGCTGCAGAGAGAGAAATGAAAGAATTGAAAGAATTTGCCCTAGAGAGTGATGGAATCGAAGATTTCCAGAAATGGGATAAAGCTTTTTACACAGAAAAACTAAAACAAAAGCAATTTAATTTTGATGAAGAGCAGCTTAAACCTTACTTTGAGTTAAATAGGGTCATTGATGGAATGTTTGATTTAACATCGAAGCTGTTTAATCTTAAATTTGAAAAGATTGAAACTATTGAAGTCTATCATAAGGATGTAGTCACCTATAAAGTAAGTGAAAATGGGAAATACCTGGCAACATTGTATGCTGATTTTCATCCTAGACCAGGCAAAAGAGATGGAGCATGGATGACCACGTATAAAGATCAATCTTTTTTTAATGGTAAAGAAGAAAGACCTCAGGTATCTATAGTTTGTAATTTCACAAAGCCTTCTCAAAGCACACCTTCCCTACTTACGTTTAATGAAGTCACTACGCTATTTCATGAATTTGGACATGCACTTCATGCCATGAATGCAAAAACAAAGTATCCTTCACTATCAGGAGCCTCTGTATATTGGGATTTCGTAGAATTGCCTAGTCAGCTTATGGAGAATTGGTGCTACGAGAAAGAGGCACTAGAGCTTTTTGCTAAACACTACAAAACTGATGAAATCATCCCTATTGATTTCATCAACAAGATTAAAAAATCCTCGAATTTTATGGAAGGCACACAAACCACGAGACAGGTTAGTTTCGGTATGCTTGACATGTCATGGCATGGACTATCAACTACTGATGAAATTAAAGATGTAAAAAGTCATGAAGAGAAAGCCTTTAAACCAACTCAGCTATTACCAGAAGTTGACAACAATTGCATGAGCACAGCATTTGGTCATATTTTTCAGGGAGGCTATAGTGCTGGCTATTATTCATATAAGTGGGCAGAGGTGCTAGATGCAGACGCTTTTGAGCTTTTCAAAGAAAAAGGTATTTTGAATACTGATGTAGCAAATGCTTATAAGAAAAATATATTGCAAAAAGGAGGGACAATTGAACCTATGAAACTTTACAAAAATTTCAGAGGTAAAGAACCAGATCCTAGTGCCTTATTAAAAAGAGCGGGATTAATTCAATAATCAGAATATCTAATAAAATATCAAACTGCATAATTAACCTTATGCAGTTTTTTATTTCTAGAGCTTATCTAAAAACAAGAATAAAAGGATTCAGGTTTAAGAATAAGAAGACTTAACCTATTCTATGACTGCCAGAGAGCGATAGCGATCTGTAGCAGGAACCTGCCAATCATGACAGGCTGGTTAATCCCGTAAATGAAGTGTTACGGGACTCTTCACTATACATCTAAAAACCTATCTAAAAACAAAAAACCCTAATCAAATTCATGATTAGGGTTTTTATTATAAGAAGGCGGCGACCTACTCTTCCACGATATGTAGTACCATCGGCGCTAACGGGCTTAACTGCTCTGTTCGGAATGGGAAGAGGTGAGCCCCGTT
>Ga0207419_1000017_pt1 | contig 112632 bp, 105 predicted proteins | sample ElkSloMetagenome_4_FD_184723 | JGI IMG/M metagenome (GOLD analysis project Ga0207419, IMG submission 184723) | Hot spring microbial communities from Elkhorn Slough, Monterey Bay, USA - MD2A (version 2) | ecosystem: Environmental > Aquatic > Marine > Intertidal zone > Estuary: Microbial mat ...
AGGCGAATTGTTAATTATATCGTCTTTGGAATTATACCTATTATTTTATTATGGGTATTCCGATATTATGTTCATAAAAAAGTTAAACAACTAGAAAAACAGAATAAACAATGAAGAAAATCATGATTTTATTTTTTTGACGGATTATTAAATCCTATATCTTTCGATCTTTTATAAAAGAAAAACCGCCAGTTAAGACGGTTCTTTATTGAAAAAAGATAGGGGCCTTCAACTTCAAGGCCATTAGGATGATCTGTTTTTCAATACTTTATTTAAGGCTATAATTACAATTTAATTTTATACCAGTATCCTATCTAAAGCTTGCTATACTCTCGTTGTAAGGCTTGTGATAGGAGTGAGTTATTATCATTTTTATAACTATTAATGCTTTGCCCGAGAAATTTTTTAAAATCTTTCTCAAAATGAGAATGATCATAATAATTATATTTTTCAACTAGTTCTTCCATCCTGTTATAATTTTGATTCTTTAGATCTCGAATAATGAAATTAAATCGTATTAAACATATAAACCGTTGTGGTGAAGAACCGACTTCAATATTAAACATGCGTTCTATGCTTCGCTCTCCATAAGGAAATTTTTCACTGAGCATAGATGCTGACAGTAAGCCCTTTTGACTGTAGATGTAATCGACAATTAGAGTTGAATTTAAATTTAAGTTCAAACTGCTGTAAAATCTATGAAGATGTTTATCTAAAGTTTTTGTGATGCTTTCTATGTTTTGACTCTCGTAAAGTTCATAATAAAGTTTATCTAAAATAGAAGCATCTAGATAATCATATAAATCAATCAACTTATTTCTGTACTTCTTGGCAACGAGTTTGGTGATGTTATGAAAACTATGATTGGGTAACTCTACTGAAATCCAAGAACAATTTTTATAAGCTTTAACTTTAAAAAAATCACCAGTCCCTTTAACAAAAACCTTTGGAATTTCAATTCGATTATTATGGTAGTCATAAGCCTCCAGATTTCCATAACGAAACATTATATAACTGTAGCCATAGTCGTTTATGCACTTTAATGGCATATCAACTGTATAGTTAATTCTAATAACATCTTTAAAAAAAGAATGTTTAAAATTTACATCGTTGATAAATTCCATTATCTAGGGTTTAGTCACCAAAGTAGCTCTTAAAGATTAGTTTGAATTGTAAATTTCCGACAAATACTAACGGTTAGTCTTATATCTATCCTCTCTGTGAGTTAGTATATAGAAACAAAAATCCCCAAATGAAGTTTCATTCAGGGATTTATAATTCGAAATATGAGATGTATTATCCGTTCATCGACATCAAGAACTCTTCGTTAGACTTGGTGTCTTTAATGCGCTGGTTAAGAAACTCTATCGCTTCCACAGGATTCATGTCAGCTAAATATTTTCTCATAATCCACATTTTCTGGATTTGATCATCGCCCAACAGCAAGTCATCTCTTCGCGTGCTCGATGAGGTAAGATCGATGGCAGGGAAAATACGTCGGTTAGCGATTTTTCTATCCAGCTGTAACTCCATATTTCCTGTACCTTTAAATTCTTCAAAGATCACTTCATCCATTTTGGATCCTGTATCTGTAAGCGCAGTGGCTATGATAGAAAGAGAACCTCCGTTTTCAATATTTCGGGCAGCCCCAAAGAAACGTTTCGGTTTATGAAGGGCATTGGCATCTACACCACCACTCAATACTTTTCCGCTAGAAGGTTGTACCGTATTATAGGCTCTGGCCAGACGCGTGATAGAATCCAGAAGGATAACTACATCGTGACCACATTCTACCAATCGTTTAGCTTTTTCTATGACCAGATTGGCTACACGTACATGCTCATGCGCTTCTTTATCAAAGGTAGAAGCAACGACTTCACCTCTTACATTACGTTGCATATCTGTGACTTCCTCTGGTCGTTCGTCAATCAATAAAACGATTTGATAAACTTCAGGATGGTTAGCGGCAATAGCATTGGCAATGTCTTTTAGCAACATGGTCTTACCAGTCTTTGGCTGAGACACAATCATACCTCGTTGTCCCTTACCAATTGGTGAAAACAAATCGATGATACGTGTCGATAGTGTACTTTGCTTTTCGGCAAGATGAAATTTTTCTTGTGGAAAAAGCGGTGTCAAATGCTCAAAAGAGACGCGATCCCTTACAATCTTAGGGTCGAGACCATTAATTTTTTTGATTTTAATCAAAGGAAAATATTTCTCACCTTCCTTTGGAGGTCTTACTTCTCCCAAAACAGTATCACCGGTTTTTAAGCCAAATAAACGGATCTGGGATTGAGATAGATAAATGTCATCTGGAGAGGATAGGTAATTGTAATCTGAAGATCTTAAAAAACCATAACCATCCTGCATCAAATCTAAAACCCCTTCACTTTCTATGATAGAATCAAATTCGAAGTCGGGATCTTTATATTTATTGCGATTGTCTTTATTTCCGTTTTTATCGTTCCTAGATTTAGGATTTTGATGTTTCGGCGACGGATTGTTTTTCTGTGAATTATCCTTAGTATTGGATTGCTGCTGTGAGTGTTTTTTGTCTTTGGAGTCCTTATTGGAATGTTGTGGAGCAGATTTCTTATCATCCTTTCCCGCTTTAGAAGATGGAGAAGGATGAGATGGAGCCTTAGTGTTCGATTTTGATTGGCTTTTATGCTCTTGCTTAGGCTTCTGTTCTTCTTGTTTTGGCTTTTGCTCTGTCTGCTTCGACTTATCCTTGGCTTCAAAAGGATTTTTGGCAGCCTTTTTAGGCTCTCCTTTTTGAACTCTTTTTCTTGGTTTTTTTGAAGAGTGATCCTCTTCATTCTTTTTATGTTGCTCTTTAGCCTGAGGTGGTTGAGGTTGAGATGAAGACTCTGTTTTTGTAGAGTTGGAAGGTGATTGAGCATCTTTTTCATTGCTCAAAATTTCTTTCATCTTTTCAGGATTAGCCGCCTGATAATCCAAAATCTGGTAGATAAGGTCTAATTTTTTTAGACTTCTAAATTTTGGGACTTTAAGTTCTTTTGCAATTTCTTGTAAGTCTGAAAGCTTTCTAGACTTGAGTTCAATAATTTCTAACATTGATATTTTTTGAAATTAAATAGTTTCGAGGGAGATTCGAATTAAGTTGATGATTTTTAAACGCTTAGGAAAGCGCCTAGTCCGAAGACATTGCAATTATACAACTTTATTTTATTTATAAATATGAATTCTTAAATATTCTATTATTTTTGCCTTGAAATCGAAATCAAACATGATACAAAGAGTACAAAGCTTATATTTATTGGTCGCCATTTTACTTAATGGTGTGCTCAGTTTTTATCTGCCATTGTGGATCACTTCAGAAAATGTAGAAATCTTTGCATTATCTCAACCTGTAGCCATATCTTTGTTTTCATTATCAGTATTGTTATCGTTCATCGCTTTATTTTCATTCAAAAAAAGAAAACGTCAATTCGTTTTAGGACGAATTAATATCATATTGAACTTTGTTTTAGTAGGTGTTTTTGCATATTGGACACTAAGCTTACCTGGAGAGATGGACATCTCAGAGAAGGGTATTGGGATGCTTCTTCCAATAATTTCTATCGTTTTTATTGCTCTGGCCAATAAGGCCATCAAGAAGGACGAAGATCTTGTAAAATCTGTGGATCGATTGCGATAAACCTGAAATCTTAGTAATGTTAGTGCATTAAAACCCCGAAGCCATTCGGGGTTTTTGTGTTTTATAGTAGAGGTATTGTTTTATTTTCTTCTGATTTTGTTTGCGTTGCCTTTGGAATTTTTGAAAAAGTAAGCATCAAAATTTTCTTGGATATTTTACTAGAGGGAAATCCCAATAGGCAAAGGGTGTTGTCATTTCGACAGAGCGAGGGACGAGCGACGAGAAATCTTTCTAATCCAAAACCCTCTTTATGAGCTTATTAACACCCATCTTAATCTTCCCTCAAGGGAAGAAAGCTAGAATAAAAAAAATAAGCATCAGAAATTTTCTTGGATATTTTCTTTGAGGTAAATCCCGATAGGCAAAGGGTGTTGTCATTTCGACAGAGCGAGGCACGAGCGACGATAAATCTTTAGCTTTAAACCAAAACTCTATCTCAATTAAAAATTGAGAATTCAAAATTAAGAATTACTCTTTTGCCCGCGTTTTCCAAAATCAATCACCTCCAGATCTTTTATGACTCCTTCATCCAATTTAAATCTAAGCATAGTTCGCTTTTGATGGAAGCCGTGAATCCCTACGGCTCCGGGATTCATATGTAGTAAATTTAAATTTTTGTCATTCATGACTTTCAAAATGTGAGAATGACCACTGATAAATAGCTTAGGAGGATTGCGCATTATTTCCTCTTTCACCTCTCGGCTATACCGATTGGGGTAGCCTCCAATATGTGTTATCCACACGTCAACACCTTCTAGCTCAAAACGTTGATTAAGGGGAAACTCACTTCTTAATTCATGCCCATCTATATTACCGTAGACTGCTCTAAGCGGCTTAATGGCTTTTAAAGCATCTGTAACCTTTTGATCGCCAATATCCCCTGCATGCCAGACTTCATCGGCTTGTTTTACCCATTCCAATATCTTATCGTCTATGTAACTGTGGGTATCGCTAAGCAGCAAAATAGATTTAGCCATTGCTTTTTTTTGCAATATAAGAATGCTTTAAGTTATGGTCTTTAGTCTATGATTATATTTGTGCTTTTTAAAATTGAAATGAGGTACATTTTAGAACTTTCTTACTTGGGAACACAATATCACGGCTGGCAAAAGCAGCGCGACAGGATAACAGTACAAGCCCAGGTCAATCATGCGCTTCAGACAGCTCTTCAGGAGAATGTAGAAGTAGTAGGCGCAGGGAGGACCGATACAGGAGTTCATGCCTCTGGCTACATTGCTCATTTCGATAGCCAACAGCATCTGATTGATGCTAAAAAAATGGTATTTAAACTTAACAGTATTCTTCCACCAGACATAGCGGTTTCTAAGCTTATCAAAGTTCATGAAGAGTTTCATGCTCGGTTTGATGCGGTCTCCAGAACCTATGAGTATTCTATAGTTCAATTTAAAGACCCATTTTCTATAGAAAGAAGTTTTTTTGTAAAAAATCAACTCAATGTTGAAGCGATGCAAAAGGCTTCTCAGGTCTTATTTAATCATAAAAATTTCAAATCTTTTTCTAAAGTTAAAACCGATGTTTATACATTTGATTGCGACATAAAAAAAGCACTTTGGCGACAGGATCATCAACAACTTGTATTTGAGATTTCTGCCAATCGTTTTCTCAGAAATATGGTGAGAGCGATAGTAGGTACTCTCATTGAAGTAGGATTAGAAAAAATTACTGTAGAGGACTTTAATTCTATTATCCTCGCCAAAGACAGATCCAAGGCTGGTAAATCGGTTCCAGCTCATGCATTAATTTTAAAACAAATAGAGTACCCAGATGGGGTGCTAGAGAATTCTATAGATGGGAAATAACAGCGGCAACGCCTTCGATACTAAACTTTTTAAGCGACTCTTAAAGTTTACTGATCCTTATAAAAAGACATTTTACTTTGTTGGCTTTGCAGCAATTATGTTGTCTGGTTTGGGAGTCCTTAGACCGTATTTGTTGAGGCTTACCATTGATGAAGGTATTACGCCTAGTGATGCAGAAAGCCTGGTGACTTATGTCACTGCCATGCTCATTACATTAATCTCTGAAGTTATTTTTCAATTCAGCTTCATCTTCTACGCCAACTGGCTAGGCCAGGAAGTGATAAGAGATATTCGTGTTAAATTGTATAAACACATGATGAATTTCAAAAAACAGTATTTTGATAATTCATCTGTAGGGAGATTGGTAACAAGGGCGGTAAGCGATATCGAAACTATTGCGAGTATCTTTAGTCAGGGTCTTTTTATGATCATTAGTGATTTGCTTAAAATGATTGTTGTTCTTGGCTTTATGTTTTCACAAAGCTGGCGACTCACTTTATTGGTGCTTACAGTTTTACCCTTCATTATCTATGCTACCCGGGTTTTTCAAAAGAAAATGAAAGTGGCATTCGAGGAAGTAAGAACTCAGGTGTCGAATTTGAATTCTTACGTGCAGGAGCATCTTACAGGAATGAAAATCGTGCAGATTTTTAATAGAGAAGAAGAGGAGTATAACCGCTTTAAGGATATAAACAAAAAACATAGAAAAGGCTGGATCAAAACTGTTTGGTATAATGCGATTTTCTTCCCCATTGCAGAGATGTCGACATCTATCACCATTGGTTTGATTGTTTGGTTTGGTGGATTGAGAGTTGTTGAGTCTGACGCCTTATCCTTAGGTATAATCGTCATGTTTATCGAACTGGCACAAATGCTGTTTCGTCCTCTAAGACAAATTGCAGATAAGTTCAATTCTTTACAAATGGGAATGGTTGCTGCAAATCGCGTTTTTAAAATTTTGGACACCGATTCACATATTGAAAATGCCGGTCAATTGGTTCCAAAGCGATTGAAGGGCCACATTACCTTTAAAGACGTACGTTTTAATTATATTCCAGATGAAGAGATCTTAAAAGGTATTTCTTTTGAGGTACAGCCTGGCGAAACCATTGCTATCGTTGGAGCAACCGGAGCAGGGAAGAGTACAGTTATCAATTTATTGAGTCGATTTTATGAAATAAAATCTGGAACCATAGAAGTAGATGGTGAAGACCTAAAGAGTTATGAACTGGCTGCTTTACGAAGTGAGATTGCAGTAGTTCTTCAAGATGTTTTTCTGTTTGCAGATAGTATATTAAATAACATCACCTTAAATAAAGAAGGTGTTACAGAAGAACAAGTTATTGTTGCTGCCAAAGAAATTGGAGTGCATGATTTTATTTCTACACTTCCAAACGCCTATCAGTATAATGTTAAAGAAAGAGGTGTTATGCTTTCATCTGGTCAGCGTCAGCTCATCGCTTTTCTGAGAGCCTATGTTTCCAATCCAAGTGTATTGGTTTTAGATGAGGCTACATCATCTGTAGACAGTTATAGCGAGCAGCTTATACAAGATGCCACCGAAAAATTGACCAAAGACCGTACTTCAATTGTAATTGCACACCGTTTAGCTACAGTCAAAAACGCCGATAAGATAATCGTGATGGACCTAGGAAAAATTGTAGAAACAGGAACACATTCTGAGCTATTAAAAAAATCTGATGGGTATTACAGAAGTCTATATGAAGCTCAATTTCAGCAAGAAGAAGTGAGTTAATCCAAGTCTTGCTTAATTTGTTCTGTTAGTTTTTCAAAATCATCAAAAATGTTGAATTCACCATTTTTCAGGTAAGAGATTTGCCCGGTTTCTTCACTCACCACTAGAGCCACTGCATCTGTTTTTTCACTAATCCCTACCGCGGCACGATGTCTTAGTCCAAATCTTAACGGAATATCTCTGTCATTACTGACGGGAAGTATCACACGTGTTGCAGTTATTCTCCCATCTTCAATGATAATAGCACCATCATGAAGTGTGCTGTTTTTGTAAAAAATAGATTCGATAATAGGTCTGTTGACCTTAATATCCATATGATCTCCGGTATTTTTAACAAAATCAAGTTTAGTATTCCGTTTGATGACGATGAGCGCTCCTGTGTTGGTCGTGCCTAATTTCCTGCAAGCATCCACGATAGTATCCACATAATCCTGTGTTTTATTCTCCCGATTGGAGAATTTGAGTTGTAACCAGTTATTTTTTCCATTGAAACTCGTTGAGCCCACCATCAATAGAAATTTTCTTATTTCCTGCTGAAATACGACAATTAGGGCAAACATACCTACACCAATAAATTCACCTAAAACGCTACTCAGCATTTCCATTTGCAGGAGCTGAGTTAGTTTCCAGATCAGATAAATGATGACAATACCAATAAAAATATTGATAGCGGCAGAGCCTTTTACCAGTTTGTAGATGTAGTAAAGGAGAACAGCCACTAGAAGGATATCGAGGATATCTAAAATTCTAAATTCTAAAAAGTCCAGACCTAGCATAAATTATTTATCTGTTAGTTTTTGAAACAAGCTAATGCATTGCTTGGCTTCAAGGACATCATGTACTCTTAAGATAGAACTTCCATGCATTAGGCAGGCCATGTTAAGCGCTGTGGTCCCGTTGAGCGCCTGGTCTGCATCAATTTTTAAGGTTTTATAAATCATAGATTTTCGTGAAACACCTGTCAATATAGGTAAATCTAATTGTTTTAAAAATTTTAAATGATGAAGCAATTCAAAATTATGGGCGATGGTTTTTGCAAACCCAAAACCAGGATCGATGATTAAATCATTGATCCCTTTAGCTCTCGCTGCGCTAATGCGTTCTGAAAAATAGTAAACGACCTCTTTCAAAAGGTCGTCGTATTGAGCTAGACTTTTCATGTTTTGAGGTGTCCCTTTCATATGCATCATAATGTATGGAACCTGAAGTCTAGCGACTGTATCCATCATGTTCTCGTCCAGCTTTCCAGCAGAAATATCATTGATGATATGAGCACCACAATAAATGCTTTCCTCAGCCACTTTACTCCTGAATGTATCGATAGAAATTATAGCTTCTGGAAAGGTGTTGACAATTGATTTTAGAACAGATTGCTGTCGTGTTAATTCCTCCTCTTCACTGATATCATCAGCACCAGGACGAGAACTATAAGCCCCGATGTCTAAAATATCCATTCCGTTCTGTATGTTTTTTTCAACTTGATTTAATATCTCTTTTTCATTTTTGAATTTGCCCCCATCATAAAAAGAATCTGGTGTAAGGTTTACTACACCCATTACCTTTGGAACAGAGAGATCAAGCAGTTGTCCTTTACAGTTTATTGTCATAGAAACAAATTTATAATTAAAATAGAGTTAACAAATAGATTTTGCATGTTGAATCTATCATCTTTTGAATTTTGAGGCTATGAACAACTAAACTCCTCATTTAACAATTGTCTATAGTGATTTTCTTTTGAAATTGTCGTCTTCTAAGCAAATGTCGATATTTTATATTTACTGATAATCTTCACAGGGATTGATGAGATTATTGGTTTAAAGAGGATTTGCAATTACTCGTGTCTGGTATACTTTCGCTTTCTTCTCCATAAAAAAAGTCCGCCAAACATTAAAACAGATAACACAGGAGCTAAAAGGTTGAACGTCTGCCAGATCAATTTTTGGTCTTCAAGTCGATCTAAATTCATGGTATCCAATTGAACAGACTTGGACCTGATTTTTACTAAATCTTCATCTCCCAGTAAATAATTGACTGTATTAAGTAAGAAGGTTTTGTTGCCGTAAGTCAAACCAGTATACCTGTCGAACCCCAATTCTAAGGGCTTCCCCGACTGAAGTTGATTTTTAATAACATCTCCGTCTGAAATAAATACCTGTTGTGTAGCCAAACTTTTTTCTGCAAAATTTTCAATCTTAAACGGCTGCAGTTTTGCGAAGAATGCAGATTTGAATTCTCCTTCTGTCAAGACAGCTAATGGAAAACGCCCCGAGGGATAGAGCTCAGGATTTGGCTCTTTTGTAATTTCACTTAAACCGATTTGAGTGGGGACTCCAACTTTCCTTGAAAGTTGAGAACTCTCAAGAAGTATAGTCTTTTTTACATCAGAGGTGAGGGTATCTATGGGGTTTGCAAATTCAAATTTCACCTCGTTGATTTGTTCTGTAATAGGATGATTTTGAGCAACTTTTCCTAAGGGCTCATAAAACCAGGGATAGCGGGATAATTGTGTGGAATTACCAGTGCCTGAAGCCAGTACAATAGGGGCAGAATATAAATCGTTGATTACTTGTGGGTTGATTCGAATGCCGTAACTAAAAAACAAATTATAAAGATTAAGATTTTTCGGTAAGGCTAAAGTCGATTTACTGGGATTAAAAAGACTATCTTTTTCTACCGCTACATGTTCTGTGAGCCAAAGGGCTTTGCCACCATTCATGATGTATTGGTCAATGGCAAATAATTTTTTATCGCTAAAGGGTTGAGTAGCTTTAGCATCGATAATGAGGTCGTATGTTTTTAAGAGGTTGAGTGTTTTTTGAGGAGAACTTTCAACAGAGTCCAAAGTGAAAGGGGCGATGAGGTAATACTCTTTTAGTGTGGTCAAAAAGTCAGATAAATATCGATCTCCAAGTTCGCCCTGACCTTTGATGATCGCTATTTTCTTAGTTCTTTCCCGACTTAATTTAGTGATGGCGTCAGAAAATCCATATTCTAGTGTTTCAACCGATTTCTGAATCAATTCTGAATTACTTTCAGAAAGCGTTTTTCGAAGTAAAGGAATGGAAGTGCTTTTATTGTTAAATGTAGCCACTGCCCAGGGAAAGATAAGACGCTCTGTCAATTTTCCATTTTCTCTTATTTTCAAAGATTCTGGAGACATCCCATTTTGATAAAACTGGTTGGCAATTGTCATAGCGTCTTCATCTGAAGCTAATGGATCCACAAATTCAAATTTAACATTAGAATTATAGGCTTGAAGTTCTTCAAGCATATATCGGGTTTCAGACTGTAGCCTCTTGAATTCTGGAGGAAGATCACCTGAAAGATATACTTGAATAAAAATCGGAGTTTCAATAGAATCGATTAAATCTCTAGTAGAATCAGACAGCGTGTAGCGTTCGTCTGAGGTGAAATCGAAGCGGGTAAACAACAACGACGAGACAAGATTGATAAAAACTACCACAGCAAGCGTTCCTACTACGATTTTTAACTGCTTGTTCTTCATTCTGACAGTCTTTTAAGTTGCAAACCGGTAAGTATTAAAAAGAGTACTGAAATACTTAAAAAGTAAATGATATCTCTGGTATCTAAAATCCCTCTGGTTATGCTTTTGAAATGATAGTGAATCCCTAAATAATCCAAAGCATAAACTTGAGAATTTCCAAAAGCTATAGAGTTTAAGCTGTCCCAGCCAAAGAATAAAAAGAGATTGATCGCCGTTCCTGTGATAAAAGCTACAATCTGATTATTGCTCAGAGAGGAGGCAAAAATCCCAATTGCTGTGTAACAAGCCAAAAGTAAAATAGTGCCCAGGTAAGAACTAAAAATAACACCATAGTCTAGGCTTACATCCTCTGCAGCTAATTTAGATATGCTTAATAAATAAAAAAATGTTGGCAAAATAGCAATTAAAGCGACACAGAAACATCCTAAGAATTTAGCAATAACTATCTGTTTGGTTCTGATAGGTTTGGTTAGCAGAAGCTCCATCGTACCCTGCTTCTTCTCCTCAGAAAAACTACGCATGCATACAGCAGGGATGAGGAAGGCAAAAACCAAAGGTAAAATTTCAAAAAATGGAACCAGATTGGCATATCCAAAATCTAATATGTTATAACTCCCAGGGATAATCCATAGCAGACTTCCTACAGAGACCAAAAACAAAGACACCACAATGTAACCTATTGCGGAGGAAAAAAAACTATTAAACTCTTTGTTGAAAATAGCTAGCATATTAGTTTGATTCTACAAGTTGATCCAAACTCCAGGCCTCAGCTTTATTTGAGAAGCCTTTTTTGGTCGCCTTCCAAACTTCTGCAAATAATGATGAATGCCGATATGCATCGAGATGAGTCTCAGAAGTCCAATAGCTATAGGTGAAAAATAGGGTTTGATCATTCTGATCCCTCAAGAGTTCCAAATGTTCACAACCTTCAAAACCTCTAATCTTTTCCTTGTTTTTATGGAAGAGTTCCAGAAAGTCATCTACTGCCTTTGCTTCAAATTTCATTTTGACAATTCTTACCAGCATACTATATAAATTTAACGGTGAGTGTATCCAGATATTTCAGCCCAAATAAACTTGAAGCGCTTCCCACACTCATAGGGTTACTTTTATAAATGGCAAGTTCCAAAAAATCTGATGAATTGAACAGCGCCATTTTTTTACCTTCCATTTCCCTCTTTTCTTTAGGCACATCAAAATTGATAGCCTCTGAATAATTGTTATAAACTTTATTAAACTTCGTAGATCGTGCTGTTATGAGAACATCACGACCTTTAGCGACAGATTTAAATAATTTTTTACTGATGTTCGAAATGACATTTCCAAAATTATCGATGTAGATGATATGTCCAATAATCTGATCTTCCAGCAGATTAACAATAGGCTTTACATGAGTGAGCTCATTGATAGCTGGTATGGATTTTCCAATAACATCCAGATCACCACCCCGGCAAATATGCGCTGCGACACTGATGAACACATCCAGAATTTTAGACTTTTTTTCGAAGTTATCATGGATATTGATCTCCACTATTTTGTCGGGCTTTATTTCTGAAGCGATCAACGATAAGATGCCATTATCTGCACATATGAAATAGTGGTCATCAAGAAATATGGCCAGATGCTTATTTTCTGGTGTCAGTTCTGAGTCTACACCGATGATATGAATCGAGTGTTTAGGAAACTGATGGTAAGCATTTTTTATGATATAAGCAGCTTCAGTGTAATTAAATGGTGAAATCTCATGAGATATATCGAGAATCTTGGCATCATCCAGTTCGCAAAGTAAAGCCCCTTTAACGGCTGCTACCGAGTGATCTTTGAGTCCGAAATCCGTAGTAAGTGTTATCGTTGGCATTTAATAGACAGTTAATAATTGGAAGCTCATTTTCGTCAAAAAAATGCGTAAATTTGCTATGCGAATTTATTATTTTTAACCAAAAATCATCGCTTTTGAATGAACTTATTTTAGAACTCTCAGAAATAAATCCAAGAGAATTTTTTGGACACCATAATGTGAATATTGAACTCATTAAAAAATATTATCCACAGTTAAAACTGGTCGCGAGAGGTAATAAAATAAAAGTTTTTGGTGACGATGAGCGCTTAGAAGAATTCGAACAGCGCTTTCAAATGCTCATGGACCATTTTTCAAAATTTAATTCATTGGATGAAAATGCTATAGAGCGTATTTTGACCAGCCAGTCCAAAGCAGACTATGATGCTCCTATTTCTTCTGGGGGAGTTTTAGTTCATGGAGTAGGAGGCAGGCTAATTAAAGCTCAAACTGCCAACCAAAGGAAATTGGTAGATTTGATGAATACCAACGACATGGTTTTTGCCATTGGACCTGCAGGAACGGGAAAGACTTATACTGGAGTAGCCTTGGCGGTACAGGCCTTAAAAAACAAACAGGTAAGACGAATAATATTAACTCGACCCGCGGTAGAAGCTGGTGAGAATTTAGGCTTTTTGCCTGGAGACTTAAGAGAGAAGCTGGATCCTTACATGCAGCCTCTTTATGATGCCTTAAGAGATATGATTGCCCCAGAGAAGCTGGAAAGCTACATCGAAAAAGGTACTATCCAAATTGCTCCTATGGCATTTATGCGAGGAAGAACATTAGACAATGCTTTTGTGATTTTGGATGAAGCTCAGAATACCACACATCCTCAAATGAAAATGTTCTTGACCCGAATGGGTAAAAATGCAAAATTTATGATCACTGGAGATCCTGGACAAGTCGACCTGCCCAAACGTGCCATTTCAGGACTAAAAGAAGCTTTACTCGTGCTCAAAGACGTGAAAGGCATCGGTATGATTTATCTGGACGATAAAGATGTGATTAGACACCGATTGGTTAAAAAAGTAATTTCTGCCTACAAAGCAATAGAAAATCAAGATTAAATTATGAGTTCAACCCTTTTATCTACTCACTTTCAGTTTCCAGAACAAACTGATTTTTATAAAGGAAAAGTAAGAGAAGTCTATACGCTGGCAAACGATAAAATCGTTATTGTAGCCACAGATCGTCTCAGTGCTTTTGATGTTGTCCTACCACAGGGAATTCCTTTTAAGGGACAAATTCTAAACGAAATAGCTTCAGAAATGCTTAGGGCTACAGAGGATTTGGTTCCCAACTGGCTTGAAGCTACACCAGATCCAAATGTAAGTATCGGTACAAAATGCGAACCTTTTAAAGTTGAAATGGTGGTTAGGAATTATTTAGTGGGGCATGCCGCCAGAGAATATTTTGATGGTAAGCGAGAACTCTGTGGAGTAGAATTTGAAGAAGGTTTAAAATTGAATCAAAAATTTTCTAAGCCTATTATTACTCCCACAACCAAAGCCGACCAAGGTGATCATGATCAGGATATCTCCAGAGAAGAAATTCTTCAACAACAAATCGTCAATCGAGAGGATTACGAAATTTTAGAAGATTATGCCCTAAAGTTATTCAATAGAGGAACAGAACTTGCAGAATCTAGGGGGCTTTTGCTTGTTGATACAAAATATGAATTCGGGAAAACACCAGAGGGTAAAATTGTCTTGATAGATGAAATCCACACACCCGATTCTTCCCGCTATTTTTATAAGAATGGATACGAAGAAAGACAAGCTAAAGGAGAAAAACAGAAACAGCTCTCAAAAGAATTTGTAAGAGAATGGTTGATGGAAAATGGGTTTCAAGGGAAATCAGGTCAACAGATTCCTGAACTTACGCCGGAGGTAGTGACTTCCATCAGTGAACGGTATATCGAGTTGTTTGAAAAAATAACAGGAAAAACCTTTAAGAAAGCTGAAGTGAGAGCTATTGAAGAACGAATTTTCAACAATGTGACAAAGTATTTAAAAGCCTAATTCTTTTTCATTTCGGTTTGTCGCATAGGCATACTGTCGACAATTGTAAATATGTCTTTAGGAAGAATAAGATCTTTAAAACTCCTTTTGATTCCTTGATCTAATCCTATGAGATGCATTTTAAACTCAGAATCAGAACGATATCTATTTTTGGTTTTTTCTACAAAACTTTCACTTGCTTTACTGGCGTTAAATATAGGAGTGACCTCATCATCAATCAAAGTAAATACAGCCAATTTCCTCTCCTCAAGCTTCAGAGATTCTTTCTTAAGAAGACCTATCTGCTTTTTTATTGAAGAATTGATTTCACTTGCAGAAATGACAATAATTCGTTTTTCATTAAATTCTTGAGGTAAATTCATAACGCAACAAAGTAAAACACTAAGAATAGATTTCATAGTTTTAGTTTCTAATTTTTCTGTAAACAGAACAAAGAAAGAGCCATTTCACAATAGACTATTTAATACGAATAAAAGCCTGGCTTTAATAGCGCATTTGACTTCCATCCAGGGTTCCGAGTAAAGTTTGAAGTTGAAATAAATTTTTATATTTCCTTAAAAGACTTCCCTGGAGACCAATCAAATATACTTTTGGATTTGTGAGTTGGGTGTAGTTTTTTTTATTTTTTTCCAGAAATCTATCCGTTTGTTCACTTGTATTCAACACAGGGGTGATTTTATCATCTATTAGAGTATAAACCGCAACTCTTCTTTTCTCAATTTGCATGGTATTATAGTCTACCCAATTTAAATAATTCTGAACCTCAGAATTATTTTCTTTTGCAGAAATAATAACGATGCGCCTGTCTATATAGACTTGAAATAAAGTTGAAAGACCAAGCAAAAGTCCGATAACAGCTACTTTCATGATATAAAGAATTGCATGAATATAACAATTTATAACTTGTTTTGCCGCTCATTTATGATTTCTGCTAGTAATTTTTTAGCTCTTAGCAATCTTACTTTCACGTTTGTAAGAGGTTGATCTGTTCTAGCAGCTATTTCTTTATAACTCATTTCCTTAAAAAAACGAAACTCAATTACCTCTCTGTAATGCGGCTGTAGCTGCTTAATCTGCTTCAAAAGATTGGTTAAATTCTGTTCCTTGATAATTTTGTCTTCTACAGTGGGTTCAATATCAGCGATTTGTGATGCCTTTCTTTCGTTGATTTCAGAAGTTTTGAGTTTTTGTTTCCGAACTAAGTCAATATGAATATTTTTAGAAATTGTAATGAGCCATGTTTTGAATTTAAAGCGTTCTTCATAGGTGTCGATTTTATCGAATGCTCTGGCAAACGTCTGCACTGTGACTTCTTCAGCTTCATAGGCATCATTGGTTCTCTTCAATTGAAACTTATAGACGTCTTCCCAAAAGTGATTAAGCAAATCTCTAAAGGCTTTTTGGTCTGCTTGTTTTGCTCTGCTAATGAGGTCCTGTATATCGGGAGTTACTGCCACGAGTTTTGTTTTTTAAATGTTCCATGAAGGCCTAAGCCATACTGAAGAAAAATCAAACTTACTTCTAAGATAGGCCAAAGCCATATAATTGACCTAGAAATCTTGAAAATCCTCGCATTGCATAACATGAGAATAGATTTGATCAAAAAAGTAATACCAACAATGAGTAAAGCGAATGTAATGAACTGACTAAACAGCAAATAAATAAAGCTTAACCAAAACAAGCCGTGAAAAAGATGAAACATACCTAAAAAGAGCTGACTTGAGGTTTTGTAATGTGTTGAAGCCGAATAATGTCTTAACTTTTGATTCCACCAGGATTTAAAGTCGGTTTTTGGTTGGCTGAATACAAAGCTTCTAGGGTCTAAATTGACATCGATTTGATTTTTGTCTTTGATATTTTGAATTAACAAATCATCGTCACCTGAAGTCAGATGCTTTTCGTTATCAAAGTTTTCATATTCCAAAAATAAGGATTTAGAATACATTACATTTCGTCCCACACTCATATAAGCCTTTTGAATGATGGCTCTAGACATATATAGACTTGCGGTTTGAAACGTTTCAAATTGAATAATATCATTAAGAAAACCAGAAGATTTGAAATAGGGGGAATAGCCTAAAACACAAGATGTATTTGAAGACAGTCGCCCACTCATGCTTTTAATCCATTCTGAAGAAGACGGTTTACAATCTGCATCTGTGAGTAGAATTGTATCATATTTTGAAGCCAATATCCCTTTCTTTAAAGCGTCTCGTTTGGATTTTGAAGTTTTTGTCCTGATTGATACTAATTTCAAATTCGAATATTCTTTTTGAAAGAGCTGAATAGTATTTATTGTAGAATCGTCAGAACAATCGTCTACGACAACGACTTCAAACTTTGGGTAGTTTTGATTTAAAATAAATTCCAAATTCTTAAATAAAGTAGAAGCCTCATTTCTTGCACAGATGACTACACTTACAGGGATTGAATGATTTTCAAACTGAGTGTTTTTCTGAAAATGAGATCGAAAAATATGAGCGGTTCTAAGGTAATGAAGTAAAATATAGATAGTCGAAATCAAAAAAATGAAAACAATGATTTCAACCATTTTATAATTGGTTATTTAAAGCTTAACAAGGTTTTGTAGTGTTACGCTTTAACCCTATCAGAACCATTGCAACTGCTTTGTTCCTCTGGTGATTTACCGCAAAAGCTACAAGATTCTCCATCTTTATTTAAAAAAGGACTCTGACTGGCACATGTTCCGGCAAATTTACCGTCTTTTTTTCCCCAGATTTTAATAGCAATTCCTGCTACAGCTAGTCCTAAAAGTGCTATGGTAATTAATGCTAATTTCATGTTGCAAATTTAATAAAAGTAAGACTTATAGACCCCGTTTTAACGAAAAATGGTTTAAAATATGTTGACTTCTGTTTCTAAGTCAATATCAAACTTAGTTTTAACTTTTTTCAGAACAAGCTCAGAAATTTTTTTGATGTCTTCTCCACTGGCGTTTCCATAGTTCACCAACACAAGGGCCTGTTTGCTATGAACGCCTGCATCGCCATTTCTGTATCCTTTTAAGCCTGTTTGTTCGATGAGCCATCCCGCAGGTATTTTTACATGGTTTGAGTCAACTTTATAATGCGGGACATCTGGAAAATCATTTTGAATGGAATATAGCGTAGAAAAGGGCACAATAGGATTTTTAAAAAAGCTACCGCTATTCCCGATTTTTTTTGGATTTGGTAATTTAGATTCACGTATGGCTATAACTGCTGCTGATATATCCTGAATCGAAGGAGACTCAATCGACTGATGTTTCAATTCGTCCTGAATAGACCCATAATCCATTTTAAGCTGATGCTTATTTTTCGTCAATTTAAAAACTACACAAGTGATGATGAATTGGTTTCTAAATTTAGATTTAAATATAGAATCTCTATACCCAAATTGACAATCTTTAGTGGTAAAGGTTTTTTTTGAAAGGGTTTGACGGTTTATGGCTTCGCAATACAGCATCACGTCTTTTAGTTCTACTCCGTAAGCTCCGATATTCTGGATAGGAGAAGTCCCTACATTTCCTGGTATGAGTGATAGATTTTCTAAACCACCATAATTATTCTCTAAACAATAAAGCACAAATTTATGCCAATTTTCACCTGCAGCAGCTTTTACAATAACATGCTCATTTGATTCTTCAATAACTTCAATACCTTTAATATTGACATGAAGCACTGTTTTTTGGATGTCTTGGGTGAGGAGCATATTACTGCCACCACCCAAAACGAATAATTCTGAAGCGTAGAATCGCCTCAATATTTCTATCAACTCATTCTCGTCCTTTACCGATATGAATTGATGTGCCTTAGCATCGATACCGAAGCTATTGTAAGGTTTTAAAGAAATATCTTTTTCGAGCTTCATCTACCGATTTGTGTAGGCTTGAAGTGCCATTTTAAGGATAGCTACAGCCTTAAGTAAATTTTGTTTTTCAAGCACATATGCTATTCTGATTTGATTCAATCCCGTACCAGGAGTAGAATAAAACCCTGAAGCTGGGGCAACCATTACCGTTTCTCCATTCACATCAAACTCAGAAAGCATCCATTTCGCAAAATCTTCGGTATCTTCAACAGGAAGTTCTGCGACGCAATAAAAAGCTCCTTTTGGTTTAGCGACCTTTACGCCATCGATTTCTTCAAGAGCATTGATCAACGTATCTCTTCTCTCTGTGTACTCTTCATTTACTTCCACAAAATAATCTTTTGTGGTCTCTAGAGCAGCTTCACTGGCAATTTGTGCAAAAGTAGGCGGACTCAATCTAGCCTGAGCAAATTTGAGAGCTGTAGTCATCAATTCTTTATTTCTGGAAACCATACACCCTATTCTGGCACCACACATGCTGTAACGCTTAGAAACTGAATCGACCATGATGGCGTGATCTTTTAGTTCTGGTAAACTCATAATAGAATGGTGCTCAACCCCATCGTATACAAACTCTCTATAGACTTCATCTGCAACCAAAAACAAGTCATGTTTTAGAGCTAAATCCGCTAGTTTTTGTATTTCTTCTTCTGTATACAAGTATCCGGTTGGATTACCAGGATTACAGATAATTATGGCTTTGGTTCTATCGGTTATTTGAGCTTCAAAATCACTGATAGGGGGTAAGGCAAAATTATTTTCAAAATGAGACTCTACAGGCTTTACTGTTACTCCAGAGGCTACCGCAAAACCGTTGTAATTCGCATAAAAAGGCTCGGGTATAATTACTTCATCACCAGGATCTGTTATGCTTCCCATGGTGAATAGTAATGCTTCTGAACCACCAGTAGTAACAATAAGTTCATCAGACTGGACATCAATACCGTTGCTGATGTAATACTTAGCAAGTTTTTTCTTATAAGAATCAAAACCTGATGATGGACTATATGATAAGATGTCGAGATCATTATTTTTAACAGCGTCTAAGGCCACTTTTGGCGTAGCAATGTCTGGTTGACCAATATTTAAAAAGAATATTTTTTTTCCTTCTTCTTTTGCCTTATCTGCAAAAGGAGCTAGTTTTCTTATTGGAGATTCAGGCATTTCAAGCCCTTTAAACGATAATTTAGGCATAATGTTTTTTTTGCAAATGTGGTGATTTTATATACTAACTGCAAGATTCACAAGCCTCAAAAAGCATCTAAAATTAGACTAAATAGTTGATAAAAATGAACTAATAATCTTTATTTCATTTTATATTTAGGGTGTATGAACAGTCGTAAGTTAATAATTTTATTGGTTTTTGTTTTTGCTTTAGGAAATGATGCATTTTCACAGGATGAATTCAAATTTAAAGATTCTAAAAAAAGAGCGGTAACATTATATTTTCAGTCTATCAATAATCTTATCATTCTATCAGCTAAGCTCAATGGCAAACCAATAAATTTTCTTGTAGATACTGGAGTTAATAAAACAAAGGTTTTTGGGCAAGTAAAAGATTCAGTATCGTTGAAAAACACAGAATATTTATCCTTGAGAAGCTTAGGCAGCTCGAAACCCGTCAAAGCCTATAAAACCTTAAACAATTATATTGATTTTGGACCTATTGCTGGAGGGAATCAAGAAGTTTATTATATAACAGATGATAGATTTGATTTGGCTAGTAAGTTAGGAGTCAATGTACAAGGAATCATCGGTTACGAATTCTTAAAACAGTTCATTTTCAGATTGAACTATGTAGGAAATAGTCTAAGAGTTTATCAGCATCAATATTTTCACCGGAAATTAAGAGGATTTAATCAAATTGATTTAAGATTAATTCGAAAAAAGCCCCACGTTAAAGTGGCTGTAAAACTTTTAAACACAATTATTAAAGACCTCATTTTTTTAGTCGATACCGGCTCTAGTGATGCGTTTTGGGTCTTTGAAGAAGACGGTATGTTTGCTCCATCTAATGCCTTTCAAGATTACGTCGGTTATGGGTTGGAAACTGCGATATTAGGTAAAAGAGCAAAAATGGAGTCAGCTCAGTTAGGTAAATATAAATTAGATGAACCTAAAATAGCTTATATAGATTCAACGTCGGTAAAGTTATTTACAGCAAATAGATATAAAAACGGTATTATAGGTGCGCAGATTTTAAAAAAATTTATTCTCTTTTTGGATTATAAGAATCAAAAACTTTATTTAAGACCGAGCTCATTTTTCAATGATATCAGCAATTATGATCGCAGTGGCTTATTTTTAACATATGTAGGAGAAAAGATCAAAACCATCAAAACTCCAGTAAGTGTTACTGTAAATCAAGGGAATAGCTATCAAGTAAGGGAAGAAGATAGTTATTTCCAAATAAGGGTTGAAATTTCAAGAATTCTTGAAGTCACAAATATCCGAAAAAACTCACCTGCTGCCGAGGTAGATATCAAGGTAGGAGACCGTATTTTATCCTTGAATGGGAAGAGTGTTAACAGGATGGAACCAGAAGAAATTACCAATCTTCTTAGTAGTGAAGAGGGTAAAAGAATAAAAGTCATGCTACAGCGTGACGATGAATTACTAAGGAGAGTATTTTATCTGCGCTCTCAACTCAATGAAAAAGGAATCAACATCAACTAAGCTTTTACTTTTCCAGTTAGTTTTAATGTAATGGTCATAGCTTTTTTAGAGGTAAAAACACTCAAGGTTTTGCGAATAGGGCCTACGCATTCTGTATTGTAGGTAACAGTAATAGTGCCCTTTTCTCCTGGTGCGTAGGATTTTAGACTTAAACTATCGATATCTAGACAGTGATTTTCTCCGTGAATCCTTACAATTTCTATAGGGGTCTTAGAGGTGTTTGTAAACTGAAAAGTTGCAATTGCCTTTTGAGAATTTGACGAAATTGTTCCAAAATCATGATTTTTAGACTCAAAATTTAATGCATTTTTATTTTGTCCAATAGATAATAAGGGCAAACATAAAATAATTAGTAAGGTAATGTTTTTCATAATAGATTAATTAGGTTATAATAGAGTAAATATAAGCAAGAATAATTAAACCTAATATTAAAAAAACATTTACAGATTTTAGTCTTTTTAATTTAATCACTTATCAGTAATTTCGCCCTTTAAATAAAACTTTAGCATGTCGAGTAAACTTGAGTATGATTCAAAAGAATCTGAACAAAAATGGTATTCTTATTGGGAAAAGCATGAATTTTTCCATTCTGAAGTAGACGATAGAGAGCCTTACTCTATTGTAATTCCTCCACCAAACGTCACTGGTGTGTTACATATGGGACATATGCTCAACAATACCATACAGGATGTGCTTGTGCGACGTGCAAGATTATTAGGTAAAAATGCCTGTTGGGTTCCAGGTACAGATCATGCCTCTATAGCTACTGAAGCCAAGGTAGTTGCCAAATTGAAAGATGAAGGAATTTCAAAATCTGATTTAACAAGAGATGAGTTTTTGACCCACGCCTGGGATTGGACCAATGATTATGGGGGAAAAATTTTAAACCAACTTAAAAAACTCGGTGCGTCTTGTGATTGGCAAAGAACTAAGTTTACGTTAGATAAAGACATGTACGAATCTGTTGTACAATCGTTTATAGATCTGCACAAAAAAGGACTGATCTATAGAGGCCATCGGATGGTAAATTGGGATCCTGAAGCTCAAACCACACTTTCAGACGAAGAAGTGATCTACGAAGAAAAGCAAGGTCAACTCTATTTTATAACATACCCCTTAGAAAATTCAGAAGAAAAACTTACAATAGCTACGACGAGACCTGAAACTATGTTTGGTGACTCTGCAATTTGTATTAACCCTGAGGATGAACGTTTTTCTCATCTGAAGGGTAAAAAAGCAATTGTTCCTATTGTGGGGAGAAGCATCCCTATTATTGAAGATGAGTATGTTGATATTGAATTTGGTACGGGCTGCTTAAAAGTGACACCTGCCCACGATGAAAATGATAAAGTTCTTGGTGAAAAGCATCATCTTGAAATATTTGATATTTTCAATGCGGATGCTACATTAAACAGCTTTGGTCTTCATTACGAGGGTCAGGATAGGTTTGAAGCAAGAAAAAACTTTGTAAAAGAACTGGACAAGAACGGCTTTCTTTTAAAGGTTGAAGATTATACCAATAAAGTGGGTACTTCAGAGCGCACAAAAGCAGTAATTGAGCCTCGACTTTCGGATCAATGGTTTTTAAAAATGAAAGAACTTGCCGAACCTGCCATAGAAGCTGTTTTGAAAAGTGATATTATAAAGTTACATCCAAAAAAGTTCGAAAATACTTATAGAAACTGGATGGAGAATATCCGTGACTGGAATATCTCCCGCCAATTGTGGTGGGGACATCAAATTCCTGTTTACTATTATGGTGATGGAGAAGGAGATTACGTAGTTGCAAAAACACCAGAAGAAGCTTTAGTTGATGCAAAGAAGAAATCGGGCAAAGATTTATCTCTTAAGGATTTAAGACAGGACGGAGACGTGCTGGATACCTGGTTTTCTTCATGGCTATGGCCTATGAGTGTTTTTGACGGCATAAGACATCCAGACAATAAGGAGTTTAAATATTACTATCCAACAAATGACCTGGTAACAGGTCCTGATATTCTTTTTTTCTGGGTAGCTCGTATGATCATGGCAGGATATGAGTACACAGATCAAAGACCTTTTGAAAATGTGTATCTCACTGGCTTGGTAAGAGACAAGCAGAGACAGAAAATGTCTAAATCCTTGGGAAACTCTCCAGATGCCTTAAAATTGATTGATAATTACAGTGCAGATGGTGTTCGAGTAGGTTTGCTCTTAAGCAATGCAGCGGGTAATGATTTACTCTTCGACGAAGCACTTTGTCAGCAGGGAAAAGGCTTTAGTAATAAAGTTTGGAATGCATTTAAGTTGATAACGTCCTGGAAGGTTGACGATCAAATCGACCAGCCAGAATCATCCAGGAAAGCAGTGGAATGGTATGCATCTGTATTTCAGGAAAAACTTATAGAACTAGAAGATCACTACAGTAAATACAGGATTTCTGATGCTCTAATGACGAGTTATAAGTTAGTTTGGGATGATTTCTGCTCTTGGTTTTTAGAACTTATTAAGCCAGGATACGAGCAACCTATAGATCAATCTACTTTAGACTCTGCTATTTCTCTGTTTGAAGATAATTTAAAAATCCTACACCCCTTCATGCCTTTTGTTACTGAAGAGATATGGCATCAAATTGAGAAAAGAGATCCTTCAGAAGCGCTTACAATATCCAAATGGCCTGAACAGACTAAATTCGATTCTACTCTAATTGCTGAATTTGATTTTGCTAAAGAAGTCATCTCAGGAATCAGATCTATTAGAAAAGATAAAAACATCTCTTTCAAAAATCATATCGATTTAGTTGTGATTAACAATGAATCGATCTCCTCCTCGATGGATGCTGTTATTGTCAAGTTAGGTCATATTAATGATTTATCATATTCTGAAGATGCAATCGAAGGTAGTTTGACTTTCAGAATAAAATCAAATGAATACTTTATTCCAGTTGATGGAGCTATTGATGTTGATGCTGAAAAAGAAAAATTAAACGAAGAGCTTGAGTATTATAAAGGCTTTTTAAAGTCGGTTGAAAAGAAACTTTCCAACGAAAGGTTTGTCAATAATGCCCCTGAGAAAGTTGTCAACATAGAAAAGCAAAAGAAAGAAGATGCCTTGGCTCAAATCGAGACCATCACAAAAAGTTTAAATAGTCTATAGATTGAGATAGTAACAACTCCTGATTTACATAAAATCAGGAGTGTTTTCATTTATATAGATCGATAGAGATTTATAAGAAATCATTTGAGATCAAACTCGTCGTCCAAGTATTTTTTGGCTAAGTTGATGTATTTGATCTTCGATTCTCTTTCAGAATATTTTTTGACCTGAAACATCGCATTGGCTTTGAAAGCGCTTACCAAAACTTCGTCATCGATCAAGTTTTGAGTGGTTTTCATTTCTGAAACGTTATTGGCATGTTTGTAATAAGCATAAAAGTATAACAATACGTCCTGAGGAAATTTTCTAGTCGTTTCACTTACTTTCTCATAAGCTAGCTCAAACAATTTGTTTAGAGACTCCTCAGAATAGTCGTTTAAATCCATATCATCAAGCTTTTGAAATAATGCTTTGACCACCTTTCACTTTTTCGTTGATTTTGACATTGATTTTTGAGTCTACTGGTAAAAACACATCAACTCTAGATCCAAATTTGATAAATCCGGAATCATTTCCTTGCATTGCGTAATCTGTATCTTTGGCATAATTTACAATTCGTCTGGCTACAGCGCCAGCAATTTGACGAAATAAAACCTTACCAAAATTTTTAGTCTCAACTACAACGGTAGTCCTTTCATTTTCTTCACTTGACTTTGGATGCCATGCCACTAAAAATTTACCTGGATGATACTTACTATATAAAATTTTACCACCTATAGGATACCTGGTCACATGGACATTGAGCGGAGACATAAATATAGATACTTGTATACGTTCTTCGTTTACGAATTCTGGCTCAAACACTTTTTCGATAGCCACTACTTTACCATCAACGGGTGCGAGAATGTGTTCATCATTTTGGTGGATCCTGCGTTTTGGATTTCTAAAAAATTGTGCGATTAAAATAAAAACAATAAATGTAGCCGCAAATACAAGCGTTATAATCCACTGTTTGTCGAGTATAGAATTCGCTATAAGATTGATAATTATAACTGCTATCAAACTTACAGCTAGTATTTTATGGCCTTCCTTATGAAACATAATCTATGAATATGATAAAAATAAAAACAAATGTACTTGAAAAAAGCATACTGTCCATTCTGTCAAAGATCCCGCCATGTCCAGGCATAATCTTACCACTATCTTTGACGTCTGCTTTTCTTTTAAATTTTGATTGAACCAAATCTCCTAAGGTTCCAAAAATACTTACTATAACGGCTAGTACAACCCATGCCCACCAGGATAACAAGCCAACGTAATTAAATATAAGGTAGCTAATCAATATAGAAGCTATGGCACCACCTATAAAGCCTTCGATTGTTTTTTTAGGAGATATTCTTTCGAATAATTTATGTCTTCCAAAGTTTTTTCCCACTAGATAGGCAAAAGAATCGTTGGTCCAAATCAATACAAAAGTGCCTATGAGAACATGTTCGTAATTAGGTTTATACACCGGAATCATGGTGAGGAATATGATGGAAGGAACGATATAAAACAATGTGAGTAAATGCTTTCTTCCATCAAAAATTGGTATATCATTAAGTGTATACAAATCCTTCAGTAGAATGAATTTAACAAGTAGTGTCATAGCCATGTAAGTAAGTAGCAAAGGCATATAGACTTCTGTAAAATTGAAATAGTAGAGTAGAACCACTAAAGAGACATAGGAAATAATATTTCTAAACTGTAGTAAACTTTGAAATTCCTTTAGACAGATAAAACCAACAATAGTAAAGAAAAGTAAAAGTAGATAATGACTTAAAAAAGCGGTAGATACTATGACAGCAATATATAAAGCACCAGTAATGCTCCTTTTAAGAATTTCAGACATTCGTTATAAATCTTCTAACAGGAGCAAATATAAATTTTTTGGGGTACTTCCATAGGACATGAAATCAGAATCTTCATTTTTATCAAAAGTTTTAATTGTAGTAATGTTTGTAGGAAGACTTCTGTTGTGCCTATTGTTTATTTTTTGGAGGCCTTCACCAATAGTTTTGATCAATTGACTTGTTTTAGCAACAATGATGAAGTTGAGTGGAAGATCGGCTAATTTTTTATCTCCCATTTGACTAGAACTCACTAAAATAGCGCCGGTATTGGAGATTAGAAATTCACAATCTGAAAGAAAAAAACAGGCTTTTAAATTTTTATTGAATGTTAAAGTAGTGTGTTCGAATTTTTTATGAATGTGATCATTACTGCAGTAAACCTCACATTGATCCCAATCATTTTCTTTCAATATTTCAGAAAAATTTAATCTTAACTCATTATCATCCTCACAATAAAGAAACTTACCACCATTTTTTTTAAAATTGTGCATAAATTCTTCATCAGTTGGAATTTCTGGTTGAGGCATAAATTTTCCTAATTCATTCCCGTTCTCGTCCGTGACTTCATGGTCAGATTCTAATCCTAAGAGACGTTTTATGAAGTTCATAAAAATTGCACTAATTTCATTCAAATATACGCTTTATTTAAATATATAAAAAACCTGAAGTTGATAGAATCAAAATCAGGTCTTTAAGCTTTAATTAATAACTTATTGATGAATATCCTAAGAATTGCTTTCTACAGCGTTATCTTTCTTTTCTTCATCATTTTCTGAGTCATCTTCTGAATCATTCTTTGCATCTTCCATTGACGATTTATCAGCTTCATCTTTCTTCTTTTGATGAGCATTAATCATTTCTGGCTTTTTAAAAGGTCTTTCACCAAAAATTTCAACAAGATTATCTTTAAAAATAACTTCTTTTTCCAAAAGTAATTCTGCAAGTTCTGTGAGTTGATCTTTATTTTCTTCAAGTATTTTAATAGCTCTTTGATATTGTTCCTCAATGATTTTTGATATTTCTTCATCAATCAATTCAGAGGTTTTATCACTGTATGGTTTTGTGAAGTTATAATCAGACTGTCCTGAAGAATCATAATAGGTCAAATTACCTATTTTATCATTTAAACCATAAATGGTTACAATGGCTTTAGCCTGTTTGGTTACTTTTTCAAGATCACTTAAGGCTCCCGTCGAGATTTTACCAAATATTACTTTCTCTGCGGCCCGACCTCCCATTGTGGCGCACATTTCGTCTAGTATTTGTTCAGTTCTGACGATTTGACGTTCTTCTGGAAGATACCATGCTGCTCCTAGAGATTGACCTCGCGGTACAATGGTAACTTTTACAAGAGGTGCTGCATATTCGAGCATCCAGCTTACAGTAGCATGTCCTGCTTCATGAAAAGCAATGGCTTTTTTCTCTTCTACAGACATGATTTTATTTTTCTTCTCTAGTCCGCCAACAATTCTGTCAACCGCATCTAGGAAGTCCTGTTTTCCAACGGCTTTACTGTTATTTCTAGCTGCTATAAGAGCTGCTTCATTACAGAGATTTGCAATATCAGCTCCAGAAAATCCTGGTGTTTGCTTTGCCAAAAATTCTGTATCTAATTCATCAGCGACTTTTTTAAGGGGCTTTAAATGCACCTCAAAAATCTCTTCTCTTTCTCTTACGTCTGGTAAGTCGACATAAATTTGTCTGTCAAATCTACCAGCTCTCATCAAAGCTTTGTCTAAAACATCTGCACGGTTGGTCGCTGCAATTACGATTACATTTGTATTGGTTCCAAACCCATCCATTTCTGTGAGGAGCTGGTTCAATGTATTTTCTCGTTCGTCGTTTGATCCAGACATATTTCCTTTTCCTCTCGATCTTCCAATTGCATCTATCTCATCTATAAAAATAATAGATGGGGATTTTTCTTTAGCTTGTTTGAATAAGTCTCTTACTCTAGACGCTCCAACTCCAACAAACATTTCTACAAAGTCTGAACCTGATAAGGAGAAGAAAGGGACGCCTGCTTCACCTGCAACAGCTTTGGCTAATAATGTCTTTCCTGTTCCAGGAGGACCTACTAGCAATGCTCCTTTTGGAATTTTACCTCCCAAGTTGGTATACTTATCTGGGTGCTTTAAAAAGTCTACAATTTCCTGAACTTCATCTTTAGCGCCTTCGAGTCCGGCAACATCCTTAAAAGAGGTTTTGATATCTTTCTTCTCATCAAAAAGTTTGGCTTTAGATTTTCCAATGTTGAAAATCTGACCACCAGGACCACCACCGCCGCCTTTGCTCATACGTCTCATGATAAAAATCCAAATACCTACAATCAATATGATAGGAAGCAAACCAATGAGAATTTCACTAAAGTAATTGGATCGCGTTTCGTAATAAACACTGGTATTGATATTTTGCTCTTTCTTGATTTTGTCAATAGTATTTTCGAAATTCTGTAAATCCCCAAACTCAAAAGAATAATCAGGACTTTCTGAAGAAGCAAATACCTGGTCTTTATTTGTTCCTGAGTGTTCGGGCTTAGATTTAGCTTCGTTGGTAAGATAAATCTCCGCTACTCGAGAATTTTTGATGATGTTCACTTTAGCGACATCGCCGTCTCTTAAAAACTTTTCAAATTGAGCAGGACTTGTCTTTTCTGGATCGTTGAATCCACTACCTCCAAAAAATTGAACTCCAAAAAATATCGCTATAATTCCAATATATATCCAATAAGAATTGAATTTAGGTTTCTTTGGATCTTTACTGGTATTTTTTTTCTGTGTTGATTTATTAGCCATTCTTTTCATCTCTTAATTTAATAATTTGACTCAATCGATGTTATTTTAGCATCTCCCCATAAACTTTCTATATCGTAGTATTCTCTGGTCTGCTTTTGGAAAATATGAACGACCACATCGACGTAATCCATAAGCACCCATTGTGAATTTTCTAAGCCTTCAACATGCCATGGTTTGTCCTGTAGAGCTTTACTAACGCTCTTTCTTACAGAACTTTCGATAGCATCTACCTGCGTATTCGAATTTCCAGAGCAAACGATAAAATAGTCACAAACGGTATTATCTATAGATCCTAAATCAATTATTTCAATCTGATCTCCTTTTACTTCTTCAATGCCTTGAATTATATGTGTAATAAGCTGGTCTACTTGTTCTTTCTTTTTACTCATTAAAAGTTTTTAATTTTAACGCAAAAATAGGTTTTTAATCCCTTTTTTTGGGCCAGTTAACAAAAGATTATTCGATATCTAATCATTATATGAAAGTAGTCAAAGTTGATGCCATAAGTTCTACAAATACCTTTTTAAAAGAATTTATAAAAACTCATTCTGATAAAAAAATGTATGCTGTTGTTGCTCATCATCAATTTTCTGGCAAAGGGCAGCGAGATACACAATGGGCAAGTGAAGCTGGCAAGAACCTAACCTTCAGTGTTTATCTGCCTGGAATACACAACATTCATAAAGAAACTTTTAAGCTCAGCGCCTTGGTCGCCTTGGCTCTAAGGAAAGTTTTATCTGCATATGACATTCCTAAACTGATGATAAAGTGGCCAAACGACATCCTGTCACGTCAATTTAAAATCGCAGGAATACTTATCGAAAATATGATGACCCAAAATAAAAATGGAGCAAGTATTATAGGTGTTGGTTTAAACGTAAATCAAACTTCTTTTCCAGGGCTTCCAAAAGCATCATCACTCAAACTGATAAAACAAACATCTTTCAATCTAGACCACCTCTTAGATGAAATTTTATTAGAATTTGAAAAAATTCCGAAATGGTTCAATACCTTATCCTATGAAGATGTGACATCAGACTATTATGATTTTCTATTTAAGTATCAAAGCGTTAGCATGTTTCAGTTTCCCGACGGAGGTTTGCGTCAGGGACTGCTTAGGGGAGTTGATCAACACGGTAGGCTAGTAGTTGAATTTGATGAGGACAAGCTAGAAAGTTTTGATGTCAAAGAAATTCAAATTAAATATTAAACTTAGATTTTTTTTGAGTTGTTCTAAAAAGTATAACCAATTCTCAAATCAAAGAAATCGGCAACATGCCCGTGAGCTTTTAAGTTGAAACCTGCAAAAATGTACTTTGAAAAACTGTAGGTCAATCCATAGCGTTGGTAGATGTCGTCATTGATTCTGTAATCATTATAATAGTAAACCCCTAACTGCTGACTGAAGGTTACTCTTCCGAGCCAAAATTCATGCCCAATTAAAGCAGCAGCCTGTATGAAGTTATTGTCACCATAATCCAGACGAATTTGTTCTTTTCTGGAGTAATCAAAGATAAATTCTGTTCCAGCAGAAATAGCGCTTCTACGACCAATCCATCTGCTATACTTACCATGAAAACCAAAAACATAAAACTTATCTCGATCACCAACGCTAGCATTACTCCATCCAGAAAAGTGAGCTATTGAAAGTCTAGAGAGTTCATCTGGAGGCTTTCTGTTTTCAACTTTTTGAAAATCGGGATAATCAATAGGCTCCAGGCTTTTATTAATTCTGAAGCTGATAGATGGAAAATTGAGTCCCTTATTTGGAGATTGCACACCACCGTTTGACGTATGATTATATTTGGCTAGAACCCCTGCATTCCACTGTGAATTCAATCGGTAATTTATTCCTGCGCCTACCATTATAGCGAAGCTTAAGTCGGTGCTATACGAAAGGTTCTGGGGATTGGTTTCTTCGTCATAAGGATTGGTAAGGTAAGCACCACCTAAACCTGCTCTGAATACCAGATTGAGAGGTTTATGAGTTCTAAAATGAGGCTCAATAAATCCAAGAGCTAAAACACCGTTCCCAAGAATCTCTGGATTATCCCATCTCCAGTAAGCTAGTTCTGTTCCCAGTTTTGGTATACAGTTGCAGAATTCCCAGGCGCTTTTGGTAAGTAACATTTTACTCCATTCCACAGCGATACCGATAGGGAAAGCATCATCGAATTCCCTTAAATTTTCAGAATGCTTTAATATATACCCAAAATCTGCACTCAAGCCTAAAACAGTAGCTGATTTTCTATCTTGAGCATCAGAAGAATAAAACACGAAAAAAAGTAAAGCAAGCAGCCAAGGTGATTTCATGTCAATAACTAAATTGCCATAAATATAATCTTCTTTTTTATTTAATTTTAGCCTATAATTATTGTTTTTTACTTATAGATCTGGTTGGTTAACTTTAACGAGAAAAAAGCAAATAATTTTATCATTTTGTAAATGAAATATCTATATTTGCAATTCGAAAATTGTAAGTCAACTGTAAATAATTAATCATTATATGTTAGTAGTTAAAGTAAAAGATGGTGAGAAAATTGAAAGAGCTTTAAAGCGTCTTAAGCGTAAGTTTAGAGATACTAAGGTTCTTCAAACCCTTCGTGATAAAAAACAATTCACGAAAAAATCTGTTGAAAAGAGACAAAATCTTAAGAAAGCTCAATACATCCAGTCTTTGAGAGAGAAGGACAACATGTAGAAGAGTTTCTTTTTGTTTGATATATAACCCTGTGATAATTTATCACAGGGTATTTTTGTTTATGTCAAAACCTCAAAATCCACGACATATCCTTCACTGTTTCTAACGTTGAAAACAACATCATTTTCAAAAATGAGGTATTGACCTTTGATGCCTTTTAGCTTGCCTTTAAAGCTGTTATTTTTCTCGAGATTTAAACTTTTCAGTTTCTTTGGGTATTCTAAAACAGGGAAGTTAAGCCTAAACTCCTCACTAGAGGATAAATAATAATCCTGGGCTTCGTCAGGAATAAATTCTTTGAGTTTTTCGCGTTCTTCTACAAGGTTTTTATCTTCAATTTCATTCTTTAGCATAGTTCTCCAGTTGGTCTTATCTGCGATATGCTTTTTTAAAGCCACTTCAGTAATTCCTGCCAGATAGCGGTTGGGTGTTTCAGCAATCGCAATGGCTTCATGAGCGCCCTGATCTATCCAACGGGTTGGAATTTGAGTTTTTCGGGTAACTCCTACCTTTACATTACTGGAGTTGGCCAAATAGACAATATGGGGTTGTAACTGTACTTTTTTTTCGTATTCTAAATCCCTGTCTTCTTCGTCAAGATGTGCTTTGCTTAATTCGGGATGCATGATCCACTCACCTGCATTTGGTATCTCCTGAAAACAATCGTAACAGAAGCCTTGTCTAAATATCTTTTTATTTTTCTTACAATTCAAGCATTGATATTCTACAAAGTAAAATGCTATCTCTTTATCTAAGAGTTGATTGAGATGAACTACATCATTATCAAATTCTAAAAAATAATCGACCTCTTCATTATTATCGGTTTTCATTTTCCTTAAGACTCCTCTATATTGCATTTTTTATTATGTTTGATGAATTCATAGATCTCTGTTCAATTAGATTTTCAGAATTCAAAATTTGATTAAAATGCCCATACCGATTGTTAATTCAATAGCCTCTTGGATTTTAAAAAAACGAATCCATCATATGGAATTGTTTAAAAAGCATCCAAATGAGGTTCAAAATGAATTACTGATGGACTTAATTTCTAAAGCCCAAAATACGGAAATTGGAAAAACATATGGCTTTGGGGAGATAAAAAATTACGAGAGTTTTTCTGAAAAAGTGCCTGTTCGAACTTATGAAGACTTTGAGGAAACTTTCGAAAGGTGTAGACAGGGAGAAGATAATGTGATCTGGCCAACACCTTTAACAATGTTTGCAAAATCTAGCGGAACCACGAGCTCTAAAAGTAAATTCATTCCCGTAAGTCAGGAAGCGCTTGAGGATTGTCATTATGCAGCTAGCAAAGACCTGCTGTGTATTTACCTCAACAACAATCCAGATTCAAAGTTATTCACAGGAAAAAGCCTAAGGTTAGGCGGAAGTAAGGAAATTTATCAGGACAAGGGAACTTCCTACGGCGATTTGTCTGCTTTGCTAATTTATAATATGCCGTTTTGGGCGAGCTATAGCAGTACCCCAGGGAATGAAGTTTCTTTAATGAGCGATTGGGAAACCAAAATGCAGGCGATTGTAGATGAAACCATCAAAGAAAAAGTGACGAGTTTGGCTGGTGTCCCGTCATGGATGCTTGTATTGCTGAACGATGTTTTGAAAACGACCCAGAAGTCCTCTATCGCTGAAGTATGGCCGGATCTTGAAGTTTATTTTCACGGTGGAGTAAGTTTTGAACCTTACAGAAATCAGTATGAGTCGATTATTCCTGAGCCTAAGATGAGGTATTATGAAATTTATAATGCCTCAGAAGGTTTCTTTGCGGTTCAGGATCAAAATGATTCGACGGATTTACTTTTAATGTTGGACTATGGTATTTTTTACGAATTCATTCCTATGTCTACTTATGGTAAAGAAGAGGAAAAAGTTGTGAGCCTCGCTCAGGTTGAAACAGGTGTAAATTACGCCCTTGTTATCACTACCAATTCTGGTCTCTGGAGGTACAAAATAGGAGATACCATTCGTTTTACTTCTTTAAGCCCTCATCGCATAAGAGTAACAGGTAGGACCAAACATCATATCAACGCTTTTGGCGAAGAATTGATTATTGAAAATACAGAAGCTGCTATAAAAAAGACCGCCTTCGAACTCAGCTGTGAAGTTATGGAATACACAGCAGCACCAGTCTTTATGGAGGGTAATAAAAAAGGAGCTCACGAGTGGATGCTGGAGTTTAAGACCCCGCCGGCTGATTTGTCAGAATTTCAAAAGCGATTGGATCAAAATCTTCAGGAGATCAATAGTGACTATGAGGCCAAACGCTACAACAATATGACCCTAGATTTGCTTAAGATTCACCAGGCAAAGCCCAACTTGTTTCAATGCTGGCTTAAAAAACACAATAAGCTGGGAGGTCAACATAAAATCCCAAGATTATCCAATAGCAGAGAACACTTGGAAGAATTATTGGCTCTAAATAAAAATTGAGCCTATCTTTGTTTTTTAAAACTTTCCTCAATGATCGATACCAAAAAACAAGTCATTTACACAGCCTTTATCATCATAGGTGCGATCATGATTATTTATGATTTGACCGGAGAAAATGAAAATGTCTACTTAAAAGTTGGTGGACTTGTGGTCTTGATGCTTGGCCTCTATAACTCTACCAAACAATGGGCTAAAGATAACCCTAAAGACGACGATAATTCCTCTTCTGATGAGCAGTAAATCTTTTCATATTGGAGATAATGTAGAACTTTTGGACGATGATGTATCTGGAATAGTGACAAAAGTTGAAACGGAAGAGTTGACCTTCCAAACGTCTGATGGTTTTGAGATGACAGTTCCATTTTCACTTGTTGTTAAAATAAAAGGCAAGCTAGATATTGATTTTCAAGACGATCAATTGATTCAAAAAGTTAATTCAGACCTCAATCCTAAGCGAAAAGGTCCTTCTCCCAAGCCTAAACGACAACAACCAGCTATGGAAGTCGATCTTCATATTCATAATTTGGTCGATAAAACCTCTCATTTGAGCAATTATGAAATGCTCAATCTACAGCTGGAACACTGCAGACGAAAAATTGAATTTGCTATAGAAAAGAGAATCAAGCGCATTGTTTTTATTCATGGCGTAGGGCAGGGGGTGCTGAAAGCTGAACTTCACACTCTTTTCAGACGTTACGACCAAATTGAATTTTACGATGCCGATTATCAAAAATATGGTTTAGGGGCTACTGAAATTTATATTTACGATAATTGAAAAGGAGTCAAGAGAATTTGAAAAAAGTTCATTACTGAATAACAAAAACCTATTTTGTCTGAATTAAGTTTTTCTATTGTTTCAAAATTTTAAATGTTTCTGTTGTTTTTTGACTTTTTACTCTTGCAAAATAAACACCTGGAGTTAAGTTTTCTATGTTGATTCCATTTTTAATTTGAGAAAAAGTTTTTACCAATTTACCTTCTATATTAAAAATTCCGATTTCGTTTATTTTAATCTGCTTCGGATTTTCTAAATACAAATGGTCCTGTACTGGATTTGGAAATACTGAAATTGAATAGAGGTCTTCAAAATCATTTGTACTTAACGTACAATTTGATGTGAAACTATAATAAGTATAAAAATCATTATAATTTATAGTCCAGGTATTGTAAGGAAAATTATTATTACTAGCTGCAACTGGATCATTAACTTGAATGCAAAAATTATGGGTCAAATCATAGTCTATAAATAAATTTAATGACAAGTCTTCGAAATCAAAGTTGGGATTATCTAAAATTAAGGAGTTGATATAAACATTTCCTAAGTCAACATATTCTAAACCTTGGAGATTACTCAAATTTAAACTTTCAATAGTTATAGAGTTGCCGACATCAATGGATTCCTTATTTATATAAATTTCTCTCAAGTTAAGATTTGAATTGAGTATGTTTTCATCACCTGTATTCCAATCAATTGGTTGCTCTCCTAAATTAAGGATTTCTAGTGCTGTAAAATCTGAAATGCCAGTAATATCTAAATCAAAATAATCAGGTTCATTAAATGGATCAACGGACAGATCTAATTCTGTTACATTTTCAATATCAGTGGTTAAAACTTGACCATTGACTATGCCGTCACTGTCAATACCAAGATCAATAAGCGCTTGTTCAAAATTCTCATCGGGAATATTTGTTGTTTGTGCTATAATTCCCAAACCATAGCTTAAGTACAAAAGAAGTAATGTTGTTTTCATAGATTTGTTTTTTTTATTCTTAGGATTAGCAATAGATACTATTTCTTTTGAGAATCTAATTTACTTGACCTCAGAGGTTTTTAAATCCTGTGAATCTAAATATAGATGTTTTAATCATTAGTTAGAGCATTTTTGTATTTATCCATTGTTCAAATTTATAATTACTGACCTCTTAATTTAATAAAATTTAAGATTGTATTCTTACCTATGAGTTCAAAATGATTACCGTTTTAAATAAAAGGATTTACCATCTCTCAAATTTCTAGTTTGTCTAAGGCAATTTACTTTTACTATTGAAATTCGATAAATACTCGTCATTAGTTGTATCTGGCTTAGATTAAATCTTAAATTTGCAAAAAAAATAATCCATGGAAAACGGACTATACGCACACTTTAATACAGCGAAAGGAAAAATCACTGTCAAATTAACTCACGATAAAACTCCTGGAACGGTTGGCAACTTTGTCGGCCTAGCAGAAGGGGAAATTGAAAACTCAGCTAAAGATTTAGGAACACCTTATTATGATGGTTTAGTCTTTCACAGAGTGATTGATAATTTTATGATTCAAGGTGGAGACCCAAAAGGCAATGGAACTGGTGGACCTGGTTATCAGTTTGACGATGAAATTCACCCGGAGTTAAAGCACGACCAATCTGGAGTGCTTTCTATGGCCAATGCTGGTCCTGGAACCAATGGTAGTCAGTTTTTCATCACTCATGAACCAACCCCTTGGCTTGATGGAAAGCACACTGTTTTTGGTTACGTTGTAGAAGGTCAAGATGTGGTTGATAGCATTGAAATGAAAGATGACTTAAATTCAGTAGAAATAGAACGTGTTGGTGAAGAAGCTAAAGCTTTTGATGCAGTGAAAAGTTTTGAGAAATTCAATGCTTCTAAAGCAGAAAGAGAAGCTGAGCTAAAGGCTGAAGCTGCTAAAAAATTGGATGAAATTTCAAAAGGTTATAAGGAAACTGAAAGCGGTCTACGCTATCAAATTATAAACGAAGGTTCAGGTCCTCAACCTAGTAAAGGGCAAACAGTTAGTGTTCATTACAAGGGAAGCCTGGTGGATGGTACCGTATTTGATTCATCTTACAAAAGAAAACAGCCTATCGAATTTCCTGTAGGCGCTGGTCACGTGATTGAAGGTTGGGATGAAGGACTTTTATTATTGAATCAGGGGACTAAAGCACAATTTGTCATTCCTCCACATTTAGCTTATGGCGACAGAGAAGTAGGTGGAGTGATTCCAGCTAATTCTATTTTGGTGTTCGATTTGGAGTTGGTGGATATCAAGTAAAATGTTTCAGAATTAGAAATGATTTAAACCTCACAGGTTTTTGAAACCTGTGAGGTTTTTTTTTAAGAGTGTATGACTTAGTTTTATAAAGTATTTTTCTTAGCAATCACTCATATTAACTTTAATCGCCAGGCCGCCTTCAGAGGTCTCTTTATATTTTGACGTCATATCCTGAGCTGTATCCCACATGGTAGCAATTACTTTATCTAAAGGAACCTTAGCTTTGGTAGCATCAGATTCCATAGCAATTTCTGCAGCATTAATAGCTTTAATGGCACCCATAGCATTGCGCTCTATACAAGGAATCTGGACCAGACCAGCAATTGGATCGCAGGTCATTCCCAGGTGATGCTCCATAGCAATTTCACTGGCCATAAGAACTTGTTCTGGAGTGCCACCCATTAGTTCGGTGAGTGCTCCGGCAGCCATGGCTGAGGAAACCCCTATTTCTGCTTGACAGCCACCCATTGCCGCAGAGATGGTCGCTCCTTTCTTGAATAAGCTTCCTATTTCTCCTGCTACTAGCATAAAGCGTTTTAATTCTTCAAAGGTGGCGTGATGATTTTCAATGACCATATAATACATCATTACAGCCGGAAGTGTTCCAGAGCTACCGTTGGTTGGGGCTGTAACAACTCGACCAAGCGAAGCATTAACTTCATTAACAGAAATGGCAAAACAGCTTACCCATTGTAAGATTTGTCTAAACTTGACCTCTTTGGTTCGAATGGTCTCCAACCATTCTTGTGGCGATGAATAGGTATCAAATTTGTCCTCCAGCAACTTCTTGTTCATCTTAGCTGCTCTTCGGGTTACCTTTAAACCTCCAGGCAACTCACCTTCCGTATGACAACCGATGTACATCGACTCGAGCATGGCCTCCCAAATTTTCTCTAAGCCAGAATGAATTTCAAATTCATTCCTTAAAGACTTTTCATTTTCCATAACAATTTCAGAAATGATCATCTGCTCGTTTATACAATGCTCAATGAGTTCTACTGCAGAGTTAATCTGAAAAGGAAACTGTTTTAAGTCTTCAATGTTTTGTTTTGCATTTTCTCTTTCTTCTTTTACCACAAAGCCGCCTCCTATAGAATAAAAGGTAGATTCTACAGATTTACCGTTATACAGATCTGCCCGATAGGTGATTCCATTAGGGTGAAAATCCTTAAAGTCCTTTTTAAATTTGATATCCCGGTCAAAGTCAAAATTGATAAATCTGGAATTATCAAAATTTAGCCGGCCTTCATGTTTTACCCGATCTACTTCCACGTCAATTTGGCTTATATCCATAGTTACAGGATCGTGACCACAAAGCCCTAAAATAGCAGCAATATCGGTCGCATGACCTTTGCCAGTAAGCGATAAAGAACCGTATAAATGTATTTCTATGTTTTCAACTTTGTCCAGCAGCTCATCATCTCGCAACTCTTCAACCCATCGTTGAGATGCGCGCCAGGGTCCAAGCGTATGAGAACTCGATGGCCCCACGCCAATCTTAAGCATATCAAAAACACTAATACATTCAATTTTCTTCATTCGATTCAAGCTTTGATTAAACAATTACAAATATTCAAGTTTTTTTTGAGATTATATTCATAATCTTTCAAAATACTCGACATTATCAAAATCAGCTATGTGACAGTATGTCATACCTTATCTGATGGCATAAAGATTGACTTTTGTGTATCAAATAGAATTAGTAAGAACGCAAAATCAACAATTATGAGTAAGATTATAGGTATAGATTTAGGAACAACCAACTCATGTGTGTCCGTTATGGAAGGTAATGAGCCAACTGTTATTCCTAATGCCGAAGGGAAGAGAACAACTCCTTCTGTAATAGCATTTGTAGAAGGTGGCGAAATTAAAGTAGGAGATCCTGCAAAACGCCAGGCAGTCACCAACCCAGAAAAAACAATTTCTTCTATCAAGCGATTTATGGGAAATAAATATTCTGAATCTACAAAAGAAGTAGACAGAGTTCCTTACAAAGTAGTAAAAGGAGAAAACGATACAGCTAGAGTAGATGTTGATGGTAGAATGTATACACCACAAGAGCTTTCTGCGATGGTACTTCAGAAAATGAAAAAAACAGCTGAAGATTATTTAGGTCAGGAAGTATCAGAAGCTGTCATTACGGTTCCTGCTTACTTTAATGATTCGCAAAGACAAGCCACAAAAGAGGCTGGAGAAATTGCAGGATTAAAAGTCAGTAGAATTATAAACGAGCCTACTGCGGCAGCATTAGCATACGGTCTTGACAAAAAAGATAAAGATCAAAAAATTGCTGTATTTGACTTTGGTGGTGGTACACATGATGTCTCCATCCTTGAACTTGGAGATGGTGTCTTTGAAGTATTAGCTACAGATGGTGATACTCACTTAGGTGGTGATGATGTGGATGAGGTAATCATCGATTGGTTAGCAGAAGAGTTTATTAAAGATGAAGATATCGATTTAAGAAAAGATGCTATGGCGCTTCAAAGATTAAAAGAAGCTGCAGAAAAGGCTAAGATTGAATTATCATCTTCAAATTCAACTGAAATTAATCTTCCTTATGTAACGGCAACTCAAAGTGGACCTAAGCACTTAGTAAGAACTTTTTCGAGATCAAAATTTGAGCAACTAACTTCAGATCTTGTCAAAAGAACAATTGCTCCATGTGAAAAGGCATTAAAGTCTGCTGGACTAAGTACCAGTGATATTGACGAGGTCATATTAGTTGGTGGATCCACACGTATTCCTGCAGTACAAAAAGCTGTTGAAGACTTTTTCGGTAAGAAACCAAGTAAAGGTGTGAATCCTGATGAAGTTGTAGCTATCGGTGCTGGAATCCAAGGTGGAGTCTTAACTGGAGATGTAAAAGACGTATTGTTGCTAGATGTCACTCCATTATCTTTAGGTATTGAAACTATGGGTGGTGTGATGACTAAGTTGATTGAAGCAAATACCACTATTCCTTCAAAAAAATCTCAGGTATTTTCAACTGCCCAAGACAATCAGCCTAGTGTAGAAATACACGTCTTACAAGGTGAGCGTCCAATGGCACAGGATAATAAAACTATAGGTAGATTTCATTTAGATGGTATACCGCCAGCAAAAAGAGGTGTGCCACAGATTGAAGTTACTTTTGATATTGATGCCAATGGTATCATCAAAGTAAGTGCTACCGATAAAGCTACTGGAAAATCTCAGGATATTAGAATCGAAGCTTCATCTGGTTTAACAGAAGAAGAAATCGAGAAAATGAAGCAAGAAGCAGAGGCCAATGCTGAAGCAGATCAAAAAGCGAAAGAGAAAGTTGATAAGCTAAATGAAGCTGATGCTATGATCTTTCAGACAGAAAGCCAAATGAAAGAATTTGGAGATAAAATTTCTGATGATAAGAAAAAACCTATTGAAGATGCTTTGGAAGAGTTAAAAGCTGCTTATGAAACTAAAGAATTGGAAAAAATAACTCCAGCTTTAGATAAATTAAATGAAGCTTGGAAAACAGTTTCTGAGGAGATGTATAAAGCACAAGCCGATGCTCAGCAAGGTGGAGGCGCACAACAGCCTGGTAATGATTCAGGAAAGTCTGAAGGTAATGACGATGGCGATGTGGAAGATGTGGACTTCGAAGAAGTTAAATAATATCTTTCAAGTTTAAGTTTAAAAGCTGCTCTCATAAAGAGCAGCTTTTTTTATGTCGTCACTTCAAAGATGAGATAGAAGAGTCCAAAACAAACCAGAAAGAATAGACAAACTTTAGACAGCATAAGATAGGTCTTGCTGATTTTTACTGAATTGTTTTTGTTGGTGATTAATTTTAAATTAAACCAAGCTAATACGGGTGAAGCCAAAAAGGATAAGCCTGCAGCAAAATCCACTAAAACGATAAATTTATTTTTAAAACTATACAAAATGATCAGGGCGATCACTGGTATGAAAATGACAAATACATGATATAGATTCAGATGTTTATAAGTCTTATTCTTTGGCTGTGTCAGTTTTGTCATCACTCTTGGAAAGGCATCTGTTACGGTCAAGGTAGTACTAAACATCGTCACAAATGCAATAAAAGCAATGAGCACACGACTCCATTCACCCAATGTTTTGGTGTACATTTCTATCAACTGTGCTGAAAATGCAACACTGCCAGAAGCCAGTTGTACTTCGGAACTGTTCATGATAAATAGCCCCATCAGAAAAAATAAAACCCCTAACACAGTTGCTGAGATATAGCCAATATTAAAGTCATAGTTGGCTTCTTTGATTGTTGCTTTTCTCTTATTTTGCTTTGATTTCTCCTGCATCCAGATAGAATGCCATATTGAGGCATCAATTGGAATTGGCATCCACCCCATTAAAGCAATGATAAAACCAATTCCTCCAACAGTCCAGAGTTCTGAAGACTTATTGAAATTGAGGCTGGAAAAGTCGACTTGAAAGCCTGCAATAATTACTGAAAAAAGTGTTGAAATGGTGAGTAGGCTGATGACAATCTTCATCAAGAGGTCTAACTTACTATACTTACCAATCCATAACATTAAAATGCAAGCTATTGATAAAGCAAGACTCCAATCAAAATTGGACCAGCCCAACTGGAACAGATACTCTGCTAAGCCCGCCGAAACCAAAGTTACAGCAGCTTGAATTATAAACATCGTGCAGATGGTAATTACCGCAAAAGTATAGACATAAGGCTTGCCTAGTGTTCTGTAACCTTCAATTAAATTTTTTCCTGTCGCTGATGCATATCTGGATCCAAACTCCATAAAAGGATATTTGGTTAAACAGGCTAGGAGGATGGCAGTTATCAATATAACTCCATAATCTGCTCCAGCTCTCGTGGCCTGTACCAGATGAGATACACCTATTGCAGCCCCTGCAAGCAAAAATCCAGGACCGATTTGTTTCAAGAAGGCTTTCACATTGAGTTGTTTTGTTAAACAATGTTATCATTATTTTTTCAGATTTCCAGACTGCGACACAAAGTCATTTTAGTCTTTATCATTAAATTTAATTTTAATTACTTTTGTTATCCAAACTAATTAGTCCTGATGAGCCAAAAATTGTTGCTTAATGCTAAAGAAATCAATATAATTCTCCAACGCTTAGCTTGTCAACTGGTTGAGAACCATCATCATTTTGAGAACTCAGTACTTATAGGGATTCAGCCCAGAGGTAGCTTTTTAGCCGATCGTCTTTACCGTATTTTAAAAGAAGAGTACCAACTTGAAACCATTCTCTATGGTAAGTTGGATATCACCTTCTACAGAGATGATTTTAGAAGAGGGGACAAGATGTTGAAAGCCAATGAAACCGACATCAACTTTGTTGTAGAAAACAAAAACGTGGTGCTTATAGATGATGTGTTATATACGGGTAGAAGTATAAGATCTGCGTTAACGGCTTTACAATCCTTTGGCAGACCATCTAAAATTGAATTATTGACATTAATCGACCGACGTTTTAGCAGAGATTTGCCCATTCAACCAGATTATAATGGAAGAAAGGTAGATGCAATCAATGATGAACACGTAAAAGTATGCTGGGAAGCCAATGAAGATGAAGATGCTGTTTATCTACTTAAAAACTGATACTGAATATGAAAGAACTGAGTGTCTCAAATTTGTTAGGAATCAAGTATTTGAAGGAGGAAGATCTTCATCTTATATTTGAAACTGCAGATCAGTTTAAGGAAGTGATCAATAGGCCTATTAAAAAAGTTCCCAGCCTTAGAGATATTACCATCGCCAATCTTTTTTTTGAAAATAGCACACGTACACGTTTATCTTTCGAACTTGCAGAAAAGCGTCTGAGTGCTGATGTTGTTAATTTTTCTGCGTCTTCCTCTTCGGTAAGCAAAGGAGAGACTCTCGTAGATACTGTCAATAATATTTTAGCGATGAAGGTGGATATGGTGGTCATGCGTCATCCTCATCCTGGAGCTGGAGTTTTTCTTTCTAAGCATGTGAATGCAAGTATTATCAATGCTGGAGATGGAGCTCATGAGCATCCAACTCAGGCTTTACTGGATGCTTTCTCTATCAGAGAGAAATACGGTGAAATTGATGGAAAAAAAATAGTGATTGTTGGAGACATACTCCACTCACGAGTTGCCTTGAGCAATATTTTTACCCTGATAAAACTCGGGGCTGAGGTTAAAGTTTGTGGTCCAAATTCCTTAATACCAAAACATATTGAAAGCCTAGGCGTGAAAGTAGAACCAAATTTGGTGAAAGCTCTGGAATGGTGCGATATTGCCAATATGCTTCGGGTTCAAAATGAACGTATGGACTATACTTATTTTCCTAGTACACGAGAGTATGTCCAGCAATATGGAGTAGATAAGACTTTACTAGAAACACTCAGTAAACCCATTACAATTATGCATCCAGGTCCTATCAATAGAGGAGTTGAGATAACAAGTGATGTTGCAGATTCTGAACATTCTATCATTTTAAACCAGGTAGAAAATGGAGTAGCGATTCGAATGGCCGTGATGTATTTACTGGCATCAAAAATCAAAAACTACGAGAGCAGTTAATAGGTGTGTTTTATTATAAATTGTGAATACACTTTTAAATTTTTAAAATTAGAATAACTTAATACATGAAAACTATACAGAAAGATAACTATATCATACTTAAAGATCAAAAAGATGATGTCGTGGATTTTGCTGAGTACTTAACCAAAATTCAAAAGGAGTTCAAGAATAAGAATGTAGTGATTGATATCCAAAAGTATGGTAAGTTAAGTCTTGAGGAATTACTAAAGTTTCTCAAACTTTCTTTCGCTCATAGGAAAGGTAAAAAGTCCTTGGTTATCGTTAATGATACTATCAATATAGATGCTGTCCCCGATGAAATTCATGTCGTTCCAACTTTACAGGAAGCGGAAGATTTAATAGGACTAGAAGAGATAGAGAGAGATTTGGGATTTTAATATGATGCAACTCACTATCTTAGGATGCCACTCTGCTACCCCCAGGGCAAATGCTCACCCCACTGCTCAAATTTTGGATATGAATGGAGAGCTAATGCTTATAGATTGTGGGGAAGGTACTCAAGTGCTGCTCAGAAAACACAAAATTAAGTTTTCAAGAATACGTCATATCTTCATCTCTCACCTCCATGGTGATCATTATTTTGGGCTTATCGGCCTTTTATCTACGTTTAGTCTATTGAGCCGTACAGCAGAACTCCATATTCATGCACCAAAGGCCTTAGAAGAGATCATTAAACTCCAACTTAAGGCAAGTCAGGCCTACACTTCTTATCCTATTATTTATCATCACTTATCTTCAGATCAGCCTGAAGTTATCCTAGATACTGAAAAATTATCTGTACAAACCATCCCGCTGTCGCATCGGGTTTATACCAATGGATTTCTCTTTAAAGCCAAACCAGGAGATCGTAAGCTATTGATTGACAAAGTCCTTGAGTATGATATTGATAAAGCTTATTACAAAAGCCTTGTTAAAGGAAAGGATGTTACCGCCAAATCAGGTGAACTGGTTAAAAGTGAAATGGTAACAGAAGAACCCAAAACACCTCCCAGCTATGCCTTTTGTAGCGACACCGCATTCAAGCCGGACATTGTACCTCAAATTAAGGGTACGACGCTTTTATATCATGAGTCTACGTTTTTACAGGACCAGGAGAATTTATGCGAAAAAACGAAGCATTCTACAGCTCTTCAGGCTGGTATCATTGCACAAAAGGCTGATGTAAACAAGCTTGTCTTAGGTCATTTTTCTGCGAGATATAAGGATCTTTCTCGATTTGAAAAAGAAGCTCAAACTGTTTTTGACAATGTCGAGGTAGCAGAAACTGGTAAAATCTTCAGATACGATTAGTCTCAAACTTTTCGAAAATCGGTTGCTTCTCAACCTATAATTTTCTAATTTGCTCTTATGGAAAATAAGCTACACGATTATAGAAAATCCTATGAAAAGGCTAGTCTTGTAAGAGAGAATTTAGATGAGAACCCTATTCAGCAATTTAGAACCTGGTTTTATGATGTGGAGAAAGCTGGCGGGTTAGATGAAGCTAATGCAATGACGGTGTCTACTATTGGAGGGGATGGTTTCCCAAAAAGCCGAATTGTACTTTTAAAATCCTACGATGAAAATGGCTTTGTCTTTTACACTAATTACGATAGTGAGAAAGGAAAGGCGCTTCAAAATAATCCTAAAACCTGCTTGTCCTTTTTTTGGCCTAATACAGAGCGACAAGTAATCATTAAAGGAACCGCAGAAATGGTCGACGAAAATGTCTCAGACAACTACTTTGCTTCCAGACCAAAAGGGAGTCAGCTAGGAGCTTTAGTATCCAACCAAAGCAATGTTATCAAAAATCGACAAGTGCTTGAAGATGAATTAGCATCTTTAGAAAGCAAATACGAAAATCGGGAAGTGCCTCGGCCTAAAAACTGGGGAGGATTTCTGGTGGTGCCAGAATCCATTGAGTTTTGGCAAGGACGTCCTAACCGACTTCATGATAGATTTGTATTCACTAAAAAAGAGTCTGAATTAGACTGGAATATTGAACGTTTAGCCCCTTGATATGAAACGACTCATATTTGTAAGGCACGGTAAGTCTTCTTGGGATCATGAGGTCAAAGACTTTGATCGTCCTCTTAAAAAAAGAGCGTACGATGACGCAGATCATGTAATTTCTGCCTTCAAATCTCATTTGACGTTTGAAATTAAGGCATTTTCCAGTCCAGCTAAAAGAGCAAAAACCACCGCTGAATTATTTAAGAACGGTTTAGAAATCTCCAATTCGTATTTTGAAATTGCACCAGAGCTGTATACATTTAATCCTGATGAGGTTTTAAACTTTATAAAACATCTAAATGATGAGTTTGAGAATGTAATGCTCTTTGGTCATAACCCGGCTTATACTTACCTGGTCAATAAGTTAGGAAGTCTTCCTGTCGACAATTTACCAACAACCGGATTGGTGAGTATTGAATTTGATATTGACAATTGGAAAACGTTAGAAGAAGGTAAAACACATTTATACTTGTTCCCAAAATATTTGCGCTAATGCGAGAAAATAAATATGATAATAGAGAATTAAGTTGGTTAAAGTTCAATCAAAGGGTACTGCAGGAAGCTGCAGATCCCAGTGTCCCTTTAATAGAACGCCTAAGATTTCTTGGTATTTTTTCAAATAATTTAGATGAGTTTTTCAAGGTGCGCTACGCCACTGTAAAACGAATTGATCTCGCGGGTAAGGCTGGTAAAAAGGTTTTGGGCGGTTTTAATGCAGGTCGACTTTTAAAAGAAATTACTCAGATTGTTATAAAGAAACAGGCTGAAAGTCTGGAGATTTTAGCCTCTATTCAAGAACAGCTTAAGCATCATGATATTTATATCATAGATGAAAATGAAGTCACCTCAGACCACGCCAAATTTCTTAAAGAATTCTTTCTTCAGAAAGTCAGTCCGGCTTTGGTTACCATCATGTTGAATGATATCGACAAAGTACCCAATCTTAAAGATTCAAAAGCCTATCTCGCCGTCAAGATGGTTCAACTAGAAAAAGACAGACTTTCTAACCGGTATATATTAATTGAGATTCCATCAAGTGTAGAGCGCTTTGTTGTACTCCCTTCTGCCGATGGGAAGAAATACATCATGCTTTTGGACGATGTCATTCGCTTCAATTTAAATGTCATTTTCAATATTTTTGATTATAAAAGCATTTCTGCCCATATGGTAAAGATTACCAGAGACGCAGAATTGGATTTAGAAGGGGACCTGAGTAAAAGTTATATCGAAAAACTCATGGACAGCGTAAAGGATAGAATTGAAGGAGACCCTGTTCGCTTTGTGTACGATAAAGCTATAGAACAAGATACGCTAGATTTTCTGTTGAAAAAAATGGAAATAGATTCTACCGATAGCTTGATTCCCGGTGGTAGGTACCATAATCGTAGAGATTATATGAATTTTCCAGATCTTGGGGCTAAGCATTTGCTTTACGACAAGATCGAGCCACTACCCATTCCCGGGCTTCATATTCAGGGAAGTCTGCTAGACCAGATTTCTAGCAAGGATTTTTTGCAATACGTGCCTTATCAGACTTTTTCCTATACCGTAAAATTTCTAAGAGAAGCAGCTTTAGATCCAAAAGTAAAGTCTATAAAGATCACCATTTATAGACTTGCTGCTGTCTCCCATATAGCCAGTTCGCTTATCAATGCTGCAAAAAACGGAAAGCGAGTTACAGTTTCTATTGAATTACAGGCTCGTTTTGATGAGGCTAATAACATTAAGTACGCAGAAAAAATGGAGCGAGAAGGAGTGAAGCTTATTTTTGGAGTGACAGGCCTTAAAGTTCACTGTAAGACCTGTATTATTGAACGTTTAGAGAATCAAAAAATTAAGTATTACGGTTTCATCAGTACTGGAAATTTTAATGAGAATACGGCTAAAATTTATACTGACTATACTTTATTCACCTCGCACCAGGGTATCTTAAAGGATATCAATAAAGTCTTTGATTTCTTTGAAGTCAATTATAAAATTAAGCGTTACAAGCATCTCATTGTCTCGCCACATTATACTCGGACCAAGTTTTCTGATCTCGTTGACCAAGAAATCATTAATCATAAGGAAGGAAAAGACTCTGGTATTTCTATTAAGATGAACAGTTTATCAGATTACGGAATGATAGATAAGCTTTATGAAGCGAGTCGGGCTGGTGTTAAAATCAGGCTTATCGTGAGAGGCATTAACTGCTTGCTTCCTCAAGTTAAGGGCATGAGTGAAAACATCGAATCTATAAGCGTGGTTGATAAGTTTTTGGAACATCCTAGACTCTATATTTTTCAAAATGCAGACCATCCAAAAGTATTTATATCTTCAGCAGACTGGATGACAAGAAATATCGATCACCGGGTAGAAGTAACCTGTCCTATCTACGATCAAGACATTCAAAAAGAATTGATTGAGACTTTTGAAATTTGCTGGAAGGACAACGTTAAGGCCAGAGATTTTTCCTCTAAGATGGGAAATGCCTACAGGAAGAAATCTGGCGAAGACTTCAGAAGTCAATTTGAAACCTATACCTATTATCGAAACAAACTAAAGACCTCAGTAGAAAAATAATAATTTATGCTTTCTATCAAAAAATTCGCTGCGATTGATATTGGCTCAAATGCTGTTCGTCTCCTTATATCGACCATTACAGAGCCCGATAACAAACCTGTGACATTCAAGAAGACCTCTTTGGTAAGAGTTCCAATCAGGCTTGGCCAGGATGTTTTTACAAAATCATATATATCAGATCAAAGCTCTCAACGCATGATCGACACTATGAAAGCCTTTGGATTGCTTATGAAATCTCACAATATTGAAGCTTATCGAGCTTGTGCAACATCTGCCATGAGAGATGCAAAAAACGGTAAAGCCATAGCCGAGAAAATTTCTAATGAATGCAATATAGATATCGATATTATTGATGGGACCGATGAGGCTGCAATTATTGCTGCCACAGATTTGCATGCTTTGGTAGATGATAATAAAACTTACCTTTATGTAGATGTTGGTGGGGGTAGTACAGAATTTACGCTTTTTTCAAAAGGTAAAACCATTGCTTCAAAATCATTCAAACTTGGCACGGTTAGAATTTTAAATCATACAATAACAGAGGATACCTGGCAAGAGGCTGAAGAATGGGTGAAATCTGTCACCAAAGCCTACACAAGAATTGAAATGGTAGGGTCTGGAGGAAATATCAATAACATATTTAAATCAAGTAATAAAAAAGTGGGAAAACCTTTATCCTTTTTTTACCTCAGTTCCTATTATCAGCTTTTAAACTCTCTTACCTTCGAGGAGCGGATTACTGAACTAAGTATGAATGAAGATAGAGCTGATGTCATCATTCCTGCCGCAAAAATATATCTTTCTGCCATGAAGTGGAGCCGGTCTAAATGTGTACATGTTCCTAAAATAGGTTTGGTAGATGGTATTATCAAATCGCTTTACCAGCAATCTAAGAATGAGTTGTAAATATCTCATTGGGTAATCCTTAAATTGCGCTTTTTATGTATTGAAGCTAACAAGACTAAGCTTAGCTTCAGGGGGGAATGAATTTATTTTTTCTCTGGTGGGTATTTTTCTAAAACTTTTCCAACCAGCATTCTTAAAAATTCTTCACGCTCTTTACCTTTCATATTTTCATTAAACTTAGCTTCAACAACTCCCTGCCAGAATAAATTATTGGTAAGTCCATCTGCAAATTCTATGGTAAGAGCTATATTTCTTTTGGTGTTTTGAGGGGATATACTCCCACCAATAGCTCCATTGTAACCTCCGATGCCGATCCCGAAATTACTGTTGGAGGTGCCATTAAACACTTCAGCATAAAAATTGATTTTGAAATCCGGTATCAACTTCTCATTGAAGCCTTTACTAGAAAGAGTATCTTGTAGGGTTTGGTATATTCTATCCTCATCGAGTCTGGCTAATCCAGAATTTTCGATCGCATAAAAGGCAAAAGAATTATACTCATCAAAGTCTACATCTGAAGCATAGTCTGTAAAAACTTTTGGCGTTGTACAGGATGTGAAGCATAGAAGTACAAGTAAGAAACCAAGTATAAATTTCATTTTTTAGATGAAAATAGAAATTATATTTCGATTACAATTAGTTTTAGCTCAATATTAAAGCTCGTCTCTCATTTTTTGAACCTTGTCTTCGAGTTGATCCATGTAATCTAAAAGCTGTCTGTGTACGTTTGTATCCTTTACCCCAATAATCTGTGCTGCGAGTATTCCTGCATTTTTTGCTCCATTCAAGGCCACTGTTGCTACAGGAACTCCAGCCGGCATTTGTAGTATAGATAGAATAGAATCCCAGCCATCTATAGAATTGCTAGACTTTACCGGAACACCAATAACCGGTAGTGGCGTTATTGAGGCTACCATTCCTGGTAAATGAGCTGCACCACCAGCCCCCGCAATTATAACGTCTATTCCATTATCATGAGCGTGTTTTCCAAAGTCCATCATGTACTCTGGAGTACGATGCGCAGATACTATATCGACTTCTGTTTCGATATTAAAATCTCTTAAAATATCAATGGCTTCTTGCATGACAGGAAGGTCGCTTTTGCTTCCCATAATTATGGCAACTTTGTTCATGATGATTTGGGTTTAGAAATGACTTTAATGGTCGACTTTACTGTACTTGCTATGTCTCTGGCCTTCTCAAGTTCATGATGGATGATGTTGACATGTCCCATTTTTCTAAAGGGCCTGGTTTTCTTTTTACCATAAATGTGGGGAGTAACTCCCGGCATACCCATGATATCAATAATACCATCGTAAAACACATCTCCAGTGTGATTTTCTTCTCCTACGAGATTTACCATTACAGAATTGGACTTGCTCTCTGTGCTCCCCAACGGTACATCTAAAATGGCTCTCAGGTGTTGTTCAAACTGATTGGTGAAGCTTCCTTCGATACTAAAGTGACCGCTGTTATGAGGTCTGGGAGCAACTTCATTAACAATCACTTTGTCATTATCTGTAATAAACATCTCTATAGCTAAAAGCCCGATATGCTCAAACTTACTTGATACCTGATGGGCCAATTCTCTGGCTTTCGTTGCTAATTTATCATCTATCCTTGCTGGACATAAGACGTATTCAACCTGATTGGCCTCAGGATGAAACTCCATTTCAACCACCGGATATGTTTTGATTTCTCCAGAAACGCTTCTGGCAACAATAACTGCAATCTCTAACTTAAACTGAATCAAATCTTCAACGATACACTCTACATCAGGAATCTTCGAGAGATCGCTTTTTGTTTTAATCACATTTACCCCATTACCATCATAACCTCCTGTGGTACTTTTCCATACAAATGGAAAAGAGAGTTTATCGTGAGCTAACTCTTTTTCAAGATGCTCTTTAGTTTGAATCAGCTTGAAATCTGCCGTTGGGATAGAATTAGATTTATAAAAATTCTTTTGTACTCCCTTGTTTTGAATTTTTTCTAAGGTAGAAGCAGAGGGGAATACTCTTATGCCACTAGTTTCAAGGTCTTTTAGAGCTTGAACATTTACAGATTCTATTTCGAAGGTTAGAACGTCTACCTGTTTTCCAAAAGCCATGACATCATCATAATTCATCAAATCTCCAACTTCAAAATAATTGCAAGCGATCTTTGAAGGAGCTTCAGGGTTGGCATCCATCACATAAGTTTGAATGTCAAATTTTCTTGTGTCATAAAGCAGCATTTTTCCCAGCTGTCCTCCACCAAGAATTCCTAATTTAAAATCTGAAGAAAAGTAATGTTTCATACCACAAAAATAATAGTTTTAAGGGCTGGACTATAGTAATTGTAAAATATTTTCTATTTCGGGCAGTTATTCTGGATATAACTAGATTTTGATTATACTTACATTAATATTTCAAGCATGAAATTTTTTGAAAATACAGTTAAGGCAAGATACTTTATTCTGTTTGTCTCCATCGTTGTCATTAGTATCGTCGTTTGGAACATTACTGTTTTTTACGAAGGGGTTAAACAAGAGGAGCGTGAAAAAATGAGGATATGGTCCACAGCTCAGGCTTCTATTGGCAAGGCAGGCCAGGAACAGGATTTGAATTTAGAATTGGAAATCATCAATTCTATCAGCAATATTCCTATGTTTATTGTGACCGAAAGCGGTAAATTTCAGGAAACAAATAACATCCCGGGAGCTATTTCTAAAGACTCTATCAGGTTGAGGCAATTTTTTCAATCCATTAATGGTCAAAATAAACCTATCGTTATAGACCTTGGTGAAGCCGGAAAACAATACCTTTATTACGGGGATTCTTCAACTCTTACCAAAATTAAGTACTATCCGTTTATTTTGTTGCTGATCGTTTTTCTATTGCTCGGCATTATTTATATCTACTACATTACTTCAAAAAATAGTGAGAAAAATAAGCTTTGGGCTGGAATGGCAAAAGAAACCGCACATCAAATCGGGACGCCTCTTTCTTCTTTGGTAGGCTGGCTCGAAATTTTAAGATCTGAAGACGTAAATCCTGACTATATTTCTGAAATTGAAAAGGATATCAACCGGCTTAAAACGATTACAGATCGTTTTTCTAAGGTGGGATCCAAACTTACTCTGGAACATTCGAGCTTAAACCAAGCTGTAGAACAATCTTATAATTATCTGAAGCATAGAAGCTCTAAACTCATTCAGTTTTCTATCGACCTGCCTGCAGACGAATTACATTGTAAATTTAACCCAACATTGCTCAGCTGGACGATCGAGAACCTCACCAAAAACGCTATTGATGCTATGAAAGGAAGGGGACACCTCAAAATTTCACTCTTTGAAGATAAGAAGGTTTATAAAATTCATGTTAGCGATTCTGGTAAAGGCATACCTTCAACTAAATTTAAGACTATATTTAAACCTGGTTATTCTACCAAAGAGCGGGGTTGGGGGCTAGGCCTCTCCCTTTCAAAACGCATTATCGAAAATTATCACTTTGGTAAAATAAAGGTTCTTTCCAGCTCAGCTGATGCAGGAACAGTATTCGAAATTAAACTGCCAAAAACTTAGCTCGACACTTTATCTTCGTTTAAGGTCTTCCACAACAGATCCTTCAAAGGTTGAAGTCCTTGTTGAGCAATTGAGGAAATGAATACGTGCGGAATTCCATCAAAGGCATTTTCAATCTCATTTGCCAACTCTGCTTTCAGCTCTTCATCAAGTAAATCTGCTTTAGAGATTGCGATCACTCTGGATTTATCTAAAAGCTCAGGGTTGTAACGTCTTAATTCATCGAGTAATATTTCATACTGTTCTTTGATGTCTTGAGCGTCTGCTGGAATAAGAAATAATAAAGTAGAGTTTCTTTCGATATGCCTTAAAAATCTATAACCTAGGCCTTTTCCTTCTGCAGCACCTTCAATAATTCCTGGAATATCTGCAACCACAAAAGTTTTATAATCTCTGTATTTGACAATACCTAAGTTTGGTTTTAAAGTAGTAAACTCATAGTTGGCTATCTTAGGCTTAGCTGCAGTAATTACAGAAAGCAAAGTCGATTTACCTGCGTTAGGAAATCCTACGAGTCCAACATCGGCAAGAAGTTTAAGCTCCAGGGTAATATCTTTTTCCTGACCTGGTATTCCAGGTTGTGCAAACCTTGGTGTTTGATTGGTTGAACTTTTAAAGTGAGCATTTCCTTTTCCGCCCATGCCACCTTCCACGACGATATAATCCTCGTCATGTTCTGTCATCTCTTTGATGATCTCATTGGTATGGGTGTCTCGTAGAACTGTGCCTAGAGGAACTTCTATAATTTGATCTTCGCCATCTGCACCAGTACTTGTCTGTTTGCTTCCATGCTCTCCGTGCGTTGCTTTTATGTGCCGTTTAAACTTTAAATGAAATAAAGTCCAGAGATCTTTATTGGCTTTAAAAATAATATGACCACCACGTCCGCCATCTCCGCCATCTGGTCCGCCTTTTGGGATGTACTTTTCCCGTCTCAAGTGAGCAGAACCTTTACCGCCATTACCAGATTTGAGATGCAGTTTAATATAGTCTACAAAATTTCCTTCAGTCATAATTTTTTAAGCTAAATGCTAGTGTTATAAAGTGTCAATCACTTTACTGATGCGATCGGTGATTTCAGAAATAGAACCCACACCATCAACACCGTAATATTTGTCCTCATTCTTATAAAATTCTTTAAGAATTTCAGTTTCGTTATAGTATACTTTAATCCTGTTTCTGATCACCTTCTCATTAGCATCGTCCTTCCTGCCGGATGTTTTACCGCGTTCCAGAAGACGGTTGACGAGGATTTCATCATCCACTTCCAAAGCAATCATGGCGTTGATTTGCGAGTTTTTGGATTTCATCAGCTCCTTTAAAGCAATAGCTTGTGCTTTGGTTCTAGGAAACCCATCAAAGATAAAACCTTTACTATCCAGATGCTCTTCAACTTTTGCATTAAGCATTTTGATGGTAACCTCGTCGGGAACCAAAGCTCCTTTATCCATATAGGACTTGGCTAGCATGCCAAGTTCAGTCTGATTTCCAATGTTGTATCTGAAGAGATCTCCAGTGGAGATATGCTTGAGGTTGTACTTTTCTTTAAGATGTTCTGCCTGGGTTCCTTTGCCTGCCCCGGGAGGGCCAAAGAGCACTATATTAATCATTTAAGCTTGATTTTAGTTGATATATTTCTGATAAATTTCTTCCTAACCCATTGTAATCCAGGCCATAGCCCACGATAAATCTATTGGGGATTTCCAAACCGATATAGTCTATGGGAAGTGACTTTTGGTAGGCTTCGGGCTTGAAAAATAAACTAGCGATGGAATAGGAAGCGACATTTTCGCTTTTTAAAACCTCGATAATATGCTCCAAAGTATGGCCTGTATCTACAATATCTTCTACCACGATAACATCTTTTCCCTCGAGTTTACCAGCACCGAGCAAAGTGTTGATATTCTTTGTTGATGAGGTTCCTTCATAAGAGGATAACTTTGTAAAACTGATTTCGCAATCTCCTTCGTAATATTTCATCAGGTCAGATAGAAACATGAAGGATCCATTTAAAATTCCGAGAAATACAGGAGTTTTAGTATGATAATCGGCATAAATACGCTCAGCGACTGTTTTTACTGAAGATGCTATTGTCTTTTGATCTAGATAAGGTTCGAATTCAAGATCATGAAGCTTCACCATGTTCATAAATTTTATGAAATGCAAATATAGGGATTCATTGGCTATTTGAAGGAACTGAGAATAGCAAATAAAAAACTCCCTTGCCAGAGACAGACAAAGGAGTTTTCTTTTTGAATAAATGACTATTTATCTAAATACGTAGGTTTTTTCTCTACCATTTGGACTTAAAAAAGTCACTAGCATAGGTTCACTCGAGTTTCTTGAACTTATAACGGATTCTACCTCTTCAATAGACTCTACTTTTTGGTCATCAATTTTTGTGATAAGCAATCCGCTTAAATCATTTTTAGTAAAACTAGAAGCCGTGGTTTTATAAATAAGAACTCCAGAATCTGCACCATATTTTTTCAAATCTGCTTTTGAAATATCTATCACTTTTACTCCAATCTCTTCAATTTCATAAACTTCAAAAATATCAAGAACGACATCAGCCTTTTGTTCGCTATCGTCTCTTATAAATGTAACGGTAACTTTTTCACCAGGGTTTTTAGAATTGAGATAGCCCGTCATATCAGAGAACTTTCTGATTTTGATACCATCTATGGATTTTATAATATCACCTTCTTGTAATCCGGCTTCAAAAGCTCCGCTTTCTGGATCAACACTTGAAATAAAAAAGCCTTGAGAGCTTTTTATGTCCAATTCATTTGCCATTTCACTATTAAGTTCCGCTCCTCTAACCCCAAGTATGGCTTTTCTTACGTTACCAAACTCCAGTAGATCATCTACTATCTTTTTAGCATTGTTACTAGGAATAGCGAAGGAGTAGCCTATAAAAGATCCCGTTTGAGAGGTAATTGCCGTATTGATCCCTATGAGTTCTCCTCGGGTATTCACCAATGCTCCTCCACTGTTTCCCGGGTTGACTGCAGCATCTGTCTGGATAAAGGATTGAAAGTTATTGTCTGACCTTCCCAAATCACGTGCCTTGGCACTTACAATGCCAGCCGTGACTGTTGAAGTGAGATTAAATGGATTGCCTACCGCAAGTACCCACTCACCAATTTGTACATTGTTGGAATCTCCAAAGGGCAGATAGTCTAGGTTGGAGGCATCAATTTTAAGTAATGCGATATCATTATCGGGGGCTGTCCCTAAGACTTCGGCTATATAAGTTTCATTATTGTTTAGGGTCACCTGAACTTCTGCGGCTCCTTTAATGACGTGATTGTTGGTAACTATAAGTCCATCTGGACTTAAGATAACGCCAGAACCGGCACCACGTATAGCTTTTTGTGTTTCTGCACTTCCATAAAAGTACTCAAACGCGTTTCTGGCCTGTCGGGTTACTGTTACATTCTTGACGTGAACTACAGCATTGATGGTTTTTTCTGCAGCTTCAGTAAAGTTGGAGCTTGAATCATTGGCGTAAAAGGTGGCCAGTTGTGTAGAAGGCTGTGCCTGTTCATCTTGCCACGGGATGTCGTAATCTTTGGCCATTGACACCTCGTTTTCTAAGTAGAGGCTGTAGCCCCCAATGCTCAAGATACTAGCGCATAAAGCAATGCTAAACAATTGAATGCTTTTTTTCATCTCTATTGAATTTTTATTGAAATTAATTTTTTAGGTTGCTTATCAAAATAGATTTAACCCATTTTTAACCCACAAATCTCCCTTAATAATTCCCTATATTTGCAAATCCTAAACCCGAGTAATGGATTTACATTTCTACAAATATCAAGGAACAGGTAACGATTTTGTATTGGTTGATAACAGAAAAAAGCATTTCAAAAACGATACCAAATTCATCCAAAAGATCTGCGACAGACGTTTTGGTGTGGGCGCAGACGGTTTCATTCTACTGGAAAATTCAGCAATGGATTTGTGTGATTTCAAAATGATTTACTTTAACGCTGATGGTAATGAAAGTACCATGTGTGGAAATGGCGGTCGATGTATTGTAGCTTTCGCTAAACATTTGAAAGTTATCGAAACCGAAACTACATTTGAGGCTGTTGATGGTATGCATTCTGCTATCATTAATGGTGACTCTGTTAATCTGAAAATGGTAGATGTTCCAACTGTGAATATCAGTAAAAATGCCTGCTTTATGGATACGGGGTCTCCGCATCACGTTGCTTTTGTTGACGATATTGATGACTTTGATGTCTTTACTCAGGGGAGACGCATTAGAAATCTACCCAATTACGAAGCTATCAAGGGAACCAATGTGAATTTTATTCAAATCAAAGAAGGGGTTGTACAGGTGAGAACCTACGAAAGGGGAGTAGAAGATGAAACCTTTTCTTGTGGAACCGGGGTTACGGCAGCTGCAATTACTGCCAAAATGTCAAATAAAATTGATCAAACTCCGGTCAAATTAATTACTAAAGGTGGTCCTCTAGAAGTTGATTTTGAAATAGAAGGGCCTAATGCGGTAAAGAATATATGGCTTAAAGGTCCAGCTGAATTTGTATTTGAAGGAGATTATCATGATAAAGCTTAAAAGTCATCACATTTTACTAAGAGCCTTAACTCCAGAAGATTTGGATTTTTTGGAGTTGGTAGAAAATGATGAGCATTTATGGTATTTAAGCGACACAATACAGCCATTTTCAAGATCTATATTAAAAGACTATTTGGATAATTCTCATAAAGACATCTATGAGGCGAAGCAGATGCGTTTGGTTATAGCACTTCATAACAAGCAACCGGTAGGATTTATAGATTTATATGATTTTGACCCTAAAAACAAACGCGCTGGTCTAGGTATTCTCATCCTCGAAGATTATCAGTCCAAAGGTTATGGTACAGAAGCCCTAGAGCTGATGTTGGATTATGTTTTTGATGTTTTGGACCTTCACCAGTTATTTGCTTCAATCATTGAAGAAAATAAAAGAAGTTTGAAGCTGTTTAAGAGTTTTGGTTTTGAGATTGTAGGCTTGAAAAAGGATTGGCGTTATAATTCAGGACAGTATCAAAGCGAATATTTATTACAAAAAATAGAAAATGTACATTAAAAAAATTTTGATAGCGGGGTCTATTGTGGGGCTTCTTGTTTTAGGTGGAGTAAGTATTTACATCTATAATGTAATATTTTCTCCCAATACTGCCTTCGATTCTGAAAGCCAATCTGTTTACGTGTCTACGGGGAGCTCACTTCAGGAGGTGGTAAATCAATTACATCCCTATTTAAAAGATACAGACGACTTTATCACTGTAGCAAAGAAAAAAGGGTATGGCAGCAACGTGAAAGCAGGCCATTTCATACTGAAAAAGGATATGAATAATAATGAGATTATCAATACCCTGCGCTCCAGAAACGTACCTATACAAGTAAGTTTTAACAACCAGCACCGGCTGGAAGATCTTGCTGGGAGAGTCGCAGAGCAGATTGAAGCCGATAGTACTGAACTTATAACTGCGATGCTAGCTTCTTCTTTTTTGGATTCTGTAAACAGTACTGCATTAGAAAGCTTAAAATATTATATTCCAAATACCTATGAATTTTATTGGAATACCTCTGGAGAAGAATTCAGAGATAGAATGGTGAGGTATTATGATGAATTTTGGAATGAGTCTCGCTTACAAAAGGCAGAACAGATTGGATTATCCTCTTTTGAGGTCATGTCTTTGGCTGCTATTGTCCAAAAGGAAACCTCCAAGGTGGAAGAGCGTCCTAAAGTTGCCGGGGTTTATCTCAACCGATTAGAACGCGGCATTAAACTTCAGGCAGATCCTACGGTTATTTTTGCTATTCAAAATCAAAACCAGGACTTTGAGACTCCCATTAAGAGGGTTTTGTACAAAGATTTAGAATTGGATTCTCCATACAATACCTACAAATACAAAGGCGTGCCTCCAGGGCTTATTGCGATGCCAGATTTATCGTCGATAAAGGCCGTTCTCAATGCAGAATCTCACAACTATTTATACTTTGCCGCCGATACTGAAAATCCAGGGTATCACAAGTTTGCCAAAACCTTAGCTCAGCACAGTAGAAATGCAAGGGCTTATCAAAATTGGGTCAATAAACAAAAAATCTACAGATAACTAAGCATCCCAGATACTTAAAATCTTGCTTTCAGTGAAGTAGATTTCATCCTAGGCTGCTTTCAAGCTTAGTTTTTATTTTTAGTTTGTTTATTCAAGGTATAATTGAAAATAACTTCTCTCCAAATTATTTCTGGATGGTTTGAAATACCTAATAATAGCTTACTCTTTCTTTTCGAAAATTAGCTTAGTTTCAAAGCTCTTAATCTTTTCAGTATTCAAGTACATCGTGATGTAATCGCCATCCAAATACATCTGGGATTGATCCTGATAATGATCACCCAGGAGGTGACCAGATTGGCCTGTAGGTAGAATTGATAACCCATTTTCTATATCTGAAAAATCAATAATTCGTCTAGTGGAAGGACCAGAGCGAATTTTATAGATCCCAGTGCTGTCTAGGTTGAAGATTTGGTTATTTAAAACCTCATTTCCACCGATGGTTTCAAAAGGACCAACATTAAAAATTCTGCGTAACAAGCCTTCTGTTCTTCCAAAGGCATGTTCATGTTCCACAGAAATTACTCTCTTCCAGGTCCAGTCTTCAATATTATTACCTAACTGAGTATTCAAAAACTGAACTGCTTTTTTGAAGGATTTTTGAATGATATAGGGCCTGGTTTCAGATAGGTCTGTAGTAGTCACATCATCCCACCACACAGAGCTTTTATGGTTGATTTGAGCTTGCAAAGCTTGATCTTGTAGTTGTGTATTAATAAATAACGGGAACGCTTCGCCCATTTCGTCCTTATAAGTTGAAACCAAAAATTGGTACAACACTCTATTATAAATTGTGGGGGCAACTGCATCCTTAAAATAATTTCCATCCCAACTGCTCATAATCGATAAGGCTTTGTTTTCGGTTTCGGTCAGGCTTTCTTGATTTAAATGCTGAATAAAATCTTTGATGATTTCAGGTGCCTTAGAAGATTTTACATCATAGGCCATCTCTGCTACATCCTCTTTGGTAAAATTATCCTTTGCTTCCAGTAGTTCTACAATTCGTTTGGATCGATCTTCGGGCTGGTAGTAACCTGGATACAACTTACCTCGAACAGAATCGGGTTGATGATTTGCAGAATACACATAATGGTGGTCGGGGTTGATTGCTTTAGGATTTTCTTCAAATGGGAGAATTTCCAAGATCTCATCTGTCCCTGAAGAACCATTCAAAAAAGTTTTGGTAGATAAGCCTTCCCTCAATTCATAAAGCTTAGCCGATGCTAACCAAGCGATGTTTCCATCAGCGTCTCCATACATCATATTTAAACCAGGAGCATGAAGTTTTTGAGCAGAATCTATGAAATCTTGAAGTGAAGAGGAATGACTAATCCCATGATTGACCTCCAATATTTCATTGTTCAACTGGGTATACATCCAGTGCATGGCTATGGGCCTACTATCGTCAAGATGCTCTATCAAATCATTCATGATTGGGCCGTGCTGGCTTTCTCGAACTGTGATGGTAGTATCCTGAGCATCCTTTACTTCAATTGTTTTTTTGGTTATTTGGTAGGTGTCAAACCCCTGATCTGTTTTATATTCTAAGGGATTATTAGGATTATTTTCTTCCACATAGAAGTTTAAATCATCATTTGCAAACATGGTTAAGCCATAGGCGTATTGCCTGTTATGACCCAGCAAAGGGAAGGGCATGAGTGCAATATTAAAACCATACATTTCATAATCTGGTGTTTTGATATGACTCTGATACCAAACAGAAGGCTGTGAGTAACCTATATGAGGGTCATTTTCAAAAATGACATGTCCATTTTTAGTCTTTTCTGGCCCAATGACCCAGGCATTGCTCCCAATAAAGGGTGGAATGGGCAAGTGCTTCATGATGGTGTAGACAGCCAAGGATAATTCGGCTTTAATGGGATTGACTTCTGTTTGATTAAGAGTTAAATTTTGCTTTGAAGAAGATAACAACTCATCTAAATAAGCTTCGCCAAGTTTTTCTTTTACTTCGGTTAATAAAGGATCGGTTTTATGAGCTACAGCAAAATTAAAAGCCATGTATCCTATAACATTATAAATATCCTTAAGGCTATATTTTTCTTTTTCTACACCGAGTAATGTAAATTCTAAAGGCGTTTTTCCATGTTCGATAAATTGGTTTATACCGTCCAGATACTTCAGGGAGAGGATATAAGCGGGACTATTCTTATCTAAATTTGAAATAGCCTGTTCTGAAGCTTCCTCAATGCCTAATCCACTAAAAAACATGTCGGTTTTTAAAAGGTCTTCTCCTAAGATTTCAGAGAGTCGTCCAGGAGCAATTCGTCTGATCAACTCCATTTGCCAAAGCCGTTCCTGAGCGTGCAAATAGCCTAAAGCGATGTAGGCATCTTCCTGAGTCTGAGCGAAAATGTGGGGGACTGCAAACTCGTCAAAGTAAACTTCGGTGGTCTGAGAAAGGTTTTTAAGTTTGATTTCACCCTCATACGAAGGTTTTAAATATTGTAAGTAAAGAAAGGCGGCGAAAACTCCAAGGATCAACACCCCAAGAATTGCCAGTAGGACTTTTTTTAGAATCTTCATCATTAATTTTATAACTATTGTCAAATATAGTTATACAGAATTTTAAATGCTGTTGGTGGGATTATCTATATCAGAAATAATTTAAACCCCAAAACAACCACTTGTACAGCACATGAAAATTATAAAAATATTTCATTTTCCTACGGCATGAAAGTGAGGTATTCCAAAGGAAGACCACACTTTATCTGCAGATCAGGCTTACCCCAAATCTTTTGAGATAAACCTGGAATATTGGCAAAATTAAGCTTCTACAGCGTACATCTTTTCTCGTTGTTCTTTGATTTTCGGGTCAGACATATATTCATCAAAAGTTGAGAACTTATCTATCGCCCCTTTAGGCGTTAACTCAATGACTCTATTCCCAACGGTTTGAGCGAATTCATGATCATGCGTTGTGAGTAGGATATTGCCTTTGAAATTTTTTAATGAATTATTGAAGGCCGTAATCGTTTCCAAATCGAGATGGTTTGTAGGCTCATCTAAAATGAGGACATTGGCTCTAGTCATCATCATACGGCTCACCATACATCTTACCTTTTCTCCACCAGAAAGCACGTCGCAAGTTTTTAGGGCTTCATCTCCGCTAAAGAGCATTTTTCCAAGAAAACCTCTAATGTGTACTTCTTCCCGCTCTTCTTCTGTTTTTGCCCATTGTCTTAGCCAATCGACCAGGCTTAGCTTGCTTTCAAAGTACTCGCTGTTATCATTGGGCAAGTAGGATTGATTGGTCGTAACTCCCCACTTATAAGAGCCTGAATCTGCTTCTTCTTTTCCATTGATGATTTGATAAAAAGCAGAAGTTGCTCTGGAGTCTTTAGAATAAATGACCACTTTATCTCCCTTATTTAGGTTGATGTTGACATTATCAAACAAGACTTCGCCATCAATACTGGCCGATAGATTTTCTACGTGAAGAATTTGATCTCCGGCTTCTCTCTCTTTTTCAAAGATAATAGCAGGATACCTTCTGTTGGATGGTTTGATATTTTGAAAGTCTAATTTATCCAGCATTTTCTTCCTGGATGTGGCCTGTTTAGACTTAGCAACGTTGGCGCTAAAGCGCTCGATAAACTGCTGTAATTCTTTTTTCTTTTCTTCGGCTTTTTTGTTTTGCTGTGCACGTTGTTTTGCCGCCAGCTGTGAGGATTCATACCAAAAGGTATAATTGCCACTATAATGAGTAATTTTTCCAAAATCAATATCAGAAATGTGAGTACACACCGCGTCCAAAAAGTGCCTGTCGTGAGATACTACAATAACTGTATTATCAAAATTGGCCAGGAAGTTTTCCAGCCAGGAGATGGTTTCGTAGTCTAAGTCGTTGGTAGGCTCATCCATGATCAACACATCAGGATTTCCAAAAATAGCTTTAGCTAGCAGCACCCTTACTTTTTGAGTACCGTCCAGATCTTTTACTAGAGTGTAATGTGATTCTGAACCAATACCTAAATTGGAAAGAAGCGAAGCAGCATTGCTTTCTGCATTCCATCCGTCCATTTCTTCAAACTCTACCTGGAGGACTCCTACACGTTCTCCGTCAGCATCGCCGAAGTCTTCTTTGGCATAAATTTCATCCATCTCTTTTTTGATCTTAAAAAGAGGTTCATTACCCATCATAACCGTTTCTAGAACGTTATAATCATCGTATAAAGAATGATCTTGTTCCAGGACAGACATCCGTTTACCTGGTTCTAAAGACACATGGCCAGATGTAGGGTCGATCTTACCTGAAATGATGTTCAAAAAAGTGGATTTTCCAGCGCCATTGGCACCTATAATGCCGTAGCAATTACCAGAGGTGAATGAGGTGTTCACTTCGTCGAAGAGAACCCGTTTGCCGAACTGAACAGATAAATTTGAAACTGAAAGCATAGTGTAACTAAATTTTTTGCAAAAGTACTCATTTTATCATAATGCATAAAAGTATTTAGTGTCTTCCTCTTTTTTAACGGTGACTTAACATGCTTTACTAATTGGTAAACATAGATTTGTGTAGTCACAATTTCTATATGAGATATATTCTTTTTTCTTTAGTTATATTTTTTATAGGCTGTTCCTCAGAGCACACCAGAGATAAAACCTACGTAGGAGGACGTATCGTCAATCCTAACTCCAGCTATATCATCTTAGAACATAATGATGACTTTATAGACACGTTGACCTTAGATGCAAATCATAATTTTAGTTATGAATTTGATCAGGACGATGAGTCCGTTTATAGTTTTGTGCATTATCCAGAAAGTCAAAGTATCTACCTTCAACCCGGAGATAGTACAGTATTAAGGGTGAATACCCTAGAATTTGATGAATCCTTGACTTTTGGCGGGAGTTCTTCCAAAGAGAATAACTTTCTCATCGACATGTTTCTTCTCAATGAGAAAGATAATGATCTTATCCTTTCTTACTACAAAATAAGTCCTCAAGATTTTATCCATAAGACTGATTCTATTTTGAGCATTAGGCTTGAAGAGTTGGAAAAATTAAAAGCAGAATCCAATTTCACCCCTTACTTTCAAGATCTGGCCGAAAAAACTATTCGTTATGAGTATTTTGATATGAAAGAACGTTATGCGTTTTTGATGAAAAAGTATGTTCCTGCCAAATACAAAGAATTTCCTGAGGATTACTTTAATTATCGTGAAGAGGTCAATTTTAATGACTCTAGTCTTGTTTCGAATTTCAGTTATATGCGCTTTCTGGATAATTATCTTCGAAATAAGTCTATTGTGGTCTGTGAAACTGAAAATAGAGATTGTTTTGACTTAAACAACCACCAAAACTTAAAACGACGATTGAATTTGGTCTTGGAATTATTTGAAAATGATCATCTGAAACGAAACTTCTTCAACCGCTTTATCCGCAGAGAAATCGTTTTTTCTCAAACCGAAGAACAACTGCAGGAAACTTTAAATATTATTGAAAAATTTGATTTAAAGGCTATCGATGAAGAAGAACTGCACCAGCTTATCGATATACAAAGCAAGTATCTCATCGGGAGAAATTTGAAAGATCTAAAGCTCAAAACACCTGAGAATAAAATCGTTGAGCTCAAAAATATCTCAAACGGTAAACCTATCCTATTGCATACCTGGTCTGCTTTGTCTTTTGAAAGCAAGAAAAATAATTTAGGTAAAATCGATGATCTTATAGAAAAATATCCCGAGATCGATTTTGTAAGCATCAATCTTGATTTTCAAAATCCTCAACTGTGGGATAATGCTCTTAAACGCTTTGATTATGATCTTGATTCTGAATTTCAAATTGTATCTGATGCACCTCACAACACCTATGGATTTTTCAAAAATTATTTGAATCGTGTGTATTTGGTGAATAAAAATTACGAGATCATTAACAATTCTTTGAGCCTCTACGACCCCAAACTAGAAAGTCAGGTCCTTAGTCTTCTCGATCGATAAATTCATAACTCATTGAGGTTCAATTTTTAAGATTTATTTTTCATTTCTATTATCATTTTAGTCAGGAGGGTTTTTATATCTAAAATAACCCTACCTTTGCCGACTTAAAATTACGCCTTTTTATGAATATCAAGAACATTGCGATTATCGCTCACGTCGACCACGGGAAAACGACTCTGGTAGACAAAATTATGCACCACTGTAAATTGTTTCGCGAGAACGAATCGACTGGAGATCTAATTTTAGATAACAACGATTTGGAGCGTGAGCGGGGAATAACGATTGTATCCAAAAACGTTTCTGTAGTTTACAAAGACACAAAAATCAATATAATAGATACTCCTGGTCACGCCGATTTTGGTGGAGAAGTGGAGCGAGTACTCAACATGGCCGACGGCGTTCTACTCCTCGTAGATGCTTTTGAAGGTCCAATGCCTCAAACGCGTTTTGTATTACAAAAAGCCTTGGACTTAGGTCTTAAACCGTGTGTGGTTATCAATAAAGTAGACAAACCTAACTGTACTCCAGATGAAGTACATGAGAAGGTTTTTGACTTGATGTTTGAACTTGGAGCAGAGGAGTGGCAACTCGATTTTCCAGCAGTCTATGGATCTGCTTTAAACAATTGGATGAGCGACAGCCCAGACGAGAAAACAGAAAATATTGAGCCGTTGCTGGATATGGTTATCGAGCATATTGACTCACCAGAGGTAAAAGAAGGAAATACTCAAATGCTGATTACGTCTCTAGACTTTTCTTCTTATACAGGACGAATTGCTATTGGCCGACTTCATCGAGGAGTCTTAAAAGAAAATATGCCGGTTTCTTTGGTAAAAAGAGATGGTACAGTAACTAAAACTCGTATCAAAGAGCTCCATACTTTTGAAGGAGTAGGACGACGAAAAGTTGAAGAGATACAACCTGGTGATATTTGTGCGATTGTTGGTTTAGAAGGTTTTGAAATTGGAGACACTGTTGCTGATATTGAAAATCCCGAAGGACTTAAGTCCATTGCTATTGATGAGCCAACTATGAGTATGCTCTTCACCATCAATGACTCTCCGTTTTTTGGTAAAGATGGAAAATTTGTAACCTCAAGACATATCAAGGATCGTCTTACCAAAGAGCTAGAAAAAAACTTAGCGCTTAGAGTAGAAGAAACCGATTCTGCAGATAAATTCAATGTATTTGGACGTGGAGTAATGCACTTATCTGTGCTTATCGAAACTATGCGTCGAGAAGGATACGAATTACAGATCGGGCAACCACAAGTCATCATCAAGGAAATTGATGGTGTAAAGTGTGAACCTATTGAAGAATTGACCATCGATCTACCAGAGCATATTTCTGGAAAAGCAGTGGAGATGGTTACTATGCGAAAAGGTGAAATGCTAAGTATGGAAGGAAAAGGGGAGCGTATGACGATCCAGTTTTTAATTCCATCTCGTGGCATTATTGGTTTGAGAAATCAACTGATGACCGCAACTGCTGGTGAAGCTATCATGGCTCACCGGTTTAAAGAATTTCAACCCCTAAAAGGTGATATACCACAGCGTCAAAACGGATCTTTAGTATCTATGGAAAAAGGAAAAGCAATTCCTTATTCGATTGATAAGCTGCAGGACAGAGGGAAATTTTTTGTAGACCCTGGTGAAGAGATTTACGAGGGCCAGGTGATTGGTGAGAACTCAAGGTCTGATGATATGACTGTGAACATCACTAAAACAAAGAAGCTATCTAACGTTAGATCTTCGGGTGCAGATGATAAAGCCAAAATCGTTCCGGCTAAAAAGTTTTCTTTGGAAGAAGCTCTCGAATATATTCAGAAAGATGAATACGTGGAAGTTACCCCTAGTTTCCTAAGAATTCGTAAGATTTATCTCAAGGAAGTAGATCGTAAGCGTTATAAAATTATTTAAATCTACTTATATTTTAATATAAAAAGCCAGTTCAAGATGATGAACTGGCTTTTTTTTTAGTGATACGTATTTAATCTTTTGGTGGGACATAGGGTAATGAAGACTGGTGCGAAGCAATTCTTATTTTTCCAGTTTTATCTTTAACATAAGCAAAGGTATATTCGACTTTGATATCATCTCCACCACCTTTAGGAGTAAAATAGTAATTACCCATAGCAATAGCTACTCTACAATTGTTATTGATGATTCCAGCATTTTCCCATTTCACTTCGGTGTAAGGTTTCAATGCAAAGCCTTCATCCTCTGGATAAGCAGGATTATCACCTACAAAATAGGATTTGGCAGAATCAAAACTGTTTCTAAATTGCGATACCGATGCTAAAGTTGGTTTAAATAAAACGCTTCCTAAATCGTATCCATATTTATCTTGAATAAACTCAGCTGTGGCTGTCTTATAATCACCGCCATCGGTATAGATCTGTCCTATTTTTACAATGCCTTTGCCCCATTCCCTTTGGGCTTTAATGACCTCGTATTCTGTGATACACTCGTCTGAATATAGGAGAGAGCTTTCTTTCAGACTCGTTTTTTCAGCTTCGCTTTCAGTATTATTGTTTTGAGTGTTTTTGTCTTGAGTGTTTTGGTTTTGACAACTCCATAAAATTAAGGTAAAACAACCCAGGATTATAGTTTTATATATGTTATTATTCATGTGTTCTAAGTTTTAAAAGTTTAAATTTTGATGTAAACTAAATTGCAATTGATTCTTGGTCCAGACTTCTGTTTCTTGCCGCATGACTCCAACCTGAAGGCGTGAACTTTTACTAAGCACATAGCCTAAACCAAAGTAGGTTCGGTTTCTGTCAAAAAGCTCAAGTTCTGAAATCCCATTACTGCGTTCTCCATTGATAAAGAGCTCATTATAAAAGGCTGCATAAACGGTTTGGGGAACAAGTTCTTTAGCTGTTAAGCCCACATTAATGAATAGATTATATCGAAAACGTGTTCTGAAATCTTGATTTTCTATCCATCGCTGTTCGTATCTGAATCTATGAACTAGATGAACCCGCCTCAGTATCTTATGATTGATAAGAGCTTCCTGATACAGCCTATTTTCGTTGATCGTAGATGAACTTTCTCCAGGAGTGCCAGTGGTAATATTCGCATAACCTAGCGTAAATAAGATAGGAGCTTCTTCTGGTCTGTATGTCACTCCAGATCTCAATAATAATTGCTCCAGATCTCCTAAAGTATTCCAGTTTCTATATTGAAAATCTCCTTGAACTCCAAAGTTGGATTCTTCAAAATTGACGTTGTAAAAATACATCAACCAATTACCAAACTTGGATTCTTCAACCTGAGCAACGGCATTGAAAGATAAGACGAGACTTACCCCTATTAGTAAATATTTCATTAAAATGAATTTAAGTTAATTGAAAACTAATCGATTAACTCAAATGGTCAGGTGGGTCTAATTCTTGATCAGGATGAATCTGATCAAAAATGATCAAATAAGGCTTAGCAATTTTACTCTCAGATGTAAAATCTGAATTTTGTAGAATAGAGTTATCTTCTGAAGAAGTAAACTCTTCTATTATAGTATTGTTTTCTTCAATTTCTAAAACTATGGAGGTTTCTACAAGGTCGATAGAGTAAAAATCCACTTGAGTAGAAAAAAGTAACATCGCTAAAAATAAAATGATAAGTTTCAAACCTCTTTTTTTTCACACTAAATTTAATAGCAAACCCCTAAAACTTGTATATATATAAATAAAATTTAACATTAAAATAAACTTTATTTATAAATATCAAAATTTGATAGCTTCCGCTAGTAATTCTTTAATGTCATCTGGTAATATGATCAAATCTTCAACCATGCCTACATCTGTTTTATAGAAATTGGCCTCAGAGATGATGTTGGCCTTCTGGGCTTTTAAGCTCATCTGCAAGGATATAAGGGCGTGTTCTCCCCTAGGAGCTTTTGGAGTAAAAGTCATGGGTAACACTCGTTTATTAAAAAATTCGCCAGAATCTGTTAGCCATTCGAGTAAATTTTTAAGGACAGCAGGAATATTGTGATTGTACTCGGGTGTAGAAATGATGACCAGATCGGCATTTTGGATCCGATCTCTAAGTAAGTTGATAGGTTCTGGAATTCCTTTTTCTTGTCGTTCTGGAGTATAGAGCGGAAAATTGTATAGGCCTTCGTATACTTCTGTGGTGTGGTGTTCTGACAGATGTTTTGAAATGGCCGTTAGAAATTTGACGTTACTGCTGATTTTGGACGCTGAACCAGAGATGCATAAAATGTTCATTTTTTAGTTTAAAGGTACACAACTTAACTGCATGATTGCACTTATCCTATCCAAGTCTTGAATTCTTTTACCCGATCGCGACTTACAATGACAGGTTGCTCTATGCCTTTGACCGTTATTTTAATTCGGCTTGAAGAATAGCTGAGCATGTCTTCTATAGCTTGGTAGTGAAGAATATGACTTCTATTTACTCTAAAGAAGTCCTTTGGAGACAATTGCGGCTCTAATTGATTCAAGGATTCATCGATGACATAATGTTTTCCTTCTAAAGTGACTAATGAGGTCGCCTTATCTGAACTTTCAAAACCAGCGATGTCTGAGGTAGAAAAGGTTTTTAGCCTATCTCCAATTTTAATGGAAAAGCGATTTTTGTAAGCTTCAGCCGAACTGGATTCCTGGAAGAGGTGTTTTAAAACCTCTGGGTTGATCACCTGAGCTGATTTTCGTCTTTCAAATTTGTTGAGGGCTTGGTGAAGTTCAGTCTCATCAATAGGTTTTAGAAGGTAATCTATGCTATTGAGTTTGAATGCTTTTAGTGCATACTCATCATAGGCGGTGGTGAAAATCAAATCGGCTTCTACGTGAACTTGGTCAAATATCTCGAAGGAAAGCCCATCACTTAACTGAATATCCAAAAAGATTAAATCTGCTTTAGGATGAGTTTTGAACCACTCTACAGCTTCTTCTACAGAATGTAATTTCTGTTCTACTTTGTATTCAAAACCATTGAGGAGGCGTTCCAGCCTTCGCGCTGCCAACTTTTCATCTTCTACAATTATGATGCTTCTCATAAGTTTTTGTTTTTTAAAAGAGGTAATTTGACTAGAAATGAATGATTGTTATTTACGATCTCGATCGTTTTACCAAAGCTTTCAAAACGATTTTTAATGTTTTGCAGGCCTATTCCATTCCTGGTAGAATCTTTGGCTTTAAGATTCATGTTATTTTCAATAATCAAATCAGTTTCAGTGTTAGAAATCTTAATATGCAAAGGTTGCTTTTCGGTAACTTTATTATGTTTTACTGCGTTTTCAATGAGGAGTTGAAGTGACAGCGGTACGGTATAGTGATGCTCCTCATCCGTAATATCGATAGTGTACTCCAAACTATCTTCAAACCTGGTGGATAAAAGATTGAGGTAGACTTTGGCAAAATCTAATTCTGATGCTAAGCTTACTAAATCTTCTTGTCGTTGGTCTAAGACGTAGCGATAAACCTTCGATAGGTTGGTGGTAAACTTAGTTGCTCGTTTAGGATTTTCTTCAATTAGAGAAGCTAAAACACTCAAACTATTAAACAAAAAATGCGGATCGAGTTGATCTTTCAGGGCTTGATGCTTGGCCTTGGTATGCTCTATAACTTGTTGCTGCGCTTTCAGTTCTGCATTCACCCCAAATTTATAAAAGTAGTAAGCATGAAAGGCTAAAGTGACGATGAGGGCGATAAAAACCGCGAAGAGGTAACTCCAAAAGCTTTCGTTAGCTATAAATTTATCAAAACTGTTTTGGTATATCCATACGCTATGAATCACACGACCTGCAAAATAACCTAAAACAGATAAAATTACAGATCCTGGTATACCCAGTGCAATGAGAGTTTTAGGGTGTTTTTGCCAGGAAAACACTTTTTGTATTAATATAAAAAACCCGATGTTTAAAAACCCGATGCTAAAGGCGTAACTAAAGTTACTTAAGAGGGGTCTATAATTAAGGAGATAATCGACTTTCCAGCCATTGCCCATAAAGTTGATAAAATGAACAACAATCGCAATGATAGTCGAGATCCAAAGAAATCTTAAGATGGAATAAATTGATTTTGATGTCATGTGTGACTTGATTTGCTATCAAACATAATGATAAAGTTAATCCATAAGCTTCAATAATTGATGAGCTGTTATATTTTGCGGATGAATCGATACTTCCAGATATCAAAATAAAATAAGCTTCCAAGATTAAATTTGGAAGCTTATGTATAGTATTGTTTTAAAAAATTTATCCCTTCTCTATTTTTCCATTAGGCTTTATACGGATAGATTTTAGTTGATCTTTCTCTAAATAGGAAATAAGAAAAACATTGCGTTTTTTGAGCGTCACCGCTTTTATAGATTCAATGGTTTTGGGTTTGATGTCCAATTCATTTAATTTGTGTTTTACCCTTCCAGGTAACTCACTATAAGACATAATCTTATAATCCATAGTTTCATCGAAAACATCTCCAATCTCAAACTCTACAGCTGATGTTTCTTTGTTTTCTTCATTTTCATTCTCTTGGCTTAAGCCAGTAAAGCCAACAATAAATATCATAATAAGGTATACGGTTTTCATAGTATTAAATTTTATAGGTTTACTTTATTTATTTCAAAAATCTAACCAACAGCATGAGTCAGGTCTAATCAATTGTATTTCAGGGATTTGTATTCTAATCTCAATGTAGAGATGACTCAAAAGTGTGGAACACCTCATCAGTTTTCATAACAATTCAACAGTGTGCTTATAGAAATCCGAAAATCAGATTCTATGTAAACCCTGATTTTAAAAAAAAAGCGCATCTGTTAAGATGCGCTTTGTGTAGCAATTGATTAGGTTGGTAACTAAAATTCAAAGGCTACATAAGCTTGAAACGTTGAGTTTCTAGCTTCAATTCCAGTAAAGCTGGCAATATCGTTATCTACAATATCTTGTAAACCGTAGTAATATCTCACTCCTACGACAATAGGTGATAAATTGACGTTAGCACCGACGGCTAAACCGTAATCAAAATCTTTAAAATTGTCAGTATCAATTTCCTCAGAAAATGAACCAAAACTAGATTCTCCAGATACGTTAGCATCCAATAAGTATGACGCATAAGCTCCTCCTTCTATATAAAATAGATCGGCAACTCCTACAGAAGCCATAATTGGTAATTCCAGATAACCCAAACCGAGCTCAGCTTCGCCAGCATCTCCTTCTATTTTGGCTCCTTTACCAGAATATCCAAGTTCTGCTTGAAGATATAAAACGTCTTCTACCAAAGCACTTCTGGAGTAAATTCCAAAATTTAGACCTGTTCGCATATTTTCGTCATCTACATTTTCAGTTAAAAAGTTAGACATATTCAGTCCCCCTTTCACTCCAAAAGCGCTTTCCTGAGCTTGTGTTGCAAAAGAGACCAACCCTAATAATAAAATTAATGCTAGTTGTTTAATTCTTGTGTTCATGTGTTATGGTTTTGTTGATTAAAATTAAAGAGGATAAAATGAACTCTGGATATATCAATCGTATCCAAATTTAAAATTTCAAACCTGAAAAGTCGTCACTCATCAAGATTCCAAACTCATTAAATTTTAATAACACCATTTCTTCATTGCTACTAAAGTAACAATTAAAGAAGTGCTGTTCTCTAAAACTAATTTTTTGGATTTTAGCAAAATTATCTGGAAAATCGCTATAAAGTCTGCCAAGATCAGAATGCTCAAAATCAGCATCCAGCCGAGATAAATTTTCAACGCTTACCTGTTCAATCCCTTTGTTGGTTTTTACAGAAAGTTGAGAGGTACCCGCGCTAGTAAAATTTGCAGCTTCATTTATTAAATCAAAAGTTTCATCCATAATAATCATTTTACCTCATCTAGAGCAAAATTAATTCCATTATCATGATAATTTCTTACGATAATTCAATTTTAGTACAAATTGTGAATAAGTCTTAAGATTACATTAAAAGCAGTCCAACCAGGTTTTGACTAAAAAACACTCAAAATTCTGATGAAGTTTTGAAGCGAAAGGATTTATTTTTTCTTAAAAATTGAAATAAAAGAATCGTATCACCTTTGAGTATAACAGTGATAGCTTATAATACTTTAATTATCGTCTCACTTGCGTATAGTGCAAAATTAAAATTTAAGGGATTGCCTATTCCAAGCAGTACAATAGAAAATTGACGAGAATACTGGTTTTAAAACTTTCAAAAATCCTTAAGAAAATCTAAAAAAGTATTGAAAAATACTTTGGAGAAGTTCTGAGCTCTAGTTTGCTAAGCGTTATAAAACTCCACATTCTGTAGAAAAATACAATGGTTTTGATAGGCTTTGTATTCTTAAACAGCCTCTAGAACCTATAAACCGGAGCTTTTATTCTCTGATAAACTCACATCGAACAATTTTACCATCATTTACGACGTAAATGGCAATAAGTAACAGAGGCATTTTGCTACCCTCTCTACCTGTAATGTACTCATAATCGATAACAGTATTGCCGATCACCTGTCTGGAAATGACTTCACTACGAAGTTGAGGAGAGGACTCAAATAAATTTCCATAAGTTTGTTTAAAGCTTGGCTTGCCATCTATAAACGGCTCAGTCTCTCCGTAATTATAGGCTACGGCCTCATCCGAGAATACCTCAAGGAAAGCATCTAAGTCTTTAGCATTATAAGCATCCAATTGAGCTTGTACGACTTCTCTTGGAGTTTGAGCACAGACTAGAGTTGTAAATAGAAACACTACAGCAACACATAAAGATTTCATAACCTATATTTTATGGGTTAAATATAAGTCAATTAAATAATTTGTTTGGATTTATAAAACGATCACCTCGTTGAGTTTCTATTGAATTTACCTCTGCTAAAGTTGTTGACTTATGATATTAAGCTTAAGTCTCATAAATCACTTCAATCTTACAGCTGAAGCTGACGATAGCACTGAAGGAGTTGTCTTATTAAAGAAATGATATCAACTAAAATGCATCTATCTAATTTATTTCAAACAAAAAAGCCCCAAGATGGGGCCTTAATAAAAGTCTTAGTCAGGCTGAATACCTTAACATCACAGATGAATGCGTATCAGATTACGCCGTAAAAAAGTAAACCAAAGCATTAAGAAGCCTTTGGTAATTCTCTGGTCAGCCAACCGTTTCGACTAGCAGTGGCAATGGCATAAGGCGTAATCCAAAAAAGACTAAAGGTGTAAAACAAACTATAACAATACATCCAAAGCGATTCTCCCTTACTGTAATATTTGGCGTAAAATAGAGCTGGAATACTAGAGAATACCAGGATACTTACTAACGTTGAACTTAAAAATAATATAGGGTGTAAAACAATTAGAGTTAACATTAGTAGTATAAATGGATAAGCAAATGCAATTTTGATCCATTGATTGATGAGTAAAATACGAGGCCCGACTTTACTTCCTTGGCGGTAGTTTGAAAAGGCAAACTGGCTCATCTTAATGTTTTCTCTCACATTACTTCGCTCCCAGCGAATAAACATTTTATAAAGATTTTTGTAACGTTCAGGAATGTTGGTCAATACTACGGCATTGCTTTGAAAACGTACACTTTTTCCTTGTTTTAATATCATATTGGTCATGGCTCTATCTTCACCGATATCTGTTTTTTGCCCCATAAAGGTTTGGTGCATCCAGTCTTCCAGGCAATTAAACAAAGCATCTCGTCTGTAGGCTGCCAGAGCACCAGGAGTACACAGAACAGAACCCAACTGACTTTGAGCAGAGCGAATGAATTCAAAACTAAAAGCAAAACTTACGTTCAACATTCTAGGAATAATGGCTTTTTGATTGTTGAGCACACGTACATTTCCTGCGACTGCTCCACAGGTTTTGTCATTTACAAATGGTGAAACCAGGTTTCTAAGCGTATCTGTTTTTATTAAAGAATCACTGTCTATCGTGACGTAAACGTCTCCAGCTCCCATTTTGAACGCTCTGTATAATGCATGACGTTTACCCCTATTTTTAGGCTGCTGGAAAATGCTGAGTTGATCACCAATTTCTGATTTTGCTTTTTCCATCCATGCCCAGGTGTCGTCCTTGCTTCCATCGTCTATGGAAATGATTTGTATTTTATGCTTGGGATAATGACTTCCAACAATGCTGTGCAAAGTTTTCCAGACTAACTTGCCTTCATTATATGCAGGAACTATGACAGTAAGGACAGGAAGTTGATCATTTTTGACAGAAGCAACAGGTTTATACTTGAGCCTAAGCACAAAAATAAATCCCAAAAAACAAATTTTAAATGCTAATAATGCAATCGATACAACGATCAAGACCTTTCCCCATAATGTTCCCATTCGCTCCAAATGCAATTTCTCGAATGCTGGCTGTAGCTGTAATAAAGCAAATAAAGCCGTAGCTAAAAGTAAAAATGTCATCGAGAAAATAGTAATATCTCTTTTGGAAAGAGTTTTCAATGGACTTAGAGAATTCGTTGGGCCTTCTTGAGCCTCATAACGGTTAACTTCTTTTTTCATGGTTGTTATGTTTCTCTAGAAATAACCAAGTAATGTACCGAAGCCTAAATAGCCTGTTTTATAGGCTTTGTAGCAATAAAACCCCAAAATATTGTGGTAATAATCAGCATTATGTTGAGGCAAATTTCATCAGATTCTACAGAATTGGGACGCCTTTTAGAAGGGATTAGGTTTTATTTATGAAGCTACAATCCCTATGTGTATCAAAAAGTGTAATTTGGAAATAAAAAACATGCTTTTACTTTTAGCCTATTTATTTTTAGCTCTTTTCGTTTCTTTTTTATGCTCTATTATGGAATCGGTTTTGTTATCTGCCAATCGTTCATTTCTCATCGTAAAAGCAGAAAGTGGAGAGCTTTGGGCCAACTCTTTTTTAAACTACAAGAATGAAATCGATAAGCCCTTGTCGGCAATATTGTCTTTAAATACTGTAGCTCATACTATTGGAGCTGCTGGAGTAGGTGCTCAGGCGGTAAAGGTTTTTGGAGAGGCTTACTTTGGGGTAGTATCTGCGGTATTAACTATCTTGATCTTAGTGGTGACAGAAATTATACCTAAAACCTTAGGGGCCAGATACTGGAAAAGTTTTGCCAAGGTTTCTAACTATATTTTAAGAGGGATGATAGTAATCACTTACCCCTTGGTAATATTATCTTCTGTGATTACCAAAGCACTTTCCAGCCGTAAGAATGAAAATACAACCAGTCGTGAAGAAATTGCTGCGCTGGCTAGTATTGCCAATAATGAAGGCTTATTTACAGAGAAAGAAAACAAGATAATTCAGAACATTTTAAAACTTAGAAACATTGAGGTCGAAAATATCATGACCCCCAGAGTAGTTGTAAGTGTAGAAGACGAGGACACTACTTTAAAGTCCTTTTTAAATACCAAAAAAGACAAGATATTTTCCAGAATACCCGTGTATTCTGGTCATGAAGATAATTTTACAGGCTATGTATTTAGACAGCAATTGCTAGAAAAATTGGCAGAGGATAAGCACCATCTAAAACTTAAAGAACTCAAAAGAGACATTGCGGTAGTTTCTGGAACTGAACCATTGTTCAGCCTTTGGGAAACCTTATTACAAAAACGTGAACACATTGCTTTGGTCGTAGGAGAATACGGAGGAATGGATGGTATCGTAACCATGGAAGATATCATCGAAGCCATTCTGGGACTTGAAATTATGGATGAAAAGGATTTTGCTACCGACATGCAGAAGTACGCCAAAGACCTCTGGAACAAGAAAAAGAAATACCTAGACGATTCAAAAGCTAAGGATTAACCTCTTTATTGAAGACTGATCTACTCATAAGATTTAATGGCTTCTGTAGCTTCTATGATATTATAGTTATCCCAGTAGCTTGGGTTATAGGTGCTTTGCTCATCTATTAAGATATAATCATCTACAGAAAGAGAAGATGCCATATCCAATGTCGTACTTTCCATTTGTATGCCTACAAGTTCTGTGGTTTCTATAAGATCGTACTCCAGTTCAAATCCCAATTTGAGTTTTTTTCTATCGCTTCTTTTGGGATTGTTTTCTTTAAACATCAAACTCCGATTGATATAGGCATAATTTCCATCAGTCCTTTTGACGTATTTTGGGAAATAGCGATTGTCCTCTGTTTTAGAGAACACATAGAAACCACTATCCAGAAAGGTATTCACTTTAATTCCTAAGACAAATTTTAAATTGACATTCATAGCTTTTTTACCCTCATCAAGATCGTACTTATAACTTACCATACCGAAATCCTGAGTATTGATAAATAGATCACCTATATATTTTCCTTTTCTACGGTCTGGGGAAAATCTTAAGTGATAACAGGGCTGGCCATAGGCTTTCGTAACGCCTATAAGCTTGTACTCATAGTATTTTGGGGTGGAGATAAAGTCATGATTGAAATTGGTCGCGTAGCGTTTGTAAGATTTTCCACGGTAGGTGGATTTATTCTTGAGCGTATCTGGTACATTTTGTTGTTTCTGATCATTCTCCATGTCTTCGATCAATTCAGTTAGGGAAATGTCTTTTCCAAGCGGAATGATCCCAGTTCTTACTTTGAACGAATGTGGTGATTTTAGGGTGCTCATAAGCTCATAGAATACCTGATCCTGTATGTCATCGGTATTGAAGGTTTTATCTCGATTGATGAGATTAAGTGCTTTTTTATGGTCGGTGATAAGAGTGTCCTCAAAAACTAAAATATCTGATAGGCGTTCCTGGTAAAATACAGAAGGAGTTGAGGTGATTTTACCTCCAAGATCCTGCATCGCCGTGTTCATTTGTTTTTGCTCTGTTTTAGACATAAAAGAAGCTTTATCCACATCAACATCAAATATTTTGGCCTGATAATTATCGTTATAACGGCTAAAGAGTTGGATCTTAGACTTATTGATATCGTGGTTCTTTTTTCTATTAGTTTTAAAACGCTCAAGGATGTCTTCTGCACTAAGTTCTCTGTCGAATAAAAGGACTTCGTCAAGCTCATAGGTTGATGGACTAAGGATCACCGTTTGCTCATTCTCAAATTCAGATAAGGGGATTTCAAGACTTTCGAAGCCCATAGAAGAAAATATAAGAATACTTTCCTCATCGGTTTGTCTTGGTTTTAAGACGAAATATCCTTCTTCATTAGAAATTACACCATAGTTAGACCCCAACTGTACCGTGACAAACGGAATCCCTTCTTGAGTTTCAGCTTCTACAATTCGCCCATTAATTGTTTGAGCAGAAATGTTGTGAAAAAGACATAAGAGAAAAATACTTAAGATATAATGAAATTTCATAAAACAGATTTTTAATTAAGACGTGAAAATCAGCGTTTTGTTACACTATTTCATAATTAAATATAATATCTCTAAATTAAGACATTTAACACTTGTACACGGTTAAGATATTAACACAATCTTTAATTTAGATAATTAGTTTTAAATCAACATCATATCTGTTAACTTAAGTAATTGTAAATCAGTTTAAAACATCTGGTTTGTGGATGAGATAAGCGATTAGATGCTGATTTAGTTTTTATGATCTAAATATTGTCAATTCACATGAGGTTACTATCACTTAACAGGCTTCCATTTTATTTTTTAGTGGTGTTCATCAGTTGTAATTTAAGTCTTAAGGCGCAAACTGGAACATCTCCACAAACTCAGACCGATCCAATTTCTGCTTCTTCGTTTCCGCTTACGTTAACAGGTCAGGTTACTGATAAAATAACTGGAGAACCCTTACTTGGAGTTTCAATTATAGCCAAAGGGACTTCTATAGGAGCGACTACCAATTATGAGGGTGAATTTGAACTCTATTTAAAAAAACCGGTAACCACGCTATTGTTTAGGTATCTGGGGTATAAACAAGAAGAAGTTATAATTACAAGTGATGGCTTTTTGGAGATCGAGCTTACCAGCGATATCAATGCCTTGGACGCTGTTGTTGTGACAGCACTAGCCATTGAGAAATCTGAAGAAAGCATAGGATATGCCACACAAAGCGTCAACGGAGAAGATCTGGTAAAAACACAAGAGCCTAACATTGTCTCTAACCTCACCGGTAAAGTGGCTGGATTAACAGTTTTTAATTCAACAGACTTTTTTGCTAATCCTGGTTTCAGCTTGCGTGGAGAACAGCCTTTAATTGTGATCGATGGGGTGCCTAATACTTCGACCAATCTTTGGGAACTCAATGGTAATGATATTGAATCTATAGATGTACTCAAAGGAGCTCCTGCATCTGCACTCTATGGTTCTATAGGTAGAAACGGAGCTATTATGATCACCACTAAGCGAGGAGCAACCGATGGAGATCTGCAGGTAGAAATTTCTTCCAATACTATGTTTCAAACCGATTTTTTACGGGTGCCGGAAACCCAAAGCCAATATGGGTCGGGTAGAAACGGGGTATATGTCTATACCGATGGAACAGGAGGAGGGCAGGAAGGTTCTGGCTTTTCCTGGGGACCTCGCCTCAATCAGCCAGATCCAACTACACCGAGTGGTTTTGTAGAATTAGTCCAGTACAACAGTCCCATAGATCCTACAACTGGAGAGCGAGTTCCTCTACCCTGGATATCTAGGGGCGAAGATAATCTGGATAATTTTTTTAGAACAGGAGTGATCAATAATACCTCGGTAGCGGTTACTGCTGGCAACTCAGAGCGAAATATAAGAGTGTCGATAGGTAATCGTTATCAACGCGGCATTGTTCCAAATACTGAATTGAACAATTCAAACTTCAGTGTGTCCGGGCGATTTAAACACAATAAACTGACTGTAGATGCCTCTTTAAATTATAATAAACAACAAACTGATAATATTCCAGAAGTAGCCTTCAGCTCCCAAAGCTTTATCTATAATTTGGCCTTATGGATGGGAGCTAACGTAGACGTCAATGACCTCAGAGACTACTGGGAGCCTGGACAGGTAGGGTTTCAGCAAAGACATTACAGCACCAGCTTTTACAACAATCCACATTTTGTAGCCAACGAGTTCAACAGGGGTTACTACAGAGATGTGACTTACGGTCAGCTATTTTTGACTTATGATATAACAGACGATTTAACTGTCAACATGAGGAACGGGTTTAATTTTTTCTCACTCGATCGTACTACCAAACAACCCATAAGCTTTGTAAGAGATTTCAATGTAAGCGATGGTAACTTTTCTCAGTCCTATAACTCCAGCTTTGATTTCAACACAGATGTATTTCTTAACTATACTAAAGTGATTGCAGAAGACTTCAATATTCGGTCTACCGTAGGACTTTCGAATCTTTACCGAAGTAATTCAGCCTCTTCCGTCAGCACCAACGGACTAAATGTGCCTAATTTTTATAATATTGCCAATTCCAGAAATGCAGTACAAGGAAGTAATTTCGAATCAGAATCCCGTATCAGTTCTGTTTATGCGACTTTAGATTTGAGTTTTTTCAATTCTATTTACCTTGGATTTACGGGTAGAAATGACTGGGTTACAACCCTTCCGCAAGAAAACAATTCCTTCTTTTACCCTTCGGTTTCGTTAAGCTACGTCGCCAGCAAGATGTTTGATTTGCCTAAAGTAGTATCTAATTTACGATTAAGGGGAAGCTGGGCAGAAGTCTCTAACGCAGATTTTGGAGGAACCTATTCTCATATTACCTCCTATAACACTGCAATCAACTGGCAGAATAACGCCTCATTAACTTTTCCTGGAAATTTAATCAGTCCAGAGTTAAATCCAGAAACCTCTTCTGCTTTTGAAGGTGGATTAGTTGTTGGTCTGTTTGAAAATAGACTGAGTTTTGATGCTAACTTAATTTATGTCAGAAATTTCAACAACCTGACCAATGTTCCGGTTTCACTGGCTTCAGGATTTTCATCACGGCTGATCAATGCCAATGAATTCGAAAAGAAAGGCTTTGAACTTGTGACCAGAGCTAGTCCTATCAAAAATAAAACCTTTACCTGGGATGTCACCTTCAACCTGAGTCAATTTCGAACTTACATCAGTGAAATTAGTGAGGCCGAAAATATCGGTCAGTTAAGGGAAGGGGATAGAGTAGATAAACTGTTTACCACCGTTTGGCAGGAAACTCCAGATGGCCGTCCTATCATAGGAAACAATGGGATCAACGTCAGAGATCCTTTCAACAGGCATATTGGTTACAGAGACCCCGATTGGGTCTATGGGTTTTTAAATAATTTCAAATACAAAAATTTCAATCTATTTGTAGGTTTAGACGGAAGACTAGGAGGCAAAGCACAGAGCAGAACCATAAGAAACATGTGGTGGTCTGGTGTGCATCCAGGGTCCATCAACAGGTTTAGAGCCGCCGCTGCCAGGGGGGTGAGCAATTATATAGCAGATGGAGTTGTTGTTGTAGGGGGCGAGGTTCAATACGATACAGAAGGTAGTATCATAAGCGATACCAGACAATATGCTCCAAATGAACAGGTGGTGAATTACGAAGACTATATGACTACCTACCATTCCAGAGCCTACGGCAATCATTTTTATGATCTTAGTTTTTTGAAATTGAGAGAGGTAAGCTTAAGCTATAACTTTCCAGCTCAGCTTTTAGAAAACTCATTTATAGAAGCTGCAACGATTTCACTTATAGGAAGAAATTTAGCCATTTGGTCTAAAGTTGATTTTATAGATCCGGATTCTAGAAATGATAGCAATCTTCAAACCCCCTCGATGAGAAATTTTGGAGTTCACTTTAATTTAAAGTTTTAATTTGAAAATGACACCTATGAAGATGAATATAAAAATACTAATGTTAAGCCTGATGCTTATTGTTCTTGCCGGATGTCAGGATTTTGAAGAATTTCAAAATGATCCTAATAGCACCACTCAGGCTAATCCTGGCTTGCTATTGACCAATATCGAAATCAGTTCACTCAATTCTATAGATCTGAATGCATCCATGGCGGTGAGACATCTGGTTAATGTCAATCTGGTGGAAGATTCGCAATATTATGGCTGGGATAGAGCGAGTTTTGGGTTTTATAACACTCTACGTCAGGTTAAAAAAATGGAAGAAGAGGCTGAAAACTTTCAGAATCCTAATTTTACCGCATTATCTCAATTTTTTAAAGCTTTTCTTTTTGAGCAAATTACAAGGCAATTTGGAGACATCCCTTTATCGGATGCCTTAAATGCAGAAAACGAAGTTTTTCAGCCAGAATATGACACCCAGGAACAGGTGTATTTAGCTATTTTTAATTTACTGGAAAATGCAAATGCTAGCTTAGATGTGACTGGTCCTGCCATCAACGGTGATGTGGTATTTAACGGAGATCTATTGAAGTGGAAAAAGCTGATCAACAGCTTTCATTTACGTGTACTCATGAGTTTATCAAGACGTGAGGCAGACCCTAATTTAGAGTTACCTATGCGGTTTAATACAATTTTTAGCAATCCATCAGATTATCCTCTTATGGAATCTACAGAGGATAATTCAACCTATACCTATTCAGAAGAAACCGGGAATGTATATCCGTTTTGGAGAAATGCCTCGATAACCACCTCTTACGTCTTAGAAGAAAGCTTTGTGGAGCGTTTAAAATCCTTCAACGATCCCCGACTTTTTGAAATGGCCGCTCCAGACCCTCAGTCTGCTCAGGATTCGCCGATTACCTTTGATAGTTTTTCTGGATTGCTTGGAAGTGCACCGCTAAATGAAAATGTAAGCCGTCTCAGTAACGGAGAGGGTTCACCACTCAACCCACGTTATGTTGATGATGCAGAAGCCGAGCCCAACTTATCTCTCGGATATGCAGAATTGAATTTTATACTCGCCGAGGCAGCTTACCGCAACTGGATATCTGCAGAGGCGGCAACCTTTTACCAGGAAGGAATTAGGGCGTCTATGCTGTACTATTCTATTCCTGAAGAGGAAGTGAATTTGTATCTCAACCAGCAGCAATTGGTGTATCAAGCTTCCACAGGCCTTGAACAAATTTTGACCCAGAAGCACATTGCGATGTTTTTAAATTCTGGTTGGGAGCCTTTTTATGACAATCGAAGAACAGGTTTTCCATCCTTTAATGTTGATGGAGGTGGCATCATCAATGAAGCAGGAGTCCCTAAACGTTGGTTATATCCATTTTCAGAAATCAATCAAAACGCAGAAAACCTGGAGGAGGCCATACAACGACAGTTCCCCCAAGGCGATAACGTCAATGCTGAAATGTGGTCCATACAACAATAGGTTTATAAAGCAACTAAAAACTAAAGTTATGCAACGCTTATATTATATATTGGGATTAATACTGATGTCCACCATAGCATTGACATCTTGTAGCGACGATGATTCTCTGGCTATCGTCAGTTTTACTCAGTCCGAATTTGAGGTGATTACAGATACCTTAATTTCCAGCAGAATTGAAATTGATTTATCCTCTCCTTCACCACAAAACTCCAGTATCATCATTATAGCCCCTGGGAATAGCTATGCCAGTGCATTTACCACGATTCCTGGCTTAGATAGAGGTGAGATTCTAGTACCGGTAGAGGCAGGAAGTACAAATGCTTTTTTCGATTTTATTCCCTTAGAATCTGGAATTGGCTTTGAAGATTTCCAGCAAAACTTTGAGATAATCGCGACTGGGCCTGGCCTGGCAACCAATACTTTCGAAGGAAGGTTTTTGAACTATAAGTTGATAAATGAAAGAGTACAAGAAGACGATTTACCCTTTGTTGAAAATTTCGGCGTCTGTGGTCCCAATGGTAGCTTTGAGCTTCCACCGGAAGGCTGGACCTTGATCGATGTCGAACAAAATTCTTTTGGAACAGGCGGTTTTTTCTGTTACACTGGGCAGGGAGTTACTGGAGTAGGGACCAACCCTTTTACACCCGATGGTGAAGAGACCCAAGGTGACGATTATTCTGAAGCCTGGCTAATTTCCCCGCAAATAAGCCTCGGTGGTGCAGAGAACCCTTCACTAAGCTTTGATTTTGATAGGCGCTTTGATGCTCCGATAGATGAAAACACACTGGCTTATGGACTTCAAATCTCCACAGATTATGACGGTTCAAATTTTGAAACTGCTAATTGGATTCCTTTTCAACCTGCAATAGATGCGATGATGGCCAACGATCCTGGTTTCGATGATATTGAAAACATAGGGCCACTGGATTTGAGCGCTTATGAAGGCGAAGACATCAGTATCGCCTTTATTTATAGAGCTGCAGATGCTTACTTTCAAGCCACATCGGTCAGAATTGCTAACCTAAGCGTGGAGTAGATTGAGCTAGGCGGTAGATTACTGGCTTCATCAATCCATCCAAAAGGGGACTGACTAATACGTTTTTTATTGGTTTAAGGTAGTTTAAAACATCATTGCTACACGAGAAAGAGGCTTAGCAATGAGCCAGACCAGCTGTTTTGGAAAGGTCATAGTCCATCTGGGTAGCGGGACGAGTTCTAAGGCCTTCTTTTTTTTCATTTTTGATCCCTAAACACGGCATTATTGAAAATCTTAAATTTTCAATGACAACTTGCTTTTTTGCTTTATTGGTGATGAAGTTCTATTTTTAAAAGAATTGATCTTTTTTATGGAAATGAAATTTTCCATAGCTCTTCGAGTGGCAGACCCCGTCTTTCTTTAATTTATCTACAATTTGAATAAACTCGAATTTATAAGCATTTACAACTTAGGCTATATCAGCATATTAGTCATTAGTAGATAAGCTTTTTAAATCAATTTGTGTAATTCCAAGGCCTATAATGATGATCAATAAACCGATAAGGTCCCAGGCTTCCACAGTATCTCCAAATAGAATCCAGGCCATCAGCATAGTAACTGGCGGGCCTAAATAGAAGAGACTGGCTACTCGAGTCGCACTAATGCGTTCAATCAACATCCACATCATATAATAGGCGCCCAGAGAAACAAAAACACTTAACCAGGAAATGGTCACTACAAATTCTGAAGTCCATTCGGTTTTAAAATCTTCGAAAATTAGCGCCGGGCCAATGAGCACGATTAGAGTTCCCAAGGCCTGATAAAAAAGCGACAGATCCAGATTCACTGTCTGAATGTTTTTATCATATTGACGCTGGCGTTGATATAGACTCGCAATTGTGATAGCCAAGACCGAGCCAAGAGGAATTAAATAGGTTACTAAAGACACTTTATGTCCTTCTAATCTAAAAACAATGGGCAAAGCCACCCCTAAAAATCCAATGACGAGTCCAAGCCATTGTTGTTTGGTAGTGTGCTGACCAGTAACCAGACCCTCAAAAGCTCCAGTGGTGATGGGTTGCAAAGAAACAATCAAAGCAACGATACCAGCAGGAACTCCCTCAGTAATGGCAAATAAAGAGCAGGACAACCACACACCGTGAGCTAAGATTCCAATGATAAATTGAGGGTATGCTTGTTTCCAGGATAACCATTTGAATCGCTTTAGGGAAAGTAAATAAATGAGCATGATTGCAGCTACGCCTAAGTAACGCCAAAATAATTGAGTGAAAGGCTGGGCGTAGGGTAAACCGTATTCTGCACCCACAAAACCTGAATTCCAAAAGAAGACAAAGCCTACAATAAGAGCGATGGTGGTCGTATTTATGTTCCTCATGGCTATAAGGTATGGAAAACAAAACACCTGTATTTTGAGACTTTCGATTTTTGGTATTCTTATAAGACTTGTAAAATCATAGTTTTTATAATTGAAAGTTTTAAAATTAGCATCTAAACCTTATTTCAATTACAACGATCACGATATGCCTGCCAGAGGCAGGATAGGCAGGCTAGGCAGACTCGTCTATGCTAAAAAGCTTGTCTGTCGGAATGAAATCCTTTTGTCATTCTGAAGGAGTCGATAGACGAATGAAGAATCTCTCTTATCGTAACGCATAGATTACTCCTGCCGTCGAAATGACAATGAGATTCCTCGTCGAAGCAAAAAAGCTTCTCTGTCGGAATGAAATCCTTTTGTCATTCTGAAAGTAGCGCAGCGGATTGAAGAATCTCTCTTATCGCAAAGTATAGATTACTCCTGCCGTCGAAATGACAATGAGATTCTCTCTTATCGCAAAGCATAGATTACTCCTGCCGTCGAAATGACAATGAGATTCCTCGTCGAAGCAAAAAAGCTTCTCTGTCGGAATGACAATACACTGTCATTCTGAAGGAGTCGATAGACGAATGAAGAATCTCTCTTATCGCTAAGCATAGATTACTCCTGCCGTCGAAATGACAATGAGATTCCTCGTCGAAGCAAAAAAGCTTCTCTGTCGGAATGACAACGTTTTGTCATCCTGAAGGAGTTGAAAAACGACTGAAGAATCTCTTTTATCGCTAAGCAAAGATTCCATCTAACAATGAAGTGATAATTAAATTTTGTTATTCAAAAAATTCCATTCAGGATTGAACTCATATATCAAGTTTTCTTTTTTCAACCTTCTATAGCCTTTGATTTGTTTCTCCCGATCAATGGCTTGATTAATATCGGTGAAGTGCTCATAATAAATCAAATAATAACACTTGTATTTAGTAGTAAAAGCTTTTGAAAGCGCGGTTGGGTTTTTGTGAAAATAAAGTCTTGATTTCAAATCATTAGTCACACCCGTATATAAAACAGTTTTACTTTTATTTGTTAAGATATAAACGTAGTAATTGTGTGTTCCAAGGGTTTTCAATGGACTTATTTTAAATACAAATTAATCAAAAATAATGAAAAGATTCCTCCTATTGTCGGAATGACAATGCACTGTCATTCTGAAGGAGTCGATAGACGAATGAAGAATCTCTCTTATCGAAACGCATAGATTACTCCTGCCGACGAAATGACAATGAGATTCCTCGTCGAAGCAAAATAGCTTCTCTGTCGGAATGACAATACACTGTCATTCTGAAGGAGTCGATAGACGAATGAAGAATCTCTTTTATCGTAACGCATAGATTACTCCTGCCGTCTAAATGACAATGAGATTCCTCGTCGAAGCAAAAAAGCTTCTCTGTCGTAATGACAATGCACTGTCATTCTGAAGGAGTCGATAGACGAATGAAGAATCTCTCTTATCGCTAAACAATCCTAATCTGCCTTCCAAGTTAAAGCAGACGGGCTCAAAACTCACGAAAGGCTAGTAAAAAAAGAGCAGATTTAATTATCCCCAAGGTAATCACCCTCATACAATAGGTTGACGATGAGCAAGTTTGCAATATATCCCATACCAGTATCAGAGACTAAATTCATAAGATTTTTCGTTTCAGATGAGCAATAGGGTCTTCATATCAAATCATTTATTTAATTTGTGAATTATACTTTTTTACTTATCAATTCAACATCATGAAACTATCCGATCTCCAAGTCAACGGCCAAGTCAATTTAAGTGAATATCCAACACAGTTGGAAACCGATCTAAGCGATAAAGCCTTAAAAAAGAAGCTCAAAAAAGAGCGCAGAGCTTTAGGAGAGATGCAAAATACGCTGTATGCCCACGGTAAATATTCGGTTTTGGTCTGCATTCAGGGTATGGATACCTCGGGAAAAGACAGTCTGATTCGGGAAGTCTTCAAAGACTTCAATGTGCGTGGAGTGATCTCTCATAGCTTTAAAAAACCTTCTGCAAAAGAGCTTCAGCATGATTTTTTATGGCGACACTATAAAGCTTTGCCCGCTAGAGGAAAGTATGGGGTATTTAATCGGTCCCATTATGAAAACGTGCTCATTTCCAGAGTGAAGCCCCAAATTGTGCTGGGAGAACATATACCACACATCCGTACTTTGGATGATATCACTCCCGAGTTTTGGGAGACGCGTCTGCAGCAAATCAATGCCTTTGAAGAGACGATACATCAAAATGGCTGTATCATCTTTAAATTTTTCCTTCATATCTCAAAGGACGAACAAAAACATCGACTCTTACGGCGACTGAATAGACCAAGTAAACACTGGAAATTTTCTCCAGAAGATTTAAAAGACCGGGAGCTCTGGGATGACTATACCCATGCTTATGAACAAGCTATCTCCGCCACTTCAAAGGCTCACGCGCCCTGGTACATCATTCCTGCCGACTCCAAGCATTACGCCCGATTGCTGGTAGCAAGAACTATCAAACAGCGTATGGCTACCTATACCGATATTCAAAATCCGAGTTTGCCCCAAAAACTTCAAGGACAGATTGAATCTTATAAAGCACAACTTGAAAAGTTATGAATCCCAGTGAATTTCCTTATACCTTAGAGTTTGAAATGATTTATTCAACTCCATCTCTTTTTTTCATATTAAGTTTATTCACCATCACCTTTGTATCATCTATAGAGATTAAAATCATAATGTAAATGGAATTTGGAAGAAGACCTGTCCGAGGATTCGCTAAAAAATGCAGGAAAATACAATGAAATTATAGAACGCTTATTTGTTTTTGGGTTTATCTTACTTAACCAATGGAGTGCTATGGGCTTATTGATTACTGCAAAATTAGTGTTTAGATTTGGTGATCTTTCCAGAGCTAAAGACAGAAAACTCACCGAATATAGACTCATAGGCACCTTGATGAGTTTTGGACTCGCCATCTTTATTGGACTTAATCTATAAGTACTTAAGCAAGTATTTTTCATAAAATACGTCCTTAGTATGTCTTAAATCGGTTTAAGGTCTTCTGAAATCTCTAAAAGGATTACAGCTATACTTGTAAGCGAGAAGTCTTATGTCCTTTTAAAATAGCTTCGACTAGAGCATCTTAAAAACAGCGACTCTAAGCTGAAGCTAAGAGCGATTATTCTACAACTAAAGCGCGCAGAACACCCCAAAAAATGGTAAAATAGGCTTAAAGCCTTAAGGTGTGAGTGTAGTTTTCTTTACTTTAATGAAAATTAAAATTCCACCTATGAGAACCAAAACCTACCTTACCGAAAAGAATTTTGAAGTGGTTAGCCTTGTGGCTGCGTTTGGGATGAGTTTATTGGCCAAGCAAGTCATCAAATCTACCTACGAAAAAACTATAGAGGCCAAAGCTCCAGACCATCCGTCTTCTACCCAGCATAGCCTTAAAGACGTCGTGTTGTTTTCAGTTGGCCTGGCTTTGGTGAGTACCGGAGTCAAACTACTCACAAAACATAAAATTGCCAAGCACTGGAAAAAAAATGAGGGTGAATTGCCTCAGCATTTGGACTAGGTAACTGATTCTCATGATCAGAATGTAAACCCAAGTCTTTATCTGCATAAGTCAAACTTAAGTTTGCAAATAGAGAATATGATTAAAAAACCGATGAATTTCAGATGGTTCTAGGATAAGTTTCAGTTTGATGAGACCCGACTATGGCTTCGATAAAATGTTATGGCCAAAAATTCGAATCAGGCATAGTCGGTATAATATCTTCAAGCCTAAGTTCTATCATCAAACAATGGTCGATTTTTCTATAATTCTTGGTTATGCTCCAAAAATTGAAAGACTTTGAAATTTAATTATCATTTGAATACACAATGAAGGACAAAAAAGAAAATTTAGCTCGCTTTGGTATTTTTACTAAAGGTTTTGTTTATGTTATGATAGGCGTACTCACTTTGGTGGAAGCCTTAGGGAGTTCAGGAAAAAAAACAGGTTCTAGCGGTGTTTTGGATACATTAAGAAGTCAGCCCTTTGGACAGGTCCTTTTAGGAATTACAGCATTGGGTTTACTAGCATTTATTTACTGGAGATGCTACCAGGCATTTTTAGACCCACAAGGTATAGGCAAAAATTTTAAAGGCATCATTACCAGGATAGGCTTATTCGCTTCGGCTGTGTTTTATCTCACCTTGTGCTTTAAAGCTACGACTATGGCTTTGCAGATAACATATGGCTCTGGAGGTGATAGTACGTCAACAATCGTATCTTTTATATTGAGACAGCCCTACGGACAGGTAGTCGTAATCATTTTAGCCTCTATCTTTTTGGGAAAAGCGATCTATGAATTTTATAGATCGTTTACGGGAAAGTTTAAAGAGAATATAAAAGCAGCTGAGCTAAAACCCAAAACAGAAAAAACTGTTCTTAAAACAGGCTATGTAGGTCATTTTGCCAGAGGTATCGTCATAGGGGTGATTTCCTACTTGATGTATAAAGCAGCACTGAACCACAATTCTAGCGAAGCTGGTGGCACCGAAGATGCCTTTAGCTTTTTACAAAACGAATTTGGGAATAGCGTTCTTGCAGTTATCGCCTCAGGCTTATTGATTTACGGACTCTTTATGTTGATAAAAGCCAGATACAAAGCCTTGGGCATTTAATCTATTAACCGCCAACCGACAACAGACAATCGCCAACAGACAACCGACAACCGACAACAGACAACCGACAACAGACAACCGACAACCGCCAACCGACAACGGACAACCGACAACAGACAACAGACATCAGACAACCGCCAACCGCCAACCGACAACCGCCAACCGACAACAGACAACAGACAACGGACAACAGACATCAGACAACCGACAACGGACAACGGACAACGGACAACAGACAACAGTTCATCACGTTTAATAAAAAAAGCCTTGATGGGGGCAATCTTTGGGTTTTTGATTGATCCACACCCACTTATTGGGGTATTCTACAAGGTTTGGAAATAAAATAGATTCATTTGGTTCAAAGTATAAGTCCACTGTTTCTTCTATAGAGTTTAAACCATTCATCTCTGCCATTAATTCATAATAATCTTTACATCCAAATACACCGTAGCCCTCATAACAATTTTCTCTCCACATATTGCCTAAATGATCTAACATAAAGACTCGAAAAAACGGACGACTTGAATATACGTTTGAAATACTTCGATTTGTGTCTTGTGTAAACCAGCTATAAAATCCCATATCTTTAAAATTTAGTGTTACTTAATAAGTTATTAGTATTAGAGACTAAAGATTATTAAATTGCATGCAAGATCTTTTCTAATTCTAATTTCAAATCAAATATATATCAAAAATGATATATAAACAAATATATTTTATCAAAAATGATAGATTTTTTTCAAAGACTAGATGTATATATGGATTATAAAGGATTAAATGATCATAAGTTATCTCTTGAAACAGGAATATCTAATGGATTAATTGGGAAAGCTAGAAAAAGAGGATCTCTTTCTGGTCAAAATATATCAAAATTGATAAATACATATAAAGATTTGTCAGCAGATTGGTTATTTCGAGGGGAAGGGAACATGATTAAAAATGAAGAAAACGTATCTAATCAAGAAAGCGACAAAGATTACATCATTGATTTGCAAAAGAAAACAATAGAAAATTTAGAGGAGAAATTAAAAAAAGACGCTTTATAGAACCAATGGTTGAATATCTAGACAACGCTTCAACTACAAAAGTTGATCAAAGAGTTTTGGATGAGATGCTTCCTTATTTCACCGAGATTTTCGGAAATCCTTCTAGTAATCATAGTTTTGGAAAAAAATCTAAAAATGCTATTGATAAAGCTCGACAGCAGGTTTCTGAAATAATCAATTGTAATAGTAAAGAAATTATATTCACTTCGGGTGCAACAGAATCAATAAACCTTGCGCTAAAAGGTTATGTTGAATCAAATTCACATAAAGGAAATCATATTATTACAGTCAAAACTGAACATAAAGCAGTTTTAGCTACTTGTGAATATTTGGAAACCATAGGTTATGAGGTGACTTATCTAGACGTTGATGAAAATGGTTTAATTTCTCTAGATCATTTGGAAGATTCAATTCGTGATGAAACTTTACTCATTGCTGTTATGTATGTAAATAATGAAACTGGAGTTATACAACCTATCAAAGAAATCGGAAATTTAGCTAGTCAAAATGATATTGTTTTTTTCTGTGATGCCACCCAAGCAATAGGTAAAATTGAAGTTGATGTAGAGAAAGATAATATTGACATGTTGTGCTTTTCAGGTCATAAGTTGAATGGACCTAAAGGTATTGGGGTTCTTTATAAAAGAAAAGAAATAGAATTAACTCCTTTAATTCATGGTGGTGGACAGGAAAATGGATTGAGAGCAGGAACTTACAATACACCTTTGATTGTTGGTCTTGGTAAAGCTTGTGAGCTTAGCAAAAACGAGTATAATGAAAATATTCAAAAGCTAAATAAAAAAAGAGAAGGGATAGAAAAGTATTATGAAGAGAGCAATATTGGAATAATCAATTTTAAAAATGTAAATAGGAGTCCTCACATAATAAGTATAACCTTGAATGAACAAGAGGCAGAGGAGTTTTTAATGATTAGGTCAAAAGAATTTGTAGCTTCAACTGGAAGCGCTTGTAATGCTGAATTAATTGAAGCTTCTCATGTACTAAGAGTAATGAAAAAAAAGGACATCAAAAGTGTAATTAGAATAAGCCTATAACATTGGAAAAAACAGACATAGAAAAGATGAAAGGGATGGTTTATAATACTTTATTAGAAAGTGAGAAACCATTAATGGCCAAAAAAATAGCATTTAAGATATATCGAAAATACGATGGATATAGAATGTCTCGTTTTATGGTTAGAGATATTCTATGGAAAGAAATGAAAGGGCAATTTAAATATGATAATGTAAATTATACTTATTCTATCGAAAGTGAAAGCCTTGAATCTCAAACAACAAATCTTGAAGAAGATTTAACTGAAGTGAATAAAAATAAAACCAGTAATAATATTGATTACGATACTCTCATAAATAAACTTTTGAGTAAAGAGGAGAAGATTATTATTCATGATTTTAAAAAATTAATAAAATCTAATTATTTAAATGTCAATACCGGGAACAAAAAGTTTGATGAATTACTCAAATCAGTTGTAAAAGACAATAAAATAACAACAAATGAAGAGGCATTTTTGAAAGAAAAGAGCATTGAGCTAGGTTTACCATTTGACCTTATTGGAAAGGCTAAGGAAATGCTCAATTCTGGTAATCCCTATTTAGATAACATTATTCATTTAATTTATGAGGACGGAAAAATTACAGAAAATGAAATAAAATTTTTAAAAGAAAAAGAAATTGAACATGACTTTACAAAGAGTTTTGTAAATAAAAGATTTTGGCAAATAGGTGTTTGTTATTACTTGAATGAATTAATTAAAATAGACAGTTTCAAAAATGTTATAAAGCTAAGAGAGATTGGACATATATTAGATTTTAAACTCCTTAATTCAGATACTTGGATAATTTTAAATCTTGATATACATACAAGTAATAACATAAATGAAATAATAGAGAATTGTCAAACAAAAATAGAAGGTAAATTAAATGATTATATAAAAGAGAGGTATAATTTTTATAATGAGAGTTTAATTGAGAGCTTATATAGCAAGATTGATTTGAGAAATACCTTTTTAAATGAATCAAATAGTGAGGTGAATTTAGAGGGTTACGCAAAAATTATAAAAATTTTAAATCAAGAAAAGATTAGAATTGGTAGTCCCGATGTAAATCTCTTAGTTGAAAACGTAAAATTTAGAATTCAAAATGACATATGGGACTAATTTCATTACTTAAAAATCTAGATAATGCTTCAAAGACAAAATTACTTGGAAAAGAAACTACAAAAATTATCAGATACAGCTTTACAGAAAATAAAAATTCGCCATTATCAGAAGATGTACTAAACAAGGCTTTAGCATTACATGATGGAATTAATTTAATAAGCAATAATAAGAAAAGAGAAATATTAATAGACTCTATAAATAAAGATGAGTTAATTAAAATAGGTTTTAAAAATGATAAAAATATTTATGAACAAGCAATAGAAAAATACAAAAATGATACGGGTCTTTTTTATATTGATTTTGATATTGAAAATCAATATAAACAGATCAAAGAAGACGATAATAGAGAAATTTATGAATTTGTTGAGCCTGTTTACGGGGAATGCAATGGGAAAAATGCATTCCCGCATCCGTATCAACTTCGTTTGAAAAAAAATATAACAGAGAAATTAAAAGGTAATAATTATGACTCCAAAAAGGTCTTAGTTACAATGCCTACTGGAGCAGGAAAGACTGTATTAGCAATGGAGGTAATTGTTGACATTTTAAGGAATCATTCTAATGACAAACCTATAAACTTGTGTTGGATAGTAAATTCGAAAGAGCTTTGTGAACAAAGCTTACAATCTTTTCAAAAATTATGGAAGCAAAAAGGTGATCGCCCTATAATGGCACAAAGATATTTTGATAGATTTAATGAATTTAATAAAGATAATGTTGACAAAATCACATTTGCATCTTTTCAATTAATTGTGCCAAGAATTAATAATGATAGCAGGGAGGTTATTAATTTTATCTCAAATCTTGATTATCTTTTTATAGACGAAGCTCACTTTTCTGGAGCCGAAGAATACAAAAAAGTAATAAATACTTATAAAAGTAAGAATAAAGATCCAAAAATTGTGGGTTTGACTGCTACTCCATATAGAATGGATGATGAAAAATACCGCAGTTTGAAAACTCAATTTAATCACTACCTCAAACTAACAGACGAAGATAATTCTGAAGTCGATAATCCTATTGATTATCTAATCGGTGAAAAATATTTATCTAATATTAGTTATGAAGTAGTCAATACATTTGCTAGTGATAATCCATTTGAATATTATAAGGAGTTACATCTGAAAGTGAAAGACATTTGCAAAAATTTGATCAATCAAAATAAAAATACTATAATTTTTGCCGAGTCTAAAGCTCATGCTATTGCTTTAAGTTTATACCTGAACGTGAATAACATTGAAAATGGACTCATTGTTGGTGAAACTCCTAATAATAAACGCAAAGTATTATTAAAAAAATTGGGAGATAAAGACAATAAAATGAATGTGATAGTGAATGAAAGAATTCTACAAACAGGTATTGATGTACCTGGTTTAAATTCTATCATGGTTCTTAATAAAATCGAATCACCTAATACAGCTTTACAAATATTAGGAAGAGCAATGCGAGGTCCAAAAAATGGTGGAAATAAAAACAATACAGTCTATGTTACGCAGTCTAATAAAACACTATTAGAGAACTACAATATTATAGAACAAAAAATATTATAAACTTATTTATCATGCTTGAAAAAAATCAAAATAACACATTATTTGGGCCACAGTTTATTGAACAATTAAGGAGTTCAGGATATAAAAATCCGATATATGCAATGGCTGAGATTATCGATAATTCCGTTGATGCTAAAGCATCAAAAATTGATGTTACGATTGTAGAACAAAATTTTAATAATGCCGGAAAAACAACTAGAAAAATTAGAGATCTTTTCTTTATTGATAATGGGCAAGGAATGTCTGTTGATGAAATTAATGGATGTCTACGTTTTGCTGATGGTGCTGGAAGAAATAAAGAAAGAATAGGAGCTTTCGGAGTAGGGTTACCAAACTCATCAATATTTGTAGGTAGAAGAGTAGAAGTATATTCAAAGGATAAGAAAACAAATAAGTGGAACTTTGTTTATTTAGATATTGATGAACAAGTACAACAATCAAGTCTTGGATATAAGCCTGCTGAGAATAAAACTCCAGATTTTGATTCTGAAAAAATACATCTTGGTTTAAATCTTGAAGATGTTTCAACTATAATAAGGTGGTCTAAAATAGACAATATTGGTGCAGCGAAAGCCAGTACAGTTGAGAATAGATCATCAAAACTAACAGGAAGAATTTACCGTTACTCTTTACTCAATGAAAAATCACCGATTGAAATAACTTATAATTGTATTTTAAAGGGAAATAACGAGTATGAATACAGTAACAGAGTTGTTCCATATGACCCTTTATTTGTAACAACAAAAAAGACTGTAATGACACCAATCCTTTGGAAAGCTAGTCAAACAAATAATTATAATCCTAAATTACCTGGTAATGAGGAATTTAATGCTAAAAACTATTATAAGAAATATGTCGATGGCTGCATTGAAAACTTTACTAATAAAGCAATTTTTCAAAAATTTGACGATTATTGGAATGTAACCCATAAGATAAGTATTGGAGGAAAACAATATAAATTTAAAATTAAAGCATCTTTCGCATTCAAAGATATTAAGAATCCAGGCATCAGAAACGGAGGAACTACAATTGTAGGGAAAGAGATAGGTGAGAAGATGGATGGTACAAAATATTTTAAATCTGCTAACATTTTCTTTGTAAGAACAAATAGAGAAATCGATTTTGGAAATTATGGTTTTTATAAGAACCGCGATCCCCAAAACAGATTTTGGACAGTAGAAATTCATTTCGGACATGAATTGGATTCACTGATGGGTTTAGATTACCAAAAACAACACGTAGGATTTGAATATACTTCTGAAGACGAAAAAGGGGGAATTGATACTTCTTACAATAATGAATTGACCATAAACGAGAAACGCATTCTGCTTTATTGTGAAATAACTAAGGTTATAGATACCTGTGTTCAAGAAATGCAAAAACAATTGAACACTTACGGATCGCAGTTCAATGACAAAGAAGATAATGCTGTGAGGAAAGAAAGTGGCGAAGATCAAGGTGGAGGTGTACCAGAAATTGAGGGTACAACAATTAAAGCAATTCCAAAAAACGAACAAGAATGGGATGATGAGGATAAAAAAGAAATAATAAAGTTTTTAAAAAATAAATTTAAGGAAATACCCATTAAACTCGTAGAAAAACAAGTTGAAAACTATTCAAAGGGTCACACCAAAACTATCGTTTTATACAGAGAAAATGAAAGTAATAATTTATTTGAGCTATCTAGTGTTAGAGGTATTGATGTAACTTTTATAAATAAGAACCATAAATTTTATCAAAGCTTCATAGGTCCATTAAAGTCAAATTATAAATTAGCTGAGTTTACTACTGCTTTGGAAATTTTAATATGTTCATTTGCATACCAATTAGGAATTGAAAAAAGACAAAGAACAGAAAAAGACCAAACTCTTATACAAAACTTTGTCGATAAAACAAGTGGAATATTAACCGAGTTTATCGATAATGGTCAAGTGAGAATTGACTCTAAAGCATGGGAAGATAAATTATCTAAGTTAGAAAAAATATCAAATACCAAAGCAAAGTGATTTTTTATTAAAGATTTGAACTCATTAGTCAATTAAAAACTTCATTATTTAAATAGTCTAATATTTAACAACAAAGTCTTAAAACTAATATATGCTTAGTAGCAGTGGGAGTGATTTAGAAACTAGTGCTTTAAAATTTGTAAATGAAAATGATTCTATTTCATTGTTTTGCCCTTATATAAAGCTTGATGAATTGAAGTTAATAAACCAATCAAGAAAAATAAAACTAATTGTCGTGAGATGGGAAATAAGAGATATATGCTTGGGAGTTTCCGATTTAGAATTGTATCACTATTGCTTAGACAATAACATTGCACTGTACAGAAATACTCGTATCCATTTGAAAGCTTTTTGGAATAATGTTCAGGCTGTATTCTTCGGTTCAGCAAACGTGACAGGAATAGGTATTGGAGAAAAAGGAAGTTATAACTTTGAATTGAACGGGATTGATGAAAATATTAGTTTTGAAGATATAGCTTATTTTAATAGGATAATTATTAATAGTGAATATGTCACAGCTTCCCTATACGAAAGATTAGAAAAGTTAGTCAGAAAGACTGATTTGCCTACGTTAAAGTATCCAATTTTAGATACAAAAAAAAACCAAGATGATTATTTTCTATTGTCAAACCTACCAATGACAGAATCCCCTGAAGAATTATATTTAGGCTATTGTAATCCTGAAAATTTAGATATTGATGAGGTTGGCTATGTCGCTCATGATATTGCATTATACAATATGCCAAGTAATTTAAATCAATCTGATTTCTACAAACAACTACAATCAGTATTTAACAGTCATCCTTTTATAAATAAGCTCAAAGAGCATATTAAGAACTTGCCCGAACAATCTCTTCGTTACGGTGGGGTAGTTAGATGGATACAGGATAACACTACTACAGTGCCTACTCCTAGAAGTTGGGAATTAAAAAAAGACTTGATTGTAAATATTCTTTTTGACTGGATTTGTCACCTTGATAAAAACTTTTCCTGGTCTCGACCAAATTATAGTCAGGTAATTAGGTATGAAAGTGAATACTATTCAAATAGACTTAAAGAAAGTATTGAAAATCTTAGGCGAGACCAAGCTAGAGGATTCGTCGCTCCACATCAACTAATCCTATTAATTACCATTTGCAGGCATTACCAAACAACTAAAGAAAGTCAAGTATCATTAATTAACCTAAAAGATATGTTTCATGAGATTTGGATCGAAAATGAGCAGGCGTTCCGATCTGAAAATCCTGATATAGTAATGCCCATTAAAGCCTTGAAGAGGTCTGGCCTTATCAGTGCCGATATTGATCAGAATCTTTTAAAAAGGATTAGAACTTATAGTGATTTGAATAATTATATAACTAACCTAGAGATTTCAAAACCACTAGCGGAACTTTTTAAAAACCTAAATGCTGCAGAAGATATTATAAAAAGCTATTTCTAAATAAAACAACTAGCACAACCTTCGCCTTCAGCCTCAAGAATTTCATCTTGCCAAGATTGCCCCGTTCTAGATTTTTTCTTTTCTCGGTTCATTCTTAAGTAGTGTTCTCTTTTAATAGAGGCTACACGTTCGGGTTTGTTCAGTTCTTCTAGGGACTCAGACATCCAGGTGTAGCCTTCTTTTTCATATTCAATGGCTTTCGCATAAAGTTCTGGATGCTGTTCTAATAACCAGACCCATTCTATTTTTTGCTGATAGAAACAAAAGAAACAACCTGATCTGCTTCTAGAATACGTTCCTATTTTAATTTCTCCATCAATCTCCACTTCATATTCAATGGGTTTATAATATGCAGGAACACCTACACCAGAATCTTCAAGAATTTTAAATACATCATTAAGTCTAATGATCTCGTCATTTTCAATAAGTGGAAATTCATCAAGTTTGCCAATAGGATAATCTGTTGTTTTAAGGAATTCGAAAACTACTTTATTGAAGAGTTTTAAGTCAACATCCATTAAAGCATTCAACTTTTGCCTTTGGGTAAATTTTGGTGAAATAGGCTGCTCTACATATTGTAAGGCATTTAGTAATGTATTTTTTTCTGAAAATTGATAATAATAAGCTTTGACGAGTTCAATATTTGGATTTGCTAGTAACTTTTTAATCACGTCCTCGCTCCATATATTTTTTCTAAAAGGAAATATAGTTTGGATATTTTCTTTTTTAGAAATGTATCCCTCTCTATTTTCATCACCTCTAATGCCCACATAAGAAATTGTTGGTTCATCACCTACATGTGATTCAAAAGGTTGTAATTTCATCTTATTAGTGCACCATCTAGCTGTTGCAGAAGGCAAGTAACCTCCATACATAGCCAAAAAGTGATCAAACGGATTTTTCATAGGAGAGTTATCTTCATTCATTGATTTATAAAGTTCAATGTCCTTACCTAAAACCGAATTTAGTCTGCCTATTAAATCGTATGTTTCCTTAAGTTCTTTGCCTGTATCACACGTGTAATACTCTATATCAAGCTCTGGGTATTTTTGACTCATATATATTGAAAGTGCTGCGCTATCTTTACCACCTGAAATACCTAATAAGTGTTTTACTTTTCCCATTTTCTAAATATTCATTTCCTTTGAAAGGAGTTCAACCAAAAGTTCTTTTCTTTTAGCTTCATCTAATTTACTAATTGTTTCACTTATTTCTTTCCTGATCGAAGAAAATTCCTTTGAAGCCTTAGTATTGATAACTAATTTATCGTCAATGAATTTTCCAGTCTCACCAAAGAATCGTATTGAATATAAGGTTCCTTCTCTAGAACTTTTGTTAAAATCACTAATTTCAGATGCTTTAATCAATCCTAGTGATAAATCTTTAATCGTGGTGATAAGTATAGGCTCTTCTTCATCTAACATTTCTTCTAAACCTTTACCTAAGGCAACATCTGCTACAGATTTTATCCAGCTTACTCTATCATCTAGTGGAGAGGTTAATCGTTTGTAAAACACACTTTGAACCTTCCCTAAAGTTATTGGGTTGATATCTCCGATTTTTGATTGTATTTCATCTTTATAAAGTTCAAATTTAGATGAAGAACAATAAAGTGATCCAATAATAACTTTCTCTATTCTATTTATTAATTCATCATAAGCACTTCGGATTTCTAGAATTGCCTCTTGGATATGATTAGTAAAGGAATTTAAAACTTCTTCGTCTTCCTTTATAGATAATGAATGATAGCCTAAAGCTGATGGAAACAGGTTAAATAAAGCATCTTCAGGATCTTTAGAGGACATTATAGCTTCTCTTAACTTTTTTGCTTTACTTGAAAGCTTGTCTGTTTTCAGCGTGTATTTATTTAAACCTCTTTGAAACCTTAGAAAATTTCCAAAAATTGATAAAAAGGTCGATTGAGTTCCTTTTGTACCAGATTCACCAATTTGCACTAGTTCCTTATAACTTTCTAGTAGATTAACTTTAAGTCCTGAAACATCATAGCTTTTGACTAGGAACTCTTGTGGTTTTTTGTGAATCAAATCAATAGTGTCTTCTGTTATGAAAGGAACAAAACCACCATTAGAATGGAACAAAGCATAGTCTTCCTTTTTAGCAATGAGAAAAATTGGAACCCAAAAGTCAATGAATCCTTTTTTAAGTTTGTAAGGCTTACTTGAAAGCAGTTCGTAAAACTCAATCAAATTCCTTTTGTTAGACATTGTGCTATTTAAAAAAGCCTCAGATTCATTCCATAGATTATAAAAGTTTGACTCTTTAGAAGGTTTATCCATTTCATAATAGCCAAGTTCTTTGTTTTTTTGATGTATTCCTGTTTCCTTTAATAAACTTATATAAATAGCTTTTTGTGGTGGAAACTTATCATCTGGAAAATCTAAATTTTCAATATGCTCATTCTCTAAAAAAGCTCTTATTAAATATTTTCTTGCTGCATTAATTGGAGCACTTAAATATTCTTTATTAATAAGCTCATTTTTGAATACAGGGGTTTTTTCATAAATTTTATAACATATTTCCGTTAACCATTCATACAGCTTATGCTTGCTAAATATGGACTCGGTCTTTCCATTATTAATCCAAACGTTTTTATCATTATTAAATAGCTGATTGATCACTAAATTTTCAAGTTGCTGGAGGTGATATTCTCGCTCTGAATTCAAAAGTTTTAAAGCATTTATGTCATCTTGATTTTTTTCTAATAGCCTATCAAACTTAAGAATCATGAAAACCTCATTTCTTATTTGAGCTGAATTTTTATATAAAACGAAGACGTTCGATGAATAATCTTTGGATCTCTTCTTTATCTCAGAAAGTTTCAAATCCTCGAAAACTAAGTTGATGTATCCATCTAGAACTCCTTCAGCTTGCTTTACTTCATTGAAAGTATCGAACACCTTATATTCAAAAAAACGTCTTGTACCTGTTTCAAAAGAATACCTTTTTACTAGTAAAACAGGTAATTGTACAAGTGACTTAATTTCATTTGCTATAGAAAAATCCGGATTAATTTCTTTGCTAGCAGTGATTAGTTCCTGTTCTAAATCTAAGTCAGTACCTTCTAAAAAATTAATTTTGTTACTATGCCTGTAAAATCTAATTATACCGACTTTTTCGAGTTTTTCTATAATAGGTTGTACTTCGTAACCTCTAGTTAACTTAAAATAATCAACTATAAATTTTTCATTAAAAAGACCACCTACTTTAGAGAAGATATTGACTAAACCTATTGTTTTGATAACTTCAGAAACCTCTTTATAATTATCATCAAAAGCTAATTCCGCTCTTTCTAAAGCTCTAAATGTTGTTAACCATTGTGCTCTATGCGGATTGTCTGAACTATTGATTTCTGATGACAATGTATTAACTAGATAATCATAGACGTTGGAGACTGAGTAAAATTTTTCTTTTAAATTTTTGATAGAGTAGTCTGTATCATCATTTAAAAATGAAAATAAAGACCTTTCATTTTGACCATAACGCTGAAGTGAATTAACTAATATATTTGACGAAAGCCAGTCTAATGGATATAAAGAATTATTTAAATCTTCACTAACAGTTTTATTGTGACTTACTAGTTTTGAATCTCTAATTAATTTAAGTAAATTATTAAAGTCAGACTTATCTTTTTCAGGGATTTTGAATTCCTTTAATTTCTTACTAGCAAAATATATGAGCTGTTCTACGGGTTCATTGAACACAAGATCTATAAATCTTCCTTTTACTTTCTCCCACTCTAATTTATCTTGACTTGATAAATTAGTGCCATAACTTGTAAAGTTTTGATGTAAGGTTATTATGAAATAGGTTTCATTCAAATCATTATTTGCCCATTCTGAAATTTGCTGTAAAAGGAATAGTTCATCAATAGATTTGTTTTTAGTTGCATACTCTAAAAATTTACCAAACTCATCTATTACTAGAACAACTCCTTTTTTGTTTTTTGATGCTTTTTTTCTTCTCTTTTCTAAAGCTGAAATTACTTTTGAGTTTTCAAAATCACCTTTGATTTTTAGTTCTTTACTCAGTACCTTTAATAGAGAATCATTCTCGCCTATTATCTTTACAAAATCATATGCAACAATCTCCTCACCAATTTGTTCTAAATCACTAAAAAATATTTTTTCCTTATTTAAGTTTTTTTCGAGAGCCCAAAGAAATGTTGATTTACCTGTGCCGTAGTTACCTATTAAATTGAAAGATTTATTAGCTCCATTGTTATTGACGAAAATTCTGTCAAAAATTTCCTTAGTGTTAGGAGTGACAACATAGTCAATATGCTTTGACTCATCCCTTACTATATTAGTAGAAATATTATTACTGTACTTCATAGTGTTTTTTCAACAAAGCGTTTTTAAAGTCATTAGTGTTGTTTTTGAATTGTAATTGTCTCACCCCTGCATCGTCTTTATAAACAAATTCACTATAGCTATCACAAAGCTTGTCAATTAAAACCTCTAATCCTTCATTTGACAGGCACAAATAAGATCCTATTGATTTTTTAATATTTGCAAAACTAATAGCAGATTCATTTTCAAACTCGTTAAGTAAACAATAGCCGAAAACTTCACTTGAAATGTTTTCCTGTAACCTCGAGTTTATTCTGTAAACTGATTGATTAGCAGCATTTTTTCTTCCCGTATCTGAGATTAGATTTAGATTAAGTAATGGTGCATTAAAGTCATCTTCCACAGTTTTTTCATTTTTAGCAGGTGAAACATATGTTCTTATAAAAACTTTAAAATCAGAATTGAAGGTTTTTTCTGCAACTTCCTTTTGACCATTTTCTAATAATCGTCGATTAACATGATTTAGAATTTGATATTCTGAAAAATCTAAAGTTGCTTTATCTGAGAAGTAATCTGAAAATATCAATTGAAAAATTGACGAGTGATTTGTCTTGCACAAATAATATTGCAAAAGCCAAAGTGAGCCCTCATTTTCAAGATAAGGATCAAGTTTTTCTACAAGAAATAAAAGATTTGCAAATTCTGTAATTTCATTCTCATCATTCAAAATGCCAAAAGCTCTTAGCCAATGTTGAATTGACCTAACCATATTTTTACCAACACCTAAAAGAGGGATCGCTTCACTTTTTTTAAAAATATCTTTATCTTGTTTATTATCAATAAGTTGTAATCCTTTTAGAATCCATTGTTCCTTACAATGAAATGTATCATGACCTGAAAATCTAAGGTTATTTGTGTTAGATGACATGAAATATTTTTAAATAATTAATTTTATGCAAGATAATTATTTCTATATGGATGAAGTTATCCATTCGTGTTTTTTATCAAAAAATAATTTGATTTAAATAGCATAGAATATTTTATAACTGAGTTCTTTTGTGATCAAATTTTGATTATAAAGTTCTAACGACTTATTAAAATAACTTTTTTATTTATAGTGATAGGTGATTGAAAATCAATATTTTGTATCAAGAAAACCTTTCTTTGTGCATTAAAAAATTTCCCTTAAGTATATAAATGTTGAGGTTTTAATAGACTGACATTTAAAAGATTAAAGTGAGAATTTTTTTTCTTCAAAACATATCTTTATTTTAACGCAAGCCGTTTGAAAAATATATACTTTTAAGTTTTGCATTTGAAGCCAGCAATTTCTCAAAACCCAAATGCTGAGCAAAAAACAATATACGACCAATAAAAATGAAAGTAGAAAACAAAAAAGCCCTTAAAGCCTTTTTTATTGCGGGGTCTGTTTTTGCTTCAGTCATGGCTGGATTCTATGTTTTGGTTGATGGAGAACCTTTTTTCTCTTGGAAATTTTTATTTCACTTTGTAAGCTTTGGAGTTTTTATGGCAATTTTAGTTCGCAAAAATCATCTAAAGCATCAAAATGAATCTGAAAAATGAACTAACGGATTGCATAGTTAATTGTACAATCATCCTAAAATCATCCATATGCCCATTGAAACCACTGAATCCTTGCTCAACCGATTTGATTATACCTATGAAAGGACAAACAATCAACTCGAGATCAAGTTAGGACTTGGCCTAAGCGTGACTGCCAACTTTTCTAACAGCGAAAAAGTCGTGATTAAAGAATCACTCACCACCTGGAATTTTTTAACCGGCACTCTGGATATGAGTTTGAAGAGTGCTTTGATCTTCAATTTTGTGGCTCCTGTTTTTTTCATTGGATTATTCAGCTATACTCTAGGTAAGGACTATTTACTTGTAATGAATATAGCCTTTTTGATGATATTTTGGGTTCTGCTTTGGTCCAATTATTACCTGGTTAAAGCTGAGCAGATGAAGCAGACCTTAAGACGCTGGAATGAAAACTAAAACTATAATAAGTCTACTTACCGGTTATAGTCTGTCTTTTGCTTTTGTCGGTTTAGGGTTTCTTATCCTTAATGCTTCCGAAATGCTTTTAGCTCAAATTACAGGCTATTCAAATATTGTTTTCTTTAGTGGTTTGATCCTCTGGTCTATCTTTAAGCTGATAAAGACGTTGCGGAAGACCAGTAAATTTTAGTCATCCATAAGTTACTTATGAAAAACCCTGACCATTTAAAAGTCTTTTAAATCGTCAGGGTTGGAAAGCTTTATGTTACCCGTATGATGATTTGCATAAGTCGGGTATAACAAACAAAAACTAAGCTACAGAATCAAGTTTTTTTAAGGCTTTAGGCTTAACATCAAATTGGTTGGAGGTGTTTTTTGCACCACTGGCTTTTAAGGCCTTATCTCCGGCAAAAAACGTTTTATGATCGTCTCCTAAGTCAGACCCCGCCATACGCTGATGTTTTACACAGGCCACTTCTTTTCTGATCTCCTGGCGCTGTACGTCTTTGACGTAAGCCAGCATACCGTCCTCACCATAATAGCCTTTGGTCAGATCATTCATATGTAATGCGGTAGTATGGTATGTCGGTAAGGTGATGAGGTGGTGAAAAATCCCAGCATATATAGCGCCATCGCTTTGGAAGGATTTTATCCGTTCATCGGCAAGCCTGGCCAGAGTCGTGTTATCGTATGAAGTATCCATCAGATCGGCCTTATCATAAGCTGTAACGTTTTCGTTGTTTGCTACCATTTCTTCATAAACCTGCTGTCTAAAATTGAGAGTCCAGTTGAAAGACGGCGAATTGTTATAGACAAGTTTTGCGGTTGGCTCAACAGCTTTGATTCTGTTGACCATATTAGCTATTTGTTTCACATTGGGTGTAGGCGTTTCTATCCATAATAAATCTGCTCCATTTTGCAGGCTAGTAATACAATCCAGTACCACACGATCGATATTGGTATCTGGCGCAAAACGGTACAAGCCGTTGGCTAGTCTCACGGGTCTAACAAGTTTGCCGTTCCGCTTTAATAAAACTTCGTCGTCGGTAACTTCATCCATTTCAACTTCCTCGGCTTCTACAAAGGCTAAGTATTTTGAGGCCAGGTCTCCAGGGGTTCGACTTACCGGTAGTTTTTGAGTAAGACCAGCACCTTCAGAGTCTGTTCTGGCAACGATAATTCCATCGTCTACACCTAATTCTAAATAAGCGTAGCGTATGGCATTGAGTTTGGCTATGAAATCTTCATGAGGTACAGTCACTTTTCCGTCCTGGTGTCCGCACTGTTTAGCATCAGAAACCTGATTCTCAATCTGTATCGCACAAGCGCCTGCCAAAATCATTTTTTTGGCGAGCAGGTAGGTGGCTTCTTCATTCCCAAAACCGGCATCAATATCGGCAATGATGGGCACCACGTGGGTCTGAAAATTATCGATTTGGTCTTGTACATCTTCACCGAGTTCCAAACGCCTGAAGAGGTCGTTAAGCTCAATCGCATCGGCCTGTCTCAGGAAATTGTATATTTCTTCAATGAGTGCAGCAACGCTGGTTTTTTCGTGCATGGACTGGTCTGGCAATGGTCCAAATTCTGAACGTAATGCCGCAACCATCCATCCGGAGAGGTAGAGGTATCTTTTAGCTGTAGTTTTGTGGTGTTTTTTTATAGCAATCATATTTTGCTGAGCCACAAACCCGTGCCAGCAGCCTAAAGACTGAGTGTATTGAGTAGGGTCGGCATCGTATTCTGCCATATCTTTTCTCATGATCGAAGCGGTGTACTTGGCAATGTCCAAACCGGTTTTAAAGCGGTTTTGTACAAACATTTGTGCGGCATGACCGGGGTTGATGTCCTTCCAGTTTTCGCCAAACCTGGCTTTAAGCTGCTTTACGGTGTCTAGTACAGAAGTGTAATTGGTGTGTTTAAGCGTTTTCATGTCTAAAGGTTTAAGGTATGAGATGATGTTTATATGTATGTATAAGCTGTTAGGGTCAGAAATTCTTCAAAGTCTTTTTGAACTACCAGCGTTTTAAAGAGGTCTATGGCGTCTTCAAACTTTGTATGTTGACGCTTTTCAGGATCGACTTGTTTTAAAAGGGCTTCAACTTCACTTTTATAGAGTTCTTCAAAAAGTGACAGGTCAAATACTCTCCCGTCTTCCAGGGCGACTTTGTTATGAAGCCATTGCCAGACTTGAGTTCTGGAGATTTCTGCAGTGGCAGCATCTTCCATCAGATGGTAAAGGGCTACTGCACCATTTCCGCGTAGCCAGGCTTCGATATAGAGTATACCAACGTTGATGTTCTTTCGGATCCCAGCCTCGGTAATCGTTCCCTGTGGAAGTTCAACTAAGTCAGCTTCAGAAACCTGAACGTCTCCCCGGGTTTTAAAAATCTGATTGGGCGTCGGCATATGAGTATTGAATTCATTTAAGGCTATTTCAACTAAAGCCGGATGTGCTACCCAAGTTCCATCATGACCATTTTTAGCTTCACGTTCTTTGTCTAATCTTACTTTTTCAAGTGCTGTGGCATTGGCCTTAGGATCGTTTTTTATTGGAATTTGGGCTGCCATTCCGCCCATAGCATGTATGCCACGCTTATGACAAACCTGAATGACCAGATTGGAATAAGCAGCCATAAAAGGTGTCGTCATGGTCACCTGATCGCGGTTGGGGACCACGAAATTATCGTGATTTCTGAATTTTTTGATGTAAGAAAAAATGTAATCCCAGCGGCCACAATTGAGTCCTACGATATGGTCTTTGAGTTCGTAAATAAATTCGTGGAGCTGAAAACTTGCTGTAATGGTTTCTACAAGCAATGTAGTTTTAAAAGTCCCTACAGGAACATTCAGTAGCTGTTGTGCAAAAGTAAACACATCATTCCACCAGCGGGCTTCCAGATAATGTTCGAGTTTAGGCAAATAAAAATATGGCGCTGAGTCCTGGTCCATGAGGCATCGGGTATTATGGAAGACATACAAGCCAAAATCGAATAAACTTCCGGAGATTTCCTGTCCATCCACCAGGACATGTTTCTCGTTGAGGTGAAGTCCTCGGGGTCTTACCATTAACACAGCGGTGTCTTCTTGAAGCTTGTAAACTTTACCGGTTTGCGGATTGACCAGTTCTATGGTTTTTTGATTGGCATCCCTCAGGTTTTGCTGTCCGTTCATTACATTTTCCCAAGTGGGAGTATTGCTGTCTTCGAAGTCGGCCATAAAAGCTTTAGCACCTGAGTTAAGGGCATTAATGACCATTTTTCGGTCAACAGGCCCTGTGATTTCTACCCGTCTGTCCTGTAGGTCCTGAGGGATACTAGTTACAGCCCAATCTGAATTTCGAATATGTTCTGTCTTGGAGTCGAATGAAGGAAAGTTCCCCAAATCGAAATAAGCTTGCTGCTCTTCTCTTGCTTTGAGAAGTTCAAGTCGTTGCTCATTAAATTTTAAATGAAGTTGCTTGATGAAGTCTAAAGCGTCTTGAGTTAAAATGTCGGGAAAAGTGTTTTCAACTTTGCTCGAAAAGCTAATGTTCTGCTGAAGTTTTGGAGGGTGTATCATAATCATTTGTTTTTGTTGAGAACAATATTACAACTAAATTTTCAAAAAACAAGCGAACGTTCGCTAAAAAATAAAATCCGCTTTTTGAAAGAGTTCGTTAAATCTTTGTATTTTTGTTTGGTCAATCAAGCTCAATAATAGAGTATACTTAAATCCAGGCGATGAATTTTGCAGCCTGTGGAGCAAATTTTAAGCTCTGTTTTTAGGATATAATTTTTTATAAAACGTTTTTACTATGAAGGAAGACTACATCAAACTCATTTTTGGCTTAAAGCTGAAACAAATCCGAACTGAACGGGGGTTGTCATTGCTTGGCTTATCCAAAAAATCTGGTTTGTCTAAGTCCTATCTCAACGAAATAGAGAACGGTAAGAAGTATCCTAAGCCTGATAAGATTGTTGCGCTCTCCAAGCATCTCGACATTCCCTACGATGATTTGGTATCCTTAAAACTCGATAAAAATCTCGCGCCAATAGTCGATATTTTTAAGTCTAATCTTCTTAAGGATATTCCGTTAAGCTTGTTTGGTCTGCAGGAGTCTACCCTTATCAATATCATATCCAACGCCCCTCAAAAAGTCACCGCTTTTATCAGTACAATTATTGATATTGCTAAAAATTATGACTTTAAACGCGAGCACTTTTATTTGGCCTCGGTGAGGTCTTTTCAGGAAGCCCATCTCAATCATTTTGAAGATCTTGAAGAGGCGGTATTGAAGTTTTCAAAAATGTTTGAAGTTGATCTTACACAACCTATTCAATCTCAGGAATTAGAAGATATTTTGGTAGAGGAGTATGGATACAACATCAACAGTAATGAACTTGAGAACCACGGACATCTAGACGATTTACGTTCCATATTTGTTCCCAAAACCAAAACACTTCTTCTCACAAAAGACATGGATGATGCACAGCGTTCTTTTATTTATGCCAAAGAGCTGGCTTATGCTTATTTGAAAATCACAGACCGTCTTTATACCTTTTCATGGATCAAATTTGAAAACTTTGAGCAGGTTCTGAATAATTTTTATGCCTCTTATTTTGCCGGGGCCTTATTAATTCCAGGTGAAAGCCTGATTCATAATTTACAGCAGATATTTTCCAAAACCAAATTTGATCATTCTGCTTTTTTAAACCTTTTTAATACTTATAATGCTTCACCTGAAACAGTTTACCAAAGGTTGACTAATATTTTACCAAAGCATTTTAATTTTAAAGATCTGTTTTTTCTTCGTTTTTCTTACCATAAGGGCACAGATGAATATGGACTTAATAAAGAATTACACCTTGCTAAAGATCAATCGCCAAGAGCGAGTGAAACCAATGAGCATTATTGCCGCCGATGGGTATCTCTCAAAGTCTTAAAAACTTTATCTCAAAATTCGACCGAGCATGAATTTGGCATCCAGATTTCTAAATATCCCCGCGATCATCAGGATTATTTAGTTTTGGCATCAGCCGAAAAAGATCCGTTTAAAAAAGACCGGTATCGCAGTATTTCTATTGGTATTGCTATAGATAATTCACTAAAGCGAAAAGTTAATTTTTTGCAGGATAGCGCTATACTGAGTGTAGACGTTGGGGTGACTTGTGAACGTTGTCATATAACCGACTGTGAAGTGAGACAAGCGCCACCTAAAGTACTGGAAAAAAGACTTAAAGAACAAAAAACTGAAGTAGCAGTAGAGTCCTTGTCTAAGAAATACAGTTGAGAATTTATTTAAAAAAGACTTCTACACGAGCATCAACCTTTTTATTCGATGGGCAATGAGTTGATGCGTCACGGTTTATTTTTACAAAAGTCAAAAGCTCTTGAGTCAAGGAGTCCTGAGTCATGGAGTCATGAATCAATTAGTCATGAATCTTGATTCTATCCTCTACCAAATTCAGTCTACCCACTATTTACCAAAACAAAATATTCCGTAAATTCAGCGATTCAATACTAATTTTTAAAACACATGAAAATAGTTCTTACCAGTTTAAGCCTACTTGCTGGCTTGGCGCTTCAAGCTCAAGACTATACCGGCTATAGCAATACAGCAGCCAGAACGCAAAGTCAACTCGAAGCCGATTTTAGATCCAGTATCGATAAAAGTCGATTTAAAGCTCACCTGAAAACGCTGACTGAACATCCTCATATTGCCGGGACACCAGCCAACGAAAAAGTGAAAGATTACATCGTCCAAAGCATGAGCGATGCAGGACTAAAGGTAGAGACCTATCCCTACGACGTGTATATGAGCACTGGTCCAGGCGAATCTAGCGTGGAAGTGATTACCCCAGAGCAGATCGTTTTGGATCAGCAGGAAAAGGCCCTGGAAGAAGATCCCTATTCCGATCACCCTGAGCTTAAAAAAGGCTGGAATGCTTATTCGGGAAGTGGAGAGGTGACGGCAGAAGTCATTTACGCCAATTACGGTACCAAAGCCGATTTTGAGAAGCTGGAAGAACTAGGTGTTTCCGTCAAAGATAAAATCGTAATTGCTCGTTATGGCGGAAATTTCCGTGGCTATAAGGCCAAATTTGCCGAAGCTCATGGCGCTGCAGGCCTCATCATCTATACCGATCCCAAAGACTCTGGCTTTACCCGCGGTTTGGTCTTTCCGGAAGGCGTCTATTATAACGAAACTGGGATTCAGCGGGGATCCTTACTCACCGCCGACTGGACCGGAGACCCACTAACCCCTTATGAACCCGCTTTGCCTCGAGACGATAAGAATACTCCCGAGCGGCTGGACCCTAAAGAGGCCGGATTGCATACCATCCCGGTAACACCCATTTCTTACGGGGCTGCCGATCATATTTTTAAACACATGCAGGGCGATGCTGTGCCTAGCGGCTGGCAGGGTGGTTTGCCTTACACTTACAGGCTTCAGGGTGGAGCTGATTTGAAAGTCAGACTAAAGGTCGATCAGCCCAAAGCTTTTACCAAGGTACATAATATTGTAGGCACCCTCAAAGGCAAAACCCATCCCGATGAGTGGATCATTCTGGGTTGCCATTACGATGCCTGGGCTTTTGGCGCCACCGACCCAAACTCGGGGACGGCCATGTTACTCAGTTTATCCGAAACGCTAGGCAAACTTGCTAAGGAGGGTAATCGCCCCGATCGTTCGATCCTTATCGCTCACTGGGATGCCGAGGAACACGGTGTGATTGGCTCCAGCGAGTGGGTGGAGCAGTTTAAAGACGAACTGCAGGCCAAAGCTGTGGCTTATATCAATCTCGATGCCGCGGTATCGGGTAAAAATTTTAGAGCCTCATCAGCCCCTAGTTTGAAGACCATCCTGGCTGAGGTGACCAAAGATGTCGATTATCCGTATACCAACGAGTCTGTATACCAGCATTGGTCCAGAGGAGACGACCAGCCCCGCATTGGGAATCTGGGTGGGGGATCAGACCACATCGCGTTCTACATGCACGCTGGGGTTCCATCCTTAAGTGGAGGAGCCAGCGGCCCCACTTTATACCACACCAATTACGACGACTTTTATTTTTACGAAAAATTTGTCGATCCCGAATTTCAAATGGGACCTATGGTCGAAGCCGTGATGGGGTCCTTAAGTTTGCGACTGGCCAACGCTAAAGTCCTGCCTTACGATGTGGTGAAGTATGCCACCGATTTGGAGATGCATGTTCAAAATGCCGAAAAGCAGGTTAAAGGATTTTATGCTGATTTTACTGGGTTTAAAGCTTCATCTTCTGCGATATCCAGCTTAAATGAGTCAGCCAACCTAGTGGCGAAAGCCCTTGAGGAACAGCTTGAAAGCGGGAACCTAAGCAAAAAGCAAGCGAAACGACTGAATGCTAAGCTGCTGGCGCTGGAAAAAAGTTTCTTAGATCCTGAAGGCATGCCATACGGCGACTGGTATAAATCCCTGTATGCTTCTTCAGATCCGTTTAGTGGCTACGCCTCCTGGATTTTACCGGGCTTACAGTATCAGATTGAAATGGAAAACAAGGACGAACTAAAAGCCTGGGATTTGACCTATGCCCAAGCTATCCTTGATCTTAATGGTAAACTAATGGAGATATTGGAGAGTTTATAGAAGATTAGTTTTTGAGTTCATTAGTGGTGTAAGTCGTGAGTAGTTTTTGGTTTCCCGTCTAATTGTGTAGTCGTATAATTGCATAGGTGTGTAATGGAGTAGAGGTTGAGCGTACTGTCAGTTCGAGTGATCCCGATGGAAATCGGGATTGTATCGAGAACTCGACTCAACGAAGACAATTTTTATTTAGGATTAAACTTCGACTGTCCGACTTCTCGATACATCCCGACGACATTTGTCGGGACACTCGAAGTGACAGGCTTCTTGATCTTTGTCAGTTCGAGTGATCCCGATGAAATCGGGATTATATCGAGAACTAGACCTTTAGGATCATGGTTTTGGAGAAAAATATTAATTAAGACAATACACTTCCCGATACAATTTCATTTATTTCCATAAAATCACTCGAAGTGACAAAAGTCATTCATTAAACTTCTTTTTAGCAAGATTAGGCAAGTCTTTATAATTGCCATCGATCAAAGCCTGTTT
>Ga0207419_1000018_pt1 | contig 112041 bp, 92 predicted proteins | sample ElkSloMetagenome_4_FD_184723 | JGI IMG/M metagenome (GOLD analysis project Ga0207419, IMG submission 184723) | Hot spring microbial communities from Elkhorn Slough, Monterey Bay, USA - MD2A (version 2) | ecosystem: Environmental > Aquatic > Marine > Intertidal zone > Estuary: Microbial mat ...
AAGATTATCGCTAACCTTGTTCATTACCACCGTTTCGTTAATATTAACGGCGTTGCAAGCAAAGTTCACGGCGTCGGGTTCTTCGATCGCGATCCGTTTTTCGGGAGGAACCCGCATTTCAATTAGACGGTTTGAGTAGGAGTCAAACGCAGGCGGATAATACAGCAGATAGCCTCCATTTAACGGACAGAAGCAGGTATCAAGGTGATAAAAGCGTTCATCCATTAACCGCAATGACAACACTTCAATCTTCAGCCATTCTGCGATCAAAGGATGAGAATCAAGTTCAGAACGGAAACCATATCCCGCCCACAAATAGCGTCCTTCACGGTCAAATAACGCATCTCCAGCGCCTTCAAAGGGTAAGTCTTTGGGGAGTTCGTGAACGGTAAACCCTTGACTTTCAAACCATGCTTTGAAGTAGGGTTCTTCGCCCTGACGTTCTTTGTGATAGAAGCGACTCAGAACGACAGTTTTATCGAGGACTAAACCTGCATTGGCTGTAAATACCATGTCAGGCCAGCCTTTTTCGGGCTTGACTAACTCCACAATTGCATGATCTTTAAGAATATGATGAAGCTTTTGCCACTGTTCAACAGAACGATCACGGGAAGATTTGTGAATATTGCCCTCCATCCAGGGATTGATCACATAGTCCACGTCGTAGTGGTCTGGAGAACACATGAGGATGCGAATCGAATCAGTCATAATAGGTAGAACTAGGTAGACGCTAAACGGAGTTTTAGCAGAAGTTTATACAATTAGCATTCAACCCACTTCTCACGTGTAGAGGTGGGTAACTTATTTGTTAATCATGCCAGTCTAGCATTGTAGCAGCTTCGGGGACGTCAACGTTCACTTGATGACATTTTCTTGACTCTTGACTCCCCCGGTTTATTCTTTTTTCCGGAGAATTTTTAGATTGCATTTGTAGAAATTAAATTTCACAGAAATGAGTAATTCTAAAAGATGATTATTTAAGCAAATCTTATATCCGTAAATTTACTGAGAAAGCTTGGATAATTTAACATCACAAGTTCCGTGAAAACATCATTTTTTTTCTAAGAGATTCAGATTAGGATGAGAAGTGTTAAGTCGAATCAATCAATTATCCCTTCTAATCCAGGAGAATCAATTATGAGTACCCAAGAGTTATTGGCGCGGACTGAGTGGGAAGGAATTAAACCCGTTATAGATAGCCAAGATTTATTTCCACTGACTATGTGCGAGATCAAAGGTGAACTGAAATCCGGTGAAGTGTTGGCGGTTGCGACTTCCTATGAGTGGGGAAAACCTAAACAACAAGTTTGTTTTCGGGAAGTAGGAGAAGATTGGGGAGAATGGCATCCCGTTCATGCGCTGGTAGGTGTTGGCGGTGGTAATGGTAGTGCTAATGGTGGTTATTCCGGAAATAAACGCACTCAAGAACCAATCTCTACTTTTTCAACTGCCCAAGAACCAAGAGAAGAAAAGCAGCCAGTTAATTCTCAGGCTAAAGGAAAAGAAACCGGAAAATCGCTTCCTGCTCGTCCACCGGAAGCAAGTGAATATCCTAAAAAAGCAATCTCTAAAAACATAATCTCTGCTCAAACTGAACATAAGGTTGAAACTAAAAATATTCGAGAACAAATTTCTGCTTTGGAGAAGTATATTAACAATACTCACACAGCCATTGCGAAAAAAGCTGATACTGATATTAAACTTTTTATCGACTTTTTTCAAGAGGCGAAAGGTGTAATCAATCAAGCAAGTGCTGTGACAGTCACAACAATTCAGGATACAAATAAATTTATCCAGCACTGTTTCCAAAGCTTAACCATAGCATTAGATGTTTTAAACTGGATTAATCAAGTTGTAAATGAAGTATGGAATCGTTACTGGCGCGATCGCGTTCTAGCAATTATTAAACGGGAATATCTCTTTAATCCAGATAAGGCAAAAGAAATTGTTCAACAACTGAAAAAAGATTATCCAAAAGAAACGAATCGTCAAACGGCTAACCGTTTAGTTATTGAGAAATCAGTCTTTGCAACTTTAGCAGGATTGACATCTGCGGTTCCGGTCATTGGAGGGAAAATTGAGACTAATTTGTTAAAAACATCTGAGCTTTTTACAGAAATGATTTATCAAATCGCTTTTAGCTACGGGTATAATACCATTGATGATGGAGATGAACTCGCAATTATGAGCATTAGTTTCAGTGCAAAAGTTCTTGTTAGATTCGGTTTGGATTTTCTAATGGAGCATGGTGCTAAGATTCCAACGTGGGGAATTAAAGCAGGAATTAACCTCGCGATGTTCTTGCTAGTTGGATATACAACCTGTGAATACTACGAATATAAACTGAATAAGGGTAAATCAATTCTAGAGGATGAATTGGCATTGGAAGAACTCAAAACAAAAGTAACCGCTCAAGCCGAGGAATTAGCAGCTAAAGAAGCTGTTTTAGAAGCAGAATTTATGGAAGCGGTTGAAATCAAAAAAGAGGTTGAAGCTATTGAAGGTCAGGAACTTTGATGTAGGTTAACCAGGAATTAAAATCCCTGTCTGATATCCAAACTCCTCTCAAGAGGACTTATACAATAATCAAGAATTGAGTCGGTTTTAACCGACTTTTATTTTTAGACGGGGAATTAATTCTCAGGCTAAAAAGTCGGGTGCATCAAATTCTTAAAGTTTTGTTGGGTTGAATAAACTTAACGGGTTTAATACACCCTACAGATTTACCATTGAGGAGAAGACTCTAACAGCTTGGTTGCATTTTCTTTGTCCAACGGTTTAGCAAAGAAATAACCTTGACCAAAATCACAATCTAGTTCTTGTAACTGGTTTAATTGTTTTTCTGTTTCCACCCCTTCTGCAACTACATTCATCCCCATGTGATGAGCAATATTAATAATAACAGGAACTAAACCCAATTGTTCAGGAGTTCCATCTAAACGTCCTGTAAAAGATTTATCAATTTTCAAAGTATCGATAGAAAAACAGTCCAAATAACTCAAGGAAGAATAACCCGTACCAAAATCATCTAAACAGATCTGAATTTGGCGATCGCGAATTTGTTCTAAAATATTTTGTGCTTTTTGCTGATTTTCCATAATTGCACTTTCAGTAATCTCAAATTTTAGATATCGAGAGTCTAGGTCAATTTTTGTTAAAATTTGGTCAATTTGATCAATTAAATCAATTTGAGAAAATTGTCGAGCCGATAAATTAATATTTACGGTAAATTCTTGATCAGCCAAACCCCGAGTTTGCCAAGTTTTTAACTGCTGACAAGCTTCTTCTAAAATCCAATATCCAATCGGAATAATTAAACCCGTTTCTTCTGCAACTGGAATAAATTCAATGGGTGAAATCAAACCTCGATTGGTATGAAACCAACGGGCTAATGTCTCAAACCCGATCAATTTGCTAGTTTTTAAATCAATAATAGGCTGATAATTGAGTTTTAACTCATTCAGAGAAATCGCTTTTCGTAAATCGGTTTCAATTTGAAATGTTTGTACCGCTTTTTGGTGCATTGTTGGGTCAAAAACTTGATAGCGATTTCCCTGTTTTTTGGATCGATACATCGCGGCATCTGCATCTCGGAGAATCTGTTGAGGTTGAGTGTAGCTGCTATTACTCAGAGCAATTCCAATACTCGCATTAACATACACATCATATTTTTCCAGTTTAAAAGGAGTTGATAAAGTTTCAATCACTTTTTCAGCCACTTCTACCGCAGGTTTAATCTCTTGAATATTCGTGAGGATAATCGCAAATTCATCACCGCCCAACCGTGCTAAAATATTAACCTGGGGGAGAGCATTGCTTAACCGATGAGCCACAGCCGTCAGCAAACGATCTCCGACCGAATGACCGAGAGAATCATTGACGACTTTAAAGCGATCGCAATCAATATAGAGTAAAGCAAATTGATCAGAAGAATCAGCTTGATTATTTTTTAAAGCTTCATTTAAACTATTAATAAATAAAGCTCGATTGGGTAAACCTGTTAACTCATCATGGAATGCTAGTGTGGTGAGTTGAGCATGAACTTCTTCTAACTCTTGAGTTCGTTCTTTAACCTGCTGTTCAAGCTCAGTATTGAGTTTAGAAATACTTTGGTTCATCGCTTGTAAAGCGAGATGATGCTGTACACGAGCTAAGACTTCTTGAGACTGAAAAGGTTTGCTAATATAATCTACCGCCCCAACTGTAAAGGCTTTGACCTTATCAAAAACATCATCTAAAGCACTCAAAAAAATAATCGGAACATCAGCCGTTTTCGGATCAGCTTTCAAGCGAGAACAGACTTCATAACCATCGAGATCAGGCATCATAATATCTAACATGATCAACTGAGGTAATTTCGCCTGAACAGCTTGTAAAGCCATCGTCCCGTTAATCGCTTGACGCACCTCAAATCCTTTACGAGTGAGTAATCGTGACAGCAGACGCAAATTGGCGGGTTGATCGTCAACAATGAGAATATCAGAAGTGTTGAGGGAAGGAGTTTGTTGATCCATTTTGAGGAAAAATAAAAGTTAGTCTATTCACAACCTAGAATTTAAAAAATAGAAAATACACATAAGCAGCCAACTTCAGAAGTCATCTTTGAATTCCCCCCTGATCATCTTCGATTTCACAGGCTAAACTGTCAACAATCAGCGTACCAAATCGATTCTACCTTGTGTGCGATCGCGTGAGCTTCTCTTTGGCGTTGTTCAGCCGATGGAGTCTCTAGTAAAACCGTTACATGACCTAATTTTCGTCCGGGACGGGATTCTGTTTTACCATACCAATGAACAAAAGCGTTCGGAATTTCAGCGAGTTGCTGTTGTTTCTCCCCATACAACGGTTGTAATATTCCGGGTTTTACCATCGCCTGTTCATAACCCAATAAGTTTACCATAACTGCTCCAGGACAGTGCATTTGAGGATCTCCTAAAGAGAAACCACAAACCGCTCTTAAATGTTGCTCAAACTGAGAAGTATGAGAAGCATCTAAAGTAAAATGACCAGAATTGTGAGTTCGAGGAGCGATTTCGTTAATCAAAATCTGACCTGAAGTCGTTAAAAACAACTCAATGCCAAACACACCAACCGCGTGTAAACTATTCAGTAAGGTGTGGGCAATCGCTTCAATTTGAGCCGTCAAAGTCGGAGTAATCGATGCCGGAGCAATCACCCAACGACAAACTTGATCAATTTGACAGGTTTCTACTACCGGGTAAACCGCCACCTCTCCCGTCACCGAACGAGCAGCAATCACCGCTAACTCTCGTTCAAAAGGAACAAATTCTTGAAATAATACCGGAGAATCACCTAACTTTACCCAAGTTGAGCGTAAACTTGCCTCATCCTTAAGAATGAAAGTTCCCTGTCCATCGTAACCATGACGACGGGTTTTCAAGACAACTGGAAATCCCCAAGCTTTTTCAACCGTTTTCAAAACTTGATCTTCTTCTTCATCCTTTGTTAAGGCTTGAAACTGAGGAATAGGCAATCCCAATTCTTGCAGAAAACAAAGCTGATCATATTTATCCAGTAAAACCCTTAACGCTTCTAAACGCGGACGAAAACAGATCCCCTGTTGAGCGAGGGGAAACAAACTCTCGAGATCAACAAACTCATTTTCAAAGGTAATCACATCACAGTGATTGGCTAACTCTGCCGTGGCTTGAGCATCTTCAATCTCTGCAAAGACTGTCTCTGTCGCCAGAGAAACCGCCGGATCATTGGCATTGGGAGTTTGCACCACCACAGAAACCCCTAAAGACTGGGCTGCACTTGCCATCATTGAGGCTAACTGTCCGCCACCAATTACACCGACTCGCGGTCGAATTTGAAGTTGTTCTGCCATGACTGGCTTCTTAATGGATTGAAACTACTCCTTATTTTATCGGTAAACGGTAAACTGACCGTCGAAATTAATAAATTTTGCTCAAAATTACAAACAATTAAGTCTTCACTAACAATTGGTTCATTTGGCTTCAGGTTGAGGAAAATTGAAATAGATAGACTCTAAAATACAAAAAACAAACATTAACCATGAATAGTGAAGAACTTTTAACCCGTTATGCCTCTGGAGAGCGAAATTTTCGGGATACAGACTTGTTTCGAGCTGAACTGAGTAACGCTAACCTCAGTGGGACGAACTTGTTTAGGGCTAACCTGTTTCGGGCTAACCTATTTCGGGCAAACCTGTTGGGGGTGAGTCTGTTTAACGCTAATTTGATCGGAGCTAACTTGTATTGTGCCAACCTGAGCGGAGCCAACTTGAGCGGAGCCAACCTCACCCGAGCCGATCTCACCGGGGCGGACTTGAGTGGGGCTGACTTACACGGTGCGGACTTGAGTGGGGCGATTTTATCGGGGGCTAACTTGAGTTATGCCGATTTGAGCAAGTCTACCCTGTTCAAAGCTGAATTCCTCAATGCTACCTTGATTCATGCCAATCTCAAAGGTGCCAATGTCAAACAAACAAATTTGACCGGTGCGGTTGTTCAGGATGCGGTGTTTGTTAAAGCGATGGGTTTGGCGTTTGAGGTGGTCAGCCAGCTCAAAGAGCAGGGTGCTATTTTAGAAGAAGCGAGCAGTAATCGTCGGGTCAACGCAGCGATGTGCTAATGTTAACTCGCGATTATTATCAACGGTCCGTGCCGTCTCCGTCGTTTTACGGCGGAGTAATCTGTGACTTCCCCCATTGATTTCTAGATAATCGTGGGGGATACTGTACACCCAGACTCAGTTTTTTGGGTGAGTTGGAATTCAAAGCTAAAGTAATTATGGCATCCAAGCACAATTCTGATTCGGGTAAAAATTCATCTAAAAATCGCGTTATTTATTCCGAATTTGGTCAAGCAACAGATTCAGCTGCGCTCGAACGAGGTCAACCCGATTTACCCCCGAACCAACAAAATTTAAAAGTACAAGCTTCTCGCAAAGGACGTAAAGGAAAAACGGTGACAGTCATTTCCGGCTTTCAAACTTCCGATGAAACGTTAGGAAAATTAGTCAAGCAACTCAAAGCGCAGTGTGGTTCAGGAGGAACGGTTAAAGACGATACGATTGAAATTCAAGGGGATCACGCTCAAAAGTTAGCCGAGATTCTCACAAAATTGGGATACAAAGCTAAAATAAGTGGAGGATAAAATAGTGCGTTGGAGAAAGGCTTGGCGTCGTTGATGAATGAAATTGCTATCCATGAGACGTTTCAAAATACGATTCAAGGAGAAGGATTTTGGGCAGGAACACCTGTAGATTTTATTCGGTTAGCGGGGTGTCCGGTTCAATGTCATTATTGTGATACCGGATATGCAAACGGGGGTGAAGGTTTACCTCGCAATCTTCGTTCTTTTGAGGCGTTAATTGCAGAATTGCGATCGCCGAAAGTCGTGATTTCTGGGGGCGAACCATTTATTTATCCTCAACTTCCTGATTTAGTCAAGTGTATTGAAGCCACAAATCGCACTGTCTCTATAGAAACATCTGGCTCATTTTGGCAACCGATTTCTTCCTCAGCTTGGATCACATTAAGTCCGAAAGAACATCTCAATTCTCACTATCCCGTTGTTGCTCAAATGTGGGAACGAGCTTCGGAAATAAAATTGGTGATTGAAACGGGTTCTGAACTCAAATATTATGATCAATATTTATCCTTAAAACCCCAAATTCCTATATTTTTACAACCTGAATGGACACAACGGGATTATACTTTACCCCTCGTTTTAAACTTACTCCAACAATATCCAAAATATCGACTTTCGCTTCAGTTACATAAATATTTGGGTGTAGACTAATCAAAAATGATCGATTCTCGTTGGCACTATCCGACTTCTCTTAAAGAGACTCAAAAGATTCCCTATCAAGGAATAATTCCGCTTGAAAATCAAGTTCATCATCAACCGATCACGTTTAATTATACAATTAAAGCGACTTTTCGTCGTCAACATTGTAATCCACCAATTTGGACAGATTTTCACTATCATACCTTTGAAGTTATTCTCGAACTCGCTGCAATTTGTCAACCGGAAGATTTGTATGGGTTAGATATGGTTGAAATGGAAAATAAACTTAATCTTTGGACGGAAAAACTTCCCGAAAAAATTAATGAACATCCCTTATGTCCCCACGGAACCACAGAAGAAATGTGCTTGTATTTTGCTCAGATTCCCGTTGAACCTCATGTTAAACTACTAAGTGTCAGTATTTCTGAAACACCTAGCCGAGTCACCACCTTACAGCTTTCCGAGTAACCTGATCGTGATCTCAACTGGCAAAACGTTTGTGCGGAGAAGCCGATTTCGAGATATGATCAGACGTGAAACAATTTTGTCATCATTACGTTAGTAGATTGTTATGGATATTCTCTCATTGGGTTGGGTTGCTGTTCTGGTTGTATTCACTTTCTCTATTTCAATGGTCGTTTGGGGGCGTAACGGCTTCTAAATTCCCTGAAATTAGGAGGATCACTTAATGTTTGGGGTGGATATTTTTCCACCCTAAATTTTGATCAACTTTTGAGGTGTATTACATCACAAAAATGTTGATTTTAACGATGACTAAATTAATTGTTTGATATACCCTACCCCTCTCTATTGAATATTTATTCAGCTTTCGTCGTAGTGCTATAAACTTTCTATTATTACACAACTAATTGTTAACTGTGTGGTTTTCAATTTTTTTTAATCAATGGTAACTAACAATACTAAAAATTATTAAATTTCGTTATCTTTTTAACAAAAAATAAAGAAAATATAAATTAAATTAAAGTTAGAGAATTCTAAAAAACTTAAAAAATAGTCAATATGAGTTTAATCAAACAAGTAGAAATCCGTTCTTTAGAATCAATTAAAACGGGAATGATTGAGTTTTATACTCCCCAAACCAGTCACGAAACCTTGCTTGTTCAAGTTCCTCCGGGTGCGGTTGAAGACTTATTTGTTCATCACTTTCAAACCGATCAACTTCTCGGAGTCCGAGGAACTTTTGTGATAGCAATCTTACAAAATCGTCAATATCATTATATTCCCGTTAGCGATCGCATTCCCGCAGTTATTCAAATTCCCCCCGGTGTTCCTCATGGTGCGATTAACCTGAGTTCTGAACCCTGTTTAGTTGTGAATGCCGTTTTACGTCATGGAGAACCCCACCAACGAGATTATCGTCCGATGCAGCCTCCCTTCCCTTACGATTTTGCTGAGGTGGAATCACTTTTGCACTCGTTAAATATTCCAATTCCTTTAGGATCGACTCTCAATTGATAGATTAATGATCACAAAAACGTGCTAAAATACGATTTTATTAATACAGTTTAGGAGGAGTATTTTGGCCGTTATACCAGTTAAAGTAAAACCCAATTCTAAACAACAATCAATGCTTAAAGACGAGGAGGGGACTTATATTATTCATCTCAAATCTCCTCCTGTCGATGGCAAAGCTAATCAAGAATTAATTAAAGTCTTGGCAAAGCAATTTAATATTCCCAAATCTCAAGTTACAATAAAATCCGGTTTATCCTCGAAAAATAAATTAGTTGAGTTGCCCGATTCCTGTATAATCAGTGAGGACTAAAGATTTGAGTTGCAAGGATTAGTTTGATGATAGAATAATGTTGATAGTCATCAAGGAAGCTATTCAAGCTGGAAATGAGTCCTTTAATTCAAGATCAGAGCATGAGTCAATATGGCAACTATCGTTGAACATCAAAAAAGTGGAAAACGTTATATTGTAATGGGAACTGGGTTTGGGATTTATAAATCAGCTCGCAATAATGCGTTTTTTGAGTGGGCTGTTGTCGAAGAAGAAGATAATTATCATTTAGTCGCCGTTTGCGATCGCAAAGGTAAAATTAAATGGTTTTATTCTGATGATTTAGTTGTTGTTGAGGTGGATGGAAAGCCACCTGAAGATTTACTTTAACCCCGATTAGTTTATAACCAAAATTGATGATATTTTTGACAACTTAGAAAAGAGAAGGATTAATTATTTCTGCTTTTTTTGGTTTCTTACGATACTCTCGTGTAGTTAAGTCAATCCCACATAATTCAGGTGGTCGCCAGAGAACTGTATCACTTGGATCATGTTCCTGTAAACGCTTCACAGCAGTTTCATGCTTATTCGTAGCATAACAGTATTGACATCCAAAAGTACAGGTTTCATAGACACCTATATCGGCAGATTCAACACAACCACAATCCTGTCGAGTTGGTGCAGCTTTTAAGCGATGATGAATATCAGGTTGTAATTTTTGCAGCAGATCAAAATCAATGCAATGTGCTTTTTCAACTCCCTCACCTACAAGTTGATCATTACAGCAAGAATACAACGTGATTCCTCTTGATGTAGCAATATCCCGTATTTTTTCAACCAGTTGCTTTTGCTGTTCTAACGTTGGATGTTGAAATTGGATTTGATTTTGTCGTGCAACTTTGCCTAAATTTCGTTCGGTTTTTTGATAAAAATCAACAAAGGAAAAATAGCAGCGTTGGGTGTAACCCTCCAACTGCTGACTGAGATAGTCAAACTGTTTCACATGATAGGATTCAGGTGTTATATTGCTCAGTATAATCGGGTCGTAGCGCCACTGGACTTGATGAGATGAAAGCTGTTGAGAGAGTTCTTGAAAGGCTTGAATCGCCAATTTTAATGGAGGATTATGGTTCTCTATTGCTTTTTGATATCCAGTTATGGTGAAATGAAAGTAGAAACAATAGCCTCGATTTTTGAGCAAATCAAGATAAGGCATTAATTGTCTGGGGTATCGCGTCCAAAATACGATTGCTAAACAGTCTTCTGGTCGAAGCGAAACTCGATAAACCTGCTTACTCACGGGGTTGAGTCGATGACAAAACTCAGCCTCTATGCGGTTGAGAAACCACTGAGAGTAAAAAGCCGGGATATCAGTTCGACGACTAGCACTGATGATTTTCATTGAATTCACCTAGTGAATCTCTACAAACACTATAACACTTATTGACTTTATCATCAACAATGGCGGAACCCAGATCATTTCATCCTTTGATTCAAGAAGCCTACACTGGGGTACATCAGTGGCTATCTAAGCAGCCAGCAGCAGCAGGATATAGCCAGGTTCCCTATCCTTATCGTGATCAAGCAAAGATGGATGAGTTGCTCACGAAAGAAAGCTTAAAAATGGCAGCAGCTCAATTTTCTTATTTCTTTCATACTCACTATTTCAAAGTGATACATACCTTCGATCAGGTTCTTACTAAGACTTACCTGTTGAACTGGATTGAACAAAACAAAAATATATGTATTCTTGATATTGGTTGTGGAGGCGGAACCGGATCAATCGCTTTTTTAGAGATACTGATTCGCCTGAAAGAAGAAGGATATCTGCGTCAATCACTTAATATTTACTGCGTGGGTATAGATATTAATGAATTTACTTTGGTAATTTATCACCAGTTTATGACAGAGCTAAAGCCTAAACTTGCTACACTCAATATTAACTGTGAGTTTGATATCATACCTAATCGGGTATTAGAAGCTTGCTCTAAAGCCAGAGATTTGTTAGAGAAAAAACGCGAGCAATGGAATCTACCTGTTTTGCCCCGAGTCTTAATGATTCATTCCACAGTTGTCGATTTACTTAAAGAGCAGCATGAAACTCAAATCAAAAAATATAAGAGCTTGCAAAGACTAGGAATTGATACAAATTGTATTTCCGAAGATTACGCAAATTATAGCAGAGAATATGCTCCAAATTATAGACAAGTTTTGGAGGAAGTTCCAATAGATAAATTATCTGTAATTACAATCGGTACAGATAGAGACTCAAAACCTGTAAAGGCGATGGAAGATGCTCTCGATCAAGAATTTCGTAAAAAGTCCCATTCTGTAACCTTAAATATTGGTGAGCAGAAAAAACAGACAGTGAACTTTATAAATCCTAGAGGCTGTTATTGGAGAGAATCGGCAAAACATCCAAGAGAAAATTATCATGCAACCTTCTATTTAACTGTTGTGACAATTTCTAATCAGCATTTGGCTAAAGATAAAGATTGGCAAACAGTTACCAGTTTAGAAAATTTAGAATTGGCTTGGGTACACGCCAGACGTTATTTGTTACATGAGTCATTTTTTGATGATGTTGAGATTCGCTTATTTGAAAGAAATCTTACTCAAAACTTGAAATTACTTCAACAACAACTTATGGCATATCTAGAAGAAGTTGCTCATCAGGAGGACTATCTTAATTACAAATTTGTTAAAAGTTCATCACAGAGTCGTCCCCGAGCTTTATCTAGACTAGAAGGAGAAATTTTATCTGTATCAATTGTCCAAAAACTGGGTGATAATTCATTGCTACAAGGAAATAGCTACGCTTATCGTTTAAATTGCAATAAGGATGAGACAGAATATCTTTATCGTCACCGTATCGATGCTTACAATGATTTTGTTAAAAAGGCACGAGATAATGCAAAAAACTATGAAAATGCTGTAGTTATCCGAGTCGATATAGAATCATTTTATACAAAAATAATACAGGATCATCTAATTGAGTTGACAGGAAAAACATTTTCAGAAAGTCAGCGTATTGGTTGGTTACTGAGAGTTTTACTGGACAAAAAATTGAATGAGCATGAAATCGGATCAGGGATTACTCAAGGAAGTATTGGATCGGGATTTTATGCAAATTTATACCTAAAATCTGTTGATGCAATATTTGGTTCGCAACCTACTGATAATCAGTGGGATGCAACGCTTTATCGATATGTGGATGAGATGATTATTATTGTCCCCGATCCTAACGATAAAGATGAAGTTTTGGACATACTAACAAAAACTTTAAGTGATCTGGGATTAAATCTCAATCGAGATAAAACGGAAATCTATACTCGGGTAGAAGATTTTCTAGAAACTGTACAAGAAGATCAGTTGTTAAACGACTTAGAGGATAATTTTGATGAATTAACGAATTTGTTATGGATTGGAAGTTCAAGTCTTCGTAGAGAATTTGAACGGTCTTATAGAACAGATGATGATGATTTATGGTGGCATCTAGTAAAAAGATTCAAATCCTGTTTGAACTCTATTCAAATTTATGTTGATCCACCCCGTTTAAGTAGAAAAGTCTATCGATTTTTATTCGATTCTGAAGAGCGTAAAACACAATTAAAAAATCAGCAAGAGTTAGTGTTCCCAGAAATCCCTTATGATGATTTGAATGATTCTATCTTGAACTGGGCTAGAGCTTTTGAAAGCCTAAATTTGGATTGGATACAGAAAAAAAATGAATTAAGCAATCAGTTTATTCGGTTATTTCAAGAAAGTTTAACCGATTTAAAAGAAATGCAAAACAGTAAAAAAAACGAACTAAAAAAAGCAAATAATATCAAAAAACAATTGGAGAGACGCATACGTTTTGCTCTTAATAAACTGTATTGGTTGGGATTACAAGAAGTTAAAAAAGAAATTGTGGATATTCTCTGTTATACACCCTGGATTTTCCCTGAACCACTACAAGTTATAGAAAATCTAGCTCGTCAAGGAGGAGAACATGAGGTGATAAAAATATTAGAATTTTATCAAGATCAAACAACATCTTGGAGTGAATATATGAGAGCGGTTACTCTTCGGGGAATTCGATTTTTACCCGCAATAAATGAGTATGTATGGGAAAAAATGGTTGAATATTCAATAGAAAAAAGGGTTGAATATCCGACAGGAAAAATGGTTGAATATCCAACAGGGGGTACAATCGTAGAATGTTTAATGTCTACAGAAACTTGGCTTCACTTGAGTCATGTTGCACACCAGTTCACCACAGAGGATCACATTAATGCTATTTATCAAGCTTTGGAAAGCGATCCTCCTCCTATGAAAAGATTGAGAAAGAACTATATTTTGATTTTGGGAATGTACGATAAAAAAATTAACATGGAAGTTTTAGGAGAAGATAGTGATTATATGCTTGATGAAGCTTTTAAAGTGGCGTTAGAGGGGAGTGATTCGGATTTATTTGAATATGAAGAACCGAAAATAATTCGAGATAAATATTATAGCGGTAAACGGCAATCAAACGCAGGTAGTATATCGGATTATATGTACTAATCTAGCATTAAGTAACCATTGAGAAAATGTTTAAAATCTATTTTTTGCGATCAGATTGCCTGTTAAAACTCAGACAAAAGTGTTAACCTTTCTTTCCAATTAACCAATAAGTTTTCATTTTCCCCCGTCCTTTAACAGAAGTCATCCCTCTATATTCCAAATAATAATGATCTTTTAATCGTTGATAAGTTTCTTCTGTAACTTGAATTCTTCCAGGTTCTCCAGATGACTCCATTCGAGACGCAATATTCACCGCATCTCCCCACAAATCATAAATAAACTTTTTAATTCCAATTACCCCCGCAACCACTGAACCTGTATTAATACCAATTCTAATTTGAAACCGTTCGCAGTCTTCAATCTCTCCTAAAATCGTTTCAGCTTGAAAATTTTCCATCACAGCTTGCATTTCTAACGCCATCTCTGCTATTGCTTCGGCGTGATTTTCTTGGGGAAGGGGTAAACCGCCAACCACCATATAAGCATCACCAATGGTTTTAATTTTTTCAAGTTTATATTGTTCAGCTAAATGGTCAAAACTGGAAAATAATTTATTCAGTAAACTTACCAATTTTATCGGGGGAACCTTGGCGGATAAAGGCGTAAACCCAACAACATCTGCAAACAAAATTGTTACTTCTTCCATAGCTGAAGCAATGGTTCTTTCTCCTTGTTTGAGTTGATCTGCAATTGCTTTCGGGAGAATATTCAAGAGTAATTGTTCAGATTTTTCTTTTTCATAACGCAACTCATAAGTTCGTTCTTCCACTCGTTGTTCTAGTTCTTCATTGGTTTTTTCTAACGCCGTAAAAGATTCTTGCAGTTGTTGAGTCATACTGTTAAAAGATGTCGATAAAATCCGCAGTTCTTTGATGTTTTCCCGTTGAACCGATTGATTAAAATCCCCGTGAGCGATCGCTTGGCTGGCTTGACTCAGGCGGGTAATTGGAAAACTAATTAAACGGGCGGTAATTAATCCTAAAATTGTGGTAATAATTAGAGCAATAATACTGAGTAAAAAAGTCGTGCGATTGTTGCTATGAATGCGAGCCATAAAATCGGATTCTGGGACTACTAACACAATTAACCAATCCAAACCCCGACCATCTTTAAACGGTAAAACTTCGACAAAGTGACGTTCGCCTGCGAGTTGAAAATCGAAGTGTTGAGAACGGCGAATATTTTTGAGGTTGCCATAATTTTTTTTTAAATATATAGCCGTTTTATTAACTAACAAGTTGCGGCTTTCTGAGGCTTTAAGCGGCATTTCATTTTTCACTCTTAATCGATCATTACCCGAACTTGAAATCAATTTACCCGAACGATCAACAATAAACGCCTCTCCCGAATTCCCAATCTCTAATTTTTGTAGAAATTTCCGTAATTCCTCCGATAATAATACATCAATTCCACAAACTCCGACAAAACTATTGCCATTGGTGCTGTAAGCAGGTAAACTTGCTGTTATGGTGGGAAGCTGACTGGTAAAATCCAAATAAATCTCGCTCCAAGTCGCTTGACCGGAAGCTTGAGCGGCTCGATACCAAGGACGAATACGGGGATCATAAGGGTTAAGTTCGCGGATAAAATACATTCGATCCGCTCGCACATCCAAGCGATATCGGTGCATACTATAGTTAGTTGAAGCGTTACTAATTGTTAGTTCAAAAAAATTGATATCAGAGGTACGACCCACGCCGATAAAATTCCCCGTTTGTTCTTCCCCACAATAAACACTATTAACATAAGGCGCTATTTTAATTTGTTGTAGAAATTGGTTCGCCCCGTCCCCGGAAATAAAATCAATTTCACCTTGAACTATAGCATCCACATTCAAACGATTAATCGAATGAAGTGCGTTAATATAACTTCCAAGCTGTTGATTAATTCTGGCGGTGAGTTCATTTCGCAGTTGAGACGCCAAATCATTAACCGCTTGTTGGGCATTATAATAAGAAAAATAGCCGACTAAACCAACAGTTGTCACCACCTGGGTAATAAACGGAACAATCAAAACGGTTCGCAGGGAAACATTAGCTGCTTTATGCTGTAACCATTGTAAAAGTGCGGAGGAACTAACCACCATAAATTTGATCCATTAGCCAAACACTTCAATATCTTTGTGGGTTAGCACTGACCAATAAACACCATTCTCATCAGTTTAATCAATCTCCCCTGTTTACTATAACAAGCCCCTACCTAAATAAATTAGATAGGGGAGGAAATCAACTAACCAAATTTGAGAGTTGAGACTTAGCCAACGAACTCAACCGCCCGTTTGACTAACGCCTCTGCGGTAATATTGTTAAACGCCATCAACTGACCTGCACTCGAAGTAGTTTCGCCTCGTTTCCAAGCAAAAGTATCTCGTTTTGTTGTGCTGCGTAACATTATCGGTTCTAACATTAAACTCCCGCCGCCCGTTACGCCAATTAACGCATCGCCGCCAAACATCTTCTCAAACGCTTCATCACTCATAAACTGACCATCCGGTTGAGAACAACTCTCCCAAGCCACATCACTCGGACGGTACAAACGACGAGGATTAATAACCGAAACAATCTTAGACCCAATCCCTTGAGATTGCAATTGTTCTGCCGCTTCATAGGCTGGAATTAACGTCATGTCGCCAACCACCGCAAACACAACCGTTTTGTCGCCCGAAATTTCTTGCAACACCACCGCCCCGTTATCGAGTGCGTAACGAGTCTGTTCAAAGGTTGTACGGATGGGTAAAGGAGACTTACTCGCAGTAATAGTAACGCCTTTATTTTTAGTTGTTAACGCCCAGTCATAACAAACCTGAATACTGTTCGCATCTGTCGGGAATAAGGGGAAGATATTGCCATTCCGCATCATCGCCGCAAAATAAGCCTCAATTTCCGGACGTTGGTGAGTCCAACCGTTGCGCCCTTGTTCTAACGCCCCTGCGGTGAATAAAGTAATTGTCGAAGGCGTCAGACGGCGTAACTCAGCCATTGCTTGTGTTACCGTTTGCCAGATGGGTAAACCATTAATAGCGAAGGACTCGTAGGAACACCACAGGGTACGAACGCCCATTAACGCTAACCCGGCGGCTAACCCCGCGCAAGCATCTTCACTCAGGGGTTCGTACACCTGACCTTTTGGCCCTTGGAAATAAAGATCATCGGTTGTCGGGTGAACAATTTTCAGGGCAATATTAATGTTATTGATCCCGGATGCGGCATTTCCGTCAGCGTTGGTAATTACAAATTTTGGATCTTTTTGTCCAACGTAGGCGACTAATTCTCCCATCGCAGTGGTTGCAACTTGTTTATCTCCACCGACGGCAAACTCGTTTAAGGGAACATCCAATAACTCGGGTAAAGGATATTCAAACTCCGTGACAACCGTTTTAGAAGCTGGCCCACCCGACGCCCGAACAGCATTAGTTCGCACCAGTTGCCAAACTTCTGGGGGAAGGGCGCGTTGTTTCAAGGCTTCGATCATGTGGGGACTGTCGAGGGTATCTTTCGGGTAGAGGTTGTGAGACTTAGAACCCCGTGCGTGAACCCCGGCGCCTTTGAGTTGTTTGATAATAAAGATGGTGAGTTTACCGCCCATCGCTAACTTCGCCGCCCGATCCATTCCCGTTAACACGGCTTGGGTGAATTCCATGCGCTTTGCAAAAGAAAAAGCCGTACTATCAACGTAATCTCCGGGTTGGTTTTGATCATCAAAGTCTTTGGCATTGACTAACACCACTTCGGCGAAACCGTTGCCTTTCCAATAGGCGATCATTTCCTCGTTAGTTTTGGTGGAGACCATGCTATGATGCTCCTGGCTGTAGCCATTCCACACCAACACGGGTAAGAAGTTTGTGACTTCTGGGTAGGAGGTGTTGAAGTGAGCGATACTGCTCACGGGGTAGGGTTCACCCATCCCCCCGTCTCCCAAGGTGAAAGGAAACAGCGTGTCCCGGTGTAACATCGCCGCTGACATTGCAAAATGTTGTCCTTGTCCGAGAGGGCCTGCGGGGTTGAGTAAGCCCGGAATGTAGCCAGAAAGGTGGCCGAGGAGTCCGTGCATTTCTCGGAAGCGATCGCGCATTTGTTGGACGGTAAAAATGTCCATGTCTTCTAAAGAGCGATCGATGAACATCGCGCTGTAAAATCCTGGTGCATGATGCCCCACTTCGGTCATAATGTTTTTGTGACCTAACAAGACCAGGGAAGCGTAGGCTTCGACTTGACTCGCAAAACCGCCTGGATGTCCCGAGGCTTTACTGGCGGTAACTTGCAGGATCAGGTAACGCAGTGCATCGGCGAATAATAACGTCTGATAAGCGGCAGCCGGATCGGTGGGATCACTAATGGATACACTGCCTTCGGCAATTACGGGGGTTTTCCCATAGGTGTCAAATTCAGGAAAGTTATCACTAAAATGCTGAATTCCTTCGCAAAACTCCGGTGTAGCTGATGTGGGTTTTGATGCGGCTACTGTCATATTTTATACCCTAACAATTTTACAGTCATTGAATCAATTTAAAGTTTATTTTACAATTGATGGGGACTGAATCCAATTACATCTGCTTTAGTGAAGGATAATCTGAGATCATTGTTTAATCCAAAAAAGTTCAAAGATGGCGATCGCAATTGTTGAGTGGTGAGGTCATTTCCCGCGCGCTGATTTTCACGGTGAGGGTGGGATCGCGTTATGATCACAGTTAATGTCTCTAGTTTTTACCGAAAGGATTTTAGTTTTGCAGCGAGTGATTGATGTATGCCCTATAACCAGTTTAGTATTGAACAAATTAAATTAAACTTTGGCATAGAAATCCGCGAAAAATTTGGTATCTTTGCCAATATTTCTGAAGTTGAGTATAGTCCTTTTTTAACCCAAGTTTTAGAAAAATTTGTTCCTTTAGCCTTAGAAATTGATAGCCAAAAATCTCGAGCTGAATATATCACCGCTCCGATATTATTTGAACTCAAAAGCCAACTTCAGACTCAAATTAGTCTATTTTCAGGTCAAGAGTTTACAGTAGATCTAGAAAAGGGGTTAAGTGGAAACTGTGATTTTTTAATTAGTTATTCTTCCGATCCTCTCACCATTGAAGTTCCTTTTATCGTATTCGTTGAAGCCAAAAATGATAATATCCCTGCTGCTTTAGGTCAATGTATGGCTGAAATGTTAGCCGCACAACTGTTTAACCAACGTCGTCAGCAGGAGATCAAAACTATTTATGGCTGTGTAACAACTGGGACAAACTGGAAGTTTCTACAACTGATTGATCAGAGAATAGAAATAGATTTGCATGAATATTATCTGAGTAATTTGGGTCAAGTTCTAGGGATTTTGCATTATTTGATTGAACAAGTTGAGTAAAATCAGGAGAGGGACACAAGACTTGCATCACGGTCAAATTACTCATCTATTCCTTCAAGCGACAACTGCTTCTTCAAGTTTGGGAATTTCATAACTGAAGAAATCATACGCTAATTCTGTATTGGGAAAAATCGCTTTTGCTTCTGTTAACAAATCGTCCAATAAAATCGCATTTCCTGGCGCATAACGGGGGCTAAAATGAGTCATAATTAACTTTTTAACTCCCCCCATTAACGCCACCTGCGCCGCCATTGTGGAGGTCGAATGCAAGCGTTGAAAGGCCAGTTCTGCATCTTGATGGGCAAAGGTAGCTTCGTGAACCAAAACATCTGCACCTTTGGCCAGTTCAACCGCACTGTCACAAAAAACCGTATCGGTACAATAAACAAACTTCCGTCCGGGGATAGGTTGACCACAGAATTGAGAACCGTTAATTTTCCGACCATCGGGTAACGTGACAACCCCTCCCTGTTTCAGTTTCGCATAAATCGGCCCCGGTGGAATTCCGAGTGCCTTGGCTTTATCGACATTAAACCGTCCAGGTTTATCTTTCTCGGTAATACGATAACCAAACGCCGTGACTCGATGTTTCAAAGGCTGACAACTGACAATATATTCATCATCTTCGTAAACCACTCCCGGCTGAACAGGATGAACCGTAAACGGATAAGAAATATGAGTTTGTGAGAAACGCAGACTGGCTTGCAGATACTCTTGTAGTCCCGGTGGCCCGTACAAATCAATTCGTTTGACATTTCCCGCTAAACCACAACTGGCAAGCAGTCCCGTTAACCCAAACACATGGTCGCCGTGCATATGTGTCACGAAAATGCGACTAATTTGGCTGACTTTGAGATCGCTACGCAAAAATTGATGTTGAGTCCCTTCACCGCAGTCAAACAGCCACAATTCCGCCCGTTGGGGCAAACGCAAAGCGATACTGGAAACGTTACGCGATCGCGTCGGGACACCGGAACTCGTTCCTAAAAAAGTAATCTGCATTTTTGATCATTCCATGATTGAACACAGGCAGAAAATCATCAATCAATTCAATAAAATCTTGACTGAAAAAGGATTCTCGTAATTTTGACAACTGTAACGTAATTTGAGAAATCTACCCATTTCAATTGATTAATGAGTCAAAATATTAATTATAGTACATAAGTAATAGTATTGACACAAGTTTTTAAATTTTGTACACATCTTTGATCAAAGTATTGTAATAATATTGTGGTTGTTACTGCTCAAAATGTCAATATGGGTTTTTACTTTTATGCTTATTCAGACTCAAATTCAATTTGCTCTGCAACTCGGGTTAGATATTTTAATGTAGCGAGAGTAGGTTCATAGACTCTGTTTTCTCATTCACCAACAGTTTTTCGACCTTTAATAATCTCACTGTCGGTATTTTTGAGCGGTTTATAACTCAAGTTAATACTAGAAGAAATAAACTTCTCAATTAATTCATAAAGGCGGTTACTTTTTTCGAGAGTGTCCCGTTGGTTACGAAACTTAAATTTAGCAATAATTTCCTGAATATTATCACTAAAACTATCTTGATAGTTTACAAAATTGCTCCGAATTTGACAAGGTTCATCTCCTCATCTTTCCAAAGCTTACGTGTCTCGGTTTTAAAAAAAGCCTGGGTGGGATTTTTAAAGATAAAGAGGTAAGACAAGTCTTCGATGAAGCTTGACGTTCCCTGGGCTTTGCATAACGCCATGTTCATTTTGAAAAACAGACCAATACGGCAAAGTTATGAGTAAAGTTACAGTGATGATCCGATGATTTATTCTTTCACAAGTTTTTCACACAATTGCACAAAAGAAAAGAGAGAGTCGCTTTGGCAACTCTCCCTACCATCAGGGTGCATCTACTATCATAATATAACCGTTTTGGGATGTGGGGTCAAGCCCCTCATTTAAAGCTTTGGTAAAGAGTGACGGGTTGTTTATAAAGCTTTAGTAAAGGTCGGTAAAGTCAGAGAGCAAAATGGAAAGATTAGAGGAGAAGAATTAGTGTCTGAAACCCTTCAGTTCAGGGGAATTCCTCGCCCATTCCTCGTTTTTGAAGTCGGGTTCATCTCCAAAAAAAAGACCTGTTATTTTAGGTAAATCTACTTCTCTATCCAACTTTAGAAACGGCTGAGTTGAAATTCTTGTCGATTTTTGTTGTGGGTGTTGTGGTTTCATTTTCCCAACCGCGAGAATGTCCTATCACCCGTTGAGATCAGTCTCAAGACTATTTTGAATATCTGTGAACCGGAGGAAAATCCGTTAGTCTGAACAAGAGAGGCAATAAAAGCGATCAAGATGTGTAGTTTTCAACTTGTGATCCTATTCATTATACACAGTAATATATGCTATGTCTAGGTTGATAACTCTAGAAAACACGGACAAAAAATAGCCCTCCTGATGTTGGAGAAGGGCTAAAAACTCAAAATCAGAGGTTAAATTTCGTTAGGCGTTTAACCGTTTCTCTAACAACTGATTGGTTAATTTGGGGTCAGCGCGTCCTTGAGTTTTCTTCATAATTTGACCAACAAAAAAGCCTTTCAACTTGGTTTTCCCCCCTTTATATTTTTCAACTTCACTGGGATGATCAGCTAAGACTTCATCAATGATGCTTTCCAACTCTCCAGTGTCAGAAATTTGAATCAAGCCTTTTTTCTCAACTAACTTTTTCGGTGAATCGCCTTTAACTAACAACTCAGGAAGAATATCTTTAGCAATTTTACCGCTAATAGTTCCGGCATCAATCAAACCAATTAATTCCGCTAAACCATCAGGCTTGAGGGCAATTTCACTAATCGTCAGTTTTTCATTTTTAAGATAGGCGGTAATATCACCCATCACCCAGTTAACGGCTTGTTTGGTATCCGCACCCGCTTGAACTGCGGTTTCAAAATATTCAGAAATCGAACAATCATCTGTTAATACACGAGTATCATAGGGGGATAATCCTAACTCGGTTTCATAGCGATGACGTTTTTGGGCCGGGAGTTCAGGAAGTTGTGCTTTCCAGCCTTCTAATTGTTCGGGAGAAACTTCAATCGGAGGCAGATCGGGTTCAGGAAAATAACGATAGTCACTAGAACCTTCTTTGCTTCGCATACTAATGGTGCGTTGCGATCCTTCTTCCCATAACCGAGTTTCTTGACTAATTTTTTCTCCAGTTTCAAGGGCTTCAATTTGACGTTCGATTTCATAATCTATCGCCCGTTGAATCGCACTAAAAGAGTTCATATTTTTAATTTCGACTTTCGTGCCAAACTCTTTTTGTCCAACGGGACGAACGGAAATATTCACATCACACCGCAGCGAACCTTCTTGCATATTGCCATCACTAACCCCAAGATAACGGACAATACGACGCAATTCTTGGGCATATTCAGCAGCTTCTATTCCCGAACGAATATCAGGTTCGGAGACAATTTCAATCAGGGCAATTCCGGCGCGATTATAATCAACCATTGAGTGGGTTGAACCGGAAAGACCACTACTCCCGGCGTGAACCAGTTTCCCTGCATCTTCTTCCATGTGTAGGCGAGTGATGCCTATTTTTTTGCGAGTAGCGTTTCCATCCTCATCGACGATCTCAATTTCTAACCAACCGTTTTCAGCAATTGGGAGATCATATTGAGAAATTTGATAATTTTTAGGTAGATCAGGATAGAAATATTGCTTACGATCAAATTTACTATAGGGAGCAATTTTGCAGTTGAGGGCTAACCCGGCTTTAACGGCGTATTCTAAGACTTTTTGGTTGAGGACAGGCAGAACTCCAGGTAAGCCCAGACAGATGGGATCAATGTTGGTGTTGGGATCGGCACCAAAGGCAGTCGAGGAACTCGAAAAGATTTTGGTTTCGGTACTGAGTTGACAATGGGTTTCTAGCCCAATAATAACTTCGTATTCGGTTTTTACCGATGCTGCACTGGTCATAGACGGGATTATGTTGAGCGACGACTGGTTTTATTGTATCGCTCTATTGACTGTGGGTGTTGAGGGAAACCGATGTTGAGGTTGAGGGAATTCCGGTTGTTAAGATATATAAGTGGTTATCACACCTGATAATAGTTTAGTGAACAGTGCAAGTTAAACTAAAGGTGAACCGATGAGTGCGCTGATCTTGGTGCCGACTCTCTTTAAAACCTTTGTCAAACTATAGTTACAGGAAAACTGATGGCTGATATATCTAAAGAAGAAATGCGAGAACGGTTGGGAAATATTGACCAAATCCGTGATATCCTGTTCGGAGGACAATCCCGAGAATATAATAATCGCTTTGAACAATTGGAGTCAAACCTATCTTTAGTTCAACAAAATCTTCAGGATCGAATTGAGCAAATGCGGATCGCTTTGTTGAGTGAACTTAAGACTTCTGTAGATGGAGTTGAGAAAAAAATTAAAACTTTAACACTTAGCACTCAAGAAGAAACGGCTGATCTCAGACACCAACTTGAGGGAACCAATCGAAAATTTGCTCATAATATTGATGCGATTCGAGAGAATTTAGAAAGCCAAACGAAGTCGATGAAGTCAGAAATTGCTCAATCGAGAGATAAGTCGCAGGAGGAAATTCAAACGCTGAGGACTCAAGTTTTTGAGGAGTTAGAACGTCGTTTTTCTCATCTAAGTGAAGGTAAAGTGGCTCGGGGTGAGATGGCTGAAATTTTGTTTGAAGTGGGCATGAGATTGAAAAAAACGGAGTTTGTCCCCGTTTTAAAAGGAGCGACAGAACAAGAGGTGAATGGCGATTATTTACTTCCTGAAGGACAGCATCAATAATTAGGGAAAAGTGATGGCAGTCTCCAAAAAACAATCCGATTCTTTTTCATTTGATTCTGGTGCATCTCGGGTTGAAAAATCAAGCGTTTCAGAAGTAAAAGCTCTAGAGCCTTTACTAGAACTGTTGCTTGATTTACAGATGTCTCCGGGGCAAACTTCAACTTCTACTCAATCAGAGAATTTATCTCGATCCAATTCATCTGAAAAACCGAAGAAAGCTACATCAGATAAATCTCTAGAATCCTCACAAAATACTGATACTGAATCAAAAGTTTTGGATTTTTTGTTTGAGGCTGTCAATCCATCTGTTGCTGATTCATCAGAAGAAACTCTTGAAACATCAGCTCAAAATCATAAATCAGAACATTTTGATCATTCTCCAGAAAATGATGTCTCTTTCCAAAAAAATCACAAATCAACTGAGAATGATCAGCCCAAAAAAGAACCCCATAAACAAGATGAAATTTTATTAAATTCTGAGGATGTTGATTTAACTTCTCTACACACTTTATTAGAAGTTCCGACAGATGCTGTTGATGTTAGTTATTCGGTGACGCCTGTTAAATCTCATCAAGCGGAAACAGAAGTAGACTTGACAATAGAAGAATCTTCTCCTGCTGAATCTCAATCTGATCCAGAAGAACTAGAGGAGGTATTAGAAGCGTTTGAAAGCTTGAGGGTTGAATCTACAGCGTCTAATTCTGATGATTCATTAGAACAGTTACAAGATTTAATTTTTGGGTCTACACGCTCAGATTTTGAACAATTAAAACAACAGATTTTTGAATCGGATTTGCCGGAAGTGCGTCAGTTACTTGAGACAATTTCTTCTCAGTTAAAATCTCTTGAATATCAGATTTATGAACCCGAACAACTGATTCAGTTAATTCGTCCCTGGATTGCCGATATTTTAAATCATAAAGTTAATGATTCTAAAGAAGATATTATTCAAGCTTTGAAGCCGATTATTGATCAGGTAATTCTGGCGAGAACGAAGGATAATCGTGAACAAATGAGTGCAGCAATTGCAGATTTAATCCCTGAAGCAATTAAACATCAAATTCGCAATTCTCCCCAGGAAATTGCTCAAGCAATCGGGCCAGAAATTGGATCGGCAATTCGAGAACAAATTCGTTTAGATCAAGATGAAATTGTAGATGCTTTAGCTCCAACAATGGGTAAAGTGATCAAAGAACAGGTGATTTTAGAGCGAGATTCGATGGTAGATGCGCTTTATCCTGTGATTGGAAGTACCATTACTCGCTATTTAGGTGAAGCAATTCAAGAGATTAATGATAAAGTTTCTAATGCTTTTAGTATTGAGGGGATTAACCGAAAAATTCGCGCAAAACTACAGGGAATTTCTGAGGCTGAACTGATTTGGCAAGAGGTGATGAAATGTACTGTGCAAGCAGTATTTTTGATTCATAAAGGTTCGGGTTTGATTATTTCAGAAGTTCAGCAGTCGGGTGAGGCGAGATTAGAATCAGAAATGTTGGCGGGAATGCTGACCGCGATTCGGAGTTTTGTGAATGATTGTATTGTACAAGCCGAGCAAGTTCAAGAACTCAATGAGATTGAATACGGCGATTCTCGGATTGTCATTGAAGTGGCAGGATATTGTTATTTGGCGGTGATTGTTCAAGGTGAAATTAAAAATAAATTTCTGAAAAAAATTCGGACAATGCTGATTAAAATTACTCAGAAGTATGGACGGGAAATAGAGACATTTGAGGGTGATCCGGAAACGGTTCCTCCTGAAATTTTAGCTGAGTTAGAAAAGCTGATGGAAGTGGAAACGAAGCAACATCAGGAGAAATCTCCAAAAACATTATTGTTTCTAACAGGGATAATTTTGGGTTCGGTTTTGATTCCTCTGGCAATTGTTCAATATCGTAGTGGTGTGATTCATCGAGTTGAAACTGAAGTCATGACAGCGTTGGATTCTGAACCCGAATTAGCAATTTATCGGTTAACAGTGGATGCTCAGGGTAATACAGTGATGTTAAATGGAAAGTTACCCAATCAACGCTTACGAGAAAAAGCAGAAACAATTGTGCAGCAAATTGTACCGAATTGGACGGTTGATAACGATATTATAGCGGTTAAGGTTCCGCCTGATCCAGTGTTAGTGGAGGCTGAAGTTCAACGGATGACTGAGACTCTCAATCAAATGAATGGGATTTCGATTTCTACTCAGTATGAACCGGATCAAGTCACTATTGAGGGGAAAGTTATTCAGCCAAGTGATAGGGAAAATGTGACTCAAGCTTTTGAGAATATTGAGGGTGTGAACTCAGTTGTATCGAGTATTCAAGTGGAACCTGTACCGATTGCTACCCGAGTTTATTTTAACCTAAGTTCAGATGAATTTAGGTCGGAAGATATGATTATCAAAATTTATCCAGTGTCTCAATATTTGAAGCAATATCCGAATCTAAAAGTTCGCATTGTTGGGTATAGTCATCCCGAAGAAAAAACGAAGAAAAATTCTAAGTTGGCTTGGAAGCGATCACAAGCCGTACAAATAGCTTTAGAAAGTTATGGGATTGATCGTAGACGAATGACAGCAATCGGAAAAAATGAACGTCCACCTGGAGTTGAAGAAAATCAGCCAGATTGGTTGAGTCGAGCGGTTATTTTTGAGATAATATTACCAGAAGATCAGGGAAAGTAGTCATGGCTTTAATTTCTAAAAAAATCTGTTTAATTGGTGACTTTGGCGTGGGAAAAACGAGTTTAATTCGACGGTTTGTTGATCGTCAGTTTAGTGATCAGTATCTTTCGACGGTTGGGGTAAAAATTTCTCGTAAACAAGTGGATTTAGTTGCTTCTGAAACTGGATCTCAGCAGTCAATTCAACTATTAATTTGGGATTTGGAGGGTCATACAAAGTTTAAAGGAATTACGCCCAGTTATTTGCAGGGTGCGAGTGGGGCTGTGGTCGTGGGGGATGTTACCCGTCAAGAGACGCTGGATAATATTTCTGAACATATTAATTTGTTTTTATCGATTAATCCAAAAGCCTGGGTTGTCGTCGCATTCAATAAAATTGATCTACTTGATCCTGAAAACCTAGAGGGATTAATTCATCAATCTTCCAATAACAAAACAAATCAAATTTTGTCAACTTATCAAACTTCGGCTAAAACGGGGGCTTATGTTGACGAAATGTTTCATTTATTGTCACATCAGTTTATTCCTAAGATATGATGATCAAAGAATTATATCTGGGAATTTTTTAAATCTTTTTTAAATTAGATAACTTTGTAATTAAGATTTTAATTAATTGATGATTTTTTATAAAATTCTTTATTTTCTTGATATTTTTCGTTAAAAGTATTTACCAATAGGATAATTATTAAGAGTACGTTATGAATGAATTACTCAAAACGTTTTTTTCCCCTCGACAAATTGACTATGAATATATCTCCATAGATAGTGAGAGTATTATTGTAGAATTTTCTCTAAATGTAAATCTATTTTCAGACTGTCCTGAAAATGTTAAACATGGAAATGAGATTAGTTTAAGTTTTCCTGAATTTGTGGGACTTGAATCCATTTATGAGCAACTATTAGAAGATCAAATCAGTCATTTTGAATTCAAAGGAATTGCGAGAAATGTAGAAACAGATTCTCCTGTATATTTTGATGCTTATATTTTAAAAAACGAAGAAAATTTTACCTATTTAGATGGAGAAATTATCATTTTATTTGATGACAAAACTGAATGGATGGTTAGAGAACAAAAATATAGCCAAATTTATAAAGAGTATGAACTCTCTGTTTCTCGACTTGAACAAGCCAATAATTATACTAATCAAATCATTCACGCCATGAATGATATATTATTAATTACTAATTCATCTGGGATAATCACTAAAATAAATCAAGCTACACAAAATCTACTTGAGTATCAAGAAGATGAATTAATTGATGAATCTATTGCTCATATTTTTTCAGATCAACACTCCAAAAATACGATGGATTTGTCAGATTTTCTTTTAGACAAAATGCACCATAATAGTTTTGAACTTTATTGTAAAACTAAAACGGGAAAAGAAATTATTATCTCTTTTTCTTGCTCTATATTTAGCCGCAGTCCCTTTGAACGTCAAGAATTACTTTGGATTGGTCGAGATATCACTAAACAAAAACAACTTGAACTACAATTTCATCATCAGTTAGAACAGAATAATCTTTTGACTGTAATGACTCAACGCATTCGCCAATCACTAAGTTTAGAACATATTCTCAAAACAACTGTTAGTGAAGTGAGACAACTCTTGAAAGTTGATGGGGTATTATTTTATCAAATTACTTTTGAAGATGAAGGAAATATTGTCGCCAATTCTTTCAGTTTAAATTTAGCGAAACAATTTAATAATTTACCCAAAGAAGCTTTAGTTCCTTCGTATTTTTTGTCAGTCTTAGAAGAAGGAATTGTTATTAGTATTGATGATCTCAATCAATCTTTTCTCTCAGCTAACCTACGAAACTGGTGGCTAGAACTCGGAATAAATTCCGAATTAATTATACCCATCATCACTAAAACTTCATCAACTTCTTCTTTATCATGTCCTGAAAATAAATTATGGGGTATGTTGATTGCTTGTCAACTGACTCAGAGTCGGCGTTGGGAAAAATGGGAAGTTCACTTACTTGAACAGTTAGCAACACCGATAGCAGTTGTAATTCAACAAGCGGAACTTTATGAACAACTAAAAATAGCTAATCAAGAACTTGAAAAAATGGCAATGACGGATGGCTTAACTCTTGTCGCTAATCGTCGTTTCTTTGACAAAATTCTCTCCCAAGAATGGAATAGACTGCGGCGAGAAACAGAAACTTTATCGTTGATTATTTGTGATATTGATTATTTTAAACGCTATAACGATACTTATGGTCATTTAGCCGGAGATAGTTGTTTACAAAAAGTAGCTCAGGTTTTGCAAGAAGAAGTCAAACGATCTGGGGATTTAGTTGCTCGTTATGGGGGAGAAGAATTTGCGATTCTCCTACCAAAAACCGATCTCGAAGGCGCAATTTTAGTCTCAGAAATGATTTGCTCCAAAGTTCGAGCGCTACAAATTCCCCATGAAAAATCTCCCGTTGCACCCTATGTGACGATTAGTGTTGGGGTCGCCAGTACCATTCCTGAACCGCCTCTGATGCCCAAAACCTTAATTCTCCGAGCCGATCAAGCTCTCTACGAAGCCAAAAAAAATGGACGCGATCGGGTCTTTGTAGCCGCAAACTAGAGCCTGATCCGGTAAATGAGGTTAAACTGGAACTGAAAGCTAAAATAGGGCTAATCAACAGGAGGTTTTAGGCTAAGGCGCTCGATCAAAATCAAGGGTTAATTCATAGGTTGATTAGACCAATCTCAGTGATTTTCTGGATCAAAATATTGAGACTTAGATTATCACTAAAAATCTTTGCAGCCTAGATTAAAACTTTTAATCTTGTCGCTTTGTTTAATCTTTTACCTCATCTAATCTAATATTATTTGATCACATCTGGGGTATGAATAAACAGACATCATGGGAAACTCAATGCTATCAGCTTCAAGAACATGAGTATGTACTGGGCAAAATTTCCTATGCAATTTATCAAAAGAAAAATCTTCAAGATATTCTTAATATTATTACAATAAATGTTCGGAAAATTATTCGGGCTGATCGCATTTTAATTTATCATAAACCCGTTGCCAATCTTGATATACTCCTCTCTGAATCTTTATCAGAGAGTGAAAGTTTGAGTCTGAAAAATATTTTATATAGTTCCTGGAACTCTGACAAAATTTTACATCAACTTGAGCAAGGAACAGTTTGTAATCCTTCTGAAATTGATGAATCAATTCAAGCTCAACAGTTTCAACTTGGAATTCAATCTGAACTCATTTTGCCAATTTTAGTTCACAATTATCACTTTGAAGAAACTTCTAAATCTCAACTTTGGGGAATGCTTGTTATTCATCAACGTGATCGGCGAGATTGGCAACCTTTTGAACTGAATTTTCTGAATCAAATAGTAATGCAAGTGGCAATTGCTATTCAACAAGCTCAATTATTGATCCAATTAAAAGCGGTTAAAGAACAGCTAAAACAACAAAAAATTAAAGATGATTTAACTCAAATTTCTAATCGTCGCTATTTTGATAAAATCATAGAAATAGAGTGGAAACGATTAGAACGAGAGTCTTGTTTTCTCTCTCTAATTCTTTGTCAAGTTGATGGTTTTGAACATTATCATCAAATTTATGGTAGTGCAGCCCGAGATTCTTGCTTACAATTGGTCGCGGCGGTTTTGCTGGAAACGGCTAAACGACCTGCGGATTTAGTTGCTCGTTACGATCAAGAAATCTTTGCAATTCTTCTACCCAATACTCATCTAGAAGGGGCTGTAAAAATAGCAGAAGCCATTCGGACTCGGGTGAAATTATTACAAATTCCGCATCAAGATTCACCGATGAGTTGTTATGTGACAATGAGTTTGGGGACTACAAGTATTATACCCACTCCAATTCAAGAAGTCAAAACTTTAATTCAGCATTCAGAAAAAGCTCTTAAACAAGCTAAAAAAGAGGGTGATTGTGTGTTAGTTCGATCTGATTTTTAAGTGATTTACTTTAATTTAGCTTGGGTTCAGTTAGCTGTTGATGAGAATTAGTTCTTAGTAGATTCTCTTGGTGATGAATTGAGGAGATTGCTACTTTCCAAGTGAAGGTAAAAGATTGAAAAGAGTCTGAGGAAATTCGATCTTTATCTAGATCAATAATCACTTCTTTGAAAATCGTAAATAATTGACGACGAAGGTTTTTTAACTCAGCAATACTTTCAGCCGAGTTGATTTGATCAATGATGCTAATCAGTTCTAAATTATATAAATCTGCCCGATTTTTTTGTCGTCCTTGAAACCAGAGTCGAAATTGCCAGAGGCTCGAAATTCCTAATACAGCCACCGAAAGTACAAATCCCATCGGTTCAGCATATTTCTCTAAAAAGGTTGGTTCATCTTGATAATAATAATCTTTGGCTCCAGGATGGAAAGAAAAACCTAAATCTTGTAGAGATTCCGGTTTATGAATCATCGCAGCTTGGGGATTTTTAGTTGTTAATTCATTACGAGATTCAAATAAAATTTGAGTGATTTCATAAATTACAGTTTTGTCTATATTTTTCTGAGTAATTAAAACTGATCGGAGAGCCACAATCGGTAAATCTTCTGCTGGAATCGGAATCGAACCATTATAAGTCCCAACGGGAATTTTACTGGCTTCTCAAGCAGGTTGAAAGAGTTGTAGTGCAGCCGCTTGTTCGATAGGAACTAAACGATTTTCACCAGATTTAAGCAGTTCATTAATTCCAGCATTTCCTAAAGCAATTACTCTAAACAAAGCATCAACTTTTTTCTGATTGAGTAAAGTATAAGCCTGTTCAGGCGGAACAGCAATGACTTCAAAATCATCGGCTTTCAAACCATAATGCTGACTTAATAACCAAAACAAATTATAAGAACCGCTTCCCTCTGGCATCAAAGCAATGCGTTTTCCTTTTAGATCACTAACCTTGTTAATCTTGGATTGATCTGTGGCAATTAAATGAAACATTTCCGGAAACAAAAAAGCAACCGCTTTAGTATTAGATGGAATAGAGAGATCACTTTGAATTAGAGCTAAATCTGCCTGGTTATTTTTTAACAATTCTATATTCTGCTTTGCACCTTCAGTTTCTAAAATATTAATTTTTATTTTATGATTATTTTTATAAATAACTTCAGATAAAGCCTGAGCAAAAGAATAGTATTCACCATCTGTAGATCCAGTTGCTATCGTTAAATTATATGTTTTACTCTGGTTATTCAAAGATAAAATTGTAAATAAACTCACCATGATAATGCTGATAATTACCAAAGAAAAAGCAAGTTTTTTCAGCATGATAAAATTACACAAGCTAGAACGACTGAAGTTTTAACGATAACAGAAAAATCAAAAAAATATCGATAGATAAATATAACTTCCTGATGTTTTTTAGAGATTCTCTATTGTAAAACAGTTTTCAAACTCACAGCAGAGTCGTTTAAGGTTTTTGTTTGAGTTCGAGTTTGGCTAATTTTGTTTGCATTGCGCTTTGCGGCTGTATTAATATCTGTCATAGCGGTTAATATTTGCTCAATCGCAACGGCTTGTTGTTGAGTCACATGAGAAATACTTTGATTATTCATAACAATCTCATTCACCGCTTGAGCAACCCCTGAAAAAGCTTCGGTTGTGGCTTGAGCAACTAATACTCCATTTCGAGCCGTTTTTGTTCCTTCTTGTGTTGCTTTTACAGTCGATTGTATTGATTGTTGGATATCATCAACTAACAAATTTATATTCTCAACGGATTGACTACTTTGATCCGCTAATATCCGAATTTCACTGGCGACTAAACCAAAACCTTTTCCTTGTTCTCCAGCACGTACTGCCTCAACTGCGGCATTTAAAGCGAGCATATTGGTTTGATAGCTAATATCACGAATAATTTGAGCAATCGTAGAAATTTGATAAGTATGTTGCTGAAGTTTAGTAATTTTTTGAGCAATTTCTATCACTTTTTTCTCCAACATTGAGATGCCTGAATGAGTTTCTTGAACCGTTTCTACTCCGTCTTGAACCAATGCTAAAGCTTGTTGTGCAGCAACACAAGCAGCCACAGCTTGTTCGGCAACTTGTCGGGATGTTGTATTCAACTCATCAAGGGCTACTGTCGTTTGATTCACTGCTGTAACTTGTTGATTCGTCATATTTTCTTGATCGCTAATATTTGAGACTATTTCTGTTGAAAAAAACGAAATATTCCTCACCAGTTCTTTGATCATATTAATCAAACGTTGTACAATCCAAAGCTGCACCCCTAATAAAATTAGTAATCCCATAAAAACAATTAATCCAGCTACCTGTTTAAAGCGAGTCACCGAAGCAAAAACTGTTTCATCTGGAGTCGTGGAAACCACAATAATTTCGTTATTATGATTAGGAAAAAGACGATAGTAACCAATTAACCGATCAGTCTCTGTTAAAATATCAATTTGCTGATTTGAGAGGATTTTATCAACAACTGAAGTCGGATAATCATTGAATATTGTTTCATTTTTATTAAACTCAAATCCCCAAGTTTTATCTGGGTTGGGATGCGCCAAATAATATCCATCAGAATTAATCAAAAAAACCTGACTACTCTCAAACGATTTAGCATTCTGAAGCATCGAAATAAAAGCCTTTGCATTGACATTAATAATAATGATGCCTTGTTTATTATCAGCTTGATCATAAATCGGTGTCGCATACCGAATTACAGGTTTATAAGGAACTTCTATTTTACCTCGTTCTCGATTCAAATTCACCTCAGAAACATAAACTTCTCCTTTTTTTAGCTTTATTGTTTCCATAAAATAGTCCCGATCTGCTTTGTTTTGGAGTTGAGAGTCTGCAATAATATCAATCTTGTTTTGTACAGAATCAACTCTAACGATTTCATTGCCTTGTTCGTCAAGATAGCGAATTTGTAGATAATTGGGTTTAATTTTTGCTAGATTAAAGAATAGAGTTTGAAGATTCTGCCGACCTTGCTCAAAGGATAAATTATTCTGCTGATTAGCATTTTGATTATTTTCAGTCTGAATCATCTCAACTAAAGTCGGACTATTACTCAGAAATAAAACATCTCCACTGACATCTTCAAGAAAGTTTTCAATTTCTTTTCCGGTATAACTCACCGCAGAATAAACTCGGTTTAAAGCAGAATCTGTTAAAGCCTCGGTCGAAGAAATAACACCATATCCAGTGAGAATAGAGACCGGAATAATTGTACTGATAATGAGCAAGGCTAAAAACTTATTCTGAAGTTTTTTAAAAAAGCCTGTTAGATCAAACATAGGATTAGTGATTAAAGGAGTGTGAATGAAATCATTTCAATCGTAAATTTGTTGAGATATTCTATTTTGCTGGAGTTGACTAGCAATTTAGATGACTTAGTGATATCGTAAACTACGATCATAAATTAATTCCTGTGCTGATGAGCGAATATATTCCCAATCTCGTTGTCATGCACGGCGACCAAACTGGAGAGGAGTTACTCGCAGAAGCCTTGCGTGTTCTCAACCCTTCGGTCACTCGCCAACCTTTAAACTTCATCGATTTTGATTTAAGCTTAGAAAATCGCCGAGCTACAAATAATCGAGTAGTCCATGAAGCCGCCCAAACGACTCGTGAAAGTAGACTCGCCCTCAAAGCCGCAACCGTCACCCCGGAAATTCCTGGCGATGTTGGCAGTCCCAATGCTATTTTACGCGAAGCATTGGAAGCAAAAGTAATTTTACGCATCGGGCGACGAATTCCCAGTATTCGGCCAATTGGGGGAGTGTATGCACCCATTGCGATTGTGCGAATGGCCGTTGATGATGCTTACGGGGCCAAAGAATGGCGGGAGTTAGGCGAAAATGGAGATGAAATTGCCTTCCGAACTTCAAAAGTTTCTCGCCTCACCTGTCGGGCGGTGGCTGAATTTACGTTTCAATATGCCCAACGAACCCGGGCGCGAGTCTTTGGGGGGCCGAAATTTACGGTCAGTCCAGTCTATGAGGGGATGTTTAAAGAAGAATTGGATGCGGCTTCTCAGCGTTATGGGGATGTTGCTTATCAACCTTTGTTGATAGATGCCACTTTTGCCCTACTATTGCAAACCACAGGTGAGGCATTGGTGATTCCGGCGTTGAACCGAGATGGAGACTTGCTCTCAGATATGGTTTTGCAAATGTACGGAAGTATTGCAGGTTCCGAGAGTTTAGTTTTGGGGTTTAATGAAACGGCAAGTCAGGTAACAACCGTGATGGCCGAAGCCCCCCACGGAACGGCTCCGGCTTTACAAGGGAAAAACATTGCTAATCCGATGGCGATGATTTTAGCAGGGGCGGCGTTGTTAGTTTATGTGGGAACATCGGAAGCGGAACGGGCTTCTCGCGCGATTTATGAAAGTGTGTTTGAAACCCTACAAGCAGGCAAAGCTACTCCCGATTTAGGGGGGCAGTTGATGATGAGTGAGTTTACAAACGAAGTGATTCGCCGAGTTGAAAATAAATTAGAAGTTTGGTCAACTTTAAATCCTTGAAATTGAGTTTTTAACCCCAACGCATGGGTTTTGTTTCTGTCGATTGTGGCTCCGGTTGAACGTTAGATATTTGTTTGAGAATCTCTAATTCTCGATCACATTCTTCTTGTAAAATTTTTAGATAACGTTTTTGTTTTTCCTTGAGTTTGACCGAATTGAGTTGGGAAGATGGAGCCATACTCAACAGTTCAACTGCCATTTGAATCGTTGAAAGTGGAGCGCGTAAATCCTCAGAAAGTTGGGTAAGCTGTTTTTCTTTAGAATGACTGACTTGCTCTAAAGCCGCAACTTTATCGTTAAGTTGTTGTACATAAGCTTGTTCTTGCTTATATTTAGATAAATAGTGTTGCTGCTTTTTGAGTCGGGTTTTAACCGCTTCTAGCAGTTCAGTTGTCGTAAAAGGTTTAGTAATATAATCATCGGCACCGAGTTCCATTCCCATTCGTTGATCATGGCGTTCGGTTTTTGCTGTCAGAAAAATAAAGGGAATATTGGCAGTACCCTGATTTTGTTGTAACTCATTTAAAACACTATATCCATCAAAACCAGGCATCATAATATCACAGATGATTAAATCCGGCTGTACCTCTTTTGCCAGTTCTAATCCTTGATATCCATCTTCTGCGCCTATCCCTTGATATTGCTCGATCATGAGTAGTTCTAGGATACTCATTCTAATTGCTTCGTCATCTTCAATAACCAGTATTTTTTTCATCGTCATAACCCCTTAAATTTTCTGCTGTGTAGCTTAGGCTTGGCTGAACTCCGAACTCCATCCGTAAATGCTCCCAAAGTTGATGAATTGAATTATTTGATCGATTCCGAAATTCTACCTAAATTTTAACTCCTATTCACCAACTTGTCTTCTATATTTACAATATGTATCCGAGAAAATACCGAATCTTGTGAAAAACTTAGATCAATCTAACTTCTGTTTAAACAGAAAAATATTACTTTTTCCCGATCCGGAGTTACGCAAGTTGACGTTGAAGATCCCCCCAAGCAATCCTGATCGAGATCAATCTAGCGATGAATAACGATAACCACAAAATACGTTTTCTTTGGGCGTTTTTATCAATTTTTGCCCTGACAAGCTGTGCTTCTGCCCCTTCGAGCTTCTCAGAGGAAATGACGAGTTCCCCCCAGTTAGAACAAGCGGTACCTCAATCTGTAGCGGGTTCTCCTCCATCTTCTCCTGACTCTATTCCCCAACAAAAACCCCAATTGATTAAACGGGCTGAACTCACCCTCGTTGTTCAATCTTTAGATGAAACCTTGTCATCAGTCACCGTTTTGGTTCAACGACAACAAGGTGATATTCTACGATTTGCAGACTATCAACCTCAAAATAATTCGAGTCGTCATACGGCTAATCTAGAATTACGGGTTCCTCAAGCTAAACTCGAATCAACCCTTGATGCTTTAATTCAATTAGGAACAGTTGAAAATCGCTTAATTACGACTGAAGATGTTTCCAATCAACTTGTTGATACTCAGGCGCGACTCCGAAATCTTCGTAAATCAGAAGAAATGATTTTAAAAATTATGGAACGTTCGGGTTCTGTCGGAGAAGTGTTGCAAGTCGCCAACGAACTCAGCAATATTCGAGAATCAATAGAACGACTCGACGCCCAACTTCGCAATCTTCAAAATCAAGTTGCTTATTCTACGATTACTTTAAATCTAGAAGTCGCTGTTTCTGCTTCTTCGCCCTCTCAATCTAACTTCGGATTACAAGTTGGAGAAACGTGGGGGAAAGCCACTCACGCAGTAACAGAATTGACGTTTGGTTTGTTCGGTGTAGTGGTTTGGTTACTCGCCTTTAGTCCCTATTTCATCTTGCTTGGGGGTGCAGTGTATGGTTATCGACGTTGGCGAAAAAATATCAATAAAAATGTTGGCTAATTGCTCATTTTGAACCAGAATATTTGTTATTATGTTGCTTGTCATTCTGAGCAAAGCAAAGAATCTTTGGAGACTCTACATTTCATTCAGAGTGACAGTGACAACTATAAATTTAGGGTGATAACAAAAAGTTTTTTAAAATTTAACCTCTAAAAATATTCGTCACACTGAGTAGATCAAGTAGTATCTCAATACCCTTCTTTGAACTCAGAATGACGACTGAAAATTGATAACTCTAACAACAGTTCTAAAGCTTTTGCTACCTCAGAAAATGTCCTTTAGTCGAGATATCCCATTAACGCATAGGGATCATCTACTTCGTTAGAAGCGACAGGGCGGTTAACCAGCATCGATGTAATTTGTAACTGGGTTGTTGCCACCGGACGGTTTGCCATCGCCCCTACAGAGTCTTCTGAATGGACAAAACTAACTCCTGAAGCACTCTCGGTTTTGAAAATCGGACGGTTGCCCATAATGGTTCCGGTGATTTCCAGATGACTTTCCTCAATCGGACGATTGGGCATAATCATCGCCGAATGAGCGACCTGAATTTGAGTCGGAGCAGAATGAACTGATGATTCTGCTTTTGTGGGTTTGCTTTCCATTTCTAAGTCCTTACTCATATTTTTTTCCTGATTATTTTCTGTGTTTTCTGCTTTTACAGTGTCTTCTTGAGCTTTACTCATACGCTTTCCTGTAGTTCGACGGGTTCGCGCAGTCCTCCTTCCTGTCGTAGAAGAGCTAACAGCCATGTTTGAATACCTTTTATTTATTAAATGGGTTAGACTGACCCGATCAATCGTTAAATCTTTGATCTTTGCCGACTAAACCCCAGATTTCACCTCATTTTTCAAACTTAGTCCTCGGCCATTTTGGTAGAGGTTAAGATCTATTTTGTGATGAATGCTAAACAAAGTATAAAATATTTTGGGGTTTAAGTAAATAGCGGACTAAGAAAAATAACATATTGTAACGATAAGTAAAAAAATAACAATCTCTGGTAACACCGAATTCTCAGCAGAAGTGCTACCATCCAAGTTGAACCTCACTTGCCTCCTGAAAAATGGCGCAATTCCATCTACAGTCACCCTTTCAGCCTATGGGCGATCAACCACAAGCGATCGCCAAACTGGTTAACAGTGTTCAAGCCAACTCTCAATTTACCACATTATTAGGCGCAACGGGAACTGGAAAAACTTTTACAATCGCGGCAGTGATCGAGAAAATTGGTAGACCCACCCTGGTACTGGCCCATAATAAAACCCTCGCGGCTCAACTGTGCAATGAGTTACGAGAATTTTTCCCAAACAACGCCGTAGAATATTTTATCAGCTATTACGACTATTATCAACCCGAAGCCTATCTTCCCGTTACCGATACCTATATTGAAAAAACCGCTTCTATTAACGACGAAATCGATATGCTGCGACACTCTGCTACCCGATCCTTATTTGAACGTCGGGATGTGATTGTTGTGGCTTCAATTAGCTGCATTTATGGGTTAGGAATTCCGACTGAATACCTAAAAGCTGCTATTCCGCTGCGAGTTGGAGAAGAACTCGATCAACGTCAACTTTTACGAGATTTAGCCTCAGTTCAATATACTCGCAATGATACAGAATTAACTCGCGGGCGCTTCCGCCTTAAGGGAGATGTTTTAGAAATAGGACCCGCTTATGAAGATCGGATTATTCGAGTCGAATTTTTTGGGGATGAAGTCGATGCGATTCGTTATATTGATCCGGTAACAGGAGAAGTTTTACAAAGTGTAGAAGCTTTAAATATTTATCCCGCCCGTCACTTTGTTACCCCACAAGATCGTTTAGAAGTTGCTTGTAATGAGATCGAAGCAGAACTAAAAGAGCAAGTTCAATCCCTAGAAAATGCAGGTAAACTATTAGAAGCCCAACGCTTAAACCAACGGACTCGTTATGATCTAGAGATGTTGCGAGAAGTGGGATATTGCAACGGCGTTGAAAACTATTCTCGTCATTTAGCCGGACGCCAAGCCGGAGAATCGCCAGAATGTTTAATTGATTATTTTCCCAAAGATTGGTTATTAGTGATTGATGAATCTCATGTGACTATTCCTCAAATTCGGGGAATGTACAACGGAGATCAATCCCGAAAACGAGTATTAGTTGAACATGGTTTTCGTTTACCCAGTGCAGCAGATAACCGTCCGTTAAAAGCAGAAGAATTTTGGGAGAAAATGAATCAATGTATTTTTGTTTCAGCCACACCCGGAGATTGGGAAATTGAACAGTCTCAAGGTGAAGTGGTTGAACAAATTATTCGACCGACGGGTGTTGTTGACCCAGAGATTTTTGTGCGTCCAACCGAAGGACAAATTGATGATTTATTTGGAGAAATTCAGGAACGAGTCCAACGAGATGAACGGGTTTTAATTACGACCTTGACGAAACGGATGGCAGAGGATTTAACTGAATATCTACAAGATAGAGGTGTAAAAGTCCGATATCTACACTCAGAAATTAAATCCATTCAACGGATTGAAATTATCCGCGACTTACAACAAGGGGTGTTTGACGTGTTGATTGGAGTGAACCTATTACGGGAAGGTTTAGATTTACCTCAAGTGTCGTTAGTGGTGATTTTGGATGCAGATAAAGAAGGCTTTTTGCGGGCGACCCGTTCCTTAATTCAAACCATTGGTCGGGCGGCGCGAAACACCCGAGGTCAAGCGATTTTATATGCCGATAACCTCACCGATAGCATGATCAAAGCAATTGATGAAACCGAACGACGACGCACAATTCAGCTAGAATATAACGAAAAGAATGGAATTGTACCCCAAACTATTGTTAAAAAGTTTAGCAATGCTATTTTAGACTTTTTGGATGTTTCTCGGCGCTTAAATGCTCAACAGTTAGAACAAGTTTATGAACAAGTTGACGAATTACCCCTAGAAGAAATTCCGAACTTTATTGATCAGCTAGAACAACAAATGAAAGTAGCCGCGAAAAAGCTGGAGTTTGAAGAAGCCGCTAAATTACGCGATCGGATTAAACTGTTACGAGATAAGTTAGTCGGACATTAGTCTCTTACCTCTAGTTCCTCACGTTCTAGGAGAGGGTAGGGTGAGGCGGTGAGGGGAGAATTTTGAGGATGATTAAATCTCTAAAACTATTAATAACTCCCCATTGTCATCAAAAACTTTCTTCCTTTTCCCTATTTTTCCCACCTTTCAAAGGGGGCTAGGGAGAGATGGGCCGGGGGGCGAAAAAGTGCAGATTTGACTGCGAAATGGTATAACGGAACTTCCGTCAGAACAACTGCAAACGGCTATTTCCGAGAGTCCCGAACTTGATGACGCCGACAAAGCCCAAGCGTTAGAACAGGTTAAAACCCTCGCCGAAGCGGGTCAATATCCCCAAAATAACACCATGCAGCAACAAGCCAAGGGTGCATTACGACTCCTCAAGGGATTGATGGCAGAGTTACCGACTGTTGCGAAGTTGGTTCAACAATGCCAAGAATGGTTCCCAACGATTAGTCGGTTTTTTGGACTATGAAATTGGTCGGTGCTTATGGAGGATATTATATCACAACTGTAAGTGTTTGTCATCACAACGTTTTGTTGATCTATTTCACAACCTGATTGCAAAATAAATCACGGAAAATTGTCAGTGTTCAGGTCATTATCACAGTATGACCACAAAAATGAGCTTTGTCATCTTTGGTAGAGCAATCACATGACCATGAAAAACTGCGAAAAGCCCTTACAAACCAACCCCTTTACCACCTATCGCGATCCGGAAACGGGTCGATGGATCGTCGTCAAAGAGCAACAGTGTTCCCCCCAACCGGAGGAGAAAGTCGCTTGAAAAGTAGTTTATCACACACAGAATGTTGTGTCCTCTGAGCAGCCTGACCCGGACTGCTCTACTTTAGTATTAGGATCGACTCACTGCATTTATGCAATTTTTCCCAAGTCTGATATTGATTAGACCAGAGATCCGTTCCCTGTAATCCCTCAACACTCGATCGCAAACACCTAACTTTTGGGGTTTCGATTAGACTCTCTATTCATCTAGCTCTTTTTATTGGGTTGATATCAAGTTTTGCTGTTGGGTTCACGTCTAAATAATTTAGCTTCTAAAAAGCATCACTCCTATTCTAAAATTGACAAGTCTGATTGAGATTTGAGGAGTGAACCCATGAAAATAACTCAAAAACCGATAAAGTTTTTCACCGGAATTTTAATTTTAGGTGTTTTTTGCATTTCTGGATGCGATCGCCCGTCTAATTCCAACTCCACCGTTATCGAACAAACCGCCTCGACGCCACCCGTTGAACCCCCACCCCCTCAACCTTACACTCGTGAAGCAAAATTAGTCGCGGTTGGGGATATTATGATGCACGGATCTCAGATTAAATCCGGTTATAATCCTAGCACCAAAACCTATAATTATGATAACTTTTTTACAGAAGTCAAAGAGATCATTTCTCAGGGAGATTGGGCAATTGGAAACTTAGAAACAACGTTAGCCGGATCTGAAACAGGCTATACAGGCTATCCCATGTTTAATGCACCCGATACCCTCGCAGATGCAATTAAAAACGCCGGATTTAATGTGTTAACGACAGCAAATAATCATTCTTTAGATCGTCGAGAAGCAGGTGTTTTAAAAACCCTAGAAAATGTTCGGAGTCGGGGGATAGAACCCGTTGGAACTGCTGCATCGGCAGAAGAAGACGAAGAAATCTTAATTCTCGAAAAAAACGAAATTTCGATGGCAATTCTAGCTTATACCTATGGAACCAATGGTATCCCCATTCCAGAAGGAAAAGATTATTTAGTCAATTTGATTGACGAAGCAGAAATTATCGAAGATATTCAAGCCGCTGAAGACTTAGGAGTTGATGTTGTGACTGTTGCATTGCACTTTGGTTCAGAATATCAACGCCAACCCAATCAACAGCAAAAACAATTAGTGAAAAGTTTAGTGGATGCAGGTGCAGATATTATTTTAGGGAGTCATCCTCATGTGGTACAACCCTATGAAGTTTTTGAACGAACCGATAAATCTGGAAACATTCAAAAAGCTGTTGCTATTTATTCAATGGGAAATTTTATCTCTAACCAACGGGGAGACTATAAAGATCTCGGGGTAATTTTTAAAGTCAATATTCGTAAATATTTTCCCGAAGAAACTATCGAATTCACAGAAATTCAAGCCCTTCCCACTTGGGTACATCGTTACTCAGCAAATAACAAATACAATTTTCGGATTTTACCCTTAGAAAAGACAGTCACCGAAAAAAATGATCCTCTCCTCCCTCAAAGCGAATACTCAGTTTTATCTCGATATTTAGACCAAATGAATCGTCATATTCACTCGTTAAACCCCTCAAAAACAGTCACTAAAGTTCAACATGATTCGCGTGAATCTCCGTCTTCAACCCAGTAAGGCGGAGAGGTAAGCGGGGCGACGGAAGGTATGGAGTCGCCCAAACACTCAGGCAATACATAATCCATTGCTTCTCCTTAGTAATTTCACTTTGCTAGGCGTAAACTGACCAATTCGTTTCCATGTGTAATCGCAAACAGATACTTTCTTGGATTTGTCGGTGTTAGTGAATCCTCCAACGTATCCAATGAATTGCTTGTCTTTCTTCGTGGCTTTAACTAGGTCACCGACTCTTAGCCCAAACGGTGTAATGGTTCCGCCCTTTCTTTTCCTCTTCCCTGATTTGTCGGGAACCTCGAAATGAAGTTGACGACGGAAGAAGCCATACTCTTTCCCTCGTTTGACAGCACCAGGACGGGTGATGATTTTGAAAGGGGATGGGGTAACGGTAACTTTGCCTTTCCAGACGTAACCGTGGGAATTAGAGCCAGTAAAGCGGACGTATTTAAGGAAGTATCCGCACGCTAAGGCCACCCCATCGACCGCGTGAGTATTCGGTTTGGCTACGGACTTGTTTTTCTTATCTTTCTCTAACCCAAGCTGTTTTCGGATTTGAGAGGTGCCGTTTCCATCCTTCTGCCAGCCATGCCGGACGTAGACAGGAGCAAGTTTCTCCATCTGGGATATTGCCCAATTTTGTCCAACCATAACGGGGGAGAATCCTTTGCCTGACTTGGCAGTCTTCCTTTTTGTTTGGTCTACGTCCGCCGCGACCCGCTCGTAACCGATGGCGGCTACTGGGTACATTCTGGCTAGCTCTGTCACTACCCTTAGCTCCAATTGCCGGGAAGCCCGGATAGAAGCAGGGCCGTGCGCGTTAAGGCCCTAAAACTTGATTTGTGGGCTAGAACGAAACGGCCCTGCCCAATTCTGGGGGACTTTAAAAGATGAGAGGCTTTTAATTTGTCATCAATTTTACCCCCAATTTTGGGGGTCACGGGGGCAAAGAAAATGAGAATTGTAACTCTTTCGAGTTGAATCAACTTTTAAGCTTGATTTGAACGCTTACGTTTGAGTATTCCACCGCCTAACGCACTCGCACCTAAAAGACCTAAAATTGTACCCGGTTCAGGAACTCGTTCAACACTGTAAATAGTTGTGGTTCCGCTGATTTCATTAGTCGAGATCAATAGCGTTTGTCCGTTGGGGCTATTTTTTCCATCAATGAATAGCAATCCTTCTGGGCCTAAATCACCGACTGCGGCTAATTGTTCAGGAGTTGGATCAGGATCTCCCTCCTCATCAACGTTAAATTCAACCGAGAAATCCCGGTTATTATCGTAACTCACAAAGGAAGGATTTTCCGGGTTAGTAATATCATAGGTCATAATCCCCCCAATTCGTTCTAAACCAATAAAGGCATAGGTACGACCCGCAATTTTACCAATTGTTACCCCTTCAGGTTCAGGGCCTTTGTTGTCACTGCGGTTATCGAAGTTATTTTCGTCGTTACTGGCGTTGAAGTATTCAGGGAACATTTTAGCGGTAATTTGTTCAATTTGATCGCCACTATCAAACACTATATTTCCGTCTTCATCTAAGATCGAAAAACTACGTCCACCAAAGGCATAAAGTTCTTCAAACAGACCATCACCATCAGTGTCGCCTGTGGCATTGGTAACTGTTAAACGACCGAGTTTGTCTTCATCTTGAATATCAGCCGGAAACGCATCAGGATCGAGGGTTAAATCTTCAACCGCAAATTCTTCGTTATACCCATCAAATTCACGACCTGAACCTTCATTGGCAATCACAATATAGGTTTTGCCATTCGCTGTATAAGAGGCAATTTCATCGGGTTGATACATCCCAAATACAGGCCAATTTTTGATATTAATCCCATCATCGCGATCGCTGGGATCTAAAGCATTACCGGGTAAACGATGATCTTTGTACCCGAGTCCAACGATTTCGGTAAATTCCCGAGTGTCTAAATCCAACAAACCAATGGCATTATTTTCTTGGAAAGAGACCCAGGCTTTTTTGCCATCTTCTGAGACGGTGATATACTCAGGTTCGAGGTCTTGGGCAACGGTGGCATTCGGCCCAAAAATCCGAATTCCTTCGCCTGTGAGTTTGTCGGCTTTAGAACCCCCAACATTAAAGTCAGTTAAGCCAATTTTTGTCTCTGTGGGGGCTAAACCTGCAAACAGATTTTCTAAATCAATTAGGCTGACTGAACCTTCAGGATCGATCGTATACTCATCGTTAGCCTCTCCTTCGTTGGCGACAAGAAGTTTAGTTCCGTCGGGGGTGAAGGTGAACATATCGGGTAAGGGGCCAGCCATGATCGAAGAAGTTTCTAAGCTGCCATTAAACAGGCTACCGTCGCCGTTGAAGAATAACAGACTGCCGTTGGCTTGGCGATTAACATTTTCAACGCTAACGGCAAACAAACTTTTAGTTTCATAGCTAAATGAACGCACATGAAGCACATTCTCAAACAGATCCGGATTGAGATCCGGAATACTAACCTGACCCGTTTTCCAGGGGTTCATGGGATTGGATAGGTTGAGAATATCAATGGATTGATTGCTACGATTTGTTACAAATAAATTTTGGGTAAAGGGATCAAAGGCAGAAATAAAAGCGGCTTCATCATCAAAAATTCCCGTGGAAAAGCTTCCAATGGGTTCAAGATTCAGAGTGGCAGCCGTAGCTGAAGCCGAAAGAAAACCGAGTAAAAATGTGGACTGGATTGCTGAGAAAATAAACTGTTTTACAGCTGGGTAGCAGATGCGGCTTCCCCGATCACAATTATTCATTCAAAAACCTCCTAGTTTTAGTCTATTTTGCAGACATATTACGTCAAAATGTGTCAAAACCTTGAAAGAAAAAAGAGAATCTGATCGCTGGATATATTGACCGAACAGACCTATTCAATTTCTAACGCTTCTTAGGTTTTCACCACTTTGACCCCATAACCCCTTCCAGATAAGATGCAACAATCTGTTGAGTGAGAACAGATCCCCTGAAAATATAACATTGTATATGTATCACCAACTGTATACCTAGCAATAACGAGGGAATTCGATTTGATCTACATCCGCAAGTATACAGAATTCTTGCATTTCTATCGGGTAAATGACAAGCTTTTTCCGAGTATTTACTGAATTTTTACTAAATCTTTAAAAAAGAACTCCAAAAAAATTTCTGATCAAAACGGCCTTGTAAAGGAAACTCTACATCTCCATAAGCCTTTGAGCGGGTGGGGGTTTGCGGAAATCACCCTAGCGGTAAGCTATGATGATGATTTATTGTGTTGTTTAGTTAAAGATAGGTTCACTGAACTTCATCATTATTTCACGATTCCTACTCGGTACTACGCTCCTACTCCCAAAAATACTCTGCATCTACTTCTGACACTCACGAACCGAGTATCGTTTTACGCAAATGTCATACTTGAAGTAAAGACTCTTGTTGACTGACCACTACACCAATAAACCCTATGCTACGCACCTTCTTTGGAAAAACTTTACTCGTAGGGATAGCAACTCTTTTACTGAGTTGTAATACTCAGACAACGGCGGAAAACCCAGAATCAACTGAACCTCCCGTCAACTCGGAGTTAACAGGAACCATCATCGTTGGAGATGTCACCAGTCAACCGGCCAAAAAAATTAAGCGTTTTCAACCCTTAGCTGACTATTTAGCTGCGAATCTGGGAGAATTTGGTATAGGTATTGGCGAAGTCAAAGTTGCCCCAGATGTAGAAGCAATGGCAAGCTTGCTCAAGTCAGGTCAGGTTGATATCTACTTCGACAGTCCCTATCCATCCATGCTTGTCAGCGAACTCTCAAATGCCCAACCCATTCTCCGACGGTGGAAAGGAGGCGATGCGGCTTATTATACGATCATCTTCGCGATGACAGACAGTGGATTTACCAGTTTACAGGATTTAACCGGTCGCAAGATCGCGTTTGATGACCCCACCTCCACTTCTGGCTATGTGTTACCGATGGTTCACATGATGGAAGCGGGTTTAAATATGGTCAAGAAAGAATCTTCTGATGAAAGCGTAGAAGCTGATCAGGTGGGTTATGTCTTTAGTCAAGATGACCAAAACAATATTCAATGGGTGATCAGTAATCGAGTTGATGCGGCAGCTATCGACCATCGCAGTTTTTTAAATATTCCCGCAGAAAGTCGTGAGGCCATGACTGTATTGGCGGAAACTGAAGAAGTCGCCCGTCACGTCGTTTTAGTCAGAGGTGGACTTGATCCGAAATTGGTTGAACAAATCAAACAAATTCTACTCAATATGGATCAGTCTCCTGAAGGACGGGAGGTGATGGAGAAATTTGAAGAAACAACTAAATTTGATAACTTCCCCACCGAGGGAGATATCGACAGAATGCGAGAATTGTATGAGAAGGTCAAAAACAAGTGAGTTGGATGCGCCTTTTTGGGATCAGACGGGTGTCGCTAGCAACCAAGTTAACATTGGCGATGACAAGCTTGGTCATTGTTGCTGTGGTCAGCGTTACTTGGCTATCCCTACGTCGTGAACAACAAACCTTTCGCAAAGAACTTGAACAACAAGCCAGAATTCTTTTAGATGCGTTGGCGGTGACAACAGCGGACTCTCTGTATACGCTCAATGCTGACTTCATGGAAGAAATTATGGAGCAACTTGGAGCCGATCAAGTTCTCTCCGCCGGACGTATTTATGAAAAACAGGGCCGGATTGTTGCTGATGCCTACAGTGATAGTGTCTTGGTGCATCGAGTTAAAGCTGATCCATTTGGTCTAATGTTGGTTCAAAGCAATCAGACGATATTTCGGTGGGAAGAAGATCAGTTACTTGCTGGAAAAGCGGTTAAAGTCGGGCGTCAACGCTTAGGAGCGGTTAGTGTTGGCTTATCGACAGATCCTTTAGAAGCAAAAATGGCAGCCGTTCGTAACCAAGGGTTGATCGTTGCTCTGACGGCAGCAACAGCCGGAACTGCTCTGGCCTTGATTTTGAGTCGTTCGATCACTGAGCCTCTTAAGCAAATGACTTCTGCAACTCAACGTCTAGCTAAGGGGGATTTGACTCAAAAAATTACGCTCCACACTCAAGATGAATTGGAGTTACTCGCTGGTTCTTTTAATCGGATGACGGATCAGTTGCGAGAACTGATTGAAAGTAAGGAAAAATTGATTCAAAGTTTGGAACATCGGGCTGAAGCTCTCCGTCAAAGTGAAGCTAAAAATCGAGCCTTGCTGAATGCAATTCCAGATTTAATGTTTCGCTTCAGTCGAGAAGGTATTTTTCTGGATTTTAAAGCCTCTCGCAATGGAGATTTGCTTCCGTCTTTGAGTAAGCATCTCAATAAAACAGTCTATGATCTCTTGCCACAACACGTCGCTCAACAGTATACGGAATACGTTCTAGAGACTCTGAGAACGAATGAAATACAAATTTTTGAATATGAATGGTTTATCGAGGGAAAGCGACGCCATTTTGAAGCTCGAATTGTTGTGAGTGGTCGCGATGAAGTGCTGGCAATTGTCCGAGATATTACGGATAATAAGTTAGCTCAAATTGAGTTACAACAAGCTAAAGAAGCGGCTGAAGCGGCTAACCAAGCAAAAAGTGAATTTTTAGCCAGTATGAGTCATGAGTTACGGACTCCTTTAAATGCAATTATTGGATATAGTGATCTACTCCGAGAAGATGCTGAAGATTATGGTTATACTGATTTTGTTCCTGACTTAGTACAGATTAAATCTTCCGGTTTACATTTGCTGTCTCTGATTCAAGATATTTTAGATATTTCTAAATTAGAATCGGGGGAGATGAATCTTTATTTGGAACATTTTGATATTGCAACGTTGATCAATGAAGTTCAAGCGATTATTCAACCCTTAGTTAATCAAAACCATAATCAATTTAAGCTCGACTGTGTTCAGTCGATTGGTTCTATGTATGCTGATCGTACCAAAGTAAAGCAAGCGTTGTTAAATTTATTGAGTAATGCGGCAAAGTTTACCAAAGAAGGAACGGTGACTTTAAAAGTAACTCGCACTCTACTCACGATTCAAAATGGTCAAACTCACTCTGACAAAAATTCTATCAATCATTCTCATCATTCTGAAAAAAGATTGTCTGAAGATTGGGTAATCTTTTCGGTGGAAGATACAGGAATTGGGATGACTCCCGAACAAGTTGAAAAGATATTTGATCCTTTTGTTCAAGCTGATAATTCCACCACGAAGCGATATGGTGGGACAGGTTTAGGATTATCCATCAGTCAGCGTTTTTGTGAGATGATGATGGGTAAAATTACCGTTGAAAGTATAATAAAGGTTGGTTCCACCTTTAGCATTAAACTTCCGGCTGTTGTGCCTGAATTTTTCACTAAAAAAGAAAAAAAGAAACTTGCTTCTCATGGAGTTGATCAACAGAAAAAACAACATTCCTGAACTCCTCTAGATTATTCTTGAGTGTGTTGAAACTCGATTCCCCAGATGTGCATTTGTTCGATTAAAGGTTGAAGACTCTCTCCCTTTGGGGTTAGCGAATATTCAACTTTTGGGGGAATCTCTGCATACACTTTTCGATTAACCAGACCATCGGCTTCCATTTCTCGTAGATGTTGTGTTAACATCTTTTGAGTAATTCCAGTTAGCGATCGCTGAAGTTCATTAAACCGTTTGACCTGAGAAAACAATTCTCGCCAAATCAACAATTTCCACCGCCCACTCATCATTGCCAGTGTCGTCTCAGCCGGACAATGTTCTTTCTTAGACTGTTCTTTGGGAGCTTGCATAGTTACTTTTTGGATACGGTCTTACTTCAAAGTGCCTACTTCACAGTTTACCCCAACTTGATCTACTCTCAAAGTAGAAAGATTGATCTCCCTAAATTTTAGGAGTTTTAAACAATGATTACCCTTCGTAAATCTCAAGAAAGAGGACAGGCAAACTTAGGATGGTTAAACAGTTTTCATACCTTTTCTTTTGGTCATTATTATGATCCAAAACAGATGGGCTTTCATGCTTTACGAGTGATTAACGAAGATCGAATTCGTCCCAGTAAAGGCTTTGGCACCCACGGACATCAAGACATGGAAATTATTACTTATATCTTAGAAGGTTCACTCCAACATCAAGATAGCACCGGAACGGGTACAATCATAAAGAAAGGAGAAGTTCAACGGATGAGTGCCGGAACGGGGATTTTTCACAGTGAGTTCAACGCTTCTCAAACTGAACCCGTTCATTTGCTACAAATTTGGATACTTCCCCATCAAACCGGACTCCAGCCCAGCTACGAACAAAAAGTCTTTAACCTATTAGAAACTCCAGGTCAATTTCAATTGATTGGATCTGCAAACCCTTCCAATGGCTCGTTAACCATTCATCAAGATGTAAACTTGTATGGTACTATTTTACCGTCCGGGAGTCGTAATACCTATTCCCTCTCTCCTCAACGCCACGCCTGGGTGCAAGTGGTTCGGGGTGAACTCCTTCTCGATGGTATGGCTTTAAAATCAGGGGATGGAGTTGCAATCAGTGATCAAAGACAAATTATCCTCGAAGCAACACAAGAAGCGGAAATATTATTATTCGATCTCGCTGAGTAAAGTCCAAGTCAAAAGATTACCATCGATGAGTCAATTAATGATATTCTAAACAATAGCGAATCTAGAACTGTGACCCGCAGACAGTCAGTTAGGGGCGGTTTTGACAAAATGTTGATTGATCCAATCGGTTATAAAGCGATCACCGTTCATCCACCAAAACAGATAGAGATAGCCCTATCGTGTTTTCACCCTGAAAAAGACACAACTCAGAAGTCAAAAGTCAAGAATATTTTACATTTTGTCTCCTCTGGTTAAGGAATTTGAGAGCAAAAACAGCAATATTGGGATCATCCGTCCGCATCCATTATCCCTATGTGTGTCTGTTTCGCTTTAAAATCCAAAGATATTGTAAAGTTATCAGCAAGCCCCTATCTGTTTTCTCTCTACTCAAGTTAAATTACTATGGCTATTGGCTATCTCGCTCTGGTTCTTCATGCTCATCTGCCTTTTGTCCGACATCCAGAGAGCGATTATGTCTTAGAGGAAGAATGGCTGTTTGAAGCGATCTCAGAAACCTATGTCCCCCTGATCAAAATGTTTGAAGGGTTAAAACGGGATGGGGTTGAATTTAAAATGACCATGAGTTTGACACCGCCTTTAGTGTCAATGTTACGCGACCCCCTCTTACAAGACCGTTTTGACAAGCATCTTAGACAACTTCAACACCTCGTCGAACAAGAAGCCACCCGCAACAAACATCACGGTCATCTTCGCTACTTAGCGGAACACTATATTCAAGAATTTATTGAAGTTCGAGAAGTCTGGGAACGCTACCAGGGAGACTTAGTTGCAGCCTTTAAGCAATTTCAAGACACCAATAATCTAGAGATTATCACCTGCGGGGCAACTCATGGTTATTTACCATTAATGAAAATGTACCCCCAGGCGGTTTGGGCGCAAATCAAAGTCGCCTGTGAACATTATGAGGAAAATTTTGGTTGTCCACCGAGGGGAATTTGGCTCCCGGAATGTGCCTATTTTGATGGTTTAGACCGCCAAATTGCCGATGCAGGTTTACGCTATTTTCTCACCGATTGTCATGGGGTTCTCTACGCCCGTCCTCGTCCCCGTTTTGGCACTTATACTCCTATTTTTACAGAATCGGGTACTGCTGTTTTTGCACGGGATCATGAATCTTCTCAACAGGTGTGGTCTTCGGAGGTTGGCTATCCGGGGGCGCCGGAATATCGGGAATTTTATAAAGATTTGGGCTGGGAAGCCGAATATGAATATATTAAGCCTTATATTATGCCCAATGGCCAACGGAAAAATACGGGCGTTAAATATCACAAAATTACAGGTCGTGGGGTTGGACTGTCTGAGAAAGAATTGTATGATCCCTACTGGGCGCGACAAAAAACAACCGAACACGCTGAAAACTTTATGCACAACCGTGGGCATCAAGTTGAGCATCTCTACAGTATTATGCAGCGTCCTCCGATTATTGTTTCGCCCTATGACGCTGAACTGTTTGGACATTGGTGGTATGAAGGCCCCTGGTTCTTGGATTCTTTATTCCGCAAGACCTGGTTTGACCAAAAAACCTATAGCATGATTCACTTGGCCGATTATCTCAAAAAACATCCCACCAATCAAGTCTGCAAACCTGCTCAGTCGAGTTGGGGTTACAAAGGGTTCCATGAATATTGGCTCAACCATACTAATAGTTGGATTTATCCCCACCTTCACAAAGCGGCTGAACGGATGATTACGATGGCTTGTCGAGAACCCACTGATGAACTTGAGCGTCGCGCCCTCAACCAAGCCGCACGGGAATTGCTCTTAGCTCAATCTTCGGACTGGGCGTTTATTATGAGTACCGGAACGATGGTTCCCTATGCAGTGCGTCGGACTCAATCTCACCTGATGCGCTTTAATAAGCTCTTTGAGGATGTTCTACAAGGTAAAATCGACTCCGGTTGGTTGCAAAAAGTCGAAGCCATTGACAATATTTTTCCCAATATTGATTATCACGTCTATAGACCTCTCCTTTGACACCTCCCCCCAGTTGAAAGCAGGGCTGTTTCATTCTCAGTCAACCGTTCCCCTGCTTGAAAAGCCGGAGCCTGCGGTTGACTCGATTCCCGAGTTAAAAATTGCCGGGGGGGATAGGGTGGTGGGGTGATGGGGAGAAAGAGTTATGGGGTGGTGGGGAGAGGAGTTTTTTCCGAGGAAAAATAGCTTTTTATAGCACTACGCGAATACGTGTTTGACATTTCTAAATCCTAAAACCCCTTCCCAGTCTACTGTTCCCTGATCCGTCGTTCCCTGTTCCCGATTCAAGTAGCGCTATATTAATAAAAATCGTCCCTACCTCCCTACCTCCCTACCTCCCCACCCCCCACAAATCAAGTTTTAGGGCCTTAACGCGCACGGCCCTGATGGGGAGGTGGGGAGGAGATCTTGACTTCACGACTTCAAGCCATTTCTCTGTGTGAGCAGCCAGGAGCTTTTTTTTGAGCAATAAACAGGAGAGAGGATAGCGTTTATTTTAATTTTATGTAAACTTTTGTAAAGATTTGTACTCAAAGCTAATTTTGTAAAATACGCTACAGAATTTTCGTGTATGATGAAAGAGTGAGTAAAAGAAACAGACTCACTAGACCGTATTAACCCCCTAAAGGAGAAACAAAAAATGGGTACTGAAGACCAAGCACGGGCGTTGATGATGCGCCACCACCACTTGATCAAAAACCGTCAGCAATCGATGCTGAATCGCACCGCCGATGAAGTCGGTTTAGAAGCCGGAAATTACTGGAATCACATTCAAGGAAAGCCCCACCCCACTTTCAGCCAAAACTATGATCGCAGCAATGCTTCCATGAGCTAAAAGTGAGCTAGGGTTACTCTGAGAATTCATTACAATTCTTTAAGAAAAAATCAAGATTAATTCAAATCTGAGGAGAGAAATCAAAATGGGTACTCAAGATCAAGCACGTTCTTTAATGATGCGCCATCACATGATGGTGAAAAATCGTCAACAAGCAATGCTCAATCGCGTCGCCGATGAAGTGGGTATTGAAGTCGGTGACTATCACAGCACGATTCAAGGTAAGCCGACTGAAAGCTTCCGTAGCAGCTATGATCGTAGTCACGCTTCCATGAGCTAGTTTAATGTGTCACTAAAGATGATTATTTATGAAAGTCCTGCCCCCAACACTTCGCTTCGGGGGTAGGATTTTCACGATTATATTTTTCAACACGATATTGATCAGATTATAATATAAATTCTGAGACTGGCTCCCATCGTAGAATTGTGTTGTCAGACGTCGGTTGCTGGGTTCTCTGGTTTAAAATTAAACAATTGTATGGATTTTTTTGTATGATTAATAAATGGAATCAGCAACAATTTTGGATTCTGGGTCTACTTTTGATTGGATTAAGTTGGAGTTGGGTTCCCGGAGCGATCGCAGCACCTCAGTCTAATCTATCTGCACAAAGTCTCTTTCGTCAAGCTTATGAAAACCGTTATACTTGGGATGAAAATTTTCCCGGTTACACGGCTGAAGTTTCGGTGAATTATCGCGGAAATCTGGATCAAGGACTGATTCGAGTTGAACCCGATCTGAGTATATCAGTAAGTAATCTTGAAGATGAAGAAGTCGCAGAAATTATTCAAAGTCAGTTGCAAATGGAAGCGATTCACCGTCGATCTGTTTCCTTTGATCAACTCCATGGAAAACATCAATTTAAACTCGATGGACAAGAAGAAACGGGCGTGATTAATATTGAAGAAATTGCAGACGAACGCCCCGAATCTTATTATCAAGTCAAAGACAACCAAATTACTCAAGTGAATCGAGTTTTTGGGCAAATTGCCGTTAAAGTTGATACGTTAGGCACAACTAATACACCCGAAGGTTATTTAGTCAGTCATTTTCAAACCTTTTTTTATAATGCCAATACCGGAGATCTTTTAGAACGAGAAGATGTTCGAGACTTCCATGAAAAAATCGGCAAATACTACCTATTAACAAATCGCACCATTCGCTATGCTGAGGATGAAAATCCTGAAGATAAACTGACAGCCGATCTTTTGATTCGCTTCAACGACATTCAACCGTTGTAGTTAAAGCTTTTCACGATCAGATTGATTGGTTTAAGAAAAAGAATGAGGTTGCCAGATCAAACAAAAAATTGCGGTAGAAATGCCGATTTGAGACAAAATATGGAGGAAGCAAAGCCAAGCATTAACCGAGCTTTGCTGACCTCTGACTTCTAGACAAACAATCGATTACTCTGCGGTGTTTTCTGATACTGATTCCAAATAAGCTCGGATCATGGCTTGTGTACCTTGAGAAGCCCCTTCTTCATCAAGATCACTGACAACTTGGAATAACTTATCGGCTAATTCTACACCCGGTAAAGCATTTTCTGACGGTAAAACATCTTGAACCAATCGCAAATCTTTGAGAATATGTTGAATCATAAACCCCGGTGCAAAATCAGAATTAGCAACTTTTTTGCCTAAATTTGATAACGCCCAGGAACCCGCTGCCCCGGTACTACAAATTTCAATCACCATTTGAGGATCTATTCCCTGTCGTTTTGCCAACAACATCGCTTCACATAACCCGACCATATGCAGAGAACATAAGACTTGATTACACAATTTAACCGCTTGACCACTACCACTCGGCCCACAATAAAAGATTGTTTTTCCCATCGTTTCTAAAATGGGTTTGCAGGTTTCAAATGCTTCGCGATCGCCTCCAACCATAATCGTTAGTGTACCCTTTTCTGCTCCAATATCTCCACCAGAAATCGGTGCATCGAGAAAAGAAAGTTGGCGAGACTGAACTTGAGAAGAAATCCGGCGTACCGCTTCCGGGCCAATGGTACTAAAATCTATAATAATCGCTCCGGGTTTAGCCGATCGAACAGCGCCATTTTTCCCCAAAACCACTTCTTCGACATCGGGAACATCCCCAACACAAATACAAATCACATCTGCTGACTCTATCGCTTCGTTAATGGATGAGACGATGTTGGCACCGCCAGATGCTGCTATTTTGGTTCCTGGGCGGTTTGGAGTACGGTTCCAGGCGTTGACGGAGTAGCCACTCTTGGCGAGGTTCGCCGCCATATGACCACCCATGACTCCTAAACCAAGAAATGCAGTTTTCATTGTCGATTTTATTCCTTTTCCCACAAGTTTACTCTCACTAGGTAGAGTAGCACTCACTCAACAGTCACCCTTCGGGTATCTGCTAACGGAGATGCTTAGCGAACGCTAGTTGCTTATGGGGGAAACCCGCGCTTACCGCACTAGCTCATCAGTCTCCAGTTTTACAGTCATCAGTCTCCAGTTGTTACAGTTTTCAGTTTTTAGTAACATGGTACTGTTAAACCATTCTTAAGGATTAAAGCTATCGGAAAACCTCCAATTTGAGCCTAAAGATTGAGTTAAATTGTGGGAAAAGTTGAAAAAAAATAAGAACTGCTAATCAGTTTATCAATCGTTGGAGGTGATAAAAAAAAGCGTTTTGTAGGGCTGAAGCCTTTGAATATACTGTTGGTGAAGATGCTGTTGGCGAAAGTCATCTAAGTGTATTTCATGCCGAAAGTACAAAAAAATTTTTAGCGAAACAATGGGGATGGATTAGCCAAGTAATACATCGTCAGAGAAGGTTAAACTTTTTTCCCTGTATTACTTAGAAAAAAACATGAAGCTTCAACGAAAGATTAAAGGTAAATTTTCCCTAAGAAATGATTACTATACCACGACGAGAGTAGGTTAAGACGTATAATTAATATAAATGAAGCACGGAAAGGGATCATACGACTTGTCGAAACAGCGATCAGGGTGGTCAAAAGCCGACAAAAGAAAACTCCAGTCGCCCGTTTGTTTAACATTAGCCGAAACACTTTAGACTTATGGCCCAAAATAGAAGAGTCAACGGGAAGCCGTCACCCCATTAATTATCATCAAAAAATATCAATACCCAAAATTAAACATGAATTGGTATTGCAACACAATTTAGAATTTTCCTAACCGTAAAATAGTAAAATAACTAGAAGAAATTTTTTAATACAGGAGAAATAAGTTACAAACATGATCAGCAACTTACCTAATTATCAAATTACAAAGCAACTTTACGCAGGTATCCGCACTCTAGTCTATCGAGGTATCCGTAACAGCGACAACCAACCCGTCGTTATTAAGCTACTGCGATACAAATACCCCAGTTTTAACGAAATCATCCAATTTCGCAACCAATATACCATTGCCAAAAATCTCGAATTTTCAAATATTATCAAACTATTGAGCTTAGAAGTCTATGATAATAGCTATGCCTTAATAATGGAAGATTTTGGGGGAATTTCCCTATCTGATTATCTTGAAATATCGACAGATGAAAAATCTCAAGATAAATACCTACCTTTAACAGAATTTCTAGAAATCGCAATTTCACTCACAGAAACTCTGCACTATCTCTATCAAAAACGAGTTATTCATAAAGATATAAAACCCGCCAATATTCTGATTAATCCCGAAACTAAAGAAATCAAATTAATTGACTTTAGTATTGCTTCTCTCCTCCCCAGAGAAACCCAAGAAATTCAGAATCCAAATATCTTAGAAGGCACGTTAGCCTATATTTCTCCCGAACAAACAGGCAGAATGAATCGAGGCATAGACTATCGCTGCGATTTTTATTCCTTGGGTGTTACTTTTTATGAATTATTGACAGGAAAATTACCTTTTATATCAGAAGATGCAATGGAGTTATTGCATTTTAATTTAGCAAAAAAACCAATACAAATCCATGAAATTAATTCACAAATTCCTCCAGTTTTATCAAAATTAGTCAGCAAATTAATGGCAAAGAATGCCGAACAACGTTATCAAACAGCATTGGGAATTAAGCATGACTTAGAGCAATGTTTAACTCAACTGCAACAAAACGGAACAATCGAAGATTTTGAACTCGGAAAGCGAGATATCAGCGACAGATTTATGATTCCCGAAAAACTCTATGGTCGGGAAACAGAAGTGCAAACTTTATTAAAAGCCTTTGATCGAGTTGCCAATGGTACAACCGAAATTATGCTAGTTGCAGGTTTTTCAGGGATTGGAAAAACGGCAGTTGTTAATGAAGTTCATAAACCTATTGTTCGTCAACAGGGCTATTTTGTTCAAGGCAAATATGACCAATTTAATCGCAATATTCCTTTTTATGCCTTTGTACAAGCCTTTCGGAATTTAATGAGGCAGTTATTATCAGAACCAGAAGCCAAAATAGAAATCTGGAAAAATAATATTCTTGGGGCATTAGGTGAAAATGGACAAGTTTTAATTGATGTAATTCCTGAGTTAGAAAACATTATCGGGAAACAGCCCCCTGCCTTGGAATTATCGGGAATTGCTGCCCAAAATCGCTTTAATTTACTGTTCCAAAAATTTGTTAACGTTTTTACCTGTAAAGAACATCCCTTGGTGATGTTTTTAGATGACTGGCAATGGGCTGATTCTGCCTCCCTAAATTTGCTAAAATTATTGGTGCAAGATACAAAATATTTATTATTATTAGGTGCTTATCGAGATAATGAAGTCTCCCCAGTGCATCCTTTTATTTTAACTGTAAATGAACTTGTTAAAACTCAGGCAACGGTAAATACAATAACTTTGCCTCCGTTAACCGAATCCGATCTAAATCTGTTAGTAGCAGATACACTTAATTGTGAATCACCCCTTGCCCAACCTTTAACCCAATTAGTCTATAAAAAAACCAAAGGAAATCCTTTCTTTGCTACTCAGTTTCTTAAAGTATTATATGAGGAAAAGTTAATTACCTTTAGTTGGTATATCCAACATTGGCAATGCAATATTACTCAAGTTAAAGCATTAGCAATTACTAATGATGTAGTAGAATTTATGGCATTACAATTACAGAAATTGCCAACAAAAACTCAGGATGCTTTAAAGTTGGCTGCTTGTATTGGTGCTGAGTTTGATTTACAAACTTTGGCAATTGTTGCCCAACAATCAGAAATAAACATAGCAACTTTATTATGGAAAGCATTGCAAGAAGGTTTAATTTTACCTGTTAGTGATGTGTATAAGTTTTATCAGCTTGAGGACAACAATAACTTCAGCCCAGACTATCAAAATTATAATAAACAAAACGCAAAATACAAATTTTTGCATGACCGCGTTCAACAGGCTGCTTATTCCCTAATTCCTGACGAGCAAAAACAGTCAACTCATCTGCAAATTGGTCAACTACTCCAACAGAACTTATCAGAGACAGAAAAAGAAGAAAAACTCTTTGAGATTGTTAGCCATTTTAATATAGCAATTGAGTTAATTACTCAATCCAAAGAACGGGAAATTTTAGCTCAACTTAACTTAGCAGCCGCACAAAAAGCCAGAAATTCTACAGCTTATGTTGCCGCTATAAATTTTGTGAAAACCGGGATTCATTTGCTTCCCACCGACTGTTGGCAAAGTCAGTATGAATTAACCCTCAATCTGTATATAACTGCCACAGAAACCGCTTATTTGAATGGTGAGTTTGAGAAGATGGAAGTAATAGCAGCACTGGTGTTACAATCAGCTAAAACCATACTAGACAAAGTAAAAATTTATCAGATTCAAATCACCGCACTCACAGCTAAAGCCCAACAATTAGAAGCAATTGCTTTCGGAAGAAATGTCTTAGCAGAATTGGGGGTTGAGTTCCCATCCGAAGCAGACGAAGCCTTAATAGAGGGAACACTAGAAACCCTAGCCAAGCAACTCGAAGGTAAACAACTAGAGGAATTAATTAACCAGCCTGTGATGAGTGAACCTCGGATTATTGCCGCCATGCAACTGTTAGGAATGTTGTTTCCGCCTATCCTCCATGCAAGCCCTGCCTTTCTGCCTCTATTGGGTGCGACAATGGTGAGTTTATCCCTAAAATTTGGCAATACACCCGCATCAAGTATAGGATATGTAACCTATGGCTTAGTGCTGTCTACTTTTTTAGAAGAAGTAGAAAAGGGTTATTATTTTGGGCAAGTTGCACTGAACTTACTTAATCAATTAAATGTCCGAGAATTCAGGTGTATAACTTTACTGTTATTTGGTGCTTTTCTTCAGCAGCGTCAAGAAACATTGAGGGCAACCATTCCAACGGGAAAAGAGGCTTATTTAGCCAGTATGGAAATTGGTAATTTTCTCTATGCCGGCTACAGCATATTTAATTATTTTCTTTATAATTTATTTGCAGGAGTGACTCTCGATGATTGGGAACCCGAAATCGAAAATTACTGCGTTATCTTAGCAAATTTGAAGCAAGATTCGGCTTTGGCTTACCTGAAGATGCAACAACAAACCGTGCTGAACTTGAGAGAAATTAGAAATCAACCAGATTTATTAATTGGCAGAGCTTATGATGAAGCTTTGATGATTCCTAAGTGCCATGAAGATAATGAGTTGAATTTGCTGGGTTTTATCTATGCCTTCAAATTGATACTTGCCTATCTTTTTGGTAACTACACAAATGCCCGAGATTATATCGCCCAAGCTGAACAGTTTTCAGTTACAAAAGCAGGACAAGTTCACACTCCTGTTTTTCATTTTTATGCCGGGTTAACTTACTTATATCTCTACTCTACCCAGTCAGAAATTGAGCAAGCTAACTCTCTTGAGGAAGTGAAAATTCATCAAACGACTCTGGCGGAATGGGCGAATCATGTGCCAATGAATCATCAACATAAAGTAGATTTATTAGAAGCAGAAAAATGTCGGGTTTTAGGCAAGAATTATGAAGCGGGAGATTGGTACGATCAGGCAATTTACGGAGCAAAAGAAAATGAATATCTTAACGAAGAAGCCTTAGCAAATGAGTTAGCAGCTAAATTTTATCTGAATTGGGGAAAAGAAAAAGTTGCTGCCGGATATATGCAAGAAGCTTACTACTGTTATACCCGATGGGGAGCCAAAGGAAAAGTCGCCCACCTAGAACAAACATATCCTCAACTATTAGAAATAATTTTACAATCCACTCAACTAACGAGCGGATATGGAGGAACGATTTCTTCCCTAACGAAAAGCGTCAATCGGACTACTCATAGTCAACATTCAAATTTTTGGTTAGATGTTCCGGCTGTGATCAAAGCAGCACAAGCTATTTCTGAAGAAATAGAATTAGAGAAACTCTTAGCTACTTTGATGCAAATTGTGATCGCCAATGCAGGAGGAGAAACCGGATTTTTAGTGATTCATCAACAAGCCGAATGGTTAGTTGTTTCTAAAGCCAGTCAAAACCAGACAGAAAACTTACAAATTCCTCTCGTTGAATGTCAAGAATTACCTCAAAGTTTGATTTATTCTGTCGCCAGAAGTCAAAAAACCGCAGTGTTTGATAATTTAAGTGCGACTTCTCAATTTGTAAGCGATCACTACATTATTAGCCACCAACCCAAATCGGTTTTATGTATGCCCATTAGCAAGCAAGGAAAATTAATCGCGATTTTGTATTTAGAGAATAATTTAACAGTGGGAGCATTTACAAATGATCGCCTGAAAATACTGCAAATGCTAACTTCTCAAGCTGCAATATCGATAGAAAATGCCCGTTTGTATCAACAAGTCGAAAACTATTCTCAAACTTTAGAAGCCGAAGTCGAGCGCAAAACTCAAGATTTAAGGCAAAAAGCTGTTGATTTAGAGCAAGCTTTGAAAAATTTACAACAAACCCAAGCCCAATTAATTCACAGCGAAAAAATGTCAGCCCTCGGTCAATTGGTAGCGGGAATTGCTCACGAAATCAACAATCCCATCACTTTTATTCATGCTAATCTTTATCCAACCGAAAATTACTTTAAAGATCTGCTGAGTTTGTTAGAAACTTATCGCCAAGAATATCCTAAACAAAATCCAGTTATTCAAGCTAAAATTGACGAAATAGACTGGGAATTTATCGAGGAAGATTTAACTAAAATTTTGGATTCGATGAAGTCAGGAAGCGAACGAATTCGGCAAATTATTCTGAGTTTGCGTAATTTTTCTCGCTTAGATGAAGCTGAGATGAAATCTGTTGATTTACACGCCGGAATCGAAAGCACTTTACTGATTGTGCAGAACCGCTTTCTTGACAGCAATAATCAACCCAAGGTTGAGATGATTAAAGAGTATGGCAACCTACCTAAAGTTACCTGTTACGCTAGTCAACTCAATCAGGTATTTTTGAGCATTATTAGTAATGCTCTTGATGCGGTTCAAAGTCTGAATAAAACCATAAAAAAACCTCAAATTCGGATTCGGACAGAGGTGATAGAACAAGAGTGGGTAAGAATTTCAATATCTGATAATGGGAATGGAATTCCCGACGCTATTCAAAAACGCATATTCGATCCATTTTTTACCACGAAACCTGTTGGGAATGGTACAGGTTTGGGTTTATCTGTCAGCTATGCAATTATTAAAAAACATGGGGGTCAGTTAACTTTTAAATCTACAGTTGGAGAGGGAACAGAAATAGTAGTTGAAATTCCTAAAAGTTCTTCGTAAAGTATATAAAAAATTAGTGGAACTTAAACGATTATAAGAGTACAATCAAGGTATAATTCTTTACAGGCAAATGTTTCACGTCGAGAAGCTCGTCATAAAAGAGACAAGCCCCGTTGCTATGCCACCCTGTTCAGGGGGCGACAAGAGGATAAAAAGGTTACTGTACAAGCTTTATAGCCTTCATTCCTCTCTTGCGGATATTCTAACGACAAGATAGAAGTATTATATATCGGATATGATTGCAAAGTCTAGCTCAAATTCGTGTCGTTAGCCTCTGTTCACCGGACAAATTTTGATTGAGTGCTGTTGCAGTGATTAAACGATGAAAGAATTAAACAATTCAGTTGCTTTCAGGGTGGAATCGATTAAACTGATCTAAAAGTGAGTCGAACAACATGGATGAACTGCTTAACCAAGTCTATCACGAAATTATCTACAACCTGCTAATTCATCCCCCCAATCAAGCCCTTGATGTGCTGAAAACTCATGCTCAGGTGGTTGATGATGACTTTTTGCAAGTTCTACGCCAAACTGTAACTACTCTGGCAGAACGAAACTGTCAAGAGGATGCAGATTTTCTAAATAAGGTTGTTCTAAAAATTGAAGAATCTGGCGGTTGTTCGACTCTATTGGCACAAGTTGCACCCCCACAAGCAACCGAAACCCCGGCGAAAAAAGTAGCTTCTCCAGAGAAAAAACCAGAGACTCCAGCAATTCCTTCACCCGAAAAAGAGTCAGCAGCAGAACAACTTTATAATCAAGGAACTCAACAATTTCAGGCCAATCAATACACCGCAGCTTTTCAATCCTGGCAACAGGCTTTACAACTTTATCGAGAACTCAAAAATCGACGGGGAGAAGTCAATTGTTTAGGAAAATTAGGGAATGTTTATCAGTCTTTAGGACAGTATCAACAAGCTATTACTTGCCATCAACAAGCTCTAGGAGTTGCTCGTCAGATTAAATATCGTCAAGCTGAAGCTAATGCTCTGAGTAGTTTAGGTCATGTCTGTTATTCTATTGGACAATACGAGCAAGCGATAGAAGGATATCAGCAAGCCTTGTCAATCTCTAAAACGATTAAATATCGAGTCGGAGAAGCAAATACTCTTGGTAATTTAGGCAATGTTTATTATGTTTTAGGTCAACTCGAAGAAGCCGTTAAAAACTATCAACAAGCATTAACCATTGCTCAAGATTTGAATTATCGATTTGGAGCGGTTAATTTTCTCAATAACTTAGGAAATGTTTATGCGTCTCTAGAACAATATGAACAAGCTATTGCCTATGTTGATCAGGCATTAACGTTAGCTAGAACCTTAAATTATCGATTTGGTGAGGCTTATTTTTTAAGTAATATTGGTAAAATTTATTTAGCGAAAGGAGAACCCGATCAAGCAATTGTTTACTTTGAACAATATTTAGAGTTAATTCGTAGTATTGACTCTCAACAAATGGAAGCCAATGCTTTACATCACTTAGCCAATACCTATAAAATTATGGGTGACTCTAAATCGGCGATCGCGAACTATCAAGACTCTTTAGAACTGCATCGCCAAACCCAAAACCCTCAAGGAGAAGCAATTACTCTGAGTTGTTTAGGTCAAATTTATCAAGAGTTACAACAAACAGATACCGCCATTCAAGCCTTGCTAGATTGTCTAAAAATTGCCACCCCAAAAGCCTTACCCACTGAATGTTTAACAGCCGGACATCATCTAGGAGATCTGGGTTTAAGCACATACAATTGGCAACTTTCTTCTCAAGGATATGAACAAGCCATTCAAGCAATTGAACATATTTGCAGTGGTATTAGTCCTCTTGAAGTTCGTTCACAAATCACAAAAGAATCAGAAATAATCTATCCTAAACTGATCCAAGCTTGCATTCATCTTCAGGAAACTGAAAAAGCTTTTAGTTGGGTGGAAAGATGGCGTTGTCAGCAACGACTAGAGTTAACAGATTCTTCTCTGTTTCCATTGGGAGAAGTTCAACCTCATCTCAAAAAATATGAACGTTTACAACAGCAAATTCATGCTTTACATATACGACGTCAATCTGATGAAATGAAACAGTTGACAACAGCAGGTGTGCGACTCAACAGTTCTGCAACATTTAAAACTGAGTCAGAAATTTTGGATACTTTGGAAACAGAAAAGCAAAAAGTTTGGGAAGATATTCACCGTTTAGATCCTGTCATTGCTGAACAACTTCAAATCAATAGCTTGAGTGTTGCAGAAATTCAAGCCTTACTTCCCGATACAAAAACAGCAATTTTAAGTTTTTACAGTACCGAAGAAAATACTTATATTTTTGTTGTCTTGAAAGATAAAATTGTCTTGCATACTTGTGAGGGAGAGAGTCGAGAAAAACTCCAGAATTGGATTGAAAAATCTTGGATAAAAAATCATCAAAATAACCTGCGCGAATGGCGGAATCAAATGATTGAATTTTTATCTAATTTATCTCACCGACTTCAGTTCAATAAATTAATTTTTGAGCATTTACTCGATTGTCATCAACTGATTATTATTCCTCATCTCCAACTGCATCATATTCCCTTCGCAGCCATTCCCATTCAGCTTGAAGATCAAACAACCTATGTATGTGATCGCTTTAATATTCAGACAATTTCAAGTTGTCAAATGCTCAACTATAATCATCAACGAAATCAAGCCATTTCCTCAAACTCAATGGCAATTTTAGAAGATACAACAGGAGATTTTGTTTTAACCCATTATGAAGGTCAAAAACTAGCCGAACTCTATCAAGTCTCTGAAGAATTTTATTTAGTCGGTGAAACAGCTATGGTGAGTCAGTTTGAAAGCTTAATCAAACAAGTTAAACTGCTGTATATGGCTTCTCCGTTGAGTTGTACCTCTGAACCCAAAGTTGATGCTCAACTGCAATTTGTTGAGGGTAAAATCTCTATGGCTCAAATGTTAGAAAGTCGTTTACCCGATTTATTAGAACTCTGTATTCCCTATGTAAAAATGGAGAGTAAAACGCTGACTTTCTCCGAGTTAAATCTGAGAATTTTCAACCGATTTTTAGAAAGAGGAATACAGCGAGTTATTTATCCACTCTGGTCTTTAGAAGACATTGCAACCTCACTATTAGTCTGGTTTTATTATCAAAATTTGCAAGAAAACAACTGTAGTGAAGCTTTGCGTCAAGCTCAAATTCAACTCAGAAGTTTAACAGGTCAAGAACTCGACCAAAAGTATAAACCCGAAATTCAAGCCTATCTCAAGCAACAAAAGGAGAGTAAAAATCAACAAAAAATAAATGATCAGCGAACTTTATTAGCTTGGAAATGTCAGCAAGACTATCCGTTTGAAAGTCCCTATTATTGGGCAAATTTTATCGTTTATGGAGGTTAATTTTAACCGAGTCCTATGAAGTCCTCAGAATCGTTATTTTTTATCGCTCTACTTCCGACTGTAGACATTCAAAATGAAGTCACTGAAATCAAACAATACTTTGTCGAAAAGTATGACAGTCGTCATGCGTTAAAATCTCCACCCCACGTCACCTTACAACCGCCGTTTAAATGGTCAACTGACAAGCTGGATCACTTAGAAGAATGTCTGGTAAACTTTTCTCAGGCTTATTCTCCCCTCCCTATAACTTTATCAGGTTTTGGTGCATTTCCCCCTCGGGTGATTTATGTGAACGTGATCAAAACTCCAGAATTACTCACCCTTCAAAAAGAGTTAATGTCTTATTTAGAAACGACTTTAAACATTGTGGATCAGGTTTCTAAACGTCGTCCTTTTTCGCCGCATATGACCGTTGCATTCAGAGACTTAACCCGTCAAAACTTTCGAGCTGCATGGCTTGAATTTGAACATCAATCTTTAGAATATCAGTTTACGGTCTCACAGTTAACCCTACTGGTTCATAATGGTAAAAGATGGAATATCAAAGCAGAATTTCCCTTTGAATTGACTTTTTGAATTGACTTAAAGCTGAGAAAAACTAGCAATCCAATCCAAAATTTCTCGATGAACTAATTCTGGACATTCATCTTGAGGACAATGACCGCCGCGCTCCAATTCCACAAACTTAATCTTAGAATTGTATTGAAGATATTTCTTCGGATTGGCAAAACTCACAGGAATTAATCGATCTTGTTTACCCCAAAGGAGTAAAATAGGAACATTAATCTGAGGAAGAAGCGTCTTGACTCCCGGCCCCAAACGAGAACTTCCCATCACTTTAAACACAATCGAAAATGCGCGAGCAGCCCCTCGATCTGTTGCAGGTGTTGCTAAAATATCAACCAGTTCATCGTTAACTGCATCTGGATTTTCGTAAGCAAATTTAGCCCAACCCCGAACCAGTGACGGACGCCGAATAATGTAGAAAAGCGTTCTTAAAACCGGAGGAGAAGCAACCGTATTTTGAATCGCTTCAACAATTGGGAGCATCCATCCAGGAATAGCTTCCGTTTGAGCCACCGGGTCTGGTAAACTAATCGCAACGACACCTTTAGTCATTTCTGGGTATTGAGCCGCTGCTACCAAAGCCACGAGAGAGCCGACAGAATTGCCGACCAAAATAGCGGGTTCTCGAATAAAGGTCAACCAAAAGTCGTGAACTAAATCAGCCCAAAGAGAGGTATCGTAAGAGGCGATCGCTTTTTGGGAAGATCCAAACCCCAACAGATCAAGGGCGTAAACCGTATGAGACTGACTCAATTGCTGTAAACTATATCGCCAATGTCCAATGGATGCCCCAAACCCGTGTAAGAAAATCATGGGCGCAGAATCATTCGGAGTTATTGTGCCGTTGGACTTGGCTCTGATATAGGTGTAACGAACTTGCCAACCTCGCCAAACCCAATCCCGCTGAAAACCGAGTCGCGGACACCCATTTTTTGCAGTCAATTCCACACAAACTCACAACATAACTTTACATTTATACCCTTTTATCTTAGCGTTCCTAGAATTTAAGTTAAATCTCCACCAAAATTTAATCAGACTGAGTAAAATATCACTGTATAGACCGTTAATTTATTCACTAATCGCTTCTAAAACTTTGCCAATGCCTTTGATCGACAAAAAAAGAAATCGCAATCTCCCCCAAATCAACGAAAATATCCGATTTCCAGAAATCCGGGTGATTGATATTGATGGGGGTCAACTGGGTATTCTGGCTCCTCGGGATGCCCAACGACTCGCCGAAGAAAAAGAACTCGATCTCGTTCTGGTGAGTGACAAGGCTGACCCTCCCGTGTGTCGAATTATGGACTATGGGAAATACAAGTTTGAGCAAGAGAAAAGAGCCAGAGAAGCCAAGAAGAAGCAGCATAACGCTGATGTCAAGGAAGTGAAAATGCGTTATAAAATTGATGACCACGACTACCAAGTGCGGGTCAGACAAGCAGAACGCTTCCTCAAGTCTGGTGATAAGGTCAAAGCAACAATTATGTTTCGGGGCCGGGAAATTCAACACAGCAACCTCGCCAAAGAACTCTTAAATCGTATGGCAACTGATTTAGGAGAATTAGCCGAAGTGCAACAATATCCCAAACAAGAAGGGCGAACGATGATGATGTTGTTGTCTCCGAAGAAGTCGTAACTTAGAAATGTAAGATACTAAGCGGGAATATCCATCCCCAGCAGACAATCTCCAGTCTTCTTTGAACAGTAAACCCTAAACAAAATGGGTACGGGTGATTGATGAATTATCCCGATGGTGACTGCTGAAAGCTTTGGTAAAAACTGACAAAGGGGATAGGCTCAACCGAAAAAATTATATCGGATCTGATCAGTCTCAGCCGCCGATTCCCCTCTCTAAACTTGGTGTCACAACAATTAGAATTTAGATAAAGGGTATAAAAACATCTACGTCAAGGGGTCTCAACACTGAATGGAAAAGCAAATCAGTGGCTCTACGGTTTTGGGTCAAGGGCTGCTGCGGGGTCTAAACCTACGTCCAGAAGAAGTGGATCGAACATTGTTGATGTTCTTGGTCTATACCATGACATCAATCGGTTTAATTTGGCTAGAACTCAGTACAGTCGGTCTGTTCCTCGATCAATACGGAGCCGAAAACTTACCTTGGATTTATATTGCCAGCGCCGCGATTGGTTCGAGTTTGGGCGTCGTGTATTCCTGGCTGCAAAAAATTCTGCCTCTACGTCAGGTGATCGTCGTCATTTTACTGCTGATGGCCGTTCCCCTGTTTTTATTTCGAGTCGGACTGGGTTTAAAAGGATTTGCCATTGCTGGCCTGAGTATTGAGTTTATTACCCTATTTTTAATGTGGCTGTGGGTAGAAGCCTGTTACTTACTCAACGATCTCAATACCTCCATTACCGCCAACCAACTCTTTAATATTCGTGAAATCAAGCGCACTTATCCCCTCGTCAGTAGTGGATTTTTAGTCGCTGGAGTTGTCAGTGGTTTTTCTCTACCCCTCGTCTTGAAAATAGTCGGCTTGAAAAACGTGACCATTGTTTCTGGGGTCATGGTTCTCGTCGGTGCAAGTATCCTCTTTTACCTGGCTCAACGCCATCAACAATCCTTTCCCGACTCCTCACGCTGGACACCAGAAGACGAACAGCCTGAATTTAGCAGCCGCAACCTCAAAGGCCCACTTCAAGGCTACGTCATCCCCCTGATCGCCTTTTTTGTCATGGCAGAGGTGTTGTACGTTCTTGTAGACTTCCAATTTTTCAGCCAGCTAGAATACCAAAATCAGGCCGCAGGAGCCAATAGTATTGTCAGCTTCCTGGGGATCTTTGAAGGCATCCTTAGCACCTTTCAGGTTGCCACCCAATGGTTCGCTTCCAGTCGCCTCGTTGAACGAACCGGAGTATTTGCCACCGCTAGCATCCTCCCGGCTGGCATTGTGGCATTGGGAACCTTCTCCCTGATTGGCGGCATCACAGGCCTATTTACCGTCTTTCTAGGCTTTGTGATCCTGCGATTTTTAGACGAACTGTTCCACTACACCTTAATCGAAACCACTGGCGCCGTCCTCTTTCAACCTCTACCCGACAATACTCGCAGTGACATTCAAACTCTGGTCAATGGCGTCTTTGAACCCATGTCTACCGGAGTCTCCGGCTTCCTGATTTTATTCATCTTGGCCCTGAGTCACTGGTTACTCCCCGACGAACCTGCCAGCCAATTTGAGAGTCAACAAAGTCTAGTCTTTGTCACCTTTATTATTGGTCTATCCTTAGTTTGGTTATTAGTCGTTTTAGCGATTCGCACCCAATACGTTAGTCTGCTCGTCCGGAGTGCCGAACGGGGACGTTTAGGGGTAACAGACGTCAATATGCGAGCCTTAAAGCGATCGGTTGCCGAAACCCTCTCTCAACCTAAACCCGATGCCGATAAGCGCTCCTGTATCGAACTCCTCAGTCAACTCGATCCCAAAAATGTCGGTGAAACCCTCGTTCCCCTGCTAGAAGACCTCTCGCCCACCCTCCAGCGTCAAAGTCTGGAAATCATGCTCAACCACCCAAATCCGAGCTATTTAGGTGAAATCCGGGCTTTATCTCGTCGCGCCCTCCCCCCAGAAGTCCTCGCTTTAGCCTTGCGTTATATCTGGCTCACCGAAACCGAACCCGACATTGAACAACTCCGACCCTACCTACAACCCCAAGTTGATCCGGTGGTGCGGGGAACCGCTGCTGCTCTGATTATGCGACGAGGCGATCGCGAACAAAAAGCGGTAGCCACCAATACGATTCGTCGGATGATTACCGATCGCCAAGAACGAGAACGAGTCATGGGAGCGCGAGCCTTGGGAGAAGCGGACTACTTACAAGGGTTACGTCTCTATCTAGATGATTTGTTGCAGGATGAATCTTTGCGGGTGCGTTGCGCTCTCCTCGATGTGATCGCTTCAACTCACATGGAAGAATATTACCCCTCTCTAGTCAAAGCACTTGCCTACCGTTCGACCCGAGAAGCCGCCCGACAAGCCCTGGTTCGACTCGATAACGAAGCAATTCCGTTATTAATTGCTGTTGCTGAAGATATTCATAAAAGTGATTTAGTTCGCTTGCAAGCCTGGAATGCGATCGGAGATATTGGCACGATAGAGGCCATTGATACCCTCGTTAATCATCTCATGGGCGCTTGGGGAACTACTCGTCGCAATATTATGCGAATCCTGCTGAAAATTCCTGATGATGCCGGGATTGAAGGGGTTTTAGATCGAATTGGCCGCAGTGGGGTCGAGACATTAATTGAACAAGAATTAATGTTTATGGGTCAGATTTATGCCGCCCTGATTGATTTATCTTTGCTTCCGACTGCAACGATTAATGGGGAAAGTATTAGCGGTGATTTGAGTGAATCTCAATCTCAATCTCCTCAACAGCTACTCGGACGCGCTCTACGAGGATTAGAGTTTGATGCGATCGAGCGAGTATTCTTGCTGATGAAGTTTCTCTATCCATTGGGATCAATTCAGGCAGCAGCGTTTAATATTCGCTCCGATCAAGTGGGAAATGTTGCACGGGGTTTGGAAATTTTAGATAATACCGTCGATATTGCCAGTAAGCGATCGCTGATTAATATTTTGGATCGGCATTCAGAACTCGAAAAGTTGGAATATCTGGCTCCCTTAATTCCCTATCGACCCCTGAAGCCTAGCGCTCGTCTGCGTCGTTTGTTAGAATTACGTCACTTCCTCTCAGATTGGACGCTTGCTTGCTGCTTTCATTTAGCGCGTTCGGCTCACTGGAGTCTGACCGCCGAACAAACCCTAATGTGTCTGCGTCATCCTACTGGTTTTGTCCGAGAAGCCGTTTTAGCTTATTTGAGAATTGCCTCTCGACGGGCTTTGGTAGAATTATTGCCAATGCTACAAAATGATCATGATCCTTTAGTTGCGGCTCAGGTCGCGCAAATGATGAATGAACTCGGAGTTAATGGCGCTAGCATTCGTTCTTCTTAGAACCCTAAAGCTATTGATAGTGAATGGCTTTTGATTTGCAATTGATACTCTAAAATTATGTTAACCAGCGTTGAACGCTTATTGTTTGTTAGGGGAGTCCCAATTTTTCAGGAGCTACGGGACGATTTTTTAGTGCGTTTGGCTTCTGTGATGGATGAACTTTCCTTTCCCCCCAATCACAATATATTTACTGAAGGACAAGAAGGACGATCACTTTATATTGTGGTTTCTGGGCGAGTGAGAGTTCACATTGGGGATCACGAACTCACTAAAATGGGAAAAGGAGCTTGTTTTGGGGAGATGTCACTGTTTGATGCAGAACCTCGTTCGGCTTCTGTCAGTACCCTAGAATCCTGCGACTGTTTGATGTTGACTCAAATGCAGCTTTATGATGCCATTGATGAAACTCCCGGTATTGCGATTAATATTATCCGAATGCTCTCGCGACGGGTCAGAGAATTGAACCTGAAGTCAAATGCTCAAGTTTCTTCAGTCCCGGAGACGGCAACATTAGCCTAATTTCGTTCGACTCCAAGTTCAAAAGGCGATCTTCTCCTGACATCGACGTACAGAGATTATGAGTGTCAAGTTTCGGTTTTCTCCGTCATCAATTTCGCTTTAAATTCCCCTTATGATTGATGACAATAAAAACTGGTTTCAACTTGCTTTTCGAGTCAGTGGTTCTGTTATTCCCGCCATTTTGCCTCGGGTGATTTTTTGTACTCTCTTTGGAGTCGCCTTATCGATTCTCTATAACTTGGGATTTTCCTTACCGACCAGAATTTTAGATAACTTGTTGGTTCCTGATTTAGTATTGGGGCTGTTGCTTGTCTTTCGGACGAATACAGCCTATGATCGCTTTTGGGAAGGTCGAAAATTGTGGGGAACTTTAGTCAATACCGTCCGCAACTTTTCCCGTCAAATTTGGGTCACAATTGAGGAAAATAACCCCAACGATACTACCGAAAAAATTGCCACTTTAAAATTATTAATTGCCTTTGCAATTGCCATGAAACTTCATCTACGAGGTGAAAAAATTAATCAAGAAATAGAAGATCTACTCTCATCTGAACAGTATTCTATGTTGAAACAGATGAATCATCCGCCTCTAGAAATTGCCCTATGGATCGGAGATTATCTTCAACGTCAATATAATCGTAACTGTCTCAACACCTATCAGTTAACCGCCATGTTTAAATTACTGGATACCATGGTTGATGTATTAGGTGCTTGTGAACGGATTATCAAAACACCGATCCCACTGGCTTACAATATCCATTTGAAGCAAATTCTCTTAATCTATTGTTTGGTTTTACCTCTACAATTAACCGACGATCTACTCTGGTATACAGGCATTGTGGTGGGAATTATTAGCTTTACATTATTTGGTATCGAAGAAATAGGTCGAGAGATTGAAAATCCCTTTGGCTATGATCCTAATGATCTACAATTGGATGCCATTTGTCAAACTATGCAACGAAATATCACTGATATTATTTCTATAGAACCGAGTGTTCATTGTCCTGAGAATTCATTAGATGGTTCCCTAATTAATCCGAGAAACTCATCAAATTTACCCGTGGATTAATCTTTGATCTAGACAGGTTTAATCTTCTCCTCAAAACAAGCAAATCGCTTCAGTAACATTCGCGAAGCGCTATAATTAAAAATTATCATAAAATATACAAATCTTAAGCTTTAACTTTAATATAATGCAGGATATCAACTTTGTTTATTCAGAACCCATTGATTTAACAAACTGCGATCGCGAACCTATCCATATTCCGGGTCAGATTCAACCTCATGGAGTTCTCCTCACGTTCCAAGAAATTGACCTAACGATTTTACAAGCCAGTCAAAATACTATCGACTTTTTAGGGATTGAGGCTCAATCACTACTCGGAAAAAAGTTAAATGATATTTTTGTGGATGCGGATATTCAGTTTATCAAACAAGCGGTTTCCAAAAATCTTGACTTTGATTATTTTAATCCTTTTGAAGTCAGACTCAAACATCCTTCTTGTTATCCTCAATTTGAAGGCGTTATTCATAGAACCGATAATGTTTTATGTTTGGAGTTAGAAGTTAAATCTGATTCTAAAATTAGTTATCCTCTCAGCTTTTATCATTTACTCAAAGCTTCTCTAAAAAGTATTGTTCATGTTAACGATTTCCAAGAGTCTACCAAGCAGCTAGTTTGGGAAGTTAAAAAAATTACCGGTTATGATCGGGTGATGATTTACCAGTTTGAAGAAGACGGCAGTGGGGTCGTGATTGCGGAAGCCAAAAAAGAAGAATTAGAATCCTATTTAGGTTTACATTATCCGACTTCTGATATTCCTGTACAGGCGAGAAAGTTATATTGTCAAAATTGGTTACGTCTGATTATGGATATCAACTATAAACCTGTAGATATTGTTCCAGTTCTCAATCCCTTAAATAATCAACCTTTAGATTTAAGTAATTCGATACTGAGGAGTGTTTCTCCTATCCATGTAGAATATCTGCAAAATATGGGTGTTTCGGCTTCATTATGTATTTCTTTAATTCAAGATGATCAATTATGGGGAATGATTGTTTGTCATCATTATGAAGCTAAATATGTAAATTATGAAACTCGAAAAGCTTGTGAGTTTTTGGGACAATTCATGTCAATTGAACTTTTTAAAAAGCATTATAAAGAGTTAGAAAAATATCAACAAAAAGTGAATGAATTGCAAAAAGAATTTAAAAAGAATTTGTCAACAATACCTCCAAATATTAACAAATTTCTTCAAAATGATGGAAATCGTTTACTCTCTTTAGTGAATGCAAGTGGAATTTTGATTGCTCTTGAGGATGAATTGATTGTTTTTGGGAATACGCCTCCCACGAATGCAGTCAAAAAATTATTAGAGTGGTTAAAAAAAAATCATCAAGTCGAACTCTTTCAAACCAATAATATCAGTGAATATTACCCTGACTTTTATCCTTACAAAAAAAATGCGAGTGGGATTTTAGTGATCTCTATTTTTTCGATGAATACTTCTTATCAAATTGTTTGGTTAAGACCTGAAAGAACTCAAACTGTAACTTGGGCAGGAAATCCCAATAAACCTGTAACTTTAGCTGAAGATGGGACAATGCAACTGTCTCCACGTCGCTCCTTTGAAGTATGGAAAGAGACAATTCAAGGCTGTTCACTTCCCTGGAAAAAAATAGAGCTTGATGCAGCTTTAGAACTCAGAAATATACTCATGCTTACTGCTTTACAGTCTTCTCAGCTAGCTCTTGAAAAAGTCGCTCAACGGGCAGAAATTGCCAATCAAGCTAAAAGTGAGTTTTTAGCAAATATGAGCCATGAAATTCGCACTCCTATGAACGCTATTTTAGGCTTTTGTGACTTGCTTCAAGGATTAGTAACTGAGCCGCGTCAGCGTTCTTATCTAGAGTTAATTGCAGCGAGTGGAAAGTCATTACTGGATTTAATTAATGATATTCTTGACCTTTCTAAAATCGAAGCCGGAAAATTACAACTCCAATATGAACCTTTAAATTTGCGACAGTTAATTGCTGAAGTTCAACAAATTTTTACCCATCGAGCTAAAGAAAAGGGATTATCTCTGATTAGTCAAATTGATGATGCTGTTCCACAAGGTATTTATTTTGATGGAATACGTTTGCGGCAAATTCTCTTTAATGTTTTAGGAAATGCAATTAAGTTTACTGAGCAAGGATTGATTCAAATTTCGATTCGCGCTCAAGTTTATACTCAAGAAGAAATCAAAAAAGTCTGGCTAGAAATTACAATAACAGATACAGGAATTGGTATTGCTCAAGACCAACAAGATGATATTTTTGAAGCCTTTGTTCAAAGTGAAGGTCAAAGTACACGCAAATACGGAGGAACGGGATTAGGATTAACAATTACTCGTCGCCTGACGACTTTATTAGGGGGAACGCTGGTACTGCAAAGCGAACTTGGTTATGGGAGTAGCTTTATTTTTATCTTTCCAGAAATCGAGGTTAGTGATACATCCCTAGAACCTGAAACTGTTTCATTAGTTGATGAAGACTTAAGCCAATTTTACAATTCCACAATATTAGCTGTAGATGATGTATACTCAAATTTACAACTGATTCAAGGTTATTTTGAGGGAACTCAACATCGTTTGCTGTTGGCACAGGATGGTGAAAGTGCAATTCAACTTGCTCAAGCTGAACAACCGGATGTAATTTTGCTAGACTGGCGAATGCCAAATATTGATGGGCGAGGTGTATTTAATGCCCTCAAAGAAAATGAGAAAACTCAAAATATTCCTATATTTATTGTTACGGCTTCTGTTCTCAGAAAAGACTATCTTGATGTACAATTATTGTGTCAAGGTGTGCTTCACAAACCGACTAATCGCGCTCAACTGGTTAGTGCTTTAAAAACTGTTCTGCCCTCTACTAAGTGCGAATCAACTATTACTTCTGAGCCTCCCATCTCTCAAGTTAATAAAACTGAACACATACAACAACTTCCTCAATTGCTTGAGACGTTGAATCAAGAAGAAATCGTTTGGGAACAGTTGCGAATCACCCTAAAAAAGCGTGAAGTCAAAGAATTTGCTAAACGTTTACAAACCTATGGAATGGATCATCAATGTCAGATATTACTAGATTATGCACAAGATTTATCTGCTCAACTAGAGGCTTTTGAGTGGAATAAAGTTCCTGAAACTATAGAACATTTTTCTATAATTTTAAAACAACTTGATAGTAAGAAGAATGAGTTTTAATCCCCAGAATTTTCTCATATTAGTGGTTGATGATATCACTCGAAATCTACAAGTGCTTGGTGATATGTTAGAGCAAGTGAGCTATGAAGTCACATTTGCGACCAACGGACAACAAGCTCTAGAACGAGCCAAAGTTGCTGAACCCGATTTAATTTTGCTGGACTTGATGATGCCGAAGATGAACGGCTTAGAAGTTTGTCAAAAGTTAAAAGATGATAAAAAATTATGTGAAATTCCTGTTATATTTCTGACAGCAAGTGAAGAAAAAGAACATCTAATAGAAGCCTTTAAACAAGGTGCTGTAGATTATCTTACCAAACCTTTTTATGCTCCAGAACTCTTAGCTCGTGTGCGAGTCCACCTGGAACTAAAATATACTAAAGATGAACTCAAAAAAAAATCAGCCGCTTTTGAAAAGCTAGCTATTACTGATCCCTTAACTGAAATTTTTAACCGTCGTTATCTAATGTCGATTTCAGAGATAGAGTATCAGAAGGCTGTTAATTATAACAGTTTTTTTTCTATTATTATGCTTGACATTGATCACTTTAAAAAAATCAATGATACTTACGGACATATAGTCGGCGATCAAGTTCTGAAAATAATCACTCAAAAGGTACAAAGCTTACTTCGAGAGAGGGATCGTTGTGGGCGATTTGGGGGAGAAGAATTTGCAATTATTTTACCTATGGCTGATTTAAAAATAGCTCTGAAAATAGCAGAACGTCTCCGTCAAGCAATCGCTGATTTTTATATTCCTATTAATGACCCTAATTCTTCCTCTAATCTTAAAATTAAAATTACAATTAGTTTGGGAGTCACAACTTATAATATTAATGACGATAAACTTGATAAAATGTGGATACGAGCCGATAATGCTTTGTACCAAGCGAAAGCGAAAGGACGTAATCAAGTGTGTAGTATTTCTGAGCCTTGAAAGTTATCAATCGAGTATTTTATTCTCCCGAAGTTAAGGCTTCAAATCCCGATGCAATATCGAGTAATTCTCCGGTAATTGAACTTTGACGTTCACGACGATATTGAGCGGTTAAATCCGATAAGCGTTCGCGAATATTTTTTTCTGCTGCTTGCATGGAAGACAAACGACTGGCATTTTCACTGGCGAGAGATTCTGCTAAGGCTCGAAATAAAGATACAAATAAATATTGGCGAATTAAAGCCGAAAATAACGCTTCCCAGTTCATCGTAAATATCGGCATCATCGAGGTTTGCCACTCTCGATTTTCCAACTCTTTTAACCATTCCGCATCCAAAGGCAAAAGATTATATTGACGGGATTCATAAGAAGCGCCGGAAGTGGATTGATTATAAAATAATATCACCCGATGCACCTGTTTTTCAAATCGCCACTGCTCCAAAGTCAGCAAAATATCCTGTACAACTGCGGTAATTCCGGTTGCAGAACTCGGGACAGAAAATAGGGTTTCAATTGATTTTTTATTCGCTTCTAAAACCGGAACCACTCGCGCCCCAATTGCGGCAATATGTTGATTTTCTGCGGGAATTTCTAAGGCTTCCAACTGTTCCATTGCATGGGTAGCAATCTGTTCGTTGAACTGTCCGCACAACCCCTGATCGGAACCAAAAATTAAAACTCCCACCCGATTTGTTGGGGCGGATTGGGTTAACGTTTGGGAGAGGGGAGCAAAAGAATCGCCGTTAAAATATTGCTGTTTGAGAACAATTTGCAACCCCATTTCTACGGTGCGATTATATTGATAAAGCGATTTAACTGCCTGTTCATATTGTCGAATACTCACCGCAGCCAACGCTTTCATTGTTTTAACAACCGATTGTAAATCTTCGGTACTGCCAATTTTAGCTTTCAGAGCTTCCGGTGTCGCCGCCATTTTTTTCCTCCCGATTTTCCTCTTGATTTTCCCCTTGACTTTCCTCCTCGGTTTTGAAAGAATCCACCGCTTTTTCACAGACTTGACGCAACTTATCCCAGTCTTTATCTTCTAAGGATTCTCCGGCTTCAATGTGATCGCAAATGTCCGAACATTGTTCCATTACCGTTTGACAAACTTCTTGTTGGGCTGCATCCATTTGTTCTAAGGAAATCTCATCAAAAATCCCCTCATTTACTGCAAATAATACCGCAATTTGTTGAGAAACTGCCATCGGTTGCGCCTCGGGTTGTTTGAGAACTTGACGCACGCGCCGACCCCGTTCTAGGGTTTGTTGGGTGTCTTCATCCAACTGGGTTCCAAAGCGGGCAAAAACTTCGACTTCTTCAAATTGAGAATAGGATAAGCGCAAATCTCCGCCAATATCACTATAAGCAGGGAGTTGGGTTTTTCCGCCCACCCGAGACACGGATTTTCCCACATCAACTGCGGGTAAAACTGTCTTTTGAAATAATTCCGGCGATAAATAAATTTGTCCGTCTGTAATTGAAATTAAATTCGTCGGAATATAAGCGGAAATATTTTGCGCCTGAGTTTCAACAATTGGCAATGCTGTTAACGAACCGCCCCCCAATTCTTCGCGTAAATGAGTTGAACGTTCTAACATTCGGGAATGAATATAAAAAATATCCCCCGGATAAGCTTCCCGGCCGGGCGGGCGGCGCAATAATAATGATAATTCTCGATAAGCCCAAGCGTGGCGCGTCAGGTCATCATAAACGATCAAAACATCTTTCCCCTGTCTCATAAAATATTCTGCCATTGTGGTGGCGGCGTAGGGGGTAATATATTTTAAACCGGGGGGATTTTCTCCGGCTGAAACAACAACAAATGTATATTCCATCGCGCCTTTTGAACGCAAACTTTCTATCGATTTTGCAACAGCAGAAGCCCGTTGACCGATGGCACAATAAACACAAATTACATCTTGATCTTTTTGATTTAAAATCGTATCAATTGCGATCGCCGTTTTTCCGGTTTGGCGATCGCCGACAATTAATTCCCGTTGACCGCGACCAATGGGAATCAAAGCATCTATTACTTTTAAACCCGTTTGTAGGGGAACTTTTACGGGGGCGCGATCCATAATTGCCGGGGCTTCCTGTTCGATAGAACGGCGTTCTTCGGCATCTATTTCTTCCCCGTTATCGAGGGGAATGCCCACCGGATTAACCACCCGACCGAGCAAGCCTTCCCCGACGGGTACATCCATCACCCGTCCGGTTCGATGCACCTTATTTCCTGCTTCGATATGTTCGCTATCATCGAGGAGAATTACCCCCACTTTGTCCGCGTCTAAATTAAACGCAATTCCGAGCAAATCGCCGGGGAAACTGATCAGTTCATCTACTTTTACATGGGGCAAACCGGAGACCGTTGCAATCCCGCTATAAACCGATTGTACGATACCAACTTCCTGACTTTTAAGCTGGGGTTCATGCTCCTGCAACACCCGATCAAACGAGTAAAAAGTTTCATCTAAAATGGATTGCAACGATTCAGAATTTGGGGTCATCAGTGTTAATAAAATTCACTACAGAACGCGAGTAAAGTCGGCTACGACAACCGTTTTATCTTTATATTCTGCTTCCAGTTCTCGTTGAATATCTAAGTCCCAAGTTAGATCGTAATCGCGTTCCAATTCTGTGATTTCAAACCGACGAACCTCTCCGGTAACTTGCACGTTTTCGCCATCAACAATCGGTTCTAATTGATTCTCGACTGAGATCACCAGCACCTCATCTTCGTCAAATAAGTTCTCTTCATCCTCCAATACGAAGGAATTTAGACTGACGACGTTTTCGACTTCACCGCTAATTGTAACCGTTTCGCCGATATATTCTTCGGTGTTTTCTTTGACTTCCTCAACGGAGGTTACGGTTTCTACGGCTTCAGTGTCGTTTGTGATCAGATTGTCATCTGGGGTATTTACAGCGTTATTTTCGTACCCATCGCAAGCAACTAAAACGCCGGATATTAAGACCATTGCCACTGCCGATCCGCTCTTTTTCCAGTTAGTCACAATCCGTTTAATTAAATTCGTTTCCTTGTTTTCCGATTTTAAACTGTTAAGATTCATAATAATGAATTCCTCCTGTCTACATTGTTAAAACTAAATTCTAGGGTTAAACGTGATAACCCAATTAGCTTTATCTTAGGAAAATAATGATTTAGATCCATCTATCTAAATTGGTAAATTGTACTCTAACCCCGGAAAGAGGGAGCGCGATCCTCTTCCTTGAGAAGCATGGAGAAGCGTTCATCCAGGTTTTGAACGTAGCGATCGAGACTCCAAACAATCTCATTCCCGGCGAGTTGTAATTCTATTCCGCAGATGAGATCGGGCGATCGCTTAAATTTGATTTCCTGTTCATTTCCGTTGAACAACATTACTTGCTCTAGAGTTTGGATAATTTCTTGTTTTTGAGCGTCAGGAATTTCAAAACTACTGCGAATCATCAAATCTGAATCGGACTGCTGTAAAGTTTGAGCGAGTTGTTGTTGCTGGGGAAAGTTCACAGATTGTAAACGTTTGAGGAAAGTGGCGATCGCCTGTTCTTCTAAGGAAGCATCAACAATATCTTTTAAAGCGTGACGGGCAACTTCACAAGAATATTCGATCAACTGTTGCTGAAGTTTTTCTTCCGAAGAACGGGCTGTTTTTTGTTGATTGGCTTGCCGTATTTCCGCCTGTATAACTTCAGAAATATCCCGCTGTATTTGCTGGAGATAATCATGAAAACTCCAAGCCAGTTCGTAGCCTCCCGCTAACAGTTCAATTCCACAGATGAGATCGGAAGATGGCTCAAACTGAACCAAAATTTTTTCTTCCTCCTCTTCTTCCGCTTCTGTCGGTTCGGCTTGACCATTTTGATCTTCGCTATTTTGATCTTCAATATCTTCCGGTTCTAGCGTGAGAGATTGATCGGGAAAAATCTGCTGTTGTAACAGATCAAAAATCTGGTTTTGGGTTTCTTCAGATAGTTCAAACCGACTGCGAATTAAAATCGGTTCGGGGGACTGTTCTAAAGCTTGAGCGATGGTTTCTCGTTCGGAATTCTCTAAGTTTTGCAAGTTGCCGATAAACCGGGATACAACTTGCTGTTCTAGAGAAATTTCAGCCAAATCGAATAATATTTTTCGGGTGATTTCGACGGTTTTTTCACTGACTTTTTCTTGCAAGCGATCAAAAAATAATCGCTGTTTTCGTCGAACAGAAGCCTGCCATTTGGCTTGAATTTGATCGACTTCATCTCGAGCATTTTTTACCAAAGTTTGGCGATGCTGTTCGGCTTTTTCCTTCGCTTCCGACATCAATGCGTTCCGTCGTTCGTTTAATTGTTGTTGCTGACGGCGATAGGAACTCGCTTCTTTTTTAGCTTTTTCTCGCTCCTGTTCGGCTTCTTGCCATTGGGATTCTATATGTTTTTGACGCTTGTGCATCGTGTTCAGAATCGGCTGATAAAGAAACCGTTTCAGCAAGAAAACTAAAATGATGAAGTTAATCAGTTGGGCAATAACTGTAAACCAATTGATTAACACGAGTTATGCCCCTCCTTGTTGAAAATGGTTCCAAAAAGGATTGGCAAAAATCAAAATCATCGACACAACAAAACAGTAAATTGCTGTGGATTCAATTAATGCCATTCCCACAAATAATGTGCGGGTAATGGTATTCGTTTTATCGGGTTGTTGAGCCAAGGCTCTCATGGCATTTGCGAGGGCGAGTCCTTCCCCAATTGCCGGCCCAATTGCACCCAATCCGATGCACAAACCTGCGGTAAAAATCGAAACCATTCCTACTAATCCGAGATTATCCATTTTCTTGATGTTGTTGAGTTTGTTTTTGAGCTTGCATTCCGGAGGCAATATAAACGAGCGTTAAAATCGCGAACACGTAGGCTTGAATCACGCCAACTAACACCCCAAAAATTCGCATCACTGCCGGAAAAAATAGCGGTACAATTGATAACAATATTGCGACCAAAAGACTTGTACTCATCACATTCCCAAACAGGCGAACCGCCAGAGAAATTGTCCGCGAGATTTCGCTAATAATTTGGAACGGTAACATAAAGGGTGAAGGCTGAATAAAATGCTTTAAATAGCCTTTTAAACCGCTATTTCTAATCCCAAACCAAGGAACCGCAACAAACACCCACAGAGCAAGCGCGGCAGTGGTTGATAATGAACCGGCGGGGGATTCATAAACGGGAAAAATCGTCAGAATATTGGCCAAGGCAATAAACAGAAATAGCGTTCCAACTAGGGGTAAAAATTTACTGGGGTCTTGTTGGGCAGCACCGCGAATTTGGGTGTTAATGGTATTGACGATAATTTCTAAGCCATTTTGCCAGGGCGACATCTGCGGTTCAACCGATAAATGACGAGTCACCCACCAAGACCCCAACACCAAAATTGCCATCACCAACCAAGTATATAAAATGGTTGCATTCAGAACAATAAATCCCCATTGCCAGATAATAATATTGTCAGGACTAATCTCCATAGTTTCAATTCTAGATTTTAATTCTAGAGGTCAAATTTGATTTTATTGTTCGGTTGCCAACGACGAATTAACAGGGTGCGGGCGACTAAAAATCCGACTAATCCAATTAAAGCCCGTTGCCATTCTCCATCGATGATTAGATAGAAACCCAGTAAAACAATCCCCATACGACCGAGCAAACTGCCAATGGTTAAACGCAGGGGCCAAAGCGTTGTGGGGAGTTGTTGAACGGTAATCCAAAGACTGGTAAAATAGAAGGTTCCTAAGACAATCCCCCCCAGTCCAGCTAAGATAATATCCCAAGTATTCATCGTTATTTCTTAGACCTCTAACCTAAAGTTTACACTCAATTATTGGGCAGTATAACCGCCATCAATCACCAGTTCAGAACCCGTGATAAACTTCGATTCATCCGAAGCCAAAAATAAAGCGGCATAAGCCACATCTAGGGGTTCTCCAATGCGCCCCAGTGGATACAATTTGCCGATTTATTCTTTAGATTTATGCCGTTCTTCGGCTCCATAATCGGCCATTTGAGTATCAACAATACTCGGATGAATTGAGTTGACTCTGACTTTTTTGGGTGCCAATTCGATAGCAGCATCTTTTGTCATCGTGCGAACGGCGCCTTTACTGGCTCCGTACAACGTTTGACGGGCGACCCCAACTAACCCCGCAGTTGAAGATAGATTTACAATCGAACCTCCGCCTTCTTTTGCCATCGCCGGAGCGCAATGTTTCATCCCCAAAAACACCCCCAAAGCGTTGACATCCATGAGCTTGTACCAATCTTCAATGGTCGTATTTTCTAGCTCTTTGTACAACAACAGACCCGCATTATTAATTAGTATCTTGGGCAATTTTTGATGATTATAAATCTCCTGTAATACTCGCTGCCAATCTTCCTCTTTGGCAACATTTTGAGAAACAAATTGAGCTTTTCCGCCACTTTTCTGGATCTCATTAACAACTTCTTGACCTTGATTTTCATCGATATCACTCAGGATAACATCCGCACCTTCTAAAGCAAATAACATCGATGTTGCCCTACCAATTCCCGAACCTCCACCCGTAATTAATGCCGTTTTATTGTCTAGTCTACCCATGTTTAAATTCCTCCTCTAGAGTTAGTGTTTAGCTAATAATTCAATCCTGTTGACTTTCTCGCTGTACCCAATACCAGGCATTAAAACAACCCAAAATCACACCCAAAAATAACAACATGAGCGTCCAAGAATAGGGACTCGGCCAATTCGTATCAATCCAAACCCCTATAAAAATTCCAATTAATGTGGGAATCGCTATCGCCCAACCCACCAACCCAAACATTGCCAAACTGTACCAAATGCCCCGTTCTTCTTCGGTTCTGGCTTTAATTCTGCGGTTATATTTTTGATCAAATTGCTGTTTAAACGCTTTGTAAGCTTCAGCCTTCTTTTTGGGTTATAATCGACGCGATCGCTTTACCACTGGCTTCCTCCTGACTTAATAAATCCGCGAATAAATCCGGCTTCTAATTGGGCTTCCGCAGAACGAGCTTGTTTTTCTTTATCATCTAAACGGCGATATTCTTCGTTAACAGTTTGTTGTAAGCTGTCTAAATTTTCTCCCAGTATGGCTTGGCGAAGCGAAACAAAAACCTCATCCCCACATTTAACCAAAATCCCCCGATCTACCGCCACAAACCTTTCCCCTTTCTGAGATTCAAAAGATAAAATTCCCGGCACAATTGCGGTGACAAAATCAATATGATTCGGTAGCAAAACAAATGACCCATTTTCGGCTTCTGCGGTTACCTTATCAACGGTTTCTTCTAACAAAATTTTTATCGGTAATAAAATCGTCAATCTCATTATTTTTTCATAGGATCTAAAGTAAGTTACTGTTGATTTTCGCTCTCGGATAGTTTTCGAGAGGCATAAACCGAATAGGAAATTAAACCCAATGCAAACAAGCCTGTTGAAAACAGACCGAACGAAAACAGACCGAACGAAAAAATACCCGCCGAAAAAATACCCACCGCAAAGATTCCGACAGAAAATTGACCAGCAGCAAAGACTCCGGCAGCAAAATTACCCGCCGCAAAATAATTCCGAACAAATTGGCCCGCCGAAAACGGTTCAGGTAAGAGCAAAATACCGACAGCCATTAACGCTAAGACAATAACAGCAATCACCCAATTATATTTTTGAAGTAAACTTATATTCATGGCTCTAAATAGGATACATCTATCTATCATTATGCGGTTACTTTATCAACAGTTTCTTCTAACAGAATCTTGGTCGGCAACAAAATTGTCAATTCCATTAATTATTAACATAATCTAGAGTGGGCAAAAGTTAATCAACCCTAGGATTATTTCTTTTTATTCTTGTTATTATTTTTATTTTTCTGAGCTTCATCAATCTTACCAATCATATAAAGAGAACGCTCGGAATAATCAGAAAATTCATCATTAAGAATGCGATCGCATCCTTCTATTACTTCCTCTGTACTCACCAATTTTCCCTTCTTCCCGGTAAACTGTTCTGTGGTGAAAAAAGGTTGAGTTAAAAACCGCTCTAACCGCCTCGCCCGAGCCACCGTTTGTCGGTCAGATTGCGAAAGTTATTCTATCCCCAACATCGCAATAATATCTTTAAGATCCTCATAACCTGCTAGGGTTTGTCGCACGTTTTGAGCCACTTGATAATGCCGTTCCCCAACAACCGTTGGAGATAACATTTTAGAACTCGATTGTAAGGGATCAATCGCCGGATATAAACCCTGACTGGCGCGTTTTCTAGACAGTACAATTGACGCCGATAAATGCCCAAACGTATGAACCGCAGCCGGATCGGTAAAATCATCAGCCGGAACATAAACCGCCTGTACCGAAGTGATCGCCCCCGTCGCCGTGTTGCTGATGCGTTCCTGCAATTGTGAAAGTTCGGTTCCGAGAGTCGGTTGATAGCCAACGCGAGACGGTAAACGCCCCATCAACCCCGAAACTTCCTGTCCGGCTTGAATAAATCTAAAAATATTATCCATCAACAATAACACGTCTTGTTTGGCGTCATCCCGAAAATATTCTGCCATTGTTAACGCCGCGTGAGGAACCCGAAAACGGGCGCCGGGAGGTTCGTTCATCTGTCCAAAAACCAGCACCGTATTGTCTAAAACTTCGGCTTCTTTCATATCCCGATAAAGTTCCTCAGCTTCGCGGTTGCGTTCGCCCACTCCGCAAAACAAACTGATTCCTTCGTGATGAGAAACCATGTTATTAATCATTTCAGTAATTAGCACGGTTTTTCCCACCCCCGCACCGCCAAAAAGTCCGGCTTTTCCCCCTCTTTCTAAGGGGGTTAATAGGTCGATAGCTTTGATTCCCGTTTCCAGGATTTCCGAACGGGTTGAACGCTCGTCCAAAGGCACCGGATGCTGGTGAATTGATCGCCATTCTCCCCCTTCAATTGGGTCTTGATGATCGATGGTTTCACCGAATACATTAAACACCCGCCCCAACAGTCGTTCACCGACGGGAACTTGTAGGGATTTTTGGGTGTTTTTTACCTTTGAACCTCGGGCGAGTCCCGAACTTGAAGTCAGGCTAATTCCCCGCACAGTTTCGCTATCGATATGAGAAACAACTTCGATCACAATCCGATCATTTTCACCCGCATTTAAGCGGGTATAAAGTTCCGGTAAGGGCGGGGAAAATTTCACGTCAATTACGCTACCTCGGATAGAAACAACGGTTCCCGGCTGATATTTTTCGGAAGTTTGATTCATCACCAATTAATCAGGATTATCTGGGTTGGAAACGGGAGATTTTTCTATCGCTTCTTCCATGCGTTCTGACATGGACTCTTGACGTTTTTCTTCTTGGAGATGGGCTTCGTTCACCAGTTCTCGCGCTTTTTCTTGAGTGATGTCCGCTTGTTCGTCCGCGTTATTAGCTTGGGGTTCTGCCCGTTTCGCCATTGATTCTTTACGCTGCTGAGAATTATGACGTTCTTGAGTCATTATTTCTCTTGATTGTTCGCTGGTACTCATAAATTTAGTCCTCCTTTTTTGAATTTTATATTGACTTTAAACTTGGTCGCGTCCGTACATTTCTGCCGGGGGACTCGTGGCTTCTACTGCGGTAAACGGTTCGATGATTTTATAGGTATGGCGGGCGCCTTTGGGAACGACCCAAGAATCGCCTTTTTCCAGAATGACTTTCTGTCCTTCTAGGTACAATTCCGCTTTACCTTTAAGTACGAAACCAACCGTTTCATAGTCCCGTTCAACGATGGGTTTTCCTTCGTGGGGCTGTTCATTTTCCCACAACCGCATCGACATTGTGCGACCAGAAACTAAATATTTCTGATCCATTTCACCTTGGGGTGAATATTGAGAATTTACTTTTTTGACGGTTTTATCTACCATGAGTTTAGTGTTTGTTAATGACTATCGGTTAGCGGCTTCAGCTTGCATGGGTTGCGGCCAAAGCTGTTTGATTTCTGTCGGCATCATGTTAATGACTTGTTTAACTTCGCCTGCTGAAACCCGACTTGAGATTACGTTGAAAACCGCCCGAACTAAGTTTTCAATGCTAATATTTGTTGATTCCCATGCGGGTAATTGTTGTTCTATGGAATCTAAAAATTTTCCTTGAGAACGGGTTTGATCGGGGTTGGTTGCGGGTTTCCAATCTTCGTAGTAAAATCCGGTCAGCAATACCGGGAATTGGGCGCCCAAATGAGTCGCTTCTTCTACGGTTAAGCGATCGCGCAATTTATGTAGTGTAACTCGCAGTCCTTGAAATATCTGTTCTTTATTTTCACACTCCAATATTTTGGCAATATCGTTAACCCATGTGTGAGTTTGTTCTAATGTTCTATCAAATGTTGCTATGCCAGTCATAATAGGAGAGATGTAAATTCCTTCAATTTCTTTGCTGCTGGCTACTCTGCTTGATTTCACCTTCTTATTAAATAATATTAAACTTTTCCCCTCTGTTTTCATCCCTCCTAAGGAAGATATCGACTCATAATAAGAGGTACGACTTGAGTTAGAGGCTTAATGAATGAACCGGGTATATTTAATTAATTAAATTTTTTTAGCTCGAATTAACGCCCAAACTTAATGACAATTTAATCCCAACTCGATCAAAATTTTGATCAACTTAATCACCGATGTTGAATGGGTAAAGCCGACCGTGAAACCGCTCAAGCAAATTATTTATAAGTACAGGTGGATTCATACCGCCATTGGTATTTTAGGTAATACTTGTTTTGTGATTGGCAGTATTTTATTCTTGTTTTAATCTCACAAAGATGCTGGGGTTTGGCTGTTTATTGTTGGCAGCGCCGGAATGTTGATTGGCAGTGTCGGTAATGCCTTCGTGATGGCCGAAAAAAGCGGCAACAACAGAAGAAGATAAAATTAACTCTCCCGACCCCAGAGGGCCAGTCCACCTCCGCGTCCTCTGGCGGCGATCGCTTTTTCTTGGATATAAAAATAGGCGAAAAATGCTTGTTTGTTTATGCGATCGCTATAAAACTTTTCTTCGCTTTCTGCGCCGCCACGAATATAGCCATCATACAACTTCACTCCGAATAATATCACTTTCATGCGGGTGAAGTCAAACGCCAAAATATTCTTTTTTTCTTGAAATTTGACAGGCCCGCTGAGTGTTAATTTCAATCCCCCCAACTTCACCGAATTTTCAACATTTCCCGCTTCAAAAGCTTGTTCTAAATTGACTTGAGGAGAAGCCGAAGAATCAGAATAAGAGAGATAAATTTTCACCCAGTTGGGAAGATAACGTCCGGGGCCTAAAGCGGTACCGATTTTGCGGCGAGTTTTTTGGGTTCCGGTAATAAAACATAACCGCCAAGTTCCCAAAAATTGACTAAAGTTTGACGGTTCTTTCAGTTTGCTAGCGGTTTTTTCTTGTTCAATAAGTGCCTCTACAACAGCTTCAGTCTTAGGCTTGTCCGGCGATTTTTTTAAGACATATTTTATTGCTTTTTCCAGAATGATGGAGTTTTGAGTTAATGAAGTCATCGGTTATAATAAAACTAAGAAGTTATGTGAGTCAAGTAACACTAATTTTAGTGTTTTTATCCGGATATCAACTCTAAATATAGCGTATCCTGCCCTGATTGAACTGCAAATATCAGACTCCCCAAATCTTGAACCAAACTGTAAAGAATTATAAAATCTGGATTAAACTCGTGACAACAGGCGAAAAATAGTCTTAAAATCACTCTATGATTCCATATAAACTGACGCTCAAAAACTTTCTCAGCTATCGAGAAGCTAGCCTGGATTTTAGCGGACTGCACACCGCTTGCATTTGCGGCCCAAATGGGGCGGGAAAATCTTCGCTACTCGAAGCGATCGCCTGGGCAATTTGGGGCAGTAGTCGCGCCGCCACAGAAGATGATATCATTCATCTCGGAGAAATGGAAGCTCAAGTTGACTTTGCTTTTATTGGTGAAGGAAACCTCTATCGAGTGATTCGTAACCGTCGCCGAGGTCAGTCTGGAAGCTTAGATTTTCAGGTTGCAACTAAACCCTATAATGAAATTCAAAACGGTGCAAAAATTGAGTTTCGCCCTATCGGTGAACGGGGAATGCGAGCGACGCAGCAGAAGATATTAGATCAGATTAAACTCGATTATGATACTTTTATTAATTCGGCTTATTTGCGTCAAGGACGAGCGGATGAATTCATGCTCAAACGTCCGACGGAACGCAAAGAAATTTTAGCCACTTTACTGAAACTTAATGAATATGATAATTTAGCCGATCGTGCTAAAGATTTCTCTCGACAATATAAAGGAAAAATTGAACTGTTGCAACAAACAATAGACAATACAAAGCAACAGCTTCAACAGCAAAATGAAATTACTCAAAAGATTACTCAACTCGAAACCACTCTCAACCAACTCAACACCCAACAAAACACCGAACGAGAGCAATTACAACAGCTACAAGCCAGCCAACACCATCGTCAAACCTGGGAAAAATTGCGTCAAGGTGAACAACAACAATATCAAACAATCTCTCAAGATTATCAACGACTTCAGCAAGAATTTAATACGACTCAACAGCAACAGCAAGAACTCGAAGCTATCTTAAAACAAGCCTCAGAAATTCAAGCTGGATACACTCAATTTCAAACTCTACAAGCAACAGAAGAATGCTTGTCTACAAAGTTTAAAGCCTATCAAGAAGCCCAACAAAACCGTCAGCAACTTCAGGAACAACAGCGGCAAATTTTGCAGCAATTGCAGCAAAAAATACAAAATATAAATATACAGTCGGAGGGGTTAGTCCAGCAAGAAAATGAACAGTTAGAAGTCTTAAAGCAACGTTCAGAAGTCGAAGCTGCTTTACTCGAATTACAAGCGGCTCGTAACCATTTAAGTCAACTCGATGAACTTCAGGTTAAGGTGACGCCTATATTACAACAACGCCAACAATTACAAAGCCAAATTGATCGGGCTTCGGCGAGTTGTAGTGCGCGTTTGGAGGAGTTATCGAAGTCCATTCGTCAAGTGCAACACAGTTTACAAACTCATCCCGAATTACAGCAAACTTTACAACAAGTTAATACTCAAATTAAAGAGTTAGAAAAAAAGAAAGTTTATCAACAACGAGTCCGAGAAAAAGGATTAGAACGGCATAATTTAATGGAGCGGTTATGTGCGCGACAACGAGATTATGAAATGCAACTCTCTGAATTGGATCATAAAGTTAGCCTGTTAGGAATTCCGTCAAATGGGCAGAAAACTGATGATTCTTCGATGCCTTTATGTCCGTTATGTGATCGCCCTCTAGATGAACATGGCTGGAATTTAGTTGTTGGAAAACATCGTAATCAGCAGCAAGAAATTCGCGATCAAATGTGGGTTGTGAATGAACAGTTAGCCTTAGCCGAGCGAGAAATTCAAGGGTTTAGAGATGAGTATCGTCAGTTAGATCGGGAATTAGCGCAGTATGAAGAATGTCGAGAACAACGAGGTCAAATTCAGGCAAAATTAGAGGGGATAGAAGAATCTCAGTTAAGGTTTCAAAAACTGAAATTAGAGGCGAAAGAAATTGAGCAATTGCTACAAACAGGTGAGTTTGCGGCAGAATTGTATCGGGAATTGCGACAGGTTGATCAACAGTTAAAGCAGCTTAATTATCATGAACAAAGTCATGTTTTAGCTCGGAATGAAGAAAAGCGTTGGCGCTGGGCGGAAATTAAGCAAAGTCAACTCCAGAGTGCTGAAAGTAAGCTCTCAAATATTCAAGTTAAAAAACCTGAGTTAGAAGCCAATAAAGCCGCATTAGAACAACAGTTAACTCAACAAGAAAATCACTCAGAATTACACCAAAAAATTGTAGCTTTAGATCGTTCTCTTGCTGAAATTGGATATAATTTAGAAGAACATAATCAAGTGCGATCACAGTTACGTCAAGCCCAACAATGGTTAACTCGGGTAGAAAAGTTAAATTCAGCCCAACAACAATATCCACAAGTTCAACAACGCTTAGAACAAATTCAGCAGTTAAAAACCAGTAAAGCTCAGGATATTAAAGCGGTTGAAACTAAAATTTACATTCTCGAACAAAAGCTCAAAGAAACGCCTGATTTAAACGAACAAATTCAGCAGTTAGAACGACAAATTCAGCAACGTCGTCAACAGATGGATCAAACCTTAAGTCAGTTGGGCAGTCTGAAGCAGCAGCAAGCCTATTTAGAGAGTTTAAACACTCAACAACGTGAACAAAAACAACAGCTTGAAACTGCTCGTCGTCAATATCGCGTTTATAGTGAACTAGCACAAGCCTTCGGAAAAAATGGCATTCAAGCCTTAATGATCGAGAATATATTACCACAGTTAGAAGCAGAAACCAATCAAATTCTCTCACGATTATCTGCTAATCAATTACATATTCAATTTATCACCCAGCGAGCTGGACGCAGTAACAAATCTTCTAAAAAGAAAACGGCGAAATTAATCGATACTTTAGATATTTTAATTGCAGATGCCCAAGGAACTCGACCCTATGAAACCTATTCGGGTGGGGAAGCGTTTAGGATTAACTTTGCCATTCGGTTAGCCCTCGCCAAATTACTCGCTCAACGGGCGGGAACCGCTCTACAAATGCTGATTATTGACGAAGGTTTTGGCACTCAAGATGCCGAAGGATGTAGCCGTTTAATTGCGGCTATTAATGCCATTTCTTCCGATTTTGCTTGCATTTTAACTGTGACACATATGCCCCATTTAAAAGAAGCCTTTCAAGCCCGAATAGAAGTTGAAAAATCCCCCACAGGTTCCCAGTTGAGATTGTTAATGTAGTGTACTTTTTGCATTTCTAAAAAAGCCATGTCATTAATGAGATTATTACAAGAAAAACGCGATGAAATTATCAAAATTTCCGCCCGACATGGCGCGTTTAATGTGCGGGTGTTTGGTTCGGTAGCAAGGGGAGAGGAAAAAGAAACAAGCGATATTGATTTTTTGATTGATTATGATTTGGAAAAAACGACTCCTTGGTTTCCGGGTGGGTTACTGATGGACTTGCAGGATTTGTTGGGCTGTCGGGTGGATATTGTGACGGAACAAGGGTTAAGTCCTTTGATTAAAGAACGAGTATTGAGCGAGGCAAAACCGTTATGAACCCGGAACGCGATCGCGTTTATTTGGTGCATATTTTGGAGTGTATCGATCGCATTCGAGATTATACAGGCAACGTTCGGGAAAATTTTATGAATAATTCTTTGGTGCAGGATGCAGTATTAAGAAGGTTGCAAACAATGGCGGAGTCAACACAACAGCTTTCGGATGATTGAAAAGCAGAAGCGCCGGATGTTGATTGGCGGGCATGATCTGGATTTAGAAATGTTTTAGTCCACGATTATTTGAACGGCATTGATTTAGAGCGAGTTTGGGATGCTCAAGCCAATTATTTGCCGGGGTTGGAATCGGCGGTTAAGCGACTCTCTGAATATTTGGAACGGAAGTCAAAAAGGAAAGATTAAAAAACAATTGAAGTGGGGTTGGAGTTCTTAGCGAGTGGAAAGAAACGTAGTTTTTGCTTCTCCAACTCATACCCAAACCACATCGATAACGATCTTTAAAAACGAAAATGGGCCTGACGATTAGACCCATTCTTTAAAAGCCGAGGGGGTAAAAATCAATTATTTTTTCCCACCCATTCGTAAAGTTCAAAGCTTTCGGTTTGACAGTGGCTACACCCGCCACATTTTTCGATACATTGTTTGTGAACTCTACCTTTACGAACGAGCCGGTTCAGCATTCCCCGCAACGCTTCGCCATCGGTGCGAAAATGAACTTCCATTTCAGATAACGACGCCTTACCCCGTTGGGCGAGATAATTTTGCAATTCGGTTAAAATCATCGTAACTTTCCCTTAATTGATTACAAATCCATTGCAGTTGCCTCTGGGGAAGTTTGACGGCGAACCGGACGCGCCATCCGCAACACAAACAGGGTTCCAACCGTTAGTATTCCCATCGCCAACAACCAGAGGGAAGAGAAAACCGGATGTTCGCCAAAGCGGGCAATTTGATAGAAACTCGTGGCAACAATATAAGCCATTCCCGTCGTCCAAAATGCCACAAATACCGTCCAATTCAGATTCGTTTCCCGGTACACGGCCGCCGTCGCCGAAACGCAGGGAAGATACAATAATACAAACAGCAAATAGGCAAACGCCCCGACCTTGCCATCGAACCGCTTCGCCATCGCCCCAAACGTTCCGAGGGTAACTTCTTGTTCTGCGGCGGCGGTTTCTGTATTATCAACGCTGCCAATATTTAACCCCAACGGATCGAGTACGGCGCTCGGAAGTTCGGCCAAATTCGCGGGAATACTCGCAAACGCCTCCCCGACATTGCCCCAAAAACTAAATTCATCCTCGGCCGCCAGTTCGGGATTGTCTTGAATTGCTAATTGACCGTATACTGCATCTAAAGTCCCGACCATCGCTTCTTTGGCAAACACGCCCGTAAAAATCCCCACCGTCGCCGGCCAATTTTCTTGAGTCACACCCATCGGCGCAAATATCGGCGTCACCGCCTGGCTGCTGACACTGAGAAGGGAATCTTTGCTATCCTGATTTCCGAAAGAACCGTCAGTTCCCAAAGAATTCAACAAACCCAAAACCATCACCATCAGCACGATGATTTTTCCCGCCCTCCACAAAAAGGCTTGCAGGCGATCCCAAGTTCGCAGCAACACGCCTTTCATCCGGGGCAAATGGTAGGGGGGCAACTCCATCACAAACGGCGAAATTTGCCCTTTCAGGATGGTGTGTTTCATCACCAGCCCGGTAAAAATCGCCGCCAAAATGCCCAAAAGATACAGTCCGAAAACCACGTTTTGACCGCCAACCGGGAAGAAAGCCGCCGCAAACAGCGCGTAAACCGGCAATCTCGCCCCGCAGGACATGAACGGGTTCATCATAATTGTCATCAGGCGATCGCGAGAATTTTCCAACGTGCGGGTTGCCATGATCGCCGGAACGTTGCAGCCAAACCCCACCAGCATCGGCACAAAAGACTTACCGGGGAGTCCGATAAACCGCATCACCCGATCCATCACAAACGCAGCCCGGGCCATGTAGCCGGAATCTTCCAGCATCGACAGAAACAGGAACATAAACCCGATCACGGGAATAAAGGTGGCGACGGTTTGAATACCGCCCCCGGCGCCGTCAGCCAACAGGGCCACCAACCATCCCGGCATACCGATACTGTTGTACACCCGCCCCAAACCCTCGACAAAAATCGTACCCGCCAGGATATCGAAAAAGTCAATAAAAGCGCTGCCGACGTTGATGGTAAACAAAAACATCAGGTACATCACGCCCAGGAAAATCGGCACCCCCAGCCAACGGTTGAGAACGATGCTGTCGATTTTGTCTGAGAGGTGGCCGCTGGCCTGTCCGACCCGTTCGGTGGCGTCTTGGGTGAGGTTTTGGATGAACCCGTAGCGGCTGTCAGCAACTAATATATCGATATCTTCGCCCAGAACTTGGTGAATGGTGTGGCGGTGTCGGGCGACAATATTGGTCAGTTGGGGCGTTGCCAGTTCCGGGGCGACCCGTTCATCGTATTGGAGGAGGTTTAAAGCCGTCCAACGGGGTTCGACGATGCGGAGGTGGCTGTGTTCGGTAATGTAGGGGATCAGTTCGTTGATCGCGTCTTCGATCACCGCCGGATACGCGACATAATGGGGCGATCGCGTTAATTGTTTGAACATCTGGCCGATGGTTTCGATCAGGCCTTTGACGCCCCGGCTTTCGGCCGCGACAATGGGAATCACGGGCAGTTCCAGGCGTTGGGCGAGCCGTTCGGGATCGATGGTAATGCCCCTTTTTTCGGCAATATCCATCATGTTTAAGGCCACCACCATCGGCAGGCGCATTTCCATTAACTGGGTTGTTAAATAAAGGTTGCGCTCCAGGTTGGAACCATCGACAATATTGATTACCAGTTCCGCTTCTCCCGACAGGAGATAATCCCGGGCGACCAGTTCATCCATCCCGGTGGCGGTGTCTTCGGCGTCGAGGGAATAGACTCCCGGCAGATCGACGACGGTTATGGTTGTATTTTGATATTTGAATTGTCCCTCTTTGCGATCGACGGTGACTCCGGGCCAGTTGCCGGTGCGCTGGTTCGATCCGGTGAGGGCGTTGAACAGTGTTGTTTTGCCGCAGTTGGGGTTGCCAATTAGGGCAATTATCGGTTTGAGGGGTGCCATCTTCAACTCCTTTCGGGTTTAGGTTTGACTGAGGACTTCGACAATTAAGGCATCGGCTTCTTGTTTGCGGAGGCTGAGGTTGAACCCCCGCACGTTGATTTCGATCGGATCGCCAAAGGGGGCAACCCGAATCACCGTAAATTCGGTTCCGGGGGTGAGTCCCATCGAGAGCAGTTTGCTTTTGTAGGCCCGGTACGCTTTTTCGTAGCCCAGGATGCGCCCGGCGGTTCCCGAGGGGATTTCTCGCAGATAAATAGAAGTTTCTTGAGTTTCCATTTTGGGTTCCTCCTGTTGAGTGTTGAGGGGTTCGTCTGTCACCATGATTTTTTCTGCCATTCCCGCCCCCAACCCCAGGCGGTTATCGGCAATGGCTACCACGACGGAGCCGCTGTTTTGCGTGCTTAAAACTTGCAGTTCGATACCGGGAGTGAGTCCCATTCCCAACATCCGGCTCATTCCGCCTTTGCCGCGAAAACCCACCACCCACACCCGCGTTCCAGACCGGGCTTGAGTTAGAGGGAAAGACTTTGGCGCCGTCGGTTCCTGTGAGTCCGAGGTTGGGGAGGGGGTGCGAGTTCCTCCAAAGTATCTAAAGCTCCAGCTTTTACCTTTTTGACCCTGTTGAGGCTGATTTTCATTCTTATTCAATTGTTTAACTCCTGTTGAGTAGAGTTCGCGTCAGCCTTTTGAAATCTATTCCTATCTAGCTGTATTTATTAAATTAACATCTCTGTATTTCTACTCAGTTTATTTTTTATAAAAATTTAGCTTTTGATTGTCCTTTGCTTCTTCGGTCGTAAGAGCGGGATTTTGAGGGATTTTCAACAGTAAATTTAATTGAGAGAATGCCCTCCTACAAAGGGTTTTAAGGGAAAAATGGTTGTCTATGTCACGATTTGTATAGAGATCGTTTTTCTGAGCAAAATATGCTATTTTATCTACTCTGATTCTGAAAGAAAGTGCTCAAGATAGAGATAGAGTTAACCGCTGCCATTCCCGCTAACTGTGCCGATTTTAGATGATATAGAGTCACAACAACACCTAATTATCCTCAGATTACATTTTTATCAATTGATAATCAATTTCAATTATCTTATATCAAATACGGAAAATAATTCTACAGATCTTTGATCTGAAACTTAATTAAAAATTATCTCAAAAAGCTTAAGGGGCTAATTTCTGGCATCCTTCTCACTTCATCCTCAATCTCCCCGATTGCTGTCACCCCCCCAAGGATTTTCACAAAAAAGTTTATGCGCCTCAAAACTCAAACCCGCCTCCTGTGCTTTTCTTTCTAAGTATTGAATATCTCTGGTGCGTCTGATTCTAGCTTGAGCGCGAGTTGAACCACCACTGCTAACATATGTCCAATCCCCGTCGCCAATTTTATATTTATATTTACAGACAAAATTACCCACAGCCGGCCCTTCAAAGCGAACAGGATGTATCAATATTGGATTGGCGGAAAGTATACTAACAGCTAAGAACAGAGGAAGTTGGTTCATTATTTCTGTATCATAAAGGACAACAATATTATTAAGTTGGCTACGGAATAGAGAAAGGATTGACTCACAGAGATAAATTAATTTTTGATCTAACCTGGAACAGGTTTGGTATGATAGCTAAACTAGCCAGGGTGTAGCTGTCGCTTTATCTATTATATAAATTAGGAGGATGAAAACCGGGTATGAGAGCATTGTATCAGGATGGGTATTGAAGGGAAATAATGAAGATTTTTTGAAAATCTTTATTCAAACTGCAACTCTCTAAAAGAATTGAAGCGTGTGAGGGACAAGTCTTCACTATTTTTATGAATGACTTTGAGATTTACACATTGTTATCCCTCAAAAATCCTTCCCTCAAAAATCTAAGTGTATTAAAAGGAACCTTGGCTTATATGTCTCCAGAACAAACGGGAAGCATGAATCACTTTCTTGATTATCGAGCTGATGATGATCATAGAATAAATTAGAGAATTGGCCCGTTTACTTATCCAGCTTTCTGAAAGTTGATCCCAATAAATATGATCAACGATCAAGCCGACTAAATCCGATCAAAAATCTTTAAATAAAGGCTTCTATTTTTTTCCTTCATACTGTATATTATGAGGATGGAGTGTTGTAAGAGAAACGGGTTATGAATCTCTATGATATCAAGAAAAAAATTGCCCAACTTTTAGCCTGTCATCCTGATGATATAACGACATCATATATTAAGTCCGTTATGCAAAAGTTAGGATATCTTCTGGACTTCCGAACTAAAGCCTCTTGGATGAGAACTTTAGAAATATTAACGGATTACTTTACAGAACAAGATCGAGTGTTTATCGGAACAGGAATGAACTGTGTAAGACGAAATCCGTTTTATAACTTTAGTCATATTCCAACGGGTAAAAACTGTTATTACCATCAAGAAAACAACTGGAATATTACCCATAAACTGCAATACTGTGATCCGACATTTGGGGCATTTACTCGGGATGTTTGGATTATATTTATTCCTGATAGAGCGGTTTACGAAATCCGAAGAATTCGCTTACGCCGTGAATATTTAGATGGGAGATATGAGGAGACAATTTATGACTATATTCCGTCTAAGGTGACTGCAATCAGCACTTGTTAATGGAGTTACGATATCTCCTTATAGGGGGTTAATTACAGAAAATAGAGGTAACAGAAGATAGAGTATAGGGATCTGAAAGCTGGAGAAGGTTTTTGAATTTCTATCAACTGTATAGTAAATTAATATCAGTCAGATGAACTTTCTCGATTGTTATCTGTTATGATTGTTTTCTCATAGGCGATCCGGGGATAGCTTGAGTCACTAATCTATCCCCTAAATTATAGTATCCGCTTTTTTATCGGCAATTACAACCCATATTTAAAGGGGTTAAATGCAAGCGATCGCATGGCTCAATTGCAAGAGTTGGCGAAGATCACCGCAGAGGAAGTTAAACGGGTTGAAAGCGTCTATGAGAACTTGGTAGAACAGTTGCATACCGAGGGTGAACGCCTGCAAAATACTTATAAAAATTTAGTTGAACAGTTGCACGTTTCTTTGCAAGCCGAACAGGAACAAGTGCAGCGAGTTGAGAGTGACTATCAAAATTTAGTCAGTCAATTTAATCAGGCTTTGGACTCAGGAAATAAACAATTAATTCACTATTTAGAAAGTGTCAGTGCATCTCAAAATCAGTTATTTACAGAAGCCGATAGTTCAATTTAAAGTGATTGCTGAAAGTTTGGTCGAAGAATTTTTAGAATGGAGTTTAACCGCCACATCGGGGGATGCTTTATCCATACAAATTCTGAAAACAATTTCTCAAGGTGAAATCGATTATGAGATCGCTAACTAATGTCAGGTGATCTAGATGAGATTTTAAAAAATAACCGTCCCCAATTAATTGAATGGCTCAGAGATGAATATTTAACTCTACTCGATCAACATATTATAGAAGCAAAACACCCCAGAAAAAAGCCCTTTAAAAATGGAATTTAATTAAGGACTTGAAAATTAGCTATCTTCCAAATTCCATCTCGATACTCAAGTTTATAGCGAACTTTTTGAGTATTAAAATTACTGTCTTTGACCTCACCATTTTGGTAAAAGGTGGTATCTTCTGTTACCTTAACTTCAATTGTTGCTTTATTTCCAGCCGCTGCAAATCGTTCAACGGTTTCTACTTTCTGCACGCCGTATTCATAATAGCCATCGTTTTCAATTAAAAAATCAATGGATTTTAAAGTATCTTGATACAGTTCGCCCGTGGTAAACTGTTCTAAAGTTCGACGGTCAAAAGGAGGGGCAAAAATCCTAGATTTTGCGTCCAACCATTCACTCACCAAATCGGCCGCTTCTCCCAACGTTATAGAGGGATTTTGAGCCAGTATTATTGAGTTTTGTGCAGTTAAAGAATCAAAGTGTTGTCCGGGCGAAGTTTCTGCAAAAACAGGTTCAGTCCACGCCAACGGGAACAAGAAGATTGCGGTTAAAATTCTGAGTTTCATGGCTTTTTCTCAATTCGTCGTCATTCCCAAGCTGAAAATAAACTAAACGTTACTACAAATTGCGATCGCCAATTTTCGGAAATTCGTGCTAAGAATAAATCAGTGCCAAATTGCAGAGGTTTAATATGACTGCAAAACAAATTTTGATGATCGTCGGTGATTTTGTGGAAGACTACGAATGTATGGTTCCCTTCCAGGCGTTACAGATGGTTGGTCATACAGTTCATGCGGTTTGTCCCAACAAAAAAGCGGGGGAAACGGTTCGGACTGCGGTTCATGACTTTGAAGGAGATCAAACCTACAGCGAAAAACCCGGTCATAATTTTAAATTAAACGCCACCTTTGATCAGATTAATGTTAAAAATTATGACGCTTTGGTGATTCCCGGTGGACGCGCTCCTGAATACATTCGCTTAAATCAACAAGTAATAGAAATGGTCAAACATTTTGCCCAAACTGATAAACCAATTGCCGCAATTTGTCATGGTGCCCAACTGTTAGCCGCAGCTAATGTAATTCAAGGAAAACGCTGTTCAGCTTATCCGGCTTGTCATCCTGATATAAAAATGGCAGGCGGAGAATATGTAGAGATTCCTGTTGATGAAGCGGTGGTTGATGGTAATTTAGTCACTGCACCCGCATGGCCTGCTCATCCTCGTTGGTTGGCGGAATTTCTGAAAGTATTAGGTACAACAATTGAACATCGAGAATTAACTACCGTTTAGTTATTTTACCGAATAAAAACTTATTGTAGGGGGCATCAGATTGGAAAGTTAAAATAAAGTTACTTATTCCATCTTCTGATGTACCCCATCCACATCAACTATTTATTGATCGTTAAGTGACCAGTCATAATCAAGATATTTAATCTGATATTTTCCATTCATCAAATACTCTTGTTCTGATTCATCGAGATATTGACTGAGAAAGTTTAAGACCGCACGTTCTTTATCACTGCCTGTAAATTTTTCTTGAACCTTGAAACTGGGAATAAAATCTTCACCAAACCATTTAAAGATCGAGGATAGATAAACTTTATTGTCTTGTTTATCAATTTTAAAATTCTGATTAAGGGCTATAAATCTACGGGTTTGTTTATTGAGTTGTTCGTCAAGTTTATCTCCGATATAGGGTTCCTGAAGTAATATCGGACAACCAATAGAAGCACAAACTAATCCCATATGTATGCGAGGTTCGTTGAATTGAACACGCAATATTTTATGTTCAATTTCATCTAATGTCACCTCTTTTCCAATGACCTTAAATTGAATTCTTGTCCACACTCCAGGAATGTCACGAATGCTTTTACTAGGATAGTTTTCAATAATAGCCAGTAACGTTAATGAGTTATAAGCATTAATCCAAAATGCAATTTTTTCTTTCTCTGTCCAGTTGGCAAAAGTATCAGGAGAAAGAGTCGCTAAAGACGCATTAAATGTATCTAATACTTGACGATTTTCTTTCAAGACTTTGTAGTTAACTTTTCCTTCTTGATCGACATAGGTAGAAAGAACTTGTTGATATTTTTGATAGTTAAAGGGTTTAGTTGCAGCTAAAGTTACGCTAGACTCGATTGAGTTTGAATGATTTGTGTCCAGATTTAAGGGTGTAGTTTCCGTCGCACAACTGGAGATTAAAAACAGGATTGGAATGAGTATAATTAAAGTTTTGAAGTTATTCATCGTTATGAGTAGAGGTTCAATTGGATTGAGATTATTTTGAGTCAATTGATGGATTAGGCTTGAACAGATGAGGTTTAAAAACCATCCATACACAACCTAAAATAAAAGGTAGCCACATTAAAAGTCGTTCGTTTAACGTCAAATACCAACTCAAATCTCCCAATGCTTTACGGTGTTGTAATACGAAATAAATAAATGCTGAAATACTCACCAAACGAGTTCCTAAATTACGACTAACAACGGCAAAGGGAACGAGCCATGTAAAATACCAAGCATGAATAATGGGAGAAACTATGAGTAAAGAAATTAGATAAAATTCAGAGAAGTAAAATAAGTGATTAGAGGAAAAATACCAGCCATTAAATAGTTTATTTTTTTGAGATTGGAAATATAACAATCCCCCGATTAATACTAAAGTTAACGGCATCAAATAAATGGAGTTTGCTAGAGTTTTCGGTTGCCAAAATAAATGAAGAATAAAGGGAAAAAATTCTGCACTGCGTCCGTTATTCACAAAACTGGAACCTGTAGGAATGATAGGACAGCTTACCGTTGAACAGAAGGGAATCGCACTCAATATTAAAGGTAAAGTTCCTAATAATAATACCATTATAGCAGATTTAAACCGAGGAAGCTGTAACCAAGCTAATAAACATAAAATGGGTAAAGACATCCATTTTATCGCAATACTAATTCCAATCCAAACCGCAATCCAACTTTGATTTTTATAATTTGAAATTAAACATCCTGCGACCAAGGGTAAGATGAACCAACTATCGTAGTGAGCGCCTCCTGCAAAAGTATAAATAATTAAAGGATTCCAAGCATACAGCAGTGTTTTTGTATAGTTAAACCGACGACTGAGAAGCCAACAGATCCCTAAATCTGCACCAATAAAAGCAATTTTAAACAAAAGAATTGAAGGAGAGATTGCAGCTAAAATCTTAAAGCCTAACTGAGTTAAAGGAGGATAAATTGCCGCGTGATCAAGATGATTTATCAATGACCACCAAGCGGTATGATAGGGAATAAGTTCAGGTGCATTAGGAGGTAAAAGATAGGGATTAAATCCGAGGTTTTGAATGTAGCCTTCCCAGAGATATCGCCAGACATCATCACCGGGATACATGGGTAATAATAACAACCGAGAAAGAATTGCGATTGCCCAAAACCAAATTCCATAAATACATTCAATTCCCCAACTCAAAATAAATCCGAGACTCATCAGGGTTATCCCGATCCAAAATTGAGGAACTGCCCCAACTTGGCGAAAGTCTCCATAGGGAATAATCCAAAAACAACCGAGTATTAATAGCAGAGAACTTAACACCTTAAGAATAGGATAATTAACTTTAATTTTTTCTATTTTGGTGTTTTCTAATCTATTTTTGCTATACAACTTACCTAGCGTTGTGAGAATGATTGTTCCGGCTTTTAAACTTCCTGATAATGTACCTGAAATTTTAGATTTTCCTCCTTGGCGATGATGATAATTAACCGGAATTTCCCGAATACTTAAACCCAATTCTACCGCCCTCGCTTGCATTTCTACTGTCCATCCAAAGCCTCGATCTTGCATTTGAATAGATTCTAAAGCGGAACGACGAATTAATCGCAAAGGCCCTAAATCATAATAACGATAACCCCAACCTAAATGAATCAGAAATGTTGCGAGTCCATTTCCAAAGTTTTGAACCGGAGTCATCGCCGCCCGTCCTTGAGAAGTAGCCCGACGATTTCCTAAAATAAAATCTGTAGTTTTATCGGTAAAAAATTGCGGTAACTCACTGAGATCATCACTACCATCTCCATCACAAAATAAAATCCATTCAATATGAGAAGGAAGTTGTTGCAATCCTCGCCAACAAGCACGACCATAACCGGGTTTAGGTTCAATAAAAACCTCTGCACCAGCCTGTTTTGCTTCTGCTACACTATGATCAATACTCCCATTATCAACCACTCGGATTTGAGTCAAATCCAACTGTTGTAAGGACTTAATTACTGTAGCAATTGTGGTTTCTTCATTCAAGACTGGAATGATAACAATCACCCGATCTAAATCCAGTGAATTCTGGTGGTCTTCGGGAAAATTTTGAGGACAATTCGCACTGAGTCTAAGCTGCACAAATCTATGCTAAATTTAGGTACATTACAATTTCAATTTAAGATGAGTTAGATGAGTTTTACCTGAGAAACAGTTTAACTTTAACTGAATTTGAGAGTTGACAAAATTATTGTTTTATGTATAACATTATTTATTGAGCGACTTTATTACCTAAAATTAATCATAAATTGTTAAAGTTTATGGGACAAGGAAATTACGAACGTCTGCGCCAATATTTTCATAATCCGAATGTAAATAAGCCTCTAGAAGAAATCTATGCAGATTTAGATGCTTATACCTATGAAATTTTTGAAAATGAACCTGATCGCTTTAACACTGTTAGTTTTTTTGTCGTTTTACCTCCTGTTCGCTATGAAGGAAGATTAATTAAAGGTTTGTATTTGAGTGAATCAGTCGATTTGTTGAACAAAGTATTACCCCAACTGTCGCAATATTTTTTCGCTCATGCTTATTCAATGTATGCGGCTTTTCCTTGGTCCAATACGGCTGATTCCTATTCTTCTATTTATGATAATCCTCATCGAAATCATTGGTTTCGTCAAACCTATCCTGAACGGGCTAATAAAATTCTCTTTTCTTGCTATGACTCCGATTTTATTAATGAATATGTAATCGCACCTAAATCTGTTCCTCAAAAAGATATTGATGTTTTATGTGTTTCTCGACTGTCAGCAGAAAAAAATATTCCAATTATTGCAAAAGCATTAAAAATTTATCATCATAAATATGGCACAAAAATCAAGATGACTTTGATTCCCGGTTTACATAATTTTAACGGAGTTGAGCAATTAGATTCTCATGCTCGCCGGGAATGGAGGCAAATTGAAGCCATTTTAGGTGATCCATTTGAGTATATTAATTTAGTTCCTTGGGCTGATTATTATCAACAAATGCCCGTTTATTATTCTAGTGCAAAAGTTGGGGTATTGGGTTCTCTTTTAGAAGGAAAAAATCGCTTTTTGAGTGAAGCGATGAGTTGTAATCTTCCGGTAATTTGTTTTGATGAGTTTAATCAATATCTGCGAGGTCAAGATGGTGCCTTTCCTGAAGGAGTAGGTTTATATGCAAAGTTTGATTCGGAATCTTTAGCGGATACTATTCATACGGTTTTAAAAAATCAAACAGCATTCAAACCTCGTTTAACGTACCTTCAAAATCGAGGACGTAAAAACTTTTTCAATACCTGTCTCGATCACTATTCTTATTATCAAGAAAACGTTCCTAATTATGTTCGCGGACAAGCTTTTAATAACCTCTGGTTAGATTTAGCAGTTCAACAAAATTATAAAATGAGTCTGTCTGATTTTCTCTACGGACGTTCGGATAAATCTCATTTACGGGGCTTAGTTAAAATTTATAAAATATTAAATCAATGGCTACAATTATAAGAGATTATTTTCCCAAGAGATAAGATCCTACTTGCAAAATTTTATTGAAATCTGTCTCTAGATATACATTATTTTCAATAAATCATGCTAGGATATCTCAAACGTCAAGATGGATGAGTAAATATCTATGCCTGACCAGCAAGCTCAAGTTTGCCCTGTTTGTAAGGTGAGAATCGTTAAAGCAGCAGGAGGAGATAAAGTCTTATTTTCTTCTGGGCCTCCAGGAACAAGATCCAGGTTATCAGCACGGGTTTGTCAGTTCGTAAAAAAGAATGGGTGCATTAATAAAGATCCGAATTTGATCGGAGATATTAAATCTGAAGACTACTATAAACCAGATTTATAAATGAGTCAATTCAGGTAATTTTCAGGAGGAGATTGTTTATAAACAGGTGATGCAATCTCCTCTCTCGACTTTAATTTTACAAAAATATATCGATCAACTCTTTAAAATAACCAACGAAAATCATCATCTTTATTATACCTAGATGAAAGTTATTTATATGCTAAAGCCACCAACAGCTTTGTTTCATCCTCAGTTTATTTTAAAAGTTTTGCAACAGATGACGATAGAACGTTTCTCTACAGTTAAAGACAATTTATCAGAAATTCCGACTATTGTTTCTGAATAAAAAATACTTAAATATTGCCGACTAATGATTGATAGAGAGTGGGAAGTGAACAGTCAGAGGAATTCATAAATTACCTCTGTGCCTTGTATCCTTGTCTCAGAATTCTCTCCATAGCCATTCCCCGGTCAGTTCAGTTTTTTTTGTAAATCAAGAACAGATTACTGGTATTATAAGCCATCAGTATAGTGCCTCAAGGGTAGAATTGTTGTTCTCAATGGGACAATTCAACAACTTTTGATGCAAATTGAGTGCAAATTTGAGCTTTAGAAAGACTGAATTTGATTAAATTTGATTAAATTGTATTGAATAGAGTTGAATTTGATTTATAGTATTTAGTCTGACGATTAACCCTTTGATTAAAAATAGTAGAATATTGAACCCTGAAAAAGTTCCGGGGTTCGTTTTTCCCAACTCTCTAGAATACCATGAATCAAGACTCTCAAGAACGGCATCAAGCTTATTGGCGTGCCAATACCAAATTAATTATCACACTCCTACTGATTTGGGCTTTTGTTTCTTTAGGATGCGGAATTCTTCTGGTTCCTGTGTTGAATAACATTTCTCTTGGTAACGTCCCGTTAGGCTTTTGGTTTGCCCAACAAGGATCAATTTATGTGTTTGTTATTCTGATTTTTGTCTATGCTCATCAGATGGATAAACTTGATCGCAAATATAATATTAACAGGAGAGATTAAATCATGTCTGTAGAAGTTTGGACGACTATTTTTGTTCTCATCTCATTTATTCTCTATCTCTATATTGGTTGGAGTTCAAGAGTTCGAGATAGTAAAGGATTTTATGTCGCCGGACAAGGGGTTCCTTCCCTGGCAAATGGTGCCGCCACCGCTGCGGATTGGATGTCGGCCGCTTCATTTATTTCGATGGCGGGATTAATCTCTTTTTTGGGATACGATGGTTCAATTTATTTGATGGGATGGACGGGCGGTTACGTGTTGTTAGCCTTGCTTCTCGCCCCCTATTTACGCAAGTTTGGAAAGTACACGGTTCCCGATTTTGTTGGCGATCGCTATTACTCCAATATTGCCCGTTTGGTGGCTGTTGTTGCGGCAATTTTTGTCTCCCTAACCTACGTCGCCGGACAAATGCGGGGGGTGGGAATTGTCTTTAGTCGCTTCCTGCAAGTCAACATCGAAACGGGTGTTGTAATTGGCATGGTTATCGTCGGATTTTTTGCGGTTTTGGGGGGAATGAAAGGCATTACTTGGACACAAGTTGCTCAATATGTAGTATTGATTTTTGCCTTCTTAATTCCGGCGATCGCCATTTCCCTGCTTCTAACCGGAAATCCCATTCCCCAAGTCAGTTTTCCCTTCGGCGATATCATTCCCAAACTCAACCAAATTCAAACGGATTTAGGGTTTCAAGAATACACCCAACCCTTTGTGAATAAATCCATGTTAGACGTGCTGTTTATTACCATTGCGTTAATGGTGGGAACCGCAGGTTTACCTCATGTTATCGTCCGGTTTTATACCGTTCCTGATGTTCGTGCTGCTCGATATTCTGCGGGTTGGGCGTTATTATTTATTGCCCTTTTATACACTACTGCACCTGCACTTGCTTCTTTTGCTCGTTATAACTTAATTACCACTTTACATGACCAACCTATCCAAGAAGTGCGTCAGTTAGATTGGGCGAATAAATGGGAACAAACCGGACTTTTAGCCTTTGATGATAAAAACCAAGACGGACGCTTTCAACTCACCCCTGATCCCGAAACCAACGAAATCACAATTGACCGGGATATCATCGTTCTTTCCACTCCAGAAGTCGCCAAATTAGCCCCTTGGGTAATTGCATTAGTTGCTGCTGGAGGATTAGCCGCCGCTTTATCAACAGCTTCCGGTTTATTACTTGTCATCTCTAGTTCGGTTGCTCACGACGTTTATTATCGCATGATTAACCCCGGAGCCTCGGAATCTTTGCGGGTGATGGTGGGTCGAATTATGGTCGGATTTGCGATCGCAATTGCTGGATATTTTGGGGTAAATCCCCCTGGATTTGTGGCTCAAGTTGTGGCGTTTGCTTTTGGGTTAGCAGCAGCAAGTTTCTTCCCGGTTATTATTCTGGGAGTGTTTGATAAACGCACAAACCGAGAAGGAGCAATTGCCGGAATGATTGTCGGTTTAGCCTTCACAATGTTCTACATTCTTGGGGTGAAATTCTACAACATGGAACCCTGGTTTTTTGGGGTTTCGGCGGAGGGAATTGGCACATTAGGGATGATTCTCAACTTCATCGTCACCTTTGGGGTTTCTCGCGTAACACCACCACCACCGGAGTCAGTTCAAAGGTTGGTTGAGGAGTTAAGAACTCCCGGTGATGAACCCCCTGCAATTGAAGAAGTTGGAGAAGAGTATTTGGATTAATTTTAATCTGTTTTAGGATTTAGGGCGCAAACAAGAGCGCCCCGACTGGATTGAGAATCAATTCTCAGATATAGTTTGAATCCTCGTTAATTCTCAGATAGAACTTTAAATAATTGCCTAACTTTGGCTAAATCTTTATCACCGGGAGACTGTTCAACACCGCTCGATAAATCAATCCCATCCGGCTTTAATAAATTCAACGCTTCTAACACGTTATCTGGGGTTAAACCGCCTGCTAATAACCACGGGACTGCCGGACGAAATTGTTGTAAACTATTCCAATCTAAAGTGTGACCTGTTCCTCCCAATTGTTGAGGATGATAGGCATCTAAGAGCAAACTATCAACGTGATGAATATAAGTTTCGGCTAATAATAACGCTTCTGGTGTTTTCACTCGAATGGCTTTAATGATTTCTAAATGGGGAAATAATTGACGTAGGCGATCGCAAAATTCTACAGTTTCATTACCATGCAGTTGAATTCCTGTCAATTCCGCTTCAGTTAGAGTTTGACGAATTTCCTCTAGGCTAGCATTAGCAAAAACCCCGATTCGTTCCACTGTTATCGGTAAAAGTTCAATCACGGCTTGAATGTCTTGAGGAGTGATAAACCGAGGTGAACTCTGAACACAAATAAATCCCAGAGTCGTCGCCCCCAACTCAGTGATCGCTTTTCCCTGATCTGGTTTCGTAATTCCACAAATTTTAACCCGCATTTCAATACCTGAGTCTCTATTTTTTAATTTTAAACTCAAATCCTAATCACGACCTTGATAAATCTATCGGAAGTTAGATGAAAAAATTTATTAATCTAGTCTGAAATTGTTGCGAATTTTAACGAATATGTTAATTATTTCAACAAATTGATACTGATCAAAAACAAGTTCCTATAATACTAAATAATCATTAGATTTGACAACCTTTTTAACATCAGTTAATTCCAAAGGAGAACCCAATTTGATTTACTCATCTTTACTTCTGGCTGTGCAATCTACCGTTCCTTCCACACCGCAGTGGTCGCCAAAAGTAGCACTCGTTATGATTCTCTGTAACTTATTTGCGATCGCCATTGGATTTTATGCGATTCCTCAAAAAAATCGAGGTAAAGGCCCCGATCTTCCGGTACAGTTACCCGGTTTATTTGCAGGCTTCGGTGTTCCAGAATTGTTAGCAACAGCCAGTTTCGGACATTTGTTAGGTGCCGGAATGATTCTCGGATTAGGGAATGCTGGCGTCCTCTAAACCCAAGCTGACGAGCGTTGTTGGTACACTAGAAAGAGAACATTATCAATCCTGGGTATCAACAACAGGAATAGCGAGAGTTAAGGATATAAAGCTCATGCAAGCAGGTTGGCGAATTGGATCAATATTTGGGATTCCGCTCTATATCGATTCTTCTTGGTTTTTGATTTTACTACTTGTAACCCTTGCCAATAGCCAGGATTACTTGAAGTGGGGGCAAATTCTGTCGTGGAGTGCCGGGTTTGCCGTCTCACTATTACTATTTGGCTCTGTATTATTGCATGAGCTAGGGCATAGTTTAGTTGCCAAATCTCAAGGAATTCAAGTCAATTCTATCACCTTATTTTTATTCGGGGGAATTGCATCTATTGATCGCGAATCCACAACACCAGGTCAAGCTTTTCAAGTCGCAATTGCTGGGCCTTTAGTTAGTTTAGGACTGTTTTTTGTTTTGAGTTTAATGGCTCAGGTTTTGCCTGAATCGAGTTTAACAGGTGCTTTAGCGGGTCGCCTGGCAGGAATTAACCTCGTTTTAGCTTTATTTAATATGATTCCCGGCTTACCTTTAGATGGGGGTCAGGTGTTAAAAGCAGCCGTTTGGAAATTCACAGGAAGTCGTTTTGCAGGGGTTCGCTGGGCGGCGAGAACAGGTCAAGCTATCGGTTGGATCGCCATCTCTTTAGGACTAACAATCTTCTTATTAGAAAATCAATTTGGCGGTTTGTGGATTGCTTTTATTGGATGGTTTGCGGTGCGGAATGCCACCTCTTATAATCGCATGACTGATTTGCAAGAAATCTTGATCAATGTCACCGCAGAAAAAACAATGACCCGAGAATTTAGAGTCGTTGATGCAGATTTAACCCTACGAGAATTTGCCGACGAATATCTAATTACACCGGACACTGTTCCCGTCTATTTTGCTGCTTCTCAGGGTCGTTATCGAGGGTTGGTTTCGATTGATTCCCTACGAGTCATTGAACGTAGTCAATGGAATACTCAAACCCTACATGATGTGGTGACTCCCCTCGATCAATTAGTCACGATCTTGGAAAAAACACCTTTATTTGAGGTGATTAATTATCTAGAAATACACAAACTTTCTCGGATTACCGTTTTATCTCCGGCTGGGGCTGTAGCCGGTATGATTGATCGCGGTGATATTGTTCGGGCTGTGTTAACTGAAATGAAAGTTCCGGTGCCTGAAGGTGAGATTAAACGCATTAAATCAGAAGGAAATTATCCACCCGGATTACCTCTAGTTTCTATCGCCCAAACGACTGCTTCTTATAGCAAAGCTTAAAGATTTTTTCTAGAGTTCAGTACCACTCTCTCGGATTATTGTCTGGGAGTTTTGTTTTATAATATAGCCTCAACTCTCTCTTGATTGTACGAAAAACACCTGAACTCCATGACTCAGGGTTATCATAGGAATAATTAAATCCGATCAAATCTATTGGCAGCTCTGTCAATGAAACCGTTTCCTCATCTGTTGACTCCGATTTTTACTAGACTACCCCTGCGAATTGTGTTGATTGTTCCCTTTGTGCTGCAAATCTTCGGAACAGTTGGACTGGTGGGGTATCTTTCTTTTAAAAACGGACAAAAAGCCGTTGAAGACTTAGCACAGCAGTTAATGGATGAGGTGGGAGATCGAATTGAACTCTATTTAGATACTTACTTAGCCACTCCTCAACTGATTAATCGCATTAATGCAGATGCTGTTCGTACTGGTCAGCTTGACTTAACAAATTTATCACAATTAGAACGACATCTATATACTCAAATTTTACAATTTGACTCGGTAACTTCCATTATGTTTGGAAGTTCTCAAGGAAAATTTAGAACAATTCATCGAAATCTTTTAAAAGAGGGTCAAATTGAACTGGGAATAGCCGACTCTAGTAATCCTAAAACATTAAATGTTTATCTTTTTAATCAAGGTCAGCCTATTGCTCCCTTGGAGACATTATATCCCTTTGATGTTCGAGATCGACCTTGGTATAAAGCCGCCATTGAAACCCAAAGTTATGGATGGAGCGAACTCTTTCAAATTGGTGCCGATCCCTCTCTCGCTATCAATGCTTACCATCCATTTTACGATCAAAAAAATTCTGAATTAATCGGGGTTTTTTCTGTCAATCTGAGTTTAATCAATATTAGTAACTTCCTAAGTTCTGTTGAAGTCAGCCAGTCTGGAGAAGTTTTTATTATTGAACGCAATGGGTTACTGATTGCAAGTTCAAACAATGAAACTCCCTTCAAAGTTAAAGAAACCCAAAACCTTCAAAAAGAGTATCAACGATTAAAACTCAAAGACAGCAATACTCCAATTGTTAAAATAGCGGGTCAGTATCTTGAAAGCCACTACAAAGATTTATCCCAAATTTCAACGACAAAACAGATAGCATATACCGATAAAAGAAAGAGATATTATGCTCAAATTCTTCCTTTCAAAAACCAATCAGGATTAGATTGGTTAGTTATAATTGTTGTGCCGGAATCGGATTTTATGGCAAGGATTTATGCCAATACTCGCACGACCATTATTTTATGTATTCTTGCTTTAAGCGTAGCCCTAATTTTAGGCATGATCACAACTCGTTGGGTGATCAAACCGATTCTAAAATTAAACCAAGCTGCTAAAGATATCGCCCTGGGAAAATGGGATAAAACGACAGACATAAAACGCAGCGATGAACTGGGAGAACTCGCCCATTCTTTTGACACAATGGCACATCAACTGCAAGCTTCTTTTGCAGAACTCAAAAATAGTGAAAGTCGCCTATTTCAATATCTAGAAGCCTTACCTGTGGGAGTTTCTGTTCACGATATCACCGGAAAACTGTATTATGCAAATCAAACCAGTAGACAACTTTTAAACATTCAAGCACCTCTGAATGCGGATGCCCACGAACTGAGTCAAGCTTACCAAATTTATCAAGCTGGAACCGGAAAACTTTATCCCACAACTGCTTTACCTGCTGTTCGGGCTTTAAAAGGAGAAATTGTTTACACAGAAGATCTGGAATTTCACTACCTTGATCAAATTTTACCCATAGAAGTTTGGGCAACTCCGATTTATAATGAACAAGGTAAGATTATTTATGCGATCGCCGCTTTTCAAGATATTACTCAACGCAAACAAGCCGAACAACTCTTAGCAGACTACAACCGCACCTTAGAAGCACAAGTTACTCAACGCACCTCCGAACTCGCAGAAGCCAAGGAAAAAGCCGAAGTTGCTAACCTTGCCAAAAGTACCTTTATTGCTAATATGAGCCACGAATTACGCACACCACTCAATGCTATCCTGGGATTTTCTCAAATTATGGCTCGTTCAGAAAATATTCCAAGTGAACATCAAGAAAGTATTAATATTATTAATCACAGTGGGGAATATTTGCTCACACTCATTAATAATATTTTAGATTTGTCGAAAATCGAAGCGGGAAAAATTACTCTCAATCTTAATAATTTTGATCTGTATCGACTCTTAGATGAAATTGAAGACTTATTTAAGCTGAAATCTATCAATCAAGGATTACAATTAGATTTTCAACGCGGAGATGATGTTCCTCAGTATGTACAAACTGATGAGTTGAAGTTACGGGAAGTTTTAATAAACTTACTCGGTAACGCCATCAAGTTCACTAAGAAAGGGGGAGTATTCATAAGAGTTAAAAGCTTATCAACTCCCGAAACAGAACCCTCAAATCAAACCCTCTACTTTGAAGTCGAAGATACAGGGGTAGGAATCGCCTCAGAAGAACTCAGTCAACTATTTGAAGCCTTTAGTCAGACTCAAAGCGGAAAAAAAGCCCAGGTTGGAACAGGTTTAGGATTGGCGATTAGTCAGAAGTTTGTACGTCTCATGGGTGGTGATATTCATGTTCAAAGTCAAGT